>Ga0184615_10000309_pt1 | contig 28540 bp, 25 predicted proteins | sample PLM4_65_coex_FD_133134 | JGI IMG/M metagenome (GOLD analysis project Ga0184615, IMG submission 133134) | Groundwater sediment microbial communities from an aquifer in East River, Colorado, USA - PLM4_65_coex | ecosystem: Environmental > Terrestrial > Soil > Riparian zone | place: USA: East...
AAGAGACACGGCCCGTCTTCCGGTGCCGTGTCTCTTTTCCAGAGCTCGAAACCGAACTCAGTCCAGAAAGACCTGGTCCTTGTCCTCGAAGCGCATACCCAGCGCAATCAGGATCTTGCGCTTGGTATCCATCCGGCAGTTCATGCCCTTTTCCACGGAGTGGATGGTGCGAAGGGCGACCTTGGCCTTCTTGGCCAGCTGCGCCTGGGTCATGAGCTTGTTTTCCCGTAGCTCACGCACCCGGTTTCGCTTCCGAGGCTGCTTGTCGTCCATGTGTTCTGTGAAGCCCATGTGCTCCATTCCGTGGAGCTCCTTCCGCTCAGGTAGGGATGCCCACCCTCATAGGCGCTCCCCATAACGTATTCACCGCATCCGATCGGGACCGGGCGCGCGCTTCTTTAGCGGCGGCCGGTGCTTACGACGGCCGGACGCAAGCCGGCCGCATCCGCGAGAGGCGACCGCCCTGCCGGGATTTGCAAAGGTCTTGCGCGAGCCTGCGCGCGCCGCGTGCCGGCATGTGATACGCAGCTGAACCGCCGGTAAGTGGGAGGGGGACGCTCTGGCGCAGCCGGATCAAAAGCCGAGGACCGGTCGCGCGCGGCGGATCTGGCGCGGGTTGGGGCTCGCGGTGCTGGTGCTCGCGCTCGTCTCGGCCGCCGGCCTGACGCTGCTCCTGTACACGGCCGATGCCGAGTTCGTGGCCGGGGCGCTCTCGCGGCTGCTCGGCCGGCACGTCGAGATCGGTGCGATCTCGTTCCGCCCGGGCGCGAGCCTGGAGGTCGAGATCGAGAAGCTCCGCATCCTCGAGGACGCGGGCGCGTCTGATCGCCCGCCGATTTTCGAGGTCGCGCACGCGGTCGGTCGCCAAGCCTGGCCGCGCTTGCTGGCCGGACAGCTGCTTCCGCTCGATTGGGCGCTCGACCACCCGGTGCTCCGTCTGCACGCGGCCGAAGCGGAAACGGGCGCCGGCTTCGACCTCGCGAACCTGCCGCGCCTGGGTCTGTCCGTCAGCGACGGCGAGGTCTCGTACCAGCCAAAGACGGGCGAGCCGTGGCTGATGCGCGGCGTGCGACTCGAGGCCAAGCGCGCCGGCTTCGGCACGCGCATCGAGGGAGAGGCCAGTGGCCGCGTCGCGCGAGGCACGAGCGCGCTCAGCGAGCTCGCGCTGCGCTTCTCCGCAGACCGGCGCCAGACCGACGCCCGCGGCACTGTCGCGGGCCTCGACCTTGCGGTCCTCCCACAAACGGCGCTGCGCGCGCGCGGCGTCGCCAGTGGCAGCTTCGCGCTGGCCTATTTTTACGAGGACGGCGCCGTCCGCGGCAAGCTCGATCTCGACATCGCCAAGCTCTCACTTCGCATGCCCGCGCTCGACGGCCAGATCGCGCCCGCGCGCGCCAAGCTCGCGCTCGACGTCGACTGGAGTGGGCGGGTGCTGGAGCTCGGCCTGCGACCGCTGGCACTCGACGATCTGGTCGCGAGCGGTTCGTTCACGCTCGATACCGGCAGTCCGGGGCGGCTCGCGCTCGATCTCCGCCTCGCGAACTTCGAGCCGGGTCGCCGCGATCGGCTCAATCCCCTGACGCTCCTCGGCATGAAGATCGACACGTGGCGCAAGGTGGCCGAGCAGATCGAGGCCGGCACGGTCGAGGACGCGCATCTGGTGATCGACGTGCCGCGCACGACCGCCGGCGCGCGCCTGTCGTTCGACACACCGCTCGCGCCCGAGGCGTTCCAGCTCGAGCTGCGCGCGCGCAACGGAACCTATCGGCCGAGCCCGGACACGCGGCTCGAGAACATGTCGGGCGAGCTCGAGATCCGCGGCAACGTCCTCGCGATCCACGAGCTGCACATGACCGAGGCTGGAACGCCCACGCCGGCGATCGACGTGCGCATCGACGGCCTCGACCGGCTCGTCGGCCTGCCAGATGACGAGGACAAGGTGATCGGCGGGCCAGGGACCGAGCTCGCGGGGCTCGCAGCGGCGATCGACGGACTCGCCGGTGACGACAAGAACGGCGAGGAGCCGGCCGCGGTGTTGTTCAGCGATCTCGCGCTGCGCTACCCGGCCTTCGTCCTGCCCCTGCGCGACGCTTCGGGACGCCTGCGCTTTCCCGCGGGCGGAGTCGTCGCGGAAGGCGTTCGCGGCGTGCTCGGCGGCGCGCCGGCCGAGCTCGACGTGAACTGGGACCCGGCGGCGGATCGCGTCGCGGTCGACGTGCGCTATCTGGCGGGCACGGCGCCCGGGCGTGCGATCAGCGGCCCGACCTGGCTTTCCGGGCGCGTCGCGCTCGACTCGCTTGCCCTCGGCGAGCTGCCGCTCTCCGCGGTGCGCACGCAGCTCGCCGCCGAAGGCGCGCTGGTGCGCTTCTCGGAGGTGACCGCGGAGCTCTCAGGGGGCGCACTCACGGGTTCGGGGCGAATGGCGCTCGGCGAGCCGGGTCGCGCACCCTTCAGCTTCGATCTCGAGGTGACGGGCTTCGACGCCGCCCCGATCGTCGGCACCTTCGGCCTGCCCGCCGAGAGCATCACCGGCCGCGGGAATGCCAAGGGCCGCGTCTCTGGCAGCTTGAGGCCCGAGGGGCGCTTTGCGACCGACGGCGAGCTCGACATCCAGCTCGCGCTGAAGGACGGCACGGTCGCGCGGCTCCCCGGCCTGGTCGCGCTCGCGCGGCTGCCGTCGCTCTCCGGTGTCAGCGCCCTGCTCGGTCGGCCGCTCCCGTACGACGAGCTGACCGTGGATCTCAAGCTCGCCAACGGCCGCCTCGGCCTCGCCGACGGCAAGCTCTTGGGCTCCCAGCTGCGCATGCTCGGCAGCGGCGAGATGGACCTGAACACGCCGACGAAGGAGTCGGACTTCATCGTCGCGCTGCTCTTTCTGCAGACGCTCGACTCCGTGATCGGCAGTCTGCCGATCGTGCGCAACGTCGTGCTCGGCAAGGATCAGAATCTGCTCGCGCTGTATTTCCGCCTGGACGGCCCGCGCGACGACCTGCGTGTGACGCCGCTCGCACCCGAGCGGGTGCGCGACGTCGTCGGCTTCGCCTCGGACGCCGTGATGAAGGGCGTGCGCACGCTCGGCAAGCTCATTCCGATCGGGAACGACTCAGGCGAGCCGACCCCCGCACCCAGCCCTCCGCCCCCCTGAGGTAGACTCGCTCCCCGGGTGACGCTTGAGTGATGCGGTAGAGCGGATCAGACGCGAGATGGCGCGCGTGCTCGTCGGCCAGCGCGAGCTGGTCGACGGCCTGCTCGTCGCGCTGCTCTGCCAGGGCCACGTGCTCGTCGAGGGTGTGCCAGGGCTCGCCAAGACGACGGCGGTGCGCGCATTCGCGCGCGTGCTCGACCTGGACTTCCGGCGCATCCAGTTCACGCCCGACCTGCTGCCCGCCGACCTGCTCGGCACGCAGGTCTACGAGCCCGCGCACGGCACCTTCCGGCTGCACCGCGGGCCGCTCTTCCACAACGTGATCCTCGCCGACGAGATCAATCGCGCGCCCGCGAAAGTGCAGAGCGCGCTGCTCGAGGCGATGGAGGAGCGCCAGGTGACGCTGGCGGGCGAGACGCTGCGCCTGCCCGAGCCTTTCCTGGTCATGGCGACACAGAATCCGGTCGAGCAGGAGGGCGTCTACCCGCTGCCCGAGGCGCAGGTCGATCGCTTCATGCTGAAGCTGCGCGTCGACTATCCCTCACGCGACGAGGAGGTCGAGATCGTGCGCAGCCGCACGGCGCCGGTGGACGTCGAGCAGCCCGAGGTCGCGATCGGCGCGGTCGAAGTGATGGGCTTGCGCCAGACCGTGCGCGCGCTGCACGTCGAGCCGTCGCTCGTCGACTACGCGGTGCGGCTGGTCGAGACGAGCCGCAAGCTCGACGCCGTCGAGCTCGGCGGCTCTCCCCGCGCATCGATCTATCTGATCGAAGCGGCGCGCGCCCGCGCCTACCTGGCGCAGCGTGACTACGTGCTGCCCGAGGATGTGAAGTACGTCGCGCCGGCCGTGCTGCGCCACCGCCTCTTGCTCTCCTACGAGGCCGAGGCGGAGGGACAGACGCCCGACGCGATCGTCCGCGAGCTGCTGGCCTCGGTACCGACCCCATGACCCTCGACCTCGTGCGCAGCGACGCCGCGCGCGCCGCGCGCGCGTTGCGGGTGCACGCGCGCCGCGACGTCTCGACCTCGCTCACCGGCGCCTACCGCAGCGCGTTTCGCGGCCAGGGACTCACGTTCGAGGAGCTGCGCGACTACGCACCCGGAGACGACGTGCGCTGGCTCGAGTGGAATGCGACCGCGCGCATGGGCCGCCCGATCGTGAAGCGCATGCGCGAGGAACGCGACGTCGTGCTCGCGTTGCTCGTCGATCTCTCGCCGTCGCTGGACTTCGGCACGGCGACGGCGACGAAGCTCGACGCCGTGCGCCGCGCGGCGGCGGCGCTGGCGGCGGCCGCGATCGCGGCGCAGGATCGCGTCGCGTTCGTCGTGTTCGCGCAGGGTGTCGTGTCCGTGGCGCCGCCGGCCACCGGGCGGATCGCGCTCGAGCGGGTCTTCCGCGCGCTCGAGACGCCGTGCACGGGCGCGTTCACCGACGCCGGACCCGCGCTCGACTGGGCGGCGGAGAAGCTGCCGCGCCACTCCGTCGTCGCACTGATCTCGGACTTCCTCTTCCCGGACCCGGGCTCCGCGCTGCGGCGCTGCGCGAGCAAGCACGACACGATCGCGCTCTGCGTGCGCGACCCCGCCGACCGCCCGCGGCGCGCGCTTCCGCCGGTCCGCGTGCGCGACGCAGAACTGCGTCGCGTTCGACTCTGGCGGCGCACGCGCGACGCGGAGGCCGCGCTCGCCTCCGCGCTGCCCGAGCGCGCGCTGCGCGCACTCGGCGTGGACTTCGGCGAGCTCTGGACCGGCACACGGCTGCTGCCGAGCTTGCTGCGCTTCTTCGAGGAGCGCACGCGGAGACGGCGATGAGCCGGCGTGCACTCGTCGCGCTCGCGGCCGCGTTGGCGGCGGGCTGTGGCGATGCCGTGAAGGTGGAGCCCGGCATCGGCGCGCGCGTCACGCTCGACCGCAGCGAGGCGCGCGTCGGCGAGCCGATCGGCATTACGGTCGAGGTCGAAACACCGCCGGGTTTCGCGCTGCAGACCCCGCCCGCGCCGAGCGGCGGCGCGTTCGCCTCGGACTCCGTCGAGGTCGTCGCACCGATCGTCACGACCGTCGGGCTGCGCCACCACCTGCTCTGGACCGTGCGCGCGCGCGAGGTCGGCGACCAGACCCTGCCATGGCTCGAGATCCCGCTCGTGCGGCCCGACGGTGCGGTTCAGCCGCTGCGCGTCGGCGGCGTGCCGCTCGCGGTGCGATCGGTGCGCGCGGACCTGCCGGAGCGCGAGGCGGTCTTCGACATCCGCGCGGCGCCGCCCGTCGAGCCGACACCGCTCTGGGTATGGGCGCTCTGCGCCGCGGGGCTAGCGCTCGCGGTGCAGGGCGTGCGCGCGCTGCGCCGACGCGCCCGGCAGATCCAGGCTGCGAGCACGCAGATCGCCGACTCGGGCCGGGCCGCGCTCGCGGGGCTCGACCTCGCGGAGAGCGAGACGGACGCGCGCGTCTTCGCGGGACACATGCGCGGCGCGCTCTTGCCGTTCGTCGCGGGCGTCTGGCGCATCGACACGGCCAGCACGACACCGGCCGACCTCTGCGACCCCGTCGACCGCGAGCTCGTGCGAATCCTCCAGTCACTCGAGCTCGCGCGCTTCGCGCCCCGGCCTGCACTCGCGCCGCTCGCGCCGCTCGCGTCGAAGGCGCGAGACCGGGTCCGCCATGTGGCGAATCTCCGAGCTTAGCGGGCTCGACGCCGCGGCGTTCGGCGTGGAGGCGCCGGATGTCCTGCTCGCGGGCCTCGTGCTCGTGGCGCTAGCCGCGCTCGTCGGCGTCGCGCGCGGGCCTCGCCGGCTGCGCGTGCCGAGCGCGGGCGCGGCCAGAGCAAGAGCGTGGCCGGACTTCGCATTCCTCGTCTCGATCGCACTGCGCACGGGCGCGCTCGCGCTGCTCGTGTTGACGGCGGCGCGTCCGATCGGGCTCGTGCCCGAGAACCCGGCCGGCGGCTCCGGCGTCGACCTCGTGATTGCGCTCGACGCATCGGGCAGCATGCTCGCGCTCGACGCGCAGCTCGACGGCCGGCAGGTCACGCGCCTCGAGCTGGCCAAGCGCGTCGTCGCCGACTTCGTGCGCGCGCGCGGCGGCGACCGGATCGGGCTGGTCGCGTTCGGCGAGCACGCCTTCACGCTGTGCCCGCTTACGGTCGACCATCGGCTCGTGCAGGAGGCGCTCGCACGCGTCGATGCGGGCCTGGTCGGCGATGCCACGGCGCTTGGCGAGGCGATCGGGCTGGGCACACGGCGGCTGTCGATCTCCGGCGGCCCCGACGACGGGCGGCGGGTGCTCGTGCTCGTCACCGACGGCCGCCACAACTCGGGCAAGCTCGCCCCGCAGACCGCCGCCGAGCTCGCGATCCGCGCGGGCGTGCGCATCCACGCCGTCGGTGTCGGCACCTCCGGGCTCGTGCCGTTCGCCCAGCCGGGCGCGGGAACTCCGCTGCGCTTCGAACGCGTCGACCTGGACCGGGAGACACTGCAGCGTGTCGCCGCCAGTACCGGGGGGCGCTTCTTCCACGCGCGCCGGCCGGAGGATCTCGGCGCGGTGGCGGATGCGATCGATCGGCTCGAGGCGCGCCCGCGCGCGCTCGAGCCGCGTTTCCGGCACGCGTCGCTCGCGGTTTTCTCGCTCGGGCTCGCGCTCGCGCTGCTCCTGCTCGAGGCGGCGCTCGCCCACGGCGTCGCGCGCAGACTGCCGTGACCGGGCTTGCCTGGCTCGCCGCGTTTGCGATCGCGCTGCTCGCGGGACAGGCCGCCTGGCGCGGGCGGCGCGAGCTCTTCGACTGGCTCGGCCGCGACCCTCTGCCTGTCGCGCGCGTCCTGCGCGGCTTCGCGCTCGCGCTCGCGGCGGCGGTCGTGGCGCACGCGCTCGGCCTCGCGCTCGCCACGCCCGAGAGCCTGTCGGGCGACGGCGCCGACGTGGTGATCACCATCGATACGTCCTCGAGCATGGACGTCGGCGACGTCGCGCCATCCCGCTTGCGGCGCGCGCTGCGGACGGCCGAGCGCGTGGCGGAAGAGGCGGAGGGCGTGCGGCTCGCGCTCGTCGTCTTTGCCGGCGAGGCGTTCATCGCGCTCCCGCTGACCGAGGATCGCGACGCCGTCCTGACCTATCTGCGCGCGCTCGACAGCGAGACGATCTCCGTGCGCGGCAGCGAGATCGACCGCGGCCTGGCCGCGGCGGCGCGCGCCTTCGACCCGCGCTCGAGCCGACCGCGCACGGTCTTGCTGCTCACGGACGGCGAGCACTTCGGCTCCGCGCTCGACGCGCAGATCGCCGATCTCTCGAGCTTGGGCGCGCGCGTGGTCGTGGTCGGCTACGGCACCGAGAACGGTGGCTCGGTGCCCGGGCAGCTCGCGCTGGCCGAAGCCGTGCGGCGCGGCGAGGCGACGGTGTCGCGGCGCGACGACGCACTTCTGCGTCGCATCGCCGTCGAGACGCGCGGCGCGTACTTCCGCGAGATCGACGAGCGGCCAGAGACCGGGGATCTTCTGCCGCCGCCCGTCGCGCGCGCCGAGCCCGAGCCGAAGGCGGAGTCGGCGCCCGCGCGCGACCCGCTCCTGCCCTGGCTCGCGGCGGCGGGGCTCGCGCTTCTGGCGGAGCTCTGGCTCTCGGGCGAGGGGGTGTCGCGCCGGCCGAGCGCGCGCGCGCGGCGGCGCGCGATCACCGCGACCGCGACGGGCCTCGCACTCACGATGGTCGCGTTCGGGCCCGCGTCGAGCTGGCTCGCGGAAGGCGACGAGGCGCTTGCGGCGGGCCACCCGGAAGAGGCGCTCGCGCTCTATCGCGAGGCCGAGCGCACGCGCGCCGGCGGCGCGCGCACGCAGATCCGGATCGGGAACGCGCTCTTCCGGCTCGAGCGCATCGACCAGGCCGCCAGCGCCTATCTGGAGGCGCTCCGGACCGTCCGTCCCGACGACGACGAAGCGCGCTTCGCGGCGAGCTTCAACCTGGGGAACACGCTCGTCGCGCAGAAGCACTTCGAGGAAGCCCGCGATGCGTACTGGTCCGCGCTGCTTGCCGAGTCGACGAGCACCGAGGCGAAGTTCAACTACGAGTGGACGCTCGCGCGCATCCTCGAGATCCCGCCCGTGCCCGAGAGCGAGCCCAACCAGAACTCACCGCGCGAGAACGAGTCGCCGCAGCCGTCGCCCAGCGCGGACTCGCCGGGTCGCGGCGAGCCGCAGCCGTCCCCGGGCGGTCTCGACGAGCGCGAGGCCGAGCAATGGCTCTCGACGCTCGAGGAACCGGTCGGCAACGCCCTGCGCCAGCAAGTGACCAACGAGTTCAACGGCAAGCCGCGCGCGCGGGCTGGCGGCAAGACGTGGTGAGGCCAGCCTTCTCGCTGCTCGGGGCGGCGCTGATCCTCGCCGCGGTGCCGGCGCGCGCGGAGACGGATGCGCCACTCGAGGTGCGGATCGAGATCGACCGCGCCGAGGTCTTCGTCCACGAGCAAGCGGTGCTCTCGGTGCTCGTCCACCACGCAGCGGACGCGCGCGCGAGCTGGGAGCCGCCGCCCTTCGACGGCTTCTGGGCCGAGCGGCTGGGCACACGCGGCCTTGCGCCCGACGCCGACGGGCGAAACCGCACCGAGTTTCGCCGGGCGCTGTTTCCGACCCGCGCGGGCGAGGTGGTGATCGCGGCCTCGAAGCTCGTGCTCGTGGGCGAGGGCGGCGCGGAGCACGAGATTGGGGTTCCGGGAACACAGATCCGTGTCTTGCCGCTGCCGGCCGGTGTTCCGACCGACGCGCTCGTCGGCCAGCTGGAGGTGAAGGTCCGGATCGGCGACGATCGCGTGCGGCTCGGCAAGTCGCTTGCGCTCACGATCGAGCTCGCGGGCGAGGGCAACGTCTGGGACGCGAAGGCCCCGGCGCTCGCCGACCTCGTCGGCCCCGACATCGAGGTCTTTCCCGAACCGCCGCAACTCTCGATCGGCGAGAGCGCCGGCCGCGCGACGACGCGGCGAAGCTTCCGCTATGCGCTCGTGCCGGCACGCGCGGGCGCCCTGCGCATCGAGCCCGTGCGCTTCGCATATTTCGATCCCCGCGCCGGCGCGCTGGCTTTCGCCGAGAGCGCCGCGCAGCGCTTCAGCGTCTTCGAGGGCAGCGCCGACGCGCCGGAGCGCTCGCCTTGGCAGAACCGGCCGCCGCTGCGCAACGTCGCGCCGCTTCCCCTGGGCTGGCTCGCGCTCGCCGCCGCCGCGGCGCTCGCCGGCTCCGCGCTGTATCTCGCGCACTGGCGCCGCGCGCAACTCGCGCGCATGCTCGGTCCCGCCCCACCCTCACCGCGCAAGGCCTTCGACGCAGCACTCGCCGCGCGCGACACACCCGAGTGTCTGCCGCTGCTCGCCAGCGCCGTCCGCGCCGGGATCCACGCCCGCCACCACTTCGACACACTCGCGCTCTCGAGCGTCGAAATCGCCGCGCGCATCTCCGACCCGGAAGCGCTCGAGCTGCTCGCCGCGCTAGACCACGCGCGCTTCGCGGGCCGCGGCCGCGTGGACGACGCGCTCTTCGAGCGCGTCCGTAAGTATCTCCGCCTCTAGAGCTCTCGCGCGAGGCAGCCGATCGAGCTCGGCCGGGGAGAGCGAAGTTGCGCCCGGTTGTCCGGCGCGGTTGATCGCCAGGATCGCCGCCCGATCGGCGGGGCGTGCGTCGCGGATCATCGGGGCGACGCCGGAGTCGCCGCTCAGTACCGTTCGATCACGTGCTTCGCGACGTCGCGGAAGATTTCGCGCGCGAGATCCATGGGCGGCAGGAGCGTGATCTCGCGCAGGCCGGCGCGCTCGGCTTCGCGCAGCTGGTGGATGATCTCGTCGGGCGTGCCCGCGAGGACCCAGGTGCGGATCGCGGCCGGGGTCACGAAGCGGCGCTCCTCGGGGACGAGGAAGCTGCAGTGTCCCTCGTGGATCTGCAGGTACCGCTTCTCGGGCGGCGTCTCCATCTTCGCGACGTACTCGCAGTATTCCTCGAAGAGATCGCGGACCGCGCCGGGCACCTGGTTGCGGTTTCCGGACTGCTGCACGCCCTCCCAGCAGTAGTGCAGCGCCGCGGTGACTTGTGAGCCGACCGCGTCGATCACGCGCTCACTCGCCAGTGTCTCGCCCGGTCGCAGCACCACCGCGGTCGTGAGCGCGGCGGTGTGGAAGTCGGCGGGCAGCGCGCGGCCGATTCCCGCCGCGCCCGCGCCGATCGCACCGAGGCTCGCGCGCGTCAGCTCCGGCGGCTCATTCAGCGCCGAGATGCGGCCGTCGCCGTAGGCGCCGGCGGCGGCGAGCGCGCCCGGCCCGTTCGCGGCGACCCAGATCGGGATCGGCCGATCGAGCTCGATGAACTTTCGGTCGCGGTGCAGGAAGCGGATCGCACGCGTCTCGCCCGCGTGTGTGTACTCGACCTCCTCGCCCGCGAGCAGCCCGCGCACGACGCGCAGATACTCGCGAAACGCGCCCGGCTTCATCGGCCGCATGCCCATCACGCGCATCGCCGTGTGACCGGTGCCGATCCCGAGAAAGATGCGGCCCGGCGCGAGCCGCGCGATCGACGCGATCGAATGCGCCGTGACCGGCGCCAGCCGCGTGGGCGCGATCGCGACGCCCGTGCCGAGCCGGATGCGCGAGGTATGCGCCGCGGCCAGCGCGAGCGTCGCGTAGCAGTCGGACCAGATCATCTGCGAGTCGGGCACCCAGCCGTGGTCGAAGCCGAGCGCTTCGCACTCGGCGAGCAGCTGCCAGTCGTCGATCTTGGTGGCGACCATCGCGCCGAACTTCATCGCCGTCTCCTCACGCCGAAACGCGCGGCCGCCGGTCGGCCCACGGCCGCGCGGCCTCGAGCTGCGCCGCGATCCGGATCAGCACGTCTTCGCGTCCCCACGGCGCCACGATCTGCACGCCGATCGGCAGCCCCGCCGCGTTCCAAGCCAGCGGGAGCGAGATCGCCGGCTCGCCCGTCATGTTCTGGACCGGCGTGAACGGGATGAACGCCATCAGCTTCTGCCAGGCCGCGAGCGGCGCGTCGCGCGTCGGTGTCAGCGCGCCGAGCGGGAGCGGCGGCTGCGCGAGCGTGGGCGTGAGCAGGAGATCGAAGCCCGACGCGTAGAAGTCGCCGAACGAGCGCGAGAGCACGTTGCGCCACTCGAGCGCCGCGATGAACGCGAGCTTGTCGAGGCGTCTCCCCTCTTGCGCGAGCGTCCAGGTCCAGAGCTCGACGTCGTCCGCTGCGATCGGCCGGCCGAGCGTCTGCCCGAGGATCTCGAGCAAGGCCGCGGTCTGCGCGGCGATGATCGAGAAGAGCGTCGTCTCGACCTTCGGATCGTCGGCCGCCGGCGGATGCTGCAGCTCGACCGTGTGGCCGAGCGACTCGCAGAGCTTTGCGGCGCTCTCCACCGCCGCCACGCAATCCGGGTGGAGCGCCGGCGCGAAGTGCGGCGCGCGGTTCATGAAGCCGATGCGCAGCTTGCCGGGCGGCCGGCCGACCTCGTCGCGGAACGGGCGCTCCGGCGGCGGAGCGGCGTACGGATCGCCGGGCATGTAGCCCTGCGTCGCGTCGAGCAGCGCCGCGCTGTCGCGCACCGTGCGCGAGACGACGTGCTCGACCGCGAGTCCGTTCCAGCCCTCGCCCGCGAGCGGCCCGAGCGAGCTGCGCCCGCGCGAGGTCTTCAGCCCGACGATTCCGCAGGCGCTCGCGGGGATGCGGATCGAGCCGCCGCCGTCGTTCGCGTGCGCCGCGGGCACCATCCCCGCGGCGACGGCCGCCGCCGATCCGCCGCTCGAGCCACCCGGCGAGCGCGCCGTGTCCCACGGATTTCGCGTCGGCCCGTACGCCAGCGCTTCACTCGTCGCGGTGAGACCGAACTCGGGCGTCGCGGTCTTGCCCAGGATCACCAGCCCGGCCTCGAGGAAGCGCTTCGCCAGGTTCGTGTCGATCGGCGAGCGCGTGTCGAGCTTCTTCAGCAGCCGATTGCCGCTGTAGAGCGGATCTCCGGCCGTCGCGCAGATCAGATCCTTCAGCAGGAACGGCACGCCGCGCAACCGCCCGCGCGGCAGGTCGCTCGCCGCCCGTGCGCGTGCCTTCTCGTAGAGCGGGGTCACGACGGCGTTGAGCGCCGGGTTCGTCTTCTCGATCCGCGCGATCGCGGCGTCGCAGAGCTCGCGCGGCGAGATCTGGCCCTTCGCCACGAGGTCCGCCTGCGCCACCGCATCCAGCCAGGTCAGGTCGTTCGTCATGCGCCGAGCGTATCACTCCTGAGACGGCGCAAGATCCTCCGGCCGGTTCAGATTGCGCAGGCTCGCGAGCTCGGGATCGAGCGCGCGCAGATCCGCTTCGGGCACGAGCAGCGTGTTCGCCTCGCGCAGGAGCGCCTGCAGCGCGAGCTCCCCGCGCGCGATGCGGCGCTCGAGCTCGGGCAGAAGTCGCGGCCGGTAGATCGCGAGCAGCGGCTCGGGTCCGCGCGGACCGAGCGGCGCCACGATGTCGGCGCCGCCCTCCGCGGGCGCGAGCGCGAGCAGCGCCAGCAGCACGCGCGGATCGACGTCGGGCAGATCGCAGGCGGCGACGAGCACGGCGCTCGCGTCGCAGGCCGAGAGCGCCGCGGCGATCCCGACCAGCGGCGCGCGCTCGGCGTGGCGATCGACGATGCACGGCAAGCCGAGCTGAGGCAGCGCATCGGAGCGCGCGACGAAGCGGACGCGCTCGACGCAGGCGGCGAGCGCACGGGCGACGCGCAGCGCGAGCGGAACCCCGTCGTACGCGAGCAGCGCCTTGTCGCGGCCCATGCGCGTCGAGCCGCCCCCGACCAGGACGGCGCCCTCGACGTGGGAGAGCTTCAAAGACCGGGCTCGGCGCAGAGGTCCCGGGCGTGCAAGAGCTGCACGGGCACGCGCTCGCCCGCGGCGATGCGCGTGACTTCCTCCGGCACGAATGCGAGCCCGTCGGCGCGCACCATCGAGAGCAGGATGTTCGAGCCCTGCTCCCCGGTCGACCGCGCGTGCAGCTCGCCGGCGCGGCGCTCGAGCCGCACGCGCACGAAGTGGGCGCGCCCCGCCGCCTTCTCGTAGGCTTCGTCGAGCACGGCGCGCTCGACCGGACGATACACACGCGTGTGTCCCATCATGCGCAGGAGCGATGGCCGGACGAACTGCTCGAAGGTCACGAGCGTCGACACCGGGTTTCCGGGCAGGCCGAAGACCGGGCGATCGCCCACCATCACGAAGGCGAGCGGCGCGCCGGGCTTCATGCGGATGCGCCAGAGCCGCACGCGGCCGCCCAGGCTCGCCAGCACCTGCTTGATCCAGTCGCGATCGCCGACCGAGACACCGCCCGTCGAGATCACCGCGTCGCAAGCCAGCGCCTCGCGAAAGGCCGCGGCGATCTCGTAGGGCTCGTCAGGCGCGATGCCCAGATACACCGGCTCGGCGCCGATCTCGCGCAAGCCCGCCGCGAGCGCGTAGGAGTTCGAGCTGGCGATGCGGCCGTCGTCGCGCAGCCGGTCGGGCTCGACCAGCTCGTCACCCGTCGCGAGCACGGCCACGCGCGCGCGCGCGCGCACCGCCAGCTGCGTCCGCCCGAGCGCAGCGAGCATGCCGACGAGCGGCGCGTGCAGGAGCTCTCCAGGACTCGCAACGGGCGTGCCCGGGCGAACGTCGGAGCCCGCGCGGCGGATGTTCTGACCCCGCGCGGGGACGCTCTCGATGCGCACGTGCTCGCCCTCGACGCGGGTGTCCTCGACCATCACGACGGCGTCCGCGCCCTCCGGGATCGCGGCGCCGGTCATGATGCGCGCCGCCTCGCCGGGGCCGAGCGCGCGCTGGCTGCGCTTTCCCGCCGGCAGATCGTCGACGACACGCAAGAGTGACGGAGGCCGCGCGGCGTCGGCGGCGCGCAGCGCGTAGCCGTCCATTCCAGAATTGTCCGCCGGCGGAATCGAGAGCGTGGAGCGGATCTCTTCGGCGAGCACGCGTCCGCCCGCGCGCTCGAGGCCGATCGTCTCGCGGCCGAGCGCCGGCATGGCCGACAGGATCAGTTCGCGCGCCTCCGCGACGCTGACCGACGACCGATCCGCTTCGACCTCGCTCTCGCGCATCGCGCCTCCTCGGGCTAGTCTGCCCAAAAGCTAGGCAGATCGCCCTGCGACCGCCGCGCCGACAGCATGACCTGAGTCCCTCCCCCTCTGCCTCCGGTTGGCCGCTCCGATGACTGAAGCCCTCGAACGTCTCGACGACATCCTCGGCTCGCTGCGCGTGGGGATCCTCGCGGTCGACGCCGACGGCCGGGTCGAGCTCGAGAATCCGGAGGCGAGCCGGATCCTCGGCCACTCCGCGATCGCGGCGCTCGGTCGCCCGGTCGCCGAGGTGCTGGGCGCCCAGCATCCCGCGACCGGACTGCTCGAGACGGCACTGCGCGACCGCCGAACCGTCTCGGAACACGGCTGCAGCGTGTCCGTCAGGATGGGCGGCCGGCCGCTGGTCGTCGATCTCGCCGCCTCCCCGATCGGCGGCGCGGGGAGCGAGGGAACCAAGGTGCGCGGCGCGGTGCTCTCGCTCACCGACCGCACGATCGGCGTCGAGCTCGAGGATCTGCTCGGCCAGCGCGCGCGCTCGGAGCTCTTTGCCCAGCTCGCGGCGGGCATCGCGCACGAGCTGCGCAACCCGCTCAGCGGGATCCGCGGCGCGGCGGAGCTCCTGCTCGGCAAGCTCCCCGACGCGCCGCTCGCCCGCTACGCGGAGCTGATCCGCGCCGAGGCCGACCGCATGCGGCGTCTGCTCGACGACCTGGCCGAGCTCACGCGCGGCGCCGACCTGCGCCCGCGGCGCGCGAATCTGCACCGCGTGATCGACGACCTGGTGGAGCTGCACAGCCACTCCGAGGGCTGGCGCGGCATCAAGGTCGCGCGTGAGTACGACCCGAGCATTCCCGAGTTCGAGTTCGACCCGGATCGCACGACGCAGGTGCTCTTGAACCTGGTGCGCAATGCCGTGCAGGCGATGGACGGCAAGGGCACACTCACGCTGCGCACGCGCATCGAGTCGGCCTACCACTTGGAGCACAGCGGACCCGAGCGCGCGCGGCTCGTGCGCGTCGACGTCGAGGACACGGGGCCCGGCATTCCCGCCGAGGATCTGCCCTTGCTCTTCACGCCGTTCTTCACGCGCCGGAAGTCGGGCACCGGGCTCGGGCTCGCCGTCGCGCAACACTGGACGGTGAAGCAGGCCGGGCGAATCCTGGTCACGAGCCGCGTCGGCATGGGCACGCGCATGCGCGTCGAGCTGCCGCTCCGAAGGCCTGCATGACGCGCATTCTGGTCGCCGACGACGAGGCCTCGATCCGGTTCGTGCTGCGCGAGGCGCTCGAGGGCGCCGGGCACGAGGTCGTCGAGGTCGCGGACGGCAACGCCGCGCGAACGGCGCTGGCCGAGCGCCGCTTCGATCTGGCGCTGCTCGACATCCGCATGCCCGGACCGTCGGGCCTGGAGCTGCTCGACGAGCTGCGCGCCCGCGGCGGCGACGTGCCGCCGGTCGTGATCATGACCGCGCAGAACAGCTTCGAGAATGCCGTCGAGGCGATGAAGCGCGGCGCGTTCGACTACCTGACCAAGCCCTTCGAGCTGCCGCACGTCTCCGCGCTGGTCGAGAAGGTGCGCCAGCTGCGCAGCCTGCGCGGCGAGGTCGCCGAGCTGCGGCGGCAGATCGGCGACACGTTCCGCGCCGGCGAAGCCCTCGTCGGCCGCGCGCCGGCGATGCTCGAGCTCTTCAAGACGATCGGTCGCGTAGCCGCGAGCGACGCGGCGGTGCTGATCCTGGGTGAGAGCGGCACGGGCAAGGAGGTCGTCGCGCGCGCGATCCACTACCACTCGCGCCGCCACGAGGGGCCGTTCGTGGCCGTGAACATGACCGCGCTGCCCTCCGAGCTGATCGAGGCCGAGCTGTTCGGGCACGAGCGCGGCGCGTTCACCGGCGCGGTCGAAGCGCGCACCGGACGCTTTCGCGAGGCGCAGGGCGGAACACTGCTGCTCGACGAGATCGGCGACCTGCCGTTGCCGCTCCAGGCGAAGCTGCTGCGCGTGCTGCAGGAGCGCGTGGTCAGCCCGCTCGGTGGCCGGCAGGCTGTGCCGATCGACGTGCGGATCATCGCCTCGACGCACCGCGACCTGGAAGAGCTCGTGCACGAGAAGCGCTTCCGCGAGGACCTGTACTTCCGCCTGAACGTCGTGCCCGTGCGCATCGCGCCGCTGCGCGAGCGCAAGGCCGACATCCCGCTGCTCGTCGCCCACTTCGTCGAACGCTTCGCCCAGGAGCTGGGCGTGCCGCGGCGCTGGCCGACCGAGTCAGCACTCGAGCGCCTGCAGCAGCGCGCCTGGCCGGGCAACGTGCGCGAGCTCGAGAACGCGATCAAGCGCGCGCTCGTGCTGGCGTCGGGCGAGGTGCTGACCGCCGAGGACATCGAGCAGGCGACGGCGGCCACGCGGGGCGGCAACGCGTCCGACTGGGCGGAGATCGCCCGGCGGGAAATCGCCGAGCACTTCGCGAGCGGCGCGGAGGCCGGCGAGGACGAGGCCGCGACCGGGCCTTACTGGAGCTTCGTCTCGCGGCTCGAGCGCGCCGTGATCCGCGAGGCGCTCGTGCGCTCGCGCGGCAATCAGATCCAGGCCGCGCGGCTGCTCGGCATCAACCGCAACACCTTGCGCAAGAAGATCGCCGAGCTCGGCATCGCCGCCGCCGACGGGGGCAGCTCGGACTCGTGACGCGGCCCGGCCTCGAGCGCGTGCGCGGGCTCTACGTGCTCGTCGACGACGGTCCGCGCTGGCGAAACGCTCCGCGCGCGCAGCTCGAAGCCGCACTCGCGGGCGGCGCGACCGCGGTGCAGCTGCGCCTGAAATACGCGGGCGACGGCGCGGCGCTCGCGCTCGCGCGCGAAGCCGCTCAGCGCGTCCACTCGGCCGGCGCCGTGCTCTTCGTGAACGACCGCTTCGATCTCGCGCTGCTCGCGGGTGCGGACGGCGTGCATCTGGGCCAGGACGATCTCGCGCCGGAGCGCGTGCCGGCGGAAGTTCGCGCGCAGCTGCTCGTCGGGCTCTCGACCCACACGCTCGCGCAGGTGCGCGAGAGCCGGGACCGGCCGGTCGACTACATCGCCTTCGGTCCGGTCTTCGCCACCGGCTCGAAGACGTCGGCGTTCGAGGCGCGCGGCCTGGCGCTCTTGCGCGAAGCGGTCGTGCTCGCGGCTCGGCCGCTGGTCGCGATCGGCGGGATCTCCGCCGAGAACGCCGCGGACGTGCGCGCGGCCGGCGCGGTCGCTGCGGCCGTCATCTCGGCCGTCGCCGACGCGAGCGACCCGACCGAGGCGACGCGTTACCTTCAGGCGCGCTTCCTGGCATCGCCCCCCGGGAGAATCTGACAGGGTGGAACGCGCGATCGGTGTTCTCGGCGTCGCATGCCTGCTTGCGATCGCCTACGCGGCATCGACCAACCGCAAGCGCGTGCAGTGGCGTCCGATCGGCCTGGCGCTCCTGCTTCAGCTCGCCATCGCGCTGCTCGTGCTGCGCACGCCGTGGGGCGCGACTTTCTTCGCGCTCGTGAACGACGCGGCGGCGGCGTTCATCGCCTCGGCCGATGCGGGCATCGAGTTCGTCTTCGGCGCGTGGCCCGCAGCTGTGCTCGGCCCGGACGGCCAGGCGCTGCGCCTGCCGTACGTCTTCGCGATCCGCGTGCTGCCGATCATCGTCTTCATGAGCAGTGTCTTCGCGGTGCTGCAGCACTTCGGCATCCTGCAGCGCGTGGTCGAGTGGCTCGCGCTCGGACTGCGGCGGACGCTGCGCACGAGCGGCGCGGAGTCGCTCGCGGCGATCGCGGAGGTATTCCTCGGCATGACCGAGGCGCCGCTGATGATCCGGCCCTACGTGCCGGGCCTCACGCGCAGCGAGCTCTTCCTGGTGATGACCGCGGGGCTCGCGACCGTCGCCGGGTCGGTGCTCGTCGCGTACATGGGCATGCTCGGCCCCGAGTACGCCGGCCACCTGGTCGCGGCGAGCTTCATGGCCGCGCCCGCCGCGATCGCGGTCGCAAAGCTGATGGTGCCCGAGGAAGGCGTGCCGCAGACCCAGGCGCTGGCGCACATCGCGCTGCCGCGATTGACGGTGAACGCGATCGACGCGGCCGCGAGCGGCGCCGCCGACGGCGTGCGGCTCGCGCTGAACATCGGCGGCATGCTGGTCGCGTTCGTGGCCATCGTGCACCTTGCCGACGCCGGGCTCGGCTGGGTCGGAACACAAGTCGGTGTCGCTTCGCCCTCGTTCGAGGGGCTGCTCGGCTACGCGCTCGCGCCGCTCGCCTTCGTGCTCGGGGTGCCCTGGCACGACGCGGCGAAGATCGGCGAGATGCTCGGCGTGAAGACGGTGCTGAACGAGTTCATCGCCTACCAGATGCTCGCGGACGCGAAGGCCGGGCTCGATCCGCGTTCGGTCGTGATCGCGAGCTACGCGCTGTGCGGCTTCGCGAACTTCGGCTCGCTCGCGATCCAGATCGGCGGGCTCGGCGGCATCGCGCCCGAGCGCCGCGGCGACGTGGCGAGTCTCGCGCTGCGCGCGCTGTGTGCGGGGTCGTTGGCGAGCTTTCTGACCGCGGCGATCGCGGGCCTGGTCTATTGAGCGAGCGTCGGCTCCGAAGCGACCGGTAGGAAGAGCGAGACGATCGCGCCGCCGCTCTCCGCGTTCGCGCGCCGCAGCGACCCACCGCTGGCGCGCGCGATCCGCTCCGCGGTGTACAGGCCCAGGCCGAGCGCGAAGCCCTTGGTCGACTCGAACGCGGCAATCGGCCGGCCGAGCTCGGTCTGGGTGAAGCCGGGACCGTCGTCGCTGATCTCGAGCGCGACGACATCGACCTCGCGACGCGCGCCGAGGCGAACCTCGACGCGGCTGGCCGCTCGGACGCCGTCGCCCTGGCAGGCGTTCTCGAGCACTGCGCCGAGCGCGCGCAAAAGGGCTGGCCGGCCGGCGCAGACGGCCACGCGCAGCGGCGGCGCAGCGGCATCCGGCCCGTGCACGACGAGCGCCGTTCCCGGAAAGCGCACGCGCGCGCGCGCGACGCACTCATCCACCGTGTCGCGAAGCTCGACCGAGCGGATCAAGCTCGAGCTCGGCGAGGCCGTCGTCTCCGGCCGCCGTCGGCTCTCGAGCAAGTCCTTCAAGCGCGCGAGCGCCTCGACCATTCCGTTCGCTGCGGCGCCGAGCTCCGCCAGGGCCCTGGGCGAGCCCTCGTCCGCGTGACTGGCGTCGAAGAAGAGCTGCGTGGAGAGGAGCGCCGTGGAGAGCACGTTGTTCACCTCGTGCCCGCGCTGGCGCAGCTCGCGCACGGTGGCCTCGAGCTGCTCGACCGCGCGCACGCGGTCCTCCCAGATGCTCGCCTCGAGCGCCGCATGCAGCGCGCCGACCCGTTCGCGCTCGCGCCGCAAGCCGCTGCGCAGCCGCAGGACCACGGCCGCCAGCGCGACGACCGCGGCGAGCCCCACGATGACGGCCGCCGCGAGCAAGGCGTCACTCGGGCTCGCGGCGCTCTGCCTTGGCCAGCGCGAGATCGCGGACCGCTTGCTGCACGGCCTGCCGGCTCACCCCGAGCATTCGCGCCGCGCCGCTGCGGCTGCCGTGCTCCTTGGCGAGCGCCTCATCGACCATGACACCGCGCACCTGGTCCAGAACCTGTCGCATGGGCGTGTTTCCCACGTGCGCGGCGACGAGCGGCGTGAGATCCGGGCGATCGCGGAGCGCCGCCTCGACGGCGCGATTCAGATCCTCGAGCGAGATCGGCTTGGGCAGATAGCGGCGCGCGCCGATCCGCGCCAGCTCGAAGGCCTCTTCGGCCGAGGCCTGTCCGCTCATCGCGATCACCGCCGGCGCCGGCCGCAACCTGACCGCTTGTTCGACGATCGGCCGCGCGTTCCCGTCCGGAAGCGCGACGTCCACGATCACGAGATCGGGGTGCTGGGCGAGCCGGGCCGCGGCCTCGCGGACCGAGCCGGCCTCGAGCACCTCCGCCCCCCAGCCTCGCGCGGCCCGCGCGAGCGCCTGGCGCAGCGGCTTGTGGTCTTCGACGATCAGTACCCTGACCGGCTGAGGCAACATCGCGCGCATCAGCTCCTTGGCGTCACCGTATCACGGCCCAGCAGTTCCGGGCCCCTGCAAGCATGCTTGCATTCCAGAACATGCGTGAAGGGGGCATGCTGACCCCGTGTGAGAATGATCCCTTCCCTCTCGCACCGGAGCGGTCCGACGGGGTAACTCGTCGGGATCGACTGTGCGGGGGCGGCGGCTGCCGGTAGGTTGCCTCCGCCCCCGCGTCTTTACTGCGCTCCTTCTCGGGCGCGCCGTGTCAGGCCATGAGCTCCGTCATGGCGGGCTGCGCCTCTGCGTAGCGGCGGTGCGTTTCGGTGTAGGTCTCGCGCCAGAACGCGTCGATCTCCGCGGGCGTCGGAAAGCCCGCGGAGAAGCCGGGCCGGATCGGGTCGAGCGCGAGCTCGGCTGCGCGGATGAAGTGCGCGAGCAAAGTTCGCGGATCCTCGTCGCCGACCGCGATGCGGATCGTCGTCGGCGAGATGCCCGCGGCGAGCAGCGCCTCGGCGCCGAGCTCGGAGTGGCTCGTGAGCGCCGGGCAGAGCACCACCGTGTTCGTCTGGCCCAGACTCACCTGCAGACCGAACGCGGGTTCCAGGCAGTCGAAGAAGCGCTTGAACGCCTCGATGCCGATCGGCGCGACGCCGCCCGCCTGCCCCTCGAAGTCGATCGTGAAGAGTGGCGCCGGAAGTCCGAGGTACAAGAGGCGCTCGCGCAGCGCCGCGTTCTCGTCCCCCGGGACCGCGTTGCAGCGCACGCGGATGCCCGGATGCCGCGCCAGCACCTGCGCGAGCACGAGCGTAGCAATGCACTTCTGCAGCATGCGCAGCTCGAGCGTGCGCATGCCGTTGATCACCTCGAACGCCTTGTCCGCGTCGAGGAACGCCCCCTTCACGTAGTAGACGTTCCAGAACAGCGTCTCGCTCCAGTCGAAGCGGCGCATGTGGCCGTCGGGTCCGGGTGCGTCGACGGCGGAGCCCTTGGGGATGAACATGCGCTCGTTGCGCGCGATCGCCACGCCCGCGGTCGTCGTGCCCGTGCCGACGAGATCCTTGGTGTAGGAGTGGATCACGAAGTCCGGCCGCTCGCGCGGATCGTCGCGCCGCAGCACCGGGTGCAGGAACGGCGTGCCGACGGTCGCGTCGCAGATCACCTCGAGGCCGGTCGCGTGTGCGGCGCGGCTTATGCCGGGAACGTCGAGCACGTAGCCGTGCGGGTTGCAGGGCGACTCGAGGTACACGTAGATGTGACGCCCGTTCGAGAGCCGCTCGCCGAACTCTCCGCGCACGCACGCGAGCGCGGCCTCGAAGTCGGCGGCACCCGTGCCGTCGAAGAAGCGCACGGCGACGTCGAGATTGCTGCGCTTCCCGTACCAATCCTGCAGCAGCTGGTGCGCGCCGCCGTAGACGTTGCGGCTGGCGAGCACGATGTCGCGGTAACCGACGAGATGCGCGAGCACGGCGTCGATGGCGGCCATTCCGGAGTTGAAGTTCCAGGCGAAATACTCGCCCGCGAGCGGGCCGCACTCGACGTCGACGACGTGGTTGGCGAGGCACGTGGACGTCGGGTTCATCAGCCGCGAGTAGATCTCGTGCAAGAGCTCCTTGCCCTGGAACGCGTCGTCGATCCACTCGGTGCAGGCGTACAGGTAGGTGGCGGTGCGCGTGATCACGGGCGTCGAGCTGAAGATCGCCGTCACGTTGTCGAAGATCGGGTACGGCCCACGACTCGGTCCGGCCGAGTGCTCGACCGCGAGCGACTGCCAGGTCTTGCGCAGCGGGTTCTGCAGCGTGTCGAGCACCTTGGCGAGCTGGAAGCAGAGGAAGCGCTTGGCGTTGAAGAACGCGATCCGGTCGCGCCGGTCCAGGCGCGCGAGCTGGCGGACCGTCTCGTCCCAGAGCCCGTGCATGGCCTGGTTCGCGCGGTAGACGTGGCTCGCGACCTCGGCCAGCTCGCGCCCGAGCGGACTCGCCGGATCGACGGAGAAGTGTCGCAGCTGCTCGTCGACGAGCTCCTCGACGCTGGTCGCGCGCGTGGTCTTGCGCAGCGGGCTGAGCTCGCGCGCGTGGCCCGGTCCGGAATCGACTCCGCTCATCGCTCCCCCCCGGGGGCGCAGTCTACCGACGCCTCGAGCAGCGCGCACACGGCGGCGTTCAGCGGCGTCGCAATTCCGTGTCGCCTGCCGAGCCGGACGACGGCGCCGTTGCGGGCGTCGAGCTCGAGCCGCCGGCCGGCGCGCCGGTCGTAGAGCATCGACGTACCCGCGCCGCCGGGTGTGGCGAGCAGACGCGCGACGATCGCCTCGCAGAGCGACTCGGGCAGCAGCGCGCCCTCGGCGCGACCCACCGCCGCGCACTCCCGGATCAGTCCGAGTGCAAGCTCCGCCATGCCCGGCGCATGCAGGACCTCGTGCGTGCGACCGGAGAGCGCGAGCAGCGCGCCGCTCGCGACGTTCAAGCAGAGCTTGCGCCAGGCGGCGCTCGCGAAGTCGTCCGAGAGCCCGACGGCGACGGGCGTTTCCGCGAAGAGCGCCGCGAAGCGCTCGCCAGTCCCGCCCGCCGGCACGGTCAGCCGTGCGGGCGCGCGTTGCACCACGCGGCCGGGCGCAACGCGCTCGGCCGGGCACTCGACCACCACGGGCAGGATCTCCGCCGGCCCCGCGTAAGGCTCCACCCGCGCGCGGTGCTCCACGCCGTTCTGCAGCACGGCGAGCGTCACGCCCTGCGCGCACAGGGCGCGCAGCCAGTCCGCGGCGCCCGGCACGTCGTAGGCCTTGGTCGCGAGCAGGACCCAGTCGACGGGCGCCGCGCGCGCGGGCTCGCGCTCGCAGTGCGCGGGCAGCTCGAGCCGGCCGGCCGGGCTCTCGAGGACGAGCGCCGCGAAGGGTTCACGCACGCACAGCACGACCTCGTGCGCGCGCGCCGCGACGAGCGGCGCGGCGATCGCGCCGCCCACCGCCCCGACGCCGACACATGCGATCCGCGCCATACGCGCCGCCCTCAGGGCCGCCGCGCGAGATCCAGATCCGCCTCGATCTCGGCGCGCTTGGCCTCGAGCCAGCCAAGATAGTCCGGCCCGTGCCAGGCGCGGTGCTCGCCCCTCCGGTAGCAGCTGGCGTTGCGTTGGTACTTCCAGGCGTTCAGCCGGTTCTCTCGCGACGAGTCGCGCTCCGCGATCACCCTGGCGGGAATGCCGACGATCACCGCGCCGGGCGGGAAGATCCTCCCTTCGGGCACCAGCGCGCTGCCCCCGACGATCGAGCCCTTCCCGATCACCGCGCCGTCCATGATCGTCGCGCCGATCCCGATCAGACAGTGGTCGCCGATCGTCGCGCCGTGGATCGTCGCGCGATGCGCGATCGAGCAGAACTCGCCGATCAGCGTCGCGGCGTCGTAGCCGACGTGGATCATCGCGAAGTCCTGCACGTTGGTGTAGCGCCCGATGCGCACCTCTTGCGCCTCGGCCCGAATGACGGCGTAAGGCCACAGAGACGCGTACTCGGCGATCGTGACCCGACCGTAGGTCTGCACGCCGGGCGCGATCCAGACGCTCTGGTGAATCGAGTGCATGGCCCCTGTCTCTAGCCTTGGCGCGTTCGGCCGGCCAGCGATACGATGCGGGGCCCATGTCGAAGAGCCCTCTCGAGCCTCGGAAGATCGCGATCGTCGGCGCCACCGGTGCGGTCGGCGAGGTCCTGCTGCGCGTGCTCGAGGCGCGCAGCTTCCCGGTGGGCGAGCTGCGCGCGCTCGCGAGCGAGCGCTCAGTCGGCACCACGGTGCGCTTTCGCGGGCAGGCCGTGCCGGTCGAGCTCGCGCGGCCCGAGGCCTTCGACGGCGCCGACTTCGTGTTCTTCGCGGCGACGGGCGAGCTCTCGCGGACGCTCGGCCCCGAGGTCGCAAAGCGCGGCGGCATCGCGATCGACAAGTCGAGCACCTGGCGCATGCACGAAGACGTGCCGCTGGTCGTGCCCGAGGTGAACGGCGCGGCCGTCGAGAAGCACAAGGGCCTGATCAGCTGCCCGAACTGCACCACGATCCCGCTGGTGATGGCGCTCGAGCCGCTGCGCCGATTGGCGCCGCTGCGGCGCGCGGTGGTGACCACATTCCAGGCGGTCTCGGGCGCGGGCTTGCCCGGCATCGAGGAGCTCGAGGGCCAGCAGCGAGCGCTGCACGAGCACCGGCCGATTCCCAAGCCGGACAAGTTCGCGGGTCAGATCGCGAACAATGTGCTGCCGCTCTGCGAGACGTTCCGCGACGACGCGTACTCCGCCGAGGAGGTGAAGCTCCTCTTCGAGACGCGCAAGATCATGGACGAGCCCGCCTTCGAGGTCGCGATGACCTGCGTGCGTGTGCCCGTGCCCGTCGGTCACTCGATGACGGTCCTGCTCGAGACCGAGCGACCGATCGCACCCGACGAAGCCCGACGCGCGCTCGCCGCATTTCCCGGCGTGATCGTGATGGACGATCCGGCGCACAACGTCTTCCCGACCCCGGCCGACGCAGCCGGACGCGACGAGGTGTTCGTCGGGCGCATCCGCCGCGATCTCACCAGCGACCGGCTCTGGCTCTGGGTCGTCGGTGACAACTTGCGCAAGGGCGCTGCGACCAACGCCGTACAGATCGCCGAAGAGCTGCTGCGGCGCGCGCTCGGCTGAGGGAGGCGCCTGTGTGCGCAGCGCCTCTCTGGACGCCGCCGCCCGCGCGCGTGGAGCGCTCGAACCTGCGGTCGTTTCAGACGCGCGTCGAGGCTCGGATCGGCCGGCGCTTCGCGAGCTACACGGATCTGTGGCGCTGGTCGATCGACGAGCGTGCACCGTTCTGGCGCGCGGCCTGGGATTTCTGCGAGCTGATCGGCGAGCCGGGCCCGGCGCCCTGGCTCGTCGACGACCGCATGCCCGGCGCGCGTTTCTTCCCGGCCGGGCGGCTTTCCTACGCCGAGAACCTGCTGCGCCGAGGCGACGCCGCGCCGGCGCTGATCTTCCGCCGCGAGGACGGCGAACGCCGCGAGCTCTCCTGGGCCGAGCTGCGCGCGCAGGTGGCTTGCGTCGCGGCGGAGCTCCGCGCGAGCGGCGTCGGCGTCGGCGATCGCGTAGCGGGCATCCTTCCCAATTGCCCTGAGGCGATCGTGGCAATGCTCGCCGCGACGTCGCTCGGCGCGATCTGGTCGTCGTGCTCGCCGGACTTCGGCGTGCGCGGCGTGCTCGACCGCTTCGAGCAGATCGAGCCCAAGGTGCTGTTCGCGACCGACGGCTACCACTACGGCGGCAAGAGCATCTCGCTGCTCGAGCGCGTCGCCGAGATCCGCGCCGCGCTGCCGTCGCTCGAGCGCGTGGTGATGGTGCGCTTCCTCGGCCTGGGCGCGATTCCCGGCGCCGACGCCTTCCACGAGCTCCTGCAAGCGCGCCCCCCCGAGCTCCGCTTCGAGCGCCTGCCGTTCGACCACCCGCTCTTCATCCTGTTCTCCTCGGGGACGACCGGCATGCCCAAGTGCATCGTGCATGGCGCGGGCGCGGTGCTCCTGAAGATCGCGGTCGAGCAGCGGCTCCACACCGATCTGCGTCGCGACGATCGGCTGTTCTACTTCACGACCTGCGGCTGGATGATGTGGAACTGGCTCGCGACGGGGCTCGCGGCCGAAGCCACGCTCGTGCTCTACGATGGCTCGCCCTTCCACCCGGACGAACGCGTGCTCTTCGACCTGGTCGACGCCGAGCGCGTGACGGTCTTCGGCACCTCGGCGAAGTTCCTCGACGCCGTGCGCAAGTCCGGGCTCGAGCCGCGCCGCACGCACGACCTCGCCTCGGTCGAGACCATCCTGTCGACCGGCTCGGTGCTCGCGCCCGAGAGCTTCGACTTCGTCTACCAGAGCGTGAAGCCCGACGTCCTGCTCTCGTCGATTTCGGGCGGCACCGACATCGCCGGTTGCTTCGCCGCGGGCAGCCCGACGCTGCCGGTTCATCGGGGCGAGGCGCAGTGCCTCGCGCTCGGGATGGCGGTCGAGGTCTTCGACGACGCGGGCCGCGCGTTGGCAGCAGGCGAGAAGGGCGAGCTCGTGTGCACGCGCGCGTTCCCCTCCATGCCCGTGGCCTTCTGGAACGACCCGGACGGCCGGCGCTACCGCGCGTCGTATTTCGAGAAGTTCCCCGGGGTCTGGCACCACGGCGACTGGGTCGAGCTGACACCGAACGGTGGCATGATCCTGTACGGCCGCTCGGACGCGGTGCTCAATCCCGGCGGCGTGCGCATCGGCACGGCGGAGATCTACCGGCCGGTGGAGCAGCTCGACGAGATCGTCGAGGCGCTCGCGATCGGCCAGGACTGGGACCACGACGTGCGCGTCGTGCTCTTCGTGCGGCTCCGGCCGGGCGTAGCGCTCGACGCCGCGCTCGAGGCGCGCATCCGCGCGGCGATCCGCGCGCACGCCACACCCCGGCACGTGCCCGCGCGCATCGTCGCCGTCGACGACATCCCGCGCACGAAGAGCGGCAAGATCGTCGAGATCGCCGTGCGCGACGTCGTGCACGGCCGGCCGGTGAAGAACCGCGAGACGCTCGCGAACCCCGAGGCGCTGGAGCAGTTCACGAATCGCCCGGAGCTCGCGAGCTAGGTGCCTTTCGCTCACGCCGCGGCGTGCGTCTCCGGCAGCGGGCCGACGTAGCGCGAGCTCGGGCGAATGATGCGCGAGCTCTCGCGCTGTTCGTCGATGTGCGCGAGCCAGCCCGCGACGCGCGCGACCGCGAAGGTCGGCGAGAAGACCTCCTGCGGCAGCCCGATCGCGTCGAGCAGAACCGCCGTGTAGAACTCGACGTTCGCAGCCATGCGCCGCTCCGGGCGGCGCTCGCCCAGCGACGCCACCGCCACGCGCTCGACGGCGCGCGCGAGATCGAGCCGATCGCTGCGCAGACCCGTGGCGCGCAGCCGCTCCACGGCGCGCTCGAGCACGGCCGCGCGCGGATCGCGCACGCGATAGACGCGGTGACCCATGCCCATGATGCGCCGGCCCGCTTCGAGCTCGCGCGCGATCCAGCTCGCGGCGTCGTCCGGCTCGCCGATCGCGTCGAGCATCGCGAGCACCGGCCCCGGCGCTCCGCCGTGGCGCGGGCCCTTCAGCGCGCCCAGCGCCGCGACGACGGCCGAGACGGTGTCGGAGTCCGTCGACGCGACGACACGCGCCGTGAACGTGGACGCGCTCATGCCGTGATCCGCGGCCGTCACGAGGTAGGCGTCGAGCGCGCGGCTGCGCGCCGGGTCGCTGCCGTGCGGGCTCGCCATGCGCAGGTAGTCCGCCGCGTGGCCGAGTGCTGCGTCGGGCGCGGCCGGGGCGAGCCCGCGCCGCTTGCGCGCCCAGGCCGAGGCGAAGACCGCAACCGCCGCGGTGAGCTCGACGCGCAGGGCGGGCTCCGGGATCTCGCTCGCGCGCAGCTGCGCGAGCGCGCCGCGCAGCGCCTCCATGCCGTCCGCGGCATCGAGCGCTCCGCCGAGCGAGGGCAGGCGCGCGAACACGCGCACGCGCGCTTCGCCAAGCGCTCTTCGCACGTCCGCGTGCGCCGCCGTGGAGGGCAGCTCGCCGGTCCAGAGCAACGCGCAGGCCGCCTCGAAGTCGGCGCGCTCTGCCAGCGCCTCGACGTCGTGTCCGCGGATCACCAGCCGCCCGCGCTCGCCGTCGACGTCGGACAGCCGCGTCTCGGCCACCACCACACCCTCGAGTCCATCCATCGTCATCTCGCTTTCTCCTTGGCCGCGAATCTGCCCTAGATCCAGTACTTGATCAACGTTGATTGATTGATCAAGCTACGGACCATGAAGACGAATCCGACCGACGCGCTCGGCGCGCGCGAAGCCGCCGACTACCTGGGCGTGAAGCTCCAAAGCCTGTACGCCTACGCGAGCCGCGGCCGGCTGAAGAGCCTGCCCGGCACGCGCGGGCGCGCGCGCCGCTACGCGCGCGCGGATCTCGAGGCGCTGCGCGCGCGCAGCGCGGGTCCGGCCGCGAGCGCGCTCCGCTTCGGGGAGCCCGTGCTCGAGACGCGCATCACGCGCATGACCGCGCACGGACCCGAGTATCGCGGCTACGAAGCGGTCGAGCTCGCGCGCGCCGGTACGCCGTTCACCTCGGTCGCGGAGCTGCTCTGGACCGGCGCCCTTCCCGAGCGCGCGCCCTCGTGGCCGGCCGACGATTCTCGGTTCCCCGCCCGCGATCTCGCGGCGCTCGTGCCGCGCGGCAGCCCGCCGCTGACCGGGCTCGCCGTCGCGCTGCCGGCGCTCGGCGCGGCCGACGCCGCGCGCTTCGACACGAACGCGGAGGCCA
>Ga0184615_10000311_pt1 | contig 28487 bp, 35 predicted proteins | sample PLM4_65_coex_FD_133134 | JGI IMG/M metagenome (GOLD analysis project Ga0184615, IMG submission 133134) | Groundwater sediment microbial communities from an aquifer in East River, Colorado, USA - PLM4_65_coex | ecosystem: Environmental > Terrestrial > Soil > Riparian zone | place: USA: East...
AGACCTGCAGCGGATAACGCCGCGACGCCACATCGCGCAGGGATTTGAGTCCGGTCTTGGGATGGATCGCGAACACGAACTGGTCGTGCGACGGGTAGATGCCGATGACGCGCACCGGCAACGGCTTGTCGAACAATCCCACGCCACGAAAGGCCTGGGTGAGGAAGGCGCAGGGGTTGACCATGGCCATCTCCAGCCCGCCGCCCACCACGTCGTGGGCGAGGACCGGCGAGCCGGTCGCCATGCGCAGCGACGGGCGAAAGCTACCGCCCGAGCCGTTGCCGACCGCGATGCACATGTCGCGGCTGCCGCCGTAGGGCGTGTTCGGATTGCCGGCGACGTGGAGCCCGAGCTCCCATAACAGCTTGGTGCGCCGGAAGTTGGCGCCGCGCGGCAACGGCTCCATGTCATTCGTCCAGCGACGGATAGTATCGGAACGTGCCGCTCTTCTCCGGTATGCGACGCGGCGATGCCATGTAGGCGGCAACGCGCGGCCGTGCGGCAACCGCATCGTGCAGCGCGACGACGCGCTTCAGCTTCCCCTCGAACCGTTTCATCGCCTTCGGGAAGGCGAAGCGCATGCCCTCGACGATGTTGAACAGCGACAGGTCGACATAGGTGAGCTTGGCGCCGACGAGGTATTTCGGTCCCGAAGGATTCTGTTCCAGCACGCGCTCGAAATAGCCGAGGAACTTGGGAGCGCGGTTCTCCAGAAAGTCCGTCGCGGTGATCTTGCTCGCCGCCATCTGATCCTCGAACTTGAGATCGCCGGAGTAAGGATGGTGCGTGTCCTGCACCTCCTTCATGAAATCGGTGACGGTAAGCTGGAGCTGATGCGTCCACAGCCGCCCGGCCTCGGTCTTGGGCGCGAGACTCGAATGATGCGCGCCCAGATATAGAAGTATGTTTGCGGTCTGCGCGACCAGCAGCTTCCCGGCCTTCAGGATCGGCGGCGCGAAGGGCGGCGTGGCGAGCGATTTCGACGCGAGCAGTTTGTTGATCGCATCCGGCCCTTTGGGTCCGCGCGCCACATCGTCGTAATCGGCACCCGCCTCTTCCAGAGCAAGGCGCACGAACTCGCCGCGTCCCGGGCTCCAGGGCCAATAGTACAGTTCGTATTTCATGTTTACCTTCCCGGTTTCGTTGACAGACTCGGGCCTTTGGGCCGAAGATGAACTCAATCATTAGGGCAGGAGCGACCGATGGCCAAGATCAAGCACATCGCAATCTTCACGGAAGACCCCGACAAGCTTGCCGAATTCTACAAGGATGTGTTCGGCATGACGATCACCGGCAAGACCGGACGCGGCGCGGTGTGGATGACCGACGGCTACATGGACGTGGCGCTCCTTTGGAAACGCGCCGAGATGAAAGTGCCGAAGGGCATCAACCATTTCGGCTTCACCATCGAAAAAGCCGAGAAGGACGCCATCTACGGCAAGCTGAAGACGCGCGGTATCGACATCTTCCAGCCCGGCCAGGATCGACCCTATGTCGAGGACGCGGCAAAGGATCCGGACGGCAATCGCTTCGACATGACCGGCGCCATGCGCAAGATCGACGAAGAGATGGCTCGCCCGCGCACGGAGGAGGAACTGAAGCGGCTTACCACCGCGGAAGTCCTCTAACTCGCCCATGCGAGGCCTGCGCCTCACGTTCGCCGCGGCCGCCGCAACGGCCGCGGCGTTCGTTTTTGAGCCGGGCGCGAGCGCCGAAAAGCTGCAGATCAACGTCGCCGCGATCAACTCCAACTTCGCCTGGTATTTCGCCGCCGTCGACAAGGGTTACTTCGCCGAGGAAGGGCTCGAGGTCGAGCTGCCGGTGATCGGCGGCGGCAGCGCGGTACCGGCGTTGATCGCCGGCTCCCTCACCTACTCGTCCTCCCCCTCCTCAGCCATGAGCGCGATCCTCAGGGGCGCGCCGCTTGTCGTCACCTTGGTCGGGCAAAGCCGGCCGATCTATCAGCTCTGGTCCTTCGATCCCGCGGTAACGCGCTTCGAGGACATGAAAGGCCGCAACATTGGCGTCGCGACGCGCGGCGCAACCGAGGAAATCTCGATCCGCATGTTCATGAAAGCGAGGAACCTGAGTGCGGACTTCGTGGGCTTTACACCACTCGGCCCCGGCAGCGTACGCATCGCGGCATTGGCCGCCGGCTCGCAGCACTTCGTCTTATTGACCCGGGTCGAGCGCGGCCAGCTCGCCGATAACGGCATGCTGGCCAGGGGCCGCATGCTTGTCGACGTGGCGAAAGAGGTCGAGCTGCAGACCGGCGGGCTTGTTACAACGGCGGCCGAGCTGTCGGCCGATCGTGACCGCACCAAGCGCGTGCTGCGCGCCCTGTGGAAGGGCACGATGTATATGCAGCATCAGCCCGAGGGTACGACGGACATTCTCCTGAAGCGGCTGCCAAACCTGGCCCGCGACGTGGTGTTGAAGGATGTCGAGGGCGGCATCGAAGACATCGACGAGGACGGCGAGCTGTCGGTCGACGCCGCGCGCAAGGAGTTGGCGGTGCGGGGAGAGCTGCTGGAGATGGCCTCCGCGAAGGTGCCGCCGCCGGAAAAGGTCTATGATTTCTCTATCATCCGCGAAGTGATCGCCGAGCTGAAGGCAAAGAACTGGAGGCCGGCGCGATAGGGAGGAGACGATGAAGTACAGATGGCTTGCTGCTGCGGCTTTCGTAGTGACGGCGACCGGCGCGTCCGCCGAGCCGATCAAGGTGACGATCCCGAACTACGGCGCAAACTTCGCGCCGGTGATGATCGCCGAGGACAAGGGGTACTTCAAAGCGGAAGGGCTCGACGTCGAGGTGATCGTCTCGGGCGGCGGCACCGCGACTCCGGCGCTGCTTTCGGGCGACATTCACTATTCGTCCTCGCCGGCTTCGGCCATGAGCGCGATCCTCAAGGGCGCGCCGCTCAAGGTCACCCTGGTCGGCCAGGTCCGCCCCAACTATCAGATCTGGTCGTTCGATCCGGCGGTCAAATCGGTCGATGACCTGAAGGGCAAATCACTCGCCGTCATTTCGCGCGGCGACTCTCAGGAACTGGCGGCGCGGCTGTTCCTCAAATCGCGCGGTTTTGCCAACGACGATGTAGGCTTCAACCCCATGGGCCCGGGCGCCGGCCGGCTCGCCTCCATGACCACCGGTGCGCAGCGCTATGGCGTTCTGCTGCGACCGGACATCGCGCAGTTGAAGCAGATGGGCACGCTGGCGAACGGCGTCATGATCGCCGACCTGACGAAGCTGGTGGAGATGCAGATGTCGGGCATCGTCACCACGGAGAAGGAGGTGACGGTCAATCGCGACCGCGCCAAGAAGTTCACCCGCGCCATCCGCATGGGGCAGACCTACATGCGCACCTTCCGCGATGAATCGGTCGATATCGTCCACAAGCGCATACCCAGCGTGGCGCGCGAGGCGATCGGAGACGATTTGGACGGTTCGGTCGAGGACCAGAACGTGGAGGGCTCCATGTCCCTCGCCGCGGCGGCGAAGGAGATCGCGCTGCGCGGCGAGCTGCTGGGCCTTACCCCGGACAAGATCATGCCGGCCGAAAAGGTGTACGATTTCTCGGTGGTGGCCGAGGTCGACCGCGAACTCAAAGCCGCCGGCTGGAAACCCGTGAAGTGAAATCGGAGGGAACCATGGCCACGATCCGCCACATCGCGATCTTCTCGGAGAATCCGAAGAAGCTCGCCGAGTTCTACGTTGAGGTGTTCGGTATGAAGATCACGGGGCTCGACGATCTCGGCAATGCCTGGGTCACGGACGGCTACATGGACGTGGCGCTGCTGGCGCGCCGCTCGGAAAAGGCTCCGCCCAAGGGCATCCACCACTGGGGCTTCACGATCGACGAGAAAGACAAGCCCGCGATCTACGCCAAGATGAAAAAATATGGCGTGACACCGTACAGCCCCTACGTGGACGCGCCGGAGGCGCATCGGCCCTACGCGGAAGACGCCGTGAAGGACCCGGACGGCAACCGGTTCGACGTCTCGACGGGCATGAAGCAGGTTCGTACCGAATCCCCGAGCGCCACGACTCCGGAAAAGCAGCCGGCCTGATCCGCGGATTCATTTTCCGCGCCCTGGCGGCGTTCGGTGACCTTGCCATCTCGTTGACTTGCCGGGGCGGCGGGGACTACCGTTTCACCAGAACAGCGACAGGAGCCCGGCATGGCCAAGATCAAGCACATCGCGATCTTTTCCGACAACCCCGCCAAGCTCGCCGAGTTCTATGTCGACGTCTTCGGCATGAAGATCACCGGCCAGAGCCAGGGCGACGTGTGGGTCACCGACGGCTATGTCGACGTCGCGCTGATCAGCCGCAAGTGGGAGAACGCGCCGAAGGGCATCCACCATTGGGGCTTCACGCTCGACAACGCAGATGAAAAAACCAGCGTATACGGCAAGCTGGTCGCGAAAGGCCTGCCCCCGAAGGACCCGCGCGCCGAGCGGCCGGAAATCGACCGGCCTTATGTAGAGGATGCCGGGTTCGACATCGACGGCAACCGCTACGACCTCACCACCAGCAAGCGCGACATGGATGAGGAGAAGCGGCGCACGGCGGAGCGCCTGAAGCAGATGGCCAACGCGAAGTAGGGCTGCGTTGACGCTCTCGTTTTTACATTCGGCCGGGGCCGCCGCGGCGATCGCCTCGGTCCTGGGTGTCGGTGCCAGCTCGGCCGACCCGATCCGCGTCTCCTATGCAAACGTCAACGCGAACTTCGCGCCGACCTTCGCCGCTGAGGACAAAGGCTATTTCAAAGAAGAAGGGCTCGATGTCGAGCTGATCAACGCTCCCGGCGGCGCGGCGGTGCCCGCACTGATCTCTGGCAGTCTGCAGTACAGCGCATCAACGTCGTCCGCGCTCAGCGCCATCCTGAAGGGTGCCGACCTCAAGGTCGTATTCGTCGGCACGTCGCGGGCGCTTTACGAGCTGTGGTCCTTCGACCCGGCGATAACGACGTTCGAGCAGGTCAAAGGCAAGTCCATCCCAATCGCGCAGCGCGGCGGTAGCGAGGACTTGACGATGCGCGTCTACCTCAAGAACAAAGGGCTGCCGAGGGACTATGTCGCGCTGACACCGCTCGGCACGGGCCCGGCGCGACTCGCGGCCATCCTCGGCGGCACGCAACAGCTCGCCATGCTGACGAGTGGCGAGAAGGGAACGTTCAAACAGGCCGGTCTGTTGGATAAGGGGCGCATGATCGTCGATTTCGCCAAGGAGATCGAAACCCAGAACGGCGGCCTCGTCACCAGTGCCAAGGAACTGGCCGAGCACCGCGATCAGGTGAAGAAGATTCTTCGCGCGCTGTGGAAGGGCACGATTTACATGCAGGCGCAGCGAGAAGGAATGACCGACATACTGCAGAAGCGCCTGCCGAAGGAGACGCGAGAGTCGCTTCGTTCCGGTATCGAAAGCGCCATCGAGGACGTGGATCAGGACGGCGAGATGTCGATGGAGGCCAGCGCGCGGGAACTTGCCGTGCGCGCCGAGCTGAACGACGTTCCACCCGATAAGATTCCGGCGCCCGAGAAGGTCTACGACTTCTCGGTCATCCGCGAGGTGATTGCCGAGCTCAAGGCCGAGAACTGGCAGCCTCGCCGTTAACGGCGGATATCGCGCGAGGGACCTGAAAAGGACGTCTCGATAAGTTTTATGATTTCCGCGCGATAGAAAACGTTATCGAGGCGTTCCATTCACCCTGTCCGAGGCCGACCACGTGGCTCGGGGCGCTAACGTCGCAGGTGCTGCCGCCCCTCTTACAGCGCCAGAAAATCCAGTGTAGTGTCGCCCCGCATCGCAGGCAGGGAGGCCGGCATGGCGCAATATTCGCGAGCCCTCGAACCCCGCACCGAATGGGCGAGGCCGTTCGAGAAGTTCTGGGAGGCGCATCGTACCGCGATCACGCGGACGGTCGCCGTCGGGCTGTTCCTAGCGCTGTGGGAATGGGCGGTGCGGGGCGGCGGCGTCAACCCGCTGTTCTTGGCCGGCCCGATCCGCGTTTTCGAGCGGCTCTACCAGGTCTTCGCCGACGGCTCGATCTGGCCGCATTTCTGGGCGAGCGGCAGGGTCGCAGGGCTCGGCTTCGTCATCGCGATCGCGATCGGCGTGCCGCTCGGCATCCTGATGGGGCGGTTCCGCACCGTGCGCGACGTGCTCGAGCCGTTCGTGATCGCGAAATATTCCATTCCGACGGTCGTCTTCCTGCCGTTGTTCGTGATGTGGTTCGGCATCGGCATGTGGTTCAAGGTCATGCTGGTGATCGTCGGCACGGTTTTCGTCATCATCATCAACACGGAGGCTGGCGTCTCCAACGTGGATCGCCGCCTGATCGAGACGGCCAAGTCGTTCTGCGCCAACGAGTTCGAAATTCTGCTCAAGATCGTCGCGCCGGCTTCGTTGCCCTTCATCATCGCGGGGATCCGGCTCGGCATCGGCCGCGTGCTGATCGCGGTGGTCGTGGCGGAAGGCTTCGCTGCCACCGCCGGACTCGGATACTTGGCCTTCCAGGCAGGCGCCGCCTACGACACCGCACAGGTGTTCGTCGCCGCGATCTTGCTCGGCGCCGTCGCGATCACTCTCAATTCGGGGCTGCGCACGCTCGAGCGGCGATTGGCGCCGTGGAAAGAATCGGACACCGAGCGGGGTTAACCACGTGATCGAGATCAGCAACGTCGCGCATAGTTTCGTCAACAAGGGCGCCGTCATCGGCGGGCTGCCTGTCCTCGACGGGGTGTCGCTCACCATCCACGACCGGGAATTCGTGTCCTTCCTGGGCCCGTCGGGCTGCGGCAAGACGACCCTCCTCCGTATCCTCGACGGGCTGGTCAGGCAGACCTCCGGCCAAGTGACGATCGACGGTCACGTCATCAGGAAGCCCGCGCGCGAGCGCGCGATGGTGTTCCAGGAATTCAACCTGTTGCCCTGGCGCACCACGCTGCGCAACGTCGAGTTGGGGCTCGAGCTGCACGGCAGGTCCCGCGCGGAGCGCACGCGCCTCGCGCGCGAAAATCTGCGCAAGGTCGGGCTCGGCGGTTTCGAGGGTTATTTCCCCCACCAGCTCTCCGGCGGCATGAAGCAGCGCGTCGGCATCGCCCGCGCGCTGTCGACCTCGCCCAACCTCCTTCTGATGGACGAGCCGTTCGGCGCGCTCGACCCGCAGATCCGCGAGCTGATGCAGATCGAGATGCTGAAGCTGCTGGAAACCGAGGCCCGCACCGTCGTGTTCGTGACCCACAGCGTGGAGGAGGCGATCTTCCTGTCCGACCGCATCGTGATCTTTTCGGCGCGGCCGGGCCGCATCCTGGCGATCGTCGAGGTGGACCTGCCGAAGCCACGCTGGGCGGACGACGAGCGCATCAAGGCCAGCCCGGAATTCGTGAAGTACCGCAGCCAAATCTGGCACATGCTTAAAGGCGAGCTTCAGCGCGCGCAGGCGTGACATGCACCTCCTCGGCCTGCTCTCCGCTGCGCTCCTCACATTCTTCGTGGCCGTGCTGCAGGACGGCGCGCGTGCCGAGCCGGTACGGCTCTCTATCCCCAACGTGCATGCGGGCTTTGCCCACGTCTTCGTTGCCGAGGACAAGGGCTACTTCAAGGCGGAGGGGCTCGATGTCCAGGTGAGCGTCGTGGGCGGCGGCACTGCCACACCGGCGCTGATCGGCGGCTCGCTCGACTACTCGTCTTCGCCCGCTTCCGCGATCGGCGCCATCCTTAGGGGCGGGCAGCTCCGCATCGTCCTCGCCACGGGCATCCGCCCTATCTATGAGCTGTGGTCTTTCGATCCGGCGATCCGGACCATCGAGGAGATCAAAGGCCAGCAGATCGCCATCATGACGCGCGGCGGCACGGACGAAATCGCCATGCGCATGTTGTTCAAAGCGCGCAACCTCCCGCCCGACTACGTCGCCTTCAGCGCGCTTGGCCGCGAGGGCCGCATGGCGGCGTTGATTGCCGGTACGCAGAAACTTTCCCTGCTTGGGCGGATCGAGCGAGCGGAGCTGGAGAATGCGGGGCTGAAGTTGGCCAACGGCCGCATGATCTTCGACCTGGCCCAGAACGTGGAGCTCGCGACCGGTGGATTGGTGGCCACCGAATCCGAGCTGACGAAAAACCGCGACCGCGCCAAGAAGGTCCTGCGTGCCCTGTGGAAGGGCCGCATCTACATGAAGACGGTGGACGGCGGAACGATCGACGTGGTGCAGAAACGCTTGCCGAAGATGCCGCGCGAGACGCTGGCGAGCGACCTCGACGCCGCACGCGACGACTCGAGCGACGACGGCACGATCGCCTTGGCCTCGGTGGAAAAGGAGCTTGCGGTGCGCGCCGAGATTCTCGGCATTGCGCCCGACAAAGTCCTGCCGGCCGACAAGGTGTACGATTTTTCGCTGATGCGCGAGATTCTGGCAGAGATGAAGGCCGCCAACTGGCGACCCGCACCATGAAGATGCGCGCTGCGCGGCTGTATGAGCCGGGCACACCGTTCCGCATCGACGAGATCGACGTTCCCGAGCCGCGCGCCGGCGACGTGCTGGTACGCGTGCGCGCCTGCGGCATGGTGCCGAACATGCGCAACATCGTCGGTTCCAAGACCTGGCGCACCTTGCCGCGCATGCCCGCCGTCATGGGCCTCGACAGCGCGGGCGAGATCGCCAAGCTCGGCCCGAACGTCGCCAATTTCAAGGAAGGCGACCGCGTCTACGTGAATCCAGCGCTGTGGTGCGGCACCTGCCACTATTGTCGCAACGGCGAGCCGCTCAACTGCGATATCGCCGCGCTGCAGGGTTATTTCGGATTTCGCCCCGGCTCCGAGGCGATGCTCGACGCTTACCCCTATGGCGGGTTCTGCGAATACATGACCGCGCCGGCGCACAACCTGGTGAAACTGCCCAAGGCGGTCAGCTTCGAGGTCGGCGCCCGGTTCGGCTATCTCGGCACCTCCTATGCCGCGTTGCAGGCCGGCGGCGCCCAGCCCGGCGGCAGCGTGTCGATCGTCGGCGGCACCGGAACGCTGGGCGTCCATGCAGTTCTCTTCGCGCTCGCCTTCAACATGTTCAAAATCGTGCCGCTGGCGCGCAATCCCGCGCGGCTCGCGGAGCTCAAGGCACTCGCGCCCGATCGCATCGAGCCGATCGTCATCGACGGCACGCCCTTGGCGGAACGCATCCGCGCCGTGACCAACGGCGTCGGCACCGACATGCTGGTCGATTGCCTTGCGCGCGGCACCAAATCCGACATGACGCTCGATGCGCTGCACGGGCTCAGGCGCGGCGGCATCGGGGTCAATATAGGGGCGCTGTCGGAGGAGATGCCGATCATGCCGCTATGGTTCATGGTCAACGGCATGCGCTACCGCGGCTCCAACTGGTTCACCGTGGCGCAGGGCGAGCAGATGGCGCATTTGGCGCGCGCCGGGCTGGTCGATTTTTCCGTGTTCGAAAACCGCCCTTATCCGCTCGAGCAGATCAACGAGGCGCTGGACGATGCCGGGCGCAACAACGGCGGCTTCGTCAATATCGTCGTAACGCCCTGACTCCCTCGGGTTGCAGGGGGCCGTGGCTCCTTGCTACCATCCCTGCAACATTCAGGGAGAGCAAACATGAAATACGGGATGGGGCAGTCCGTGACGCGCGTCGAGGATCCGCGCATGCTGACCGGCCGCGGCCGCTACGTCGACGATTTCGAGTTTCCCCGCCAGTCGCATCTGTACGTCGTGCGCTCGCCGCACGCCCATGCCGACATCCGCAAGATCGACGCCTCCAAGGCGAAAAGCGCGCCGGGCGTGATCCTGGTGCTGACCGGCGCCGACGCCGACGCGGCGCAGATGAAGGGGCTGCCGCCGGCACATTGGCCGCCGCCGATGCCCGAACCGCCGTTTTCGCCCTACCGCCCGCTTTTGTGCTCGAAGACGGTGAAGCATGTCGGCGACCCGGTGGCGCTCGTTGTGGCAGAAACGCTGGCCCAGGCCAAGGACGCGGCCGAGATGATCGAGGTCGACTACGCGCCCAAGAAGGCCATCGCCGATACCGCGGGCGCGGCAGAGGCGAACGCGTCCAAGGTTTGGGCCGAGATGGATTCCAACGTGTGGAAGGAGCTCGCCTTCGGCGACGCCAAGGCAGTCGAATCTGCCCTCGCATCCGCCGCGCACGTCACCAAGCTCGACATCTACAACAACCGGCTGTCGACCAACTCGATGGAAACGCGCTGCGTGGTCGCCGCGCCGCATCAGATGCAGGACAAGATCGTGCTCTACACGTCGAGCCAGATCCCGCACAAGGTACGCGAGGTGCTGACGCGCGACGTGTTCCATATCCCGGAGACCAAGCTGCAGGTCATCGCGCCCGATGTGGGCGGCGGGTTCGGCCTCAAGGGCGAGATCTATGTCGAGGAAGCGCTCACCATGTGGGCCGCGATGCAGACCGGACGACCGGTGCGTTGGTCCCCCGACCGCACCGAGTCGATGGTCGCCGATGCGCACGGGCGCGACCTCGTCTCCAAGTGCGAGCTGGGGTTCGACAAATCCGGCAAGATCGTCGCCATGCGCATCGACAACATCTTCAACCTGGGGGCCTACGCGTTTTCCAACGGCATCGTCACGCCGCTGCTCGGCACGTTCATGCTGAGCCACGCCTACGACTTCCCCGCCGTGTTCGTGCGCACGCGCATGGTGTTCTCGAACATGGTTCCGACGACACCGTACCGCGGCGCGGGCCGGCCCGAGGCGAACTATACGGTCGACCGGCTGATCGACACCGCGGCCGCCGAGCTCAAGATGGATCCGGTCGAGCTGCGCCGGAAGAACTTCATCCCGTCTTCGGCCATGCCGTACCAGACCAAGTTGATGCACAAGTACGACTGCGGCGAGTTCGAAAAGGTCATGGACAAGGCCGTCGTCGTCGCCGACCGCAAGGGTTACGAGGCCCGCAAGGCGGATTCGGCCAAGCGCGGCAAGCTGCGCGGATTGGGCATCACCTACTACATCGAGGCCTGCGGCATCTTCAACGAGCGCATGGAGCTGCGCTTCGACCCGACGGGGCACGTCTCGATCATCGCCGGCACGCACTCCCACGGCCAGGGCCACGAGACGGCCTTCGCCCAGCTCGTGTCGGGCTGGCTCGGCATCGATATGGAGAAGATCCGGCTGATCCAGGGCGACACCGACGCAGTCGGGTTCGGCCGCGGCACATACGGCTCGCGCTCGCTCTCGGTCGGCGGATCGGCGCTCAAGATGGCGGCAGACGGCGTGATCGACAAGGGCAAGAAGTGGGCGGCGCACTTCCTCGAGGCGGCCGAGACCGATATCGAGTTCAAGGACGGCATGTTCTCGGTCGCGGGCACCGACCGGCGCATCCCGCTGTTCAAGGTGGCCGAGCTGTCGTTCATCCCGATGGGCATGCCGCCGCAGCTCGGCATCGGCATCGAGGCGATCGGCACCGCGCCGGGCACCTCCACCTTCCCCAACGGCTGCATGATCTGCGAGGTCGAGATCGACCAGGACACCGGCAAGGTGGACATCGCGCGCTTCACGGCGGTCAACGACGTGGGCCTCACCGTGAACCCGCTGCTGCTCGCCGGCCAGGTCCACGGCGGCGTGGTCCAGGGCGTCGGCCAGGCGCTGATGGAAAACGTGGTGTTCGACGAGGAAGGGCAGATCCTGTCAGGCTCGTTCATGGACTACTGCATGCCGCGCGCGGACGACGTGCCGAGCTTCACCGTCGACGAGCATCCGGTGCCGACAACGACCAACCCGTTGGGCGTCAAGGGCGCCGGCGAGGCGGGCACCGTCGGCGCGACGCCCGTCGTCATCAACGCCATTCTCGATGCGTTGCGCCCGCTCGGCGTGAAGGACATCGAGATGCCGGCAACACCGAACAGGGTGTGGCAGGCGATCCAGACGGCAAAGGGCCAGAAGGCGGCGTAAGACCGCCCTTAACCGGGAGGACCACAATGAAACGCTCCGTGCTCGCGGCGGCGCTCTTGTGCGCTTTGGCCGCGCAACCCGTATTGGCGCAAGGCTTGCTGACGACGCACCGCATTCCAGCCGCGCTCGCAGCCGAGGCGGTGACGACCGCAGTCTCCACTTGTGCGGCGCAGGGCTTTTCGGTCACCGCCGCGCTACTCGATGTCGATGGGGTGCTGCAGGCCTTCGTACGCGGTGACGGCGCCGGCATTCACACGGTGCAGTTCGCCCAGGACAAGGCGATGACCGCGATCAGCTTCCGCACCGACACCTCGGCGATGGTGGAGCGCGCCAAGACTGCGCCGCCGCCCGCCGCGGTGGTCAAGCTGCCGGGGCTCGTCCTCGCCAATGGCGGTGTCGTGATCCTCGGGCCCGACGGCAAGGAGGTGCTGGGCGGCATCGCGGTCTCCGGCGTGCCTAACCCGACGGGCGATGAGGCGTGTGCGAAGGCCGGTATCGCGAAAATCGTGGATCGCATGAAATAGAACGCGCACGGCATTCCAGTTGTCGAGATGCTGCTGCGCTCGTCTCTAAGCCGAAAAAAATAAAGGGGCGCCCTCCAATGGAGGGCGCCCCTGTGTTCGTGCGTCGCGGTCTGCTACGGGCTAACGTGGTGGATGAACTTCTCCGGTGCGCGCTCGCCCCACTGGGATTGGAAGCCGACACTGACGTCCAGCAGGTTGGAGCCGTTCTTCAGGTTCAGCCGGTCGCTGTCGGTCCAGTGCTCGTGCACGCGGCCCCACGGATCCGCCCAGTAGTCATAAATCTGGCTTCCGAGCAGGTGACGGCCGATTCCCCACATGTGCTCGTACTTGCCCTTCGCCTTGAGATATTCATGGCCGATGAACACGTCGTCGACGTCCGCCACTTCGAACGAGAAATGGTTGAGGCCCGGCTTCGCGTTCATGGCGCAGAAGAACACGTGGTGGTCCACATACTGGTCGCCGCAGTCGGTCCGGTTGAACGAACCGACGATATTTTCGGGGCTGCCCGCGTAGACGTCATCGGACTGAATCAGCCCAAGCGTGTCGCGGAACCATTTCACGGTGCCCTTCACGTCCGGTGCGCCCATCACGGCGTGGCCCATGCGCAGCACTTTCGCCGGCTCCCGCTTCAGGCGCATCAGGTCGCCCTTGCGTTCGAACAGCTTGTCGCGCCAATTGATCGGCTGGCGATCGATCGAAATGGGCTTCGCCTTCGCGATGCCGTGTACCACCTCGATGGTGTAGCCGTTCGGCTCCTTCAGGCGCACGCGCTTGCCGCCACCGGGCTCGTCGATGTTCTCGATGCCCGACGCACCCGGCGCCTTGGCGATCTCCTTGAGGTCGTCCTCGCTCTTCGCGAACATGGCAAAGCCGAGAAATTTGGGCTCGCCGAGCTGCGTCACGTGCAGATGATGAACGTCATTATGGCCCCGCATATAGAGCGCGTTCTTGGTGCGCTCGACCCGGACCATGCCGAATGCCGTGAGAAACTCCTCCTCGGCATCCAGGTCCGGAGATTGCAGACGGCCATAGGCAACGTCGGTGACTTTAATTCCTGGCATTCGTTCACTCCCCGAAATCGTTCCTTAGACTTGTTATAAGCTTGGGGATGAACGCGTGCGGCGTCAAGCGCCTTCGGTGTCGTCCTCCTCGGACAGCGCGCCGACCTGTACCTGGAGCAGCGAAAGCGTTCCGCGGCCTGCGTTTTCGACTCGACGCGATACGCCCACGGGCACGAAAACCGAGGCTTCCTCGGGCACCATGATTGTCGCGGCGCCGCGGGTAATGCGCGCCTGGCCGCTCAAAATCACGAACTGCTCGGTGCGATGGCGATGAAGCTCATCGTCGAGCACGCCGCCCGGCTCCACCGTAAGATGGTTGATCCGATAGTTGCGCCCCAACGCGACGACCTCGGCCCTGACCGGGCCATCGGTCCAAATGACTGCGGTTCCGTCCATATGTCTCTCCCCGGTCTGGAAGTTTCGGCCCAGACCGGAAAATATGCCAGTGATCAGGGCGTGACTTTGGGCTGCCAGCGATAGCCGAACGCCGGGTAGTTCGCGATCGCGTCGAAGCTTTCGTCCACCACCTGGAACGACCGCCGGATCCGTTTGATTAACGACCGCACATTCACACGATAGCCGTGCTCGCCTTCTCCGGCGGCGAAACCGGCGCCGTGGACCATGTCGTATATCTCTCGATAGGACACGTCCTCGCCCGCGCGCGATGCGAGCAAGTGAATGATCCGGAACTGTGTCACCGTCAGAGGCACAGCTAAGTCGCGCCAGAGCGCCCGGGCGGTATGCACGTACAGGACCAAATCACCGACGACCACCGGCTCGGGCGTCCCGCGGTCGCCGGGGCCGGCGGTTTTGGCACCCTGAGCGATGATGCGCAACCGGGCCGCCAGGATGCTCGCATTGCGTGTCTTGTCGACGAAATCGACCGCACCACCTTCGAGAGCGGCCTGCTCGTGCACCTGTTCATTGTAAAGAGTCAGGAATACCGCGGGCATTTGGACTCCCACGGCACGCAGCGTCCGCAACAGTTCGATTCCTCCCATCCCGGGCATTTTGAGATCGATCAAAAGCGCGTCAAATCCCGTCGTTCCGTTGCGCTGGACGAACTCCAGAAGCTGGTTTCCGCTCTCGAATGGGCGAGTGGTGATGCCCTCCTCCGCCAAGTTGACGGTCAGCGCCTCGCGAAACAGATCGTCATCGTCCACCAACAGCACGTTGAGCGGCGTCGTCATGGTCGCGGCCTCGTCCAGCCGCAGATCTGCGCTCCCTTCCATGTGGTCCCCCTTCTCAGCTGACCCCTTCTAGACGACCGAATCTGCACGGTATTCCGTCATTTTTGAGGCGCGGTAATCGATCCTGGGAATAGTTTGGCCGTTATCCTGTCTCCACTTTTAAGCCGCAAAGCTGCCATGGGACTGCCGCGCCCCATTTTTGCCACGGGTTAGTCGCATCTTGCTCACGGACCGGTTCCCAAGAATTATGGTGCCTCGTCAACACGAGGCCCGGTTCAGCCGGTTCAGGGAGAGCGCAACGTGACGGAAGACGTCGTCGGTATACCTCTGGGGGACGACCCCGGAGCAGCCATCGCGCAGCACATGGTCGCCTTGCGGCGATACGCACGAAGCCTGGTTAGGAACCCGATGGAAGCGGACGATCTCGTTCAGGAATGTTTGACGCGCGCGCTGGCACGGCTGCGCGTGTGGCGCGAGGTGCGCGATTTGCGCGCGTATCTGTTTACGATTCTGAACAACGTGCATCGCGACACGATCGCGCAGCGCAAGCGGGCGGGGAACGTCGTACCAATCGACGATGCCCTCAAGACTCTCGCCGTCCGGCCCAACCAGATCGCGCGCATCGAGGCCAACGAGCTTGCCGTGGCGCTCGAGCGCATACCGGAAGAGCAACGTCGCGTCGTGCTCCTGGTCGGTATCGGCGGCATGAAATATCACGAGATCGCCAAGATGCTCGGCATACCGATCGGCACGGTGATGTCGCGATTGTCGCGCGGGCGCGAAGCCTTGCGCCAAATCCTGGCGGGTGAGGATCTCCCCAAATTGAAGCATGCAGATGTCTGATCGCAAACAAATGCCACCCGCGCCGAGCGCGGAAGAGCTTCATGCCTATTTGGACGGCGCCCTGCCGGCCGAGCAGGTGGCCCGCATCGAAGCCTATCTTGCGGCTCATCCCGATGAAGCGATGCGCGTCGAGATGTATCGTCTGCAGGATGCGCGCATGCGCGCCGTCTTCGACGCGCCGCGTGCCGATGAAACGCCCGAGGCGTTGCAGGAACTGGCCGGTAAGCTGTCGCGCACCGTCAAGCGGCACCATCGCATCCGTAGCACGGCGCGGCATACCGCGGTCGTTGCGTTGTGCGTCGCCGCCGCTGCGGCAGGACGGGTTACGGCCGACTATCCGATCGCCTCGGATTCGACAGTGGTCGCTCAGTCGCGCTATGCCGCCGACGCCTTCCGCCTGGTGACCAACCACCCCGACTCGGGCGTGCTCGATCAATCGGCCGGCCCAGCGGAGCTTGGCGGATGGCTCACGCAAGACGGCGACAAGGTGCGCATCCCTCGTTTGCAGGCGCTCGGCTTTACGCCGGTGGGCGGCCAAGTCCTGCCGACCGGCGCCGGCCCGGCGGTGCAGATCGTCTACAACGATGAGAAGAAGGGCCCCTTCTCGCTCTACGTCGCGCGCGCGCCGGAATGCGAGCGGACCACGCCGCGTTTCACCCGCGACAGCGACATTTCGCTGCTGTCCTGGTGTCGTGACCGAGTGGTGTACATGTTGATCGGCCGGCTCGATCAGGCCAGCATGATGTGGATTATGGACGCGGTGGCCCACCCCGATCCGCATGCCGACGAGGTTCAGCCGGACGCGCGCAAGCAGGTCCAGGACATGAAGGAAACGGAGAACCGCCCGCAGGAAGACGAGCGGCCTCAGCTCCAGCCCGCGGTCGTCCGAGACGGCGGTAACAACTAGCCGCAGCCCATAAAAGTCACGTTCCGTACACGGTGGCGGGAACCGCCAGCGTGCGGCGTTGTTTATTGGCAGCAGGATTCTTTCATCATCGAGTTTTTTGTCAGGGGATACGACCGCGCATGTTGGTAAGACCTATTCGCCGCGGCGTCGCCATCGCCCTCACCGCGTCGTGTTTCGCGCTGCCGGCGCATGCGGCCGATGGAGGCCTCGGACGCTTCTGGGGCACGGTGGCGATCACCGATGCCCTGCTTTCGCTTCCACGCGCGTTCATCTCCGAAGCCCGGGCGCAAGACGCGCAGACCGGCGCCGCCAGCGGCGAACAGTTCGTACGTTCGCTCGGCGATGACGTGATCGACATCCTCAAGACAACTGAAGGGGTCGAGCAGCGTAAGAAAAAATTCCACGATATCTTCACTAACGCGTTCGATGTCGAGTCCATGGCGCAGTTCGCCGCCGGCAGCTACTGGCGCCGCACCGACGACCGGCAGAAGCAGGAATACATCAAGCTGTTCGGCGACTATGTCGCGTCGCTGTATGCCACTAAGTTTTCGGATTATTCCGGCCAGAGTTTCAAGGTTACAAACGAGCGCGCCGCCGGAGATAATATTGCCGTCGAAGGCACCATCGTCCAAGGACAGAAGCCCCCGGTGCGCATCGATTTTCGCCTGCGCAAGTCCTCGGCAAATTTCAAGATCGTCGACGTCTACGTCGAGGGGATGAGCCTCCTGATCACCAAGCGCGACGAATTCATGACGGTCCTGTCGCGCGAGGGGATGGATGGGCTGTTGCAACGGCTGAGAACGACCAGCCAAAGCTAATTCCGCGGATGGAATGATTAAAACGGCCGGGCTTGGGGGCCCGGCCGTTTTCGATTGCGCGTCGATCGGCCGTTTATATGCGGCCCATTACCAGCAGGATAACGATGATCAGAAGGACGATTCCGAATCCGCCGGACGGGTAGTAGCCCCAACCTGCGCTATAGGGCCAAGTCGGCAAGGATCCGAGTAGGAGGATGATCAAAATGATGAGAAGTATGGTGCCGAGGCTCAACGAATTGCTCCATTTCCGTCAATCGCGACGACAACGCGAGGCGTAAGCCCAAGGTTCCTAAGGGCGGAACCCAAACCTCTGGCCGACCGTTTGAAGCTTATGAGCCCGTTGCGCGTCCCTGCGCAGGCGCGGCATGGAGAGCCCCATGGCAACAAGAACGCAGCATGGTCGCCCCAACGGGGCATCTTCCGATCTCGGTGCCCAAATCGACAGCCTGCGCTCCGAAATGGCGACGATCGCTGGCGTGGTGAGCCAGCTGACGAGCGCGGCCGGACGCAAGCGCATCGAGCGCAAGACGAAGAAGATCGGGAAGGCGGCGCAGACAACCTTGTCCGACACCGAGAAATATGTGAACGACTCGGCCCAAGCCCTTCAAGACACCATGCGGGAGCGGCCGGTGCAAAGCGCGCTGATCGCCTTTGGGCTCGGCGTGCTGATCGGACGGCTCGTGCTCGGCGGCCGGTTATAGGAGCGGACCATGCTGTCGCTGCGTCACGCGCTGCGTGAGACTCTGCCGGCGCTCGAGACCACCATCACGTTAATTGCCGGGATTTGCGTGTTCGTGTCGATGCTATGCATCGGCGTCGTGGCCGCATGGTCGATCGGGCTGTATCTTTGGCTCGTGCAATTCATGGAACCGACGGAGGCGGCCTTTGTCGTCGGGTTTGTGCTGCTCGGAGTTGCCTTGATCGCGGTCGTGATCGGCCGTGTGGTCGTGCGCGATCGCCTGAGTGGCGACGGGACTACGACCGCTCAAAAGAACGGTACGCACCAGAAATACGAGGCGGTCGCCTCCGCTCTGGAGGCGGTGAGCGGGATGGCGAAGGGACGCCCGTTTTCCGCCCTGTTGACCGCCCTCGCCCTCGGTGTCGCTTCGGGTTATTTCACCGATACCGACAATAACTAGGGCGGGCGGGCTGCGCAGTTCTGCGCCGGTCGCCTGCCTAGGACCGACTAGGTGCCAACATCCCATACCGAAACCCCCGACGTACCCGACGTCCGACCCGGCACGCCCAAGCGGACAGCCGGGCCGCCGCATCGCCGAATCTCAATCGGCGAAGAGGTCAGCTGATCGACGCTGGTTCAAGAACCGAACCTCAGAGCTGGGTCAGACTAAGTTTTCGTGACGGTGAAAGACCGCGTATCGCGGTTTAGGTGTTCTATCCTATCTCGTCGGATTGTTTACGGCATCACCGCTTATTTTCCTTTAGCGAACGCAAAATGAATCGCGCGGAGAAAACGGTTTGAATTTTTTAAGAATCATTCGGTAACTTCAAAAGTTGTCGGTCGCTGCAAAGTTGCGCAACATCGCGGCCGAGGTATGGTAGACTACGTACGTGTTGTCTTGGGAGTACGTAAACACGTCGAGCGAAGCTCGATATCCCCAGGCTGAACACAACGCGACCGACTAACGGACGCGGGCAGTAACAGTAGAGGTACGGCGGTTCCAACACTAATCATTCTCTGCCTGCGCGGTGCTTGGGGAGTGGATTGAATGTCGTTGAAGCGTATCGCGGCCGCATTTGTCGGCGCGGTGGTGGCTGTCTGGTCGGCGGGGTCCCCCGCCCAGGCGGAAGATTTCCGCCTCTTGACGCTGGGCGAGCGCTACGTGAAATGGGGCGCGGCCGAGTTTGCTACTGGTGCCGTGGTCACCTACGGCTTTGCCGATCGCCGCAGCGATTACGCTGACGCGATCAACTGCGGCGCGATCGGCCCCATCGATCCATTGTTACAGGCCTCGCATTTGACCCGTGCGCAATTCGCGGAAAACGTGCGCGAGGCGCTGGGGATGTGGCATTCCGCTGCCAACGTGACATTCCAGTACACCGAGGACGCGACGAAGGCTCAGATCCTGATCGGTGCTCAAGGCACGCCAATCGGTATCGCCTTTGCCAATGTCTGGCATGACGGGACCGGGCACCACCGCAATATCGCCAGCATCACGAAGGCAACCGTGTGCCTCAATCCATTGGTGACCTGGAAGGCCGCGTCCGATGACCGGCCGGAAACCTATTACCTCCGCCACGTTTTAGCGCACGAGGTAGGCCACGCCATCGGACTCGACCATCCCGGTCGTACCGGCCAGCTCATGGGGTATCGTTATAGTGAGGACACGACCAAGCTCGGCGCAGGCGACGTCCGGGGCGCGGCGACGCTTTACGGCCCCGCGAAATAGATAAATAAAGGGATGGTCGGATCCCTCACAGGCTGACTTGTGAAGTCCCCGGCCATCCCATGCCGCAGGTTGGCGTTACGGCACGGGTTCAACGACCAGGCCAAATCGGGGTTCCGCCGGTTCTAGCCGCGAGAACGATTTCCGCGTTCCCATTGCGGGGCGCAGCCGGCAACCGCGAAGAAGCGCGCCTGCCAGAGACTAGCGAACCAGCTCTGAGATGAAAGCCGGCACGGGCTCCCACAAAACATTGTCATAAAGGCGATGCAAAGCGTTCCTCTGCGCTTGATAGCGGCGGATCGCCTCACTTGCTGCGGAATCCGTTTTAAGTACCACCTCGACTGTGGCGCGCATCCGCCAGTCGAGCTCGCCGTCGACATAGGCTTGCAATTCCAGGTCGGTCGGCGGGTTTCGAAGTGCACTGCGATGCCCGAGCGTCATCTCACGCGCCGAGGGAGCACCCGTGCGGACACGGATGCTCCCCGGCTCAGTGTTTGCTTTGATCGAGCTAGCGGCGCCAGAGCGGCCGGCCGAGGTCGACATCGTCGGAGTTGGTCAAGGCACCGCCTGCGGCGCCCGCCGCACCACCAATCAATGCGCCGGTCAGCGGCGAACCACCGGTGATGGCACCAACGGCCGCGCCCGCACCCGCTCCGAGACCAGCACCGCTCAACGCACGGTCGGATTTCGACGTTCCGCAAGCCGACACGCCGGCAACCAGCGCCAATGCGGCAAAAATCGTCAACGCCTTATGCATGTAGGGGTCTCCTCTTCAGGCTGTTTTTCCTAGGTGCGTCGCTTGCCAACTAAACGCTGCCCGTGGCCCCGAGGTTCCGACTCCACGGCAGGACCGCGCGCAAGCCGCGGAGCCCACACTGTGCAAACGCGCGCGACGGGGAACCAACAAAAACGACTTGGCGTTGAGAAACGTACGAATGCATCAGCAGGAGGACTCAATGCACAAGAACGCCTTACTGGCAACGGCCGCTGCGCTGCTTCTGGCGACGGCCGGAGCGGCCACCGCTCAAACCTCGCCCCCCGGGAGTGCACCGGGCTCGAGTTCGCCGCAAATGAACAGCCCGGCAAGCCCGAGCCTCGATAGCACCACGAGACCGTCGCAAGATATGAATGCGCCGAGCTCGCCCATGGGTGCCATTGCCCCCTCGCGTCTTTCTCCGGACCTGAAGGGGAAAGATCTGTTGGGCGCCGATGGCAACAAGATCGGCAGCATCGAGGACGTCGCAGGCGACAAGCTGATCGTGGGGGTTGGCGGGTTCCTCGGCATTGGGGAACGCAAGGTCGCGCTTGCGCAAAACCAAGTCACCGTGACCGGTTCCGGCAACGACCTGAAGGCCACGACCAGCCTGACGCGGGACGAGATCAAGGCGCTTCCGGAATATGCAGGTACCGGCTCGTCGTCGCGCCCGCTACCGACGACGCCATCCGGCGACACCAGCCGCTAGGCGTCGACGACGCAGCTACAAAGAGAAAAGGGCCGCGTTCGCGGCCCTTTTTTTACCGCGATCGCTGGGATGAAGTGTTGTATTCGGCAAGCGCGCGGGGCATCACCTGCTGCAAATGGGCGATACGGTTGCCCGGAGCGGGATGTGTCGACAGAAACTCCGCCGTACCGCCGCCGCTCTGCGATTCCATATTCTGCCAAAGGGCGACCGCCTCCCGCGGATCGTAGCCGGCGCGCGCCATATTAATCAGCCCGATCTCATCGGCTTCTGATTCCTGTTCGCGACTGAAGGGCAGGATCAAGCCCAGCGTCGCTGCCTGTGCCATGAGGTCGCTGTACTGCGCCGTGTTTGTCGCCGCGCCCAAGATGCCGATGCCGGTCTGCACTGCGACCTCACGCGATATGCGCTCCGCCGAATGATGCGCCATGACGTGGCCGATCTCGTGACCAAGCACTGCGGCGAGCTGCCCTTCTGTTTTCGCCACCTTGAACATGCCGGTGTTGACGCCGATCTTGCCGCCCGGCAGCGCGAAGGCGTTCGACGTCGCATCTTCCAGCACGGTGTACTGCCACTGCGCTCCCGGCACGTCGACGACGCGCGCGAGACGCTGGGCGACCCGCGCCACTGTCGCATTCATCTGCGCATCACGGGAAATGCGGCTCTCGCGCAGGATGTCCTGATAGGCTTGGACACCCATCTGATTTGCCTGCTGATCGGAGATAAGAATGAATTGCTGCCGGCCGGTGATGGGCGCACTCTGGCAGGCGCCCAACGTACCAACGAGAAGGCACGCCAATCCACGCGCCAATAATCTGACCATAGATCGCTCCAAACGCGTCGGCGTCGCAGCGCGGGTGGCCACCCCCGCACCGCGCGTCGGTCAATGCTTGACCGTCGAAGCGCCGTTGCCAAGCCCGTGGCTCAGCGCCCAGATGGCCGCCTGGGTGCGGTTCGACACACCGAGTTTACGCGTGATCGCCTTCATGTGCACCTTCACGGTGCCTTCGGTGATCTGAAGCTTGTTGGCAATGGTCTTGTTTGAATTGCCGACCGAAAGGTAGCGTAGGATCTCGGTTTCCCGTGGCGACAAGCCCTCGGTCTGAATGGCGCGATGGGGGAACGGCTCCCCCGCGCTTTCACGGGCCATGAAAGCGATGAACCGCGGCGGGAACATGCGTTCGCCGAGCAGCACAAGCTCCAGGCTTTTCATGAAGACTTGGGGCGAGGCGTGCGCGAACAGATAGGCGTCGGCGCCGAGTTCGTACGCCTCGGTCAGCAAGTCCAGGTTGTCCATCGTGTCGGACAGGATGACGAATTTCGCTTCCTCGCCGAGTCGATGAAGCAGACGTATCTTCTGGGTGTCGAAGTTGCGTCCCGAGCATTTGGCGATGATGACGTCGAACTTTGGATGGTTGGTACCACGCAGCGTGTCCACCGCTTGATCGATGGTGTCCATGACCGAGCATCCATACCGCTCGGTTTCGCATAGGCGCTGCAGGCCCTCTCGCATCAAGCCGTTTTCGTCGATCAGAAGAACTCGCGTCTGGTTTCCCTCGTGCATGAACTCCATCCCCTTTGACGCGGGGGGAACCACCGTCGCAGCGGCCGTTCACCCCATTGGCGGTGTCAATAACGCTTTTGGGGAGGCAGGGTTCCAGCGACCATCCTGTGTCATTGGTTGCACCAATAGCCTGAACTTCCTTATTTTTTTGGGATATCCGCCGAGTTGCAGGGTTATCCGTGCCGCGTATTGGTATTCATACCTATGGCATCCCCCCTCAAAAGAGGAATGGCGCGCTACTGCGGAACCCTCGAATTCGGAGTCCGTTTGCTCCCTAAGAAGAGCTGGCGCCTCTCCCGCTCTCGCGGCACGGGCTTTGGCGAGGCGATGCTGGACCACGGTGACGTCCGTCGATACCCGTGCCGCGAGAGCGGCCGACGCGCGACGACACTGCGTCGATGTCACCTCACGATCCTGGCTCCGTGCATAGGCAGATTGGGGAACTGGGCACGCCAGGCGACGTTGGACGGTCGAACGATATCTCTCCAGGTTCCGCGAGGTGGTGCCATGTCGAAGCCGTTCGTGTCCGGCTTGATCGCCGCGACCTTTTTGCCGCCGCTGACGTTCGCGAAGGGGCTGGAGGGGCTCATCTTATCCGGCGCGAGCAGAGACGACCTCACGAACGCGCCCGAATTCAATCATTCGAGTCGGTAGCGCCGATGCCCCCCGCCCGCGCCTATTGGACCGGTCAGATACGTCTCTCGCTCGTCTCGATTCCTGTCGATCTTCATGCCGCAACCAGGTCTGCCGCAAAAATTGTCTTTCACCAGATCCACAAGCCGTCAGGCAAGCGAATACGGTATGAAAAAGTCGTGCCCGGCATCGGGGCGGTGGATACCGACGAAATCCTCAAGGGATACGAATACCAGCGCGGCAACTACGTGCTACTCGAGGACGAGGAGCTTGACGCAGTCAAGCTCGAGAGCAAGAAGACGCTCGAGCTGAGTCAGTTCGTCGATGTGTGCGAAATTGACCCGATCTATTTCGATCGTCCCTACTTCGTCGTGCCGCAGGACGAGCTAGCGGAGGATGCCTATCGCGTGCTGCGCGACTCCCTGCGCCAAGCGCGCAAGATCGGGCTTGGCCAGCTTGCGATCCGCGGTCGGGAATATATCGCGGCGCTCAAGCCGTGCGGCAAAGGCATGCTGGTGGAGACGCTGCGATTCGAGAACGAGATTCGAAAGGCGGATTCGTTTTTCAAGGACATCGGCAGCAGAGCAGCCGACAAGGATGCGTTATCGTTGGCCAAGGAGATTATCGAGCGCAAGTCGGCGCCGTTCGATCCCTCGGCGTTCAAGGACCACTACGCGGCGGCCCTACGGGAATTGGTGGAGCGAAAGATCAAGGCCAAAGGAGCCAGGGTCACGGTCGAGCCGGAAGAAAAGCGGCCGCAGGGCGCCAACGTCATCGACCTGATGTCGGCCCTGAAACGCAGCCTCGAAAAGCCCGGAAAGTCGAAGGCGGCCCGACCCAAACGAGCCGCAGCCGCCCACGCGAAGCGACGCAAATCCGCCTAGGCGGCGGTTTCTATTGCCGTCGCTTTATCTGGCGCCTGCTGCGCGCGACATTGAGATCAATCGCGCCGGCGCTATGAGCGAAGCGTTCCATCGCCACCTCGGCCTGCTCCGACCACGGCCCAAAAATTTCCGACGTATAGCCTCGTGCGATGTCGCCGGCGACGTTGCACAAATCCTGCGCGTGCAGCCGCTGATGCGCGTAAGGGAACAGTACGTTGTCCTCCCATTCAACCAACGCGCGCTGGTGATGGCAGAACGCATGCGCCGTCGACGTGAAGGCTGACGGGTCCCGTAGACGACGTCCGATCACGATATCATGGAGACCCTCGACCAGCTCTTCGGCAAGCAGGCGGCTGTCATGATGTCCGGCACGCAGGATGTCGAACATCGCATCGACGTCGTCACCGGGGATCTCGCGACGCTTCAGGAGGGCGTGCAAGTGCTGTTCTTCGGTCGCCACGTGAACCGGCAGCCGTTCCGTCAGGTAGTCCAGTACTGCTGCGGCCTCTTGCGAAGCGCCGGGTCGATAGGGGTCAGTTGCAAGTTTGGCCAGAAGTTCGCAGATCGACCATTGAGTGACATGCTGTGCGGACAGGAATTCCAGCAAATCGGACGACCGCCTCGGTCCGGCATCGAGCCTGTCGTTGCGCTGAACCAAATGACCAAATGAAGCCATCGTATCTCTCCAATGGATTGCTGCGTTATCGTGCGCCGCCTTGTTCTTGAAAGCATCCGCAACGCCTGGACGCAAAATACCGAAGAGATTCGATCGGCAAAATTCGGAGAACGACCTACGGTCAAATACCTAGCCACGGAAAAGGCATTTGACTTCACTCGCCACGAAACGGCGTGGTCGCCAGAAAATGGGAAATTAGTCGGCTGAAAAAAGACGCGTCAGACAATCAGCGATTGATCAGAACCGACATCCGCACGAGCTCCGCCAGATTTTTCGCTTCCATCTTCTGCATGATCCGGGCGCGATGTACCTCCACCGTGCGCGGACTGATTGAAAGCTGACGTGCGGCAGACTTGTTCGAATGACCCGTCACGAGAAGGCTCATGATCTCTTGCTCGCGCTTCGTGAGCGAGCCGATCCGCTGGTGCACCTGATCGGCAGCCTCTGGACCTTCGGTGTGCACAGCTTGATCGAGCGCAATCGCGACGGCCGAGATAATTCGATCGTTGGTGAACGGCTTTTCGATGAAATCCACCGCGCCATTCTTCATCGCCTCCACGGCCATGGGGACGTCGGCAAATCCGGTAACCAGGATCGTCGGAATTTTCAGGCCCTTGGTGCCGAGCGTCTTGAGAAGCTCAAGCCCGCTCATCTGCGGCATCCGCACGTCCGCCAGGATGCACGCCGGCTCTTCTCCCGAGGCGAGAGCGTCTAGAAACTCAGTACTCGAACCGAGGGCGGCGACATCGTAACCCTCGCCTTCGAGAATTACCTTCAGGGCGTCGCGTACCGCCTCATCGTCGTCGACGACACACAAACGTGCCTTAAGCCCCTCGGTGCTCACAAACTATCCCCCACTTGTCGCCGGCAATGCGAACGCAAAAACGGCGCCCTGACCATTGTTGGATTTCAATCGTATATGCCCTCCATGTGCTTCGACAATGGAGCGGCTGATTGGGAGGCCAATTCCGGCCTCGGCGGGTTTGTCGTCTGCAAATGGATCGAATATGTGTTCGGCGATGGAGGTATCTAGACCTGCCCCTGTGTCGCCGATCGAAACTTCGACCATGCCGCCCACGGTGCAGGAGGACTGGATTACGATTTCCCGCTTCCCGCTCGTCTTTTTCTTCAGCGCCTCGATGGCATTTCTCAACAGATCGCACGCCACCTGTTCGACCAGCATCCGGTCGGCGCGCACCGCTGGCAGCGCGGACATCAATTCGAGCTTGCAATCGATGTCGTAGCGCCGCATTTCCGCGTCGAGCAGCGCCACGGCCTCCTGCATCGCCGTGTTGAGGTCGATGTCGGCCACCTCGTACGCTCGCCGGCGCAAGAACTGGGTGAAGTGCCGTATCATCTCACTCGCGCGTCGCGACTGCTGTTCGAGCTTCTCCAGGTTCTGGGCGAGCCTGGCCAAGTCGGGCGCATCCGCTTTGATAGCGCGTTGGCAGGCAATGGCGTAGGCGTTGATTGCGGTCAGCGGCTGGGCGATCTGATGCGCCAGCATGGCCGAAATCTCACTCACTCCCGTCAGCCGTGCTACCCGCGCTCGTCCGGCCTGACGCTCGCTTTCGGCGATCGCCGCTTCCAGCGCACGCTGGAGCCTCGTGATCTCAGCGTCGCGCGAAGAAACATTCTGATCGATGGAGCTCTGCATCCGCTTTTATGGATGGGTAAATTTACCTGACGTTGTTTAACACGGAATTCAGAATATTCATAACCGAGCCGAAACACCGCCGAGCCCGGCGGTTAGGATTTCCGACCGAAAAGGATATTCGTTGCGACGCCATAAGGCCGTCGCTTCGCCGCGCTCCTACTTCCATGCCGGCCTTCGAAAGCGTCTCAGCCCGGTTGTCGGTCGCTGGCAAAAGTGTAGCCACGAAAGACAGGGGTGTGAATAGTCCACCGACCCCTAAGGATATTCTTTCTACAGCAATGCCACAGCCATATGCGCTACGGGACGATACGCATTGAGGATGGACGGGGGCATCTTTTATCAGACAAGCGACGAACGTATTCCACGCGCGATCGCAATCCGGAAGGTAAGATGTCGCAAGACCACGTCACCCCCATCGCGAAGCAGCTACCGTATCTACGACGATTTTCACGATGCCTTGTGTCGGATAGGGGGCTCGCCGACGACCTCGTGCGCGATTGCCTGGTGGAAGCCCTTGCACGGACAGGGGAGATTTCACCGGACGCGGAGTTGCGGCCGTGGCTCTACAAGATTCTGTGGTCGTGCTTCGAACGATCCGAACACCACAACGCCGGGGTCAATGTGCTCGAGAGATTGCCTGATGAAGAACGGGCCGTGCTCGGCCTCGTGTCGCTCGACGGCATAGGCTACAAGGAAGCCGCCCAGATCCTGCGTGTGGATGTCCGAACCGTGCGGTCACGCCTATCGCACGCGCGCCATGCTCTGGGTGATGTGGGCGACAGCTTCGTTCCGCGCTCGGCCGCAGAATAGCAGGTCATCGAGGCGCATTTGCCGCTAGACGCGACGGCCGATTTACCGGCAGGCGCCCATCTCGCCCTTCAGCGTGAGCCTCGTTCGCGCCGGGATTTCGCTGATTTGGGCGGCAGCTTCGCGGGAGGCAGGTCCATCACCACCCGCGAATAAGCCTTCGAGAATTCGGCCCCGAGCAAAAAGATGCTAACCGAGTAGTAGACCCAGAGAATGATGATGATGATGACGCTCGCCGCACCGAAGATCGAGGCGATGTCGGAACGTCCGATATAAATCGCGATAAGGTACTTGCCGACAGTGAACAACACCGCCGTCGCCAGCGCTGCATGCCAGACTTGGCGCCAACGGATCCGGACGGTCGGCAGGATCTTGTACATCATGCCGAACAGCACGAATGTGGTCATCACCGATAAGGTCGTGTTGATGCCCTCAACCACGAACACGAAATGATTGTTGAGGCTCGAGACGTAGGTGGCCATCGCCGAGGTGCCCGCGCTAATGCCGAGCGAAACGAGCAGCAGGAAGCCGATGGCCAAAATCAGCGAGACGCTGAGCAGCCGGCTTTTCAGCATCTGCCAAATTCCACCCGGCATCTCGCTATCCGCGCGCCAAATGATGTTGAGCGACTGGTTGATCTGGTTGAACACGGTGGTGGCGCCCAGCACCAAGGTGATGCCGCCGATGACGGCCGCGTAGGTGTTTTCCGGCGATGGCGTTGCGTTGGTCAGGATTTCGCGGATCGTGTCGGAGGCTTTCGGACCCATGAGCCCTCCGACCTGATCGAGCAACGCTTGCTGGGCAACGTCGTTGCCGAACACGAATCCCGCGCTCCACACCACCAGCAGCAGCGTCGCCGGCAACGATGACACGGTATAAAACGCGATCGCCGCCGCCAAGGTCGAGGCGTTGTCGTCGCTCCACCCTTTGAAGGTCTCGATCAGCATCCGCCAGGCGACGCGGCGATCGAGCACGGCGTAGGCGCGACCGAACCACGCGCCGATGCGCCGCCACATCTTGAAAAATGGCGCAGCGATGCCATGCGCATGCGCGCGCGAGGTGGCCACAGGATTCTCCCGGCGCCCGACTAGGTTTGCAGTCCTGGAACGCGCATCGCCGCGCCGC
>Ga0184615_10000313_pt1 | contig 28292 bp, 42 predicted proteins | sample PLM4_65_coex_FD_133134 | JGI IMG/M metagenome (GOLD analysis project Ga0184615, IMG submission 133134) | Groundwater sediment microbial communities from an aquifer in East River, Colorado, USA - PLM4_65_coex | ecosystem: Environmental > Terrestrial > Soil > Riparian zone | place: USA: East...
TGGAATAACCGCAGCAAACGCTGTTATCGTCATGAATATTCCAGTTTTAAAAGCTCCAAAAATTCTTTCATTTAAAGTTCCTTCTTGTTTTTTAAGGGCTCTTGATGTAAGCAATATATCTGTGTCTACCGAATAACCAATTAACATTAAAAAAGCCGCAATTCCCGCTGCTGAAATTTTTATGCCAAGATAATCAATCAAAGCCAAAGGCATAACAATATCAGAAAATGCAGCAAAGATTACTGCTAAGCTTGGGGCAAATGATCTGAAAAGAAAGAATATGACAATAGACATCAAAATAAAAGATATGACCAATGCAATAATCAGTTGGCGGTAGAAATTCGCACCTAGAGCAGAATCTGTACATTCTATAGTTAAATTATCACTAGTAAGTTTTTGTCCAAGTATTCTTTCTATAGAAGCCTTTAATTCATCACCATCTTTTAAGCAATCATTACTCTTGGAATGAACTTCAATTACAAAAGTAAGAACATTTCCTGAAGTAGATTCTGTAAGTCTTCTAAAAGAGATGTCACCATATTCTGTTTTTAAGTCTTGTTCCAGTTTTTGCAGATCTGCGTCAAGAAAATCTCCTGAAAGAGTTATCGTCGTTCCTCCTGAAAGGCTTATGTCTTTTATAATGAATTCTCCTGTTTGAGAATGGAAATAAAAGAGATAGCCCAAGGAAAAAAGCATAATAATTATTGGAATCAGGAGTAGCTTTTTGTAGTGCTTATCATAGTTGAAACTAAATTTCTTTTTTTCTTTGACGTTTTCTTTGTTTTCTTCGGTGTTTTCTTTGTTTTCTTCCATATTATATCCTAAAAATGCGCCGGCCGGGAGTCGAACCCGGGCAATTTGCTTGGAAGGCAAATGTCATACCGTTAGACCACCAGCGCATATATATTTAGCCTTTTCTTGGATTTTAAAGATTTGCATTATTGTATCTTGTTAGGTTCCTTGTTAGGTTCCTCTTCTTTTTTTAAAAAATTCCTGTAAAAAACAAGTGAAATCCAGACGATTAAAATTATGACTAAATATGTGAATCCGAACACGCTGAGAATTGCGTTTCCGAAGAAATATAAGACAATTCCCCAAAAAATGTTCCAAAATACCACTGAGATTACAGCATATAAAAAGAATTTCTTAAAAGAAAGTTTTAGAGTGCCTGCTGCTGCAGCAACAATTGAAGCTAGGTTGGTTTCAGCGCCACTGAAAAATATTGTGTTAAATGCATTTTTTTCCAGACTTTTTCTATATTTCTCAATTTTTTTCTCAAAACCAAATTTTTTAAGAAGGGTGTTTATTCCATAGTAACCAAAAAGATAATCCAATGAATATGCCAGTAAATAACCTAGAGTTATAATCAAAAGAAGAATTGCTATCTTGGAAATGTCTCCCTCTGCAGAAAGTATACTCAAAAAGATAACGATGCCTCCAGGGGAATACTGGCCTAAAACCAGTCCTCCTTCAATCAAAGCTATCAAAAAAATTATGAAGAGACTTTGGTTATCTATGAAATTCAGTATTAAATTAATGAACCCTTCTTGCGTTGGTAAGGTTATAAATTTTTGAAGATGAAACAAAAAATAATACAAAACCAAAAGTGATAAAGGTATAGAAACTTCTTTTGTAAACTTCTTTAACTTTTGCTTATTCATTTTTTATTTTCTTGGTATTTGGTATGCCCGAGACAGGATTTGAACCTGCGACCTAAAGGTTAGGAACCTTTCGCTCTATCCAGGCTGAGCTACCCGGGCAAGGTTATTATGCCATCCTCCAAATCCTACGATGTGGGTGCTAGGATTCGAAGCGAGATTGAACCAAGTTTCTCTCGCGCTCTTTCCTTCCACCTAAACTGATTAATCGAATCCAATATGTGGGTGCTAGGATTCGAACCTAGGTAAGCACTAAGCTAGCAGCTCTTGAGGCTGCCCCGTTTGACCACTCCGGCACACCCACGCAGACGAACCAAGGTTCTTCCGCACCATCTCCTTAAACAGGAGGGCACCAAAGCAATGGTTCAACTTGAAAATAACATCTTTTTTAGCTATAAAAAGTTTTAGAATTAAGCTTTGATTTTTAGGGTCTGGTTTACAAGATTTTTTAGAAATTTTAGGTTAAATCTTTTCTATATTTTTCTGAAAGGAAGAAAGGTCTTTTCTTAAAGATTCAATAGATTTTTTAAACATGTCTTCAGGACTCATCTGTCCGAAACTTTCTATTGTAACTACAAGCTCATTTTTTGTCTCAACTTCGGCTTTTTTCTTTCTTTTAGAAGCAAGGCCTTCACAGAAATCAAGCATTTCTCTTTTTTTATTGTCTAAAATCATAATTTTATTTCCTTTTTCTTTTATATCCACTTCAGGGAAAGTTTTCTTTATTTCGTCGTGAAATTCTCTGTCAAGAGTTATTTCAGAAACATTTCTGTAAAACATTAATCCAGGGGAAAACTTTGAGTGTTCTGAGCCTTTTCCAGTTCTAACAAAGGCCACAAGCTGAAGCTCTTGACCATCAGAAAGAGTCGTTATTGGAATTTTTTCAAAAACAACCCCTGGATTTCCTTTCAAATCTCCTGAATAAACAAGGCCTTCTCTTTTTACTTCAAGTTTTAATTTCCCTGTTGATTTTTCATTAGCCACTTTTTCTGTTTTTAACGGAATAAGACCAATTCTATGGGAAACTGCTTCATCATATAATGCAGAATCATTTTTAGAAATTTCAACTTCATCTACAGCCATTACTAAAACCTGGTTAAGATATCTTCTAATGGAGTTGGCCAAAGTTTCACTTATATCTGCAAGAAAAACTACTTGGCTGGGTGTTTCTTCGATTTTCTTCATGTTTTATCTATTTGTTATTTTATTTACCTAATAATTTTTCTATTGAATCTCTTTTTTCGTGTGGGAAGTCGTTAATTTCTAAATATCTATACTCTCCATTTGGTTGCTTAAGATAAAAATTAAAGCTTTGTCCACCTCTGAATATCAAGTCTTTTCTGCCATCTCCATTTAAATCTCTAAAATAAAATCGAATTGGCTTAAAATAAATACCTGCTACTGCTATTCCAGTTAAAAATGCTACTGTTGGAATCATAGTATAATTAAATATTCTCATTTTTTGCTCGTTTTTCATTTTAATTTTTGTTATTTTAGTTTTTTAAACCTATGGTCTTCTTCCTCTTCGACCGCCTTTTTTCTTTGGGCCTCCTCTTGGAAAGCGGGTAGTGTCAAGAATGTTCAATACTTTAAATCCTTCTCTGGAAAGACTTTTTATTATTGCGTTAGCTCCAGGACCTGGCGCAGGATTTCTTGTTTTCGCCCTTATCCTAAAGTATAAGGAGCCAATTCCAGTTTCATGAAGGTTTTCAGCTACTCTTTTTGCTATGAACATTGCAATTGTTGGATTTGCTTTAAGTCTTCCATGCTTAGTAACCATTCCACCAGTAACCTTTGTCAAAGTCTTTCCAGACATATCGGTAACATGAACAATTGTGTTATTGAAAGAAGTGTAAATATTAACAACTGCTTCTACTGTTTTCTTTTCTTTGTTAAATTTAGACTCAGTTTCTTTTAATTCTTCATCTTCTTCACCAGTTTCAGAAGAAGTTTCATCTAAAGTTCCTTCGTCTTTTATGATTTGAGTTTCCGTAGCAGTTTGGGTTTCAGTCTTCATTTTCTATTTTTTTCTCTACTTTATTTTTTATTTTAAGCGATATTTTATTTTCCATTGCAATAGGGACTATATAAGAAGGGCTATCAACTGCATTTTTATCAATCAAAACTTTTCTGTGAACGATAAGCTGCCTGGCGCCTTTTGGTGTTCTGGCAAGTTTTTTCTTAACCAAAACTGTTTGAAGCCTTCTTTGAAGATAGTCTCTTTTGTCTAATGAAAGAACATCTGGAATTGAACTTACATCCAATCCTATTTCTTTTAACCTGTTAAACAAAGCTTGTTGTTCTTCTGGCTTAGCTGAAATTAGTTTTTTTGCTTTTTCTCTTATGGATTTTACTCTTGCATCAGCTCTCCAAATTTCTCTTTTGTTTTTTAGTCCGAATTCCTCTTTTATTTTTGCTTCTTCTTCAAATCTTATTTTATCAAAGGGCCTCTTTGGCCTTGAATATTGTTTATGTTTTCTTTTCATTTTACATATTCCTTCTTTTCAGTTTTTTCTTCAGATTTTCCTCTCTTTTTTACGCCCATTCCCTTTGTTTTGTTTTTTCTGAAGTGGCTCTTTGTACGCTGGCCACGAACAGGAAGACCTGCTGCATGACGTATGCCACGGTAGCTTTTTATCTTTTTCAATCTTTTTATATCAAATTCTTTTTGCAATTCTAAACCAGTTCCAGATAAATGAAGATTTTCTCCTGTTTCTAAATTTCTGTTTCTGTTAAAAAGAAATGCGGGGATTTTTGGATTTTTTATGAATGCTGTGACAAGTTTAATTTCTTCATCAGTTAAAGATCCAATTTTTCTGTTTTTATCGATTTTTAATACACTGCAAGTTGCATTAGCTATTGCCCATGAAACTCCAGTAATCTTGGTTAGAGCAGGATAAACTTTCATGCTGCCTTCGATGTCTTCGGACATCAATCTGACCATCTTTTCTTCGTATCTTTTTTCTTCCGCAGTCTTCATCGGTGCATGTGCTGGATTAGCCGGTCTTCTTTCCTGTTTGTTCAGCATTTCTGGTTTTTGTTTTTCCATTTTTATATTTTTAATGTACAAAGAGATTGTATCTTTCAAGGGAGGTTAATTCTTTCATTATTCTTTTCTCAACTGCTTTCTCTGGGTCTGGTAAGTTCTGAATTCTTTTCTTCATGTCCTCAAAACTTTCAAAAGGCTTTTCTTTTCTTTGTTTTAGTATTTCCTGTGTATGTTTCTTTCCTAATCCAGGTAAGAGCTCTATTTGATGTATTCTTTTGTTTATTGCTTCTGATTTGTTGAAAAATTCAACGAACTTGCTTTCCCTTTCGCCTATTACTTTTTTTATAAATTCTTGCAGTGTATTCTTAGCTGATTCTGTTAGTTTTTCTCTGGGAAGTCTTCCTAAAATGTAATATATTTTATCCCTTTTACCTTCTCCAATGTATACTTTTTCTCCAATCTCTAAAGAAATCCCTCTTCTGGGTACAAGTTCAAGCAATGTCAAGTTTAATTCTCCAATTGCCTGTGCCAAAGGCATCATTTTCCTTTCTAAAGGGTAGCCATTCGGCAGATAGTCTAAGATTATTGCGGATTCTTCCTTTTCCATTTTCTTTATTTGAATTCTCGTATTGTTTCAAGTATTTTTTTTGCTTCATCTTCATCCAAACTAACATCAGTGAATATTTTGTTTAAGCTTTCTGTATCTTCTGGCAAAAAGTCTATTATTTTTGTAATATGCTCGGGTTTTATTTTTATCAGATTTAAATTTTCAAGTTTAACTTTCATTTTTTTTGCCTCTTCATAATCCAGTTTTACAAATCTTTTTATGAATTTCTTCAATTCTGCTTCACTGTCTTTAGTTTCTCCTATGTATTCTGTTGATTCTGCCATGCTTAAGGGAATTGTGTTTTTTATCATTGTGATTTTATGATTTTTATTTTTTTAAGGTGAACTGGCTCGATTAAAAACTTTTTTTCCTTATTGCCATCGTCTATAACTATCATGTATGCCTTTCCTCTTCTTCCTTCTACAACTCCTGTTCTGCCTTGAATCCTCAAAGGAAAGCTAGACTGAACTGCTTTTTCTCTAACAACTGAAACTGAGTCTCCAGCTAAAAATTCCTGAAAATACCTGCTTAACTGCAGTTTACCCCGCGTCTTTATCTGTTTCTTTCCACCCATATAATCCTCAAATTTGTTCTGTTTAAAAACCTATCTTTAGGCAAGAAATCTTAGTATTTTGGAAGGTTTTCTGAATTGGCTGAGAGATTTGTGGAGACTAAATCTCCCTTTTCCCTAGCTTCTTCCATGTTTTTTAATATTGTATTAAACATCTTTTCACCCCATACGCCTCTCCCACACCTTGCACAGAAGTCAATAACACTTTCGCCAGGAATTTCTGTTTTGCAGTAAATACACTTCTTTTGCATTGATACACCCTTTTTATTAAGATTCAAATTTTTTAAACTTTTTAAAGATTTGTATGGCTTTTTTATTCATAAAGTAAATCACTAACAGAATCAGCTTCTTGCATGCTCATTTTATTCGTAACGTAAAGCATCAACAGGTTTTAGCCTAGACGCTTGATATGCAGGAATAACTCCTGAAAGAATTCCGATAACAAAGGCGAACACTAATCCAAAGAGTAAAACCAAAGCCTCAATTTTTATAATCAGTAAAAATCCTGAATTTTTTGAAAATTCGCCTATCGTCAAGGCAATTGCGCTTCCAAGTATAGTTCCGAACAATCCTCCTACGAAACCGATTAAGCCGGATTCTATCAAAAATATTTGAAAAATATCTGAGTTTTTTGCCCCTATTGCTTTCATTATTCCTATTTCTTTTGTTCGTTCCAATGCGCTAGTATACATAGAATTCATGATGCCAATGCCGCCAACTACCAATGAAATAGCCGCAATCCCAACTAAAACAAATTGTATAATTCCCAGAACTTCATTAATCTGTTCCAGAATTTGAGTTGCAGTAACAACTTGGAAATTTGTATCTCCTCTTTCACGTTCTAATTCACGTTCTATTTTTTCTTGTAATATTGGGATGTCATTAGGAGATTCAACCTGTGCAATTATAGCATCAACGTCCTCTGGCTTATCAAAAATTTCACGAGCAGTATCTAAAGGAATGTTAATTTGATTATCGTCTTGGGAATTTCCTGTTTCTTTTAGAATTCCTATAATTTTGAATTCTTCACCTTCTATTTCTATTTTACTGCCAATTTTTAAGGGATCATCAAACATACCTTCTATTACTCTAGAACCGACGACTGCTTCAAACTTATCTCCATCTCTAATAAACCTCCCTTCTTCCAGTTCAGCACCGGAATCTAGAAAAAATTCTTCAAAGTTTTCAGCAGGAGCTCCACTAACTAAAGTAAATCCAACTTCATTTTTGTATCTCACTTCTGTAGAAACAAATATTCCGGGAACGACATACTTAAATCCCGATATTTTCTCTATCGTTTTAACGTCTTGTGTTGTTAAGCCTTCTGAGCTTGTTCCTGGGCCTTGAAATCCTTTTGGGCTTATAATTATCCTATTGGCTCCAAACTCTTCAAATTGCGTTTCTAAAGTGCTTTCTAAGCTTCTTGAAACTGTAACTAATGAAATAATAGCAGCCACCCCAATAATTATTCCTATTACAGTTAGCCATGTTCTTAATTTTCTATGGCGAATGTTACCTACAGCCATCAAGAAATAATCTTTTAGCATAGGAGTTGATTACCCCCTATTTGCTTCTTCTTTCTTTCTTCTCTTCTTAATTTTTTTCCAGATATACCAAAGAACAATAAGAACTAAAATTCCCAAAATATAAAATATGGTTTTGCTTTTCTGTATTAAACCTAACTGCAGTGCTTGTTTTTGTGTATAGACTTTGATTGGTATGTCCACTGTTTCAACTCTATCTATGTTATCAAAATCTTTGTAAGATACTATTGCAGACAATGTTGGATTTTGACTTTTGTAAATAACATCAAAAACTGCAGTATCTGAATCGTCCGGATCAATTGTTCCAATAAAAATCTTATTTGAAGAAAGTAACTCAAATCCCAAAGGAGATAACTCTACAGAAACCGATTTAATTTCTCCAAGGCCCCTGTTGACTATTTCCAAAGAAATTTGGCCCTCTTTTCCAATAATGGCAACCTCCCTGGTTTCAGCGGAAAAATCTATATCTGTTTTTGCGCTTACCCTAACACCAAAGCTTCCTTGTTCTGTGATATTTTGTGTATTATCGTTTGCATTAGTATATTTTATTGTGTAAGGAATATCAAAGTCTCCTGGTGTAATATCAGTTGAAGGTCTTAACGTGAATCTTATAGAATCATCGTCATTTTCATCAAGATCATCAATATCTTTTGTAGAAGTTCCTATTGAGGTAAAGGGAACATCTTTTAAAATAAAGGAAACCCGAATATTTTCTATATCAAAATTTTCATTGTTTTCAATATCTAATGTAATAGTTCCTTCTTCTCCAGGATATATAGTAACATATTCTGCGTCCACAATCACCGCAGAAACTAAGTTTATTGAGAAAATTACCGAAGCTAAAAATGCGAAAGTTATTATCGTTTTTGAATTCATGTTAAATTTTTGTGATGTATCTCCCTTATAAAGATTGTTGTTTATGATTTTCATTTTAAATTTTTTCTATTGATTGTTTTCCAGCGTTTTCCAAATTTTTTAGTGACTTTTTCCACTTGGCCATCCCTTAGCCAATAGATTATTTGTGCATATTTTTCAGCAATTTCTGGCGCGTGAGTAACTATGATTATTGTTTTTCCTTTTTTGTTTAAATCTGTCAGAAATTCCATAATTTTTTTCTCCGTTTTGCTGTCAAGATTTCCCGTTGGTTCATCTGCAAGGATAACATCAGAATTATTTGCCAAGGATCTTGCAATTGAAACTCTTTGCTGCTGTCCTCCTGAAAGTTGATTAGGGTAGTGTTCCATCCTGTCATTAAGGCCAACCATATCCAGAAGTTTCTCAGCTGTTTCTTCACGCTCTTCTAACTCATAGTCTTGAAAAAGCATCGGAAGCATCACATTTTCTTTTGCAGTCAAAGTAGGAATAAGATTAAACTGTTGAAAGATAAATCCTATTTTTTTGCCTCTTATTTGGGCAAGATCCGATTCGCCAAGATGCTCTATGTCTTTTCCATCAAGAAATATTTCTCCTTTTGTAGCTAAATCTAAAGCGCCAACCATATTCATCATTGTGCTTTTTCCTGAACCGCTTGGACCCATGATAGCAACGAAATCTCCTTTTTTTATTGAAGCGTTTATTCCGTCAAGGGCTCTAACTATATCGCCACCCATAGGGTAGTCTTTGTGCACATTATTCAATTTTATTATTTCTTGTGTCATTTTTATCTCAGAAACATCAAGGATTTGAGTTTCCTCATCCCTCTATTTTTTTCTCAACAATAAAGTCTATTTAAATCTAACTGTAAGAAGCTTTAAAAACCACAAATGAAGATTATTATTATGATAATCCCTGTTCGTTGCTTCAGCTGTGGAAAACCAATAGGCCATTTATGGGAAGAATACAAAAAACGTGTGGCTTCCGGTGAAAAACCAAAAAAAATTCTTGATGAACTTGGCCTCGAACGCTACTGCTGCAGGGCAATGTTTTTGGGACAGGAAGATTACATAGAACTGGTAAGCAAGTTCAAGAAGTCTTAATTCCAAATTTCCATCTGGAAACAAAACCACATTTCTCACATATAACAGATTTCATTTGTTTCTTTATTCTAATTTTTGGCTTTATGTATGGATTTAGGCATTTTTTGCAGAACGTTTTTCTTCGTTCTCTTAACGGCAAATTGTAACTCATTGCCAGCTTTTTTATTTTTTTAATTTCTTCAGGTTTTTTATTCTTGATTTTCAAAAAGAAATCATCAATTTCTTTTATCGCTTCTGTTTTTGAAAGATTTTTCATGGACTTATTAAGAAAGGTTATATTATAAATTAAAAGAAAGTGAGAGACAGCACCATTGCTTCGCGTCTTGACGGACACTAACACAAACGGCGTAATTAGCTTAACTTCTGTGTTCGGAATGGGAACAGGTGTTTCCTAACTACTATGGCCGTCTCCAAAATTATCATGCTTTAAAGCGTTTATAAAGATTTTGTTTGGCAATTTCTAGCAGAAAATTATCTCTTATACTTAAGACCAAGAGACTTCCAATAAATAAAACCTAAAAGAATTGACATTAATGTGGCAACTATAAGCACTACAACTAACATTGGCGTATGAGAACTGAAAAACGCGTCGGAAAGAGCAGGGATTCCGAATATTGCTCCAATAGTTCCTGGAACAGAAACAACTATGCTGACAATTGTCAAAACAGTCATTATTACAGTAAGTCTGCTCATAGTATCATTCAATTCTTTATTGGATTGCATTTCTGACTTTGTCCTTAAAGATGCTATTCTGTATATGTGACTACGGCAACGTTCAAGCCAGTATCTTGCTTCTGTGCTTAAGATTTCATAATCAAAGCCAACAAGGTCTGTATCAAACTGCTTTATTTCTCTCTGTTTCAAAATAATTATTAGCTCAACAAAACTTTCCATTTTGTCTGTGAGACGCCTAAGAGCTCTGCCGGAGTCTTCAACATAGTCAAGAATAGGCGAAGATTCCAACTCATTCATTCTATCTCTTATTTTTTGGAATTGTTCTGAATAATTTTTAAGAATGAATTTTAGCATGAGAAAGGTCATAATTGTGCTTTCACCATTTTTTTTTAATAAAAGCTGTTTGTAGCTTTTCCTATAGTTGCCAAAACTAGCAGGAGCGTAAACAAAAATATCTTTCTTTGAAATTACAATCAAGCATTTTCCATCATTTTCACCATACATAGGAAAGTACAGAATAGAAACTTTATCCTGATAATCAAAAAAAGGAAGTTCAAGTTTTAACAAGGAATTGACATCTCTCTTGATTTTAGCCGAATCCAGGGCCTTCTTTAAGTCTTCAAGTTTAGTGAAAGAATGTATCATCTCATTTTATTAAATAATAAGCTTTAAAATATCTTCGTCTCTGTGTATCATAGTTCAGAATGAAGAGCTTTGGTTCTGTTTAATATCTCTTAAGGAGATGGTGCGAAAGAACCTTGGCTTTTCTGCGCGGGAATGCCGGAGCGGTCAAACGGGCGAGATTAAGGATCTCGTGGCTTAGTGCCTACGAAGGTTCGAATCCTTCTTCCCGCATTTCGAATGATAAGAAGGTTCCCGCATAATTTATAAACCCGAATTTGCTCAAAATTTTGACCTGCGAGTTAACGCGTTAGCGGGATTAATTCTAACGTGTTTTTTGTTAATTAAAAATGAAAGCAAATAGGAAATTTTCATTCATTCGCTATAGGAATATCAAATGAAGACAAAGACAAAAATAGAAAGTCAACTGCAGAAAAAAACAAACAAAGAATTAGTTGAAACTGTAATTGCAGCCAAGAAAAAAGAAAAGTGGATAGAAGTAGCAAGTATTCTTTCAAGTCCAAGAAGAGAGTCAATAAACATTAATCTCAGCCAAATAGACAGTTTAGCAAAGGATGGGGAATTGATTGTCATTCCTGGAAAAGTTCTTTCTCAAGGAGATATTAACAAAAAAATAAAAATTGTTGCTTACAAATTTTCAGAAAAAGCAAAAGAGAGATTATTAAAATCCAAGATACAGATTTCAAGTATAATGGATGAAATTAAAAAGAATCCAGATGCCAAAGGAATAAGGATTTTAACGAACACAGGAAAATGACAAAGGTAATAGATGGAAAAGACGCAATCATGGGGAGACTTGCTAGTTATGCTGCGAAAGAAGCTCTTAAAGGAGAAGATATCGTGATATTAAATTCAGAGCAGGTTATAATAACAGGTAATAGAGTAGACATAAAAAAGAAATTTGAAGAAAGAAGAACGAGAATTGGAAGCGGACAACAAGGCCCGAAAATTCCAAGAACTCCTGATAGAATTCTTAAGAGAGCAATTAGAGGTATGCTTCCTGACCATAGGAGAGGCAGAGGAAAAATTGCCCTTGCAAAAATAAAATGTTATATTGGAGTCCCTAAAGAATTTGAGAATTCAAAAAAAATTTCTGGTGGAAAAGAAGTAACAAGTAAATTTATTACAATTGACGAGCTTAAAAAATGAACAAAGTAATTACATCTGGAAAAAGAAAAACCGCTGTTGCAAGAGCAGTTCTTACAGATGGCTCTGGAAAAGTAACAATAAACAAAAAACCGTATGAAACACTTCAAATTTTGGACAGGCTTAAGATTGAAGAGCCAATCAGAATTGCAGAGAATATAATCGGAAAAATAAATTTTGATGTTGCAATAAATGTCAGAAGCGGCGGAGAAAAAAGCCAAATAGAAGCATCAAGACTTGCTCTTGCAAGGGCAATTGTTGCTTTCACAAAAAACAAAGAACTGGAAAAGGCTTTCGTTGAATATGACAGAAATCTTCTTGTTGCAGATGTAAGAAGAAAAGAAGCTTACAAGCCAGGAGATAGTAAAGCAAGACGAAAAAGACAGACCTCGTACAGATAGGTCTTGCAATGATACAAAACAAGTTTGCATAAAGCAAGAAGAAAGAGGCAGACTTCCTATCGATAAAATGAAAAAAGAACGAAAAGAAGCGCTAATGAGAATTCCTGTTTTGATAGTTTCCGGAATAGTTTTAGCCGTATGGGCATATTTCATATTTGTTCTTGGAATCATAAACTTTTTTTATACAATTTTCAAAGCAAAAAGAATGAAGAACCTTGCTGAAATGGGTGAAATTTGGATCACTCAAAAATATATTTTTCAGAGATATATGATATTTGAAAGCAACTTCAGACCATTTCCTTTCACAAAGCTACAAAAGAACATGAGTAAATTTCAGAAGTAATTAGCGTATTCCTAAGTTCTCAATCTTATTTTGAACATGATTAAATAAAGTGGTAGAGATAATTGGCTCGTGGCTTCCTTCATATACTTGATTATTGAATTTTATTTTTCCTATATAAGTAAAATTTTTTAATATTTTTTTAAGCCCGTTTACTGAAAGACCATGTTTTTGTGAAAGTTGTCTTAGGCTAATGTTTTCTTTGAGAAATTCTTCAAAAATTTCTTCTATTTCATCTCTGTTTTCAGCAGGAATAAGTTTTCCTTCTTGGATTGAATAACCAAAAGGAGCTCTGGACATAAGACTTCCTTTCGTTGCTTTGTTCACCATTCCTTGTTTTTGTTTGGCTCTTGTTATTTTTAATCTTTCAATTTCTTTCTTTAGTTTCTCATTTTCTTCTTTTAATTCATCAAGTTCTTCCATTTTAAATGAAATATAGCCAAGTTTATAAAATATAATGAGCTTATACAAAAATGAATTCAATTTGGGTTTTAATTTTGGTGTTTGTTTGGTTTTTTCTGGGGTACAAAATTTATGGCAGGTTTATTGAAAAAAGAATAAAAATAAATGATAAGAATAAAACACCTGCAAGTTCAAGAAGAAATGATTCTGATTTTTCTCCAGCTAAAAAACCCTTGCTTATTGGGCATCATTTTGAGGCAATTGCGGGAGCAGGACCTATAGTCGGTCCTATTCTTGCGGTAAGCTATTTTGGCTGGCTTCCTGTTGTTTTGTGGGTTTCTTTGGGCTCTGTCTTAATCGGCGCAATGCACGACTACACTAGCTTGATTGCCTCCGTAAGAAATAAAGCAAAGGGAGTTTCAAACATTGCGAAGAAAACCCTAAGCTCAAAGGCGGGAACTTTATTTGGAGTAATGATTGTTGTAACTTTGATTTTAATAGTAACTGTCTTTAGTGTTTCAACAGCAGAGAGTATTGCAAATAAAACAGAATTGATTATTCCCTTGGTTACAATTAATGTGGTTGCTATAATCTTTGGCTATTGTGTTGAGAAACTTAAATTAGACTACAAGATATTAACTGTTATATCATTGATAGTGATTTCTCTTTCTGTCTGGGTTGGAATAATGTATCCTATTGATTTATCTTTTCTTAGTCCTATTTTTTTAAGAAACACGCTTATAACGTTAATTATAATTTACGCTGGAATCGCTTCAATTGTTCCTGTGTGGATTTTGTTAAGACCAAGAGATTTCATAAGTTCAATTCATCTTTCTCTGCTGTTGCTTCTTGGAATGGTAAGTATTTTTATTGTACGCCCTGAAATAAATGCTCCAGCATATATCTCAAGTCCTATTTTTCCACTCTGGCCGATTTTGTTTATTACAGTAGCATGCGGAGCAATCTCAGGCTTTCACGGGCTTGTTGCCTCCGGAACAACAAGCAAGCAGCTTGCAAAAGAGTCTCATGGCAAGGCAGTAGGTTATGGGGGCATGTTATTGGAAGCTATTCTTGCTATTTTTGTCACGATCGTGATAGTTGCAGGCTTGAAATGGGGTATTGGAACACAAACTTTCCAAACAGAGCTTGGAAAAGGGTGGATTGTTCTTTTTGCATCAGGCTATGGAAATATCGTCAGTAGCGTAGGAATTCCTTTCATAACATTCAGCGTTGCAAGTCTTATTGGTGCTTCTATGGTCAATCAATTTATTTTGACTACTGTTGATTCCTCTGCAAGACTTGGCAGATTTATAATATCAGAGAATCTTGTCCCAAAACTGAAAAAAAGAAAGATCTTTGTCACGCTTTTGATTCTTGTTCCCGCATGGCTGCTTGCTATTACAAACACTTATGAGAGTCTATGGAAGCTTTTCGGAAGCTCAAATCAGTTAATTGCAGCAATTACAATGATTGGCGTTTCTGCTTTTTTTATCTCAAAGAAAATAAATGTTAAATTCATAATATTCCCTGCTGTTCTTGTTTTAGTAACAACGCTTTCTGCTTTGATTTACCTTACTTTCAAGTCAGGAGGGTACGTAGGCGAAGGAAACTATGTTCTCGCAGGAATTTCTTTGTTTATGTTTATCCTGGGAATTTATGTTGCAAAAGAGGGCTTTGGCATTTTAAGGAAGAAAAAATGATAGAAGAAATAAGGCAGAAGATAGTGGATGTTCTTGGCACAAGTTTTTTCAGTAATGAGTTTTTTCATTTTGAACTTTGGCACATAGTGCATTTCATCGACGGCGCAATATTGATGTTCTTAATGGTAAAAATCCTTAAAAAATGGAATGACGGGGAGAAAATGTTTCTTTTTTCATCTCTGTTAGTATTACACGAGTTTGCAGAACTGGCTCTTATTGTTGGCGGAGCTAGTTTTATTAGTCCTGAGCCAATATTTGATATTTTATTCGATTTGCTTATAGCGTTGATTGGTGGTTTTCTTGTTTTGACATATATGAACAAAAAAAGAAGAAAAAAGTAAGCCTTATTTGTTTTTTTGTTTCATCAATTCTCTTTGATTGATTAAAACCAAAATTACTGCAGGAATTATGAAAAGCCAGTCAACAAAGAAAGTAAGCAGAACAAATACCAAAGCAAGTAAGGAAAGAAAAACAACCTTAAGATTTTTCATTTTTATTTAAGCTTGTAAAGATATTTCTTCAAATCAATCTTTCCTTTGGTAACTTCAACACCTTCTTTTTTTAGCATCAGGGTTTTTTTCCTTGGGCCAGAAGCAAAGCCACCAAGCGAACCGCTATTCTTTACAACACGATGGCAAGGAACATGAGGAGCGTAAGGATTTTTATTCATTGCATTTCCAACTGCACGATAAGCTTTAGAGTTTAAAGCTCTGGCGATTTCTTTATATGTAGTAACCTTCCCTTTGGGAACTTTACGAAGCAAAGCGTAGCAGCGTTCATTAAAAGATTTCATTTTATTTTGGATTTTTTAGTTGAACTTTCTTTTTTAAGGCTAAGGCACACTGAATTAATACAGTAATGTTTCTTTGTATTAGTGACCTCATCCTTAAAAATATGTCCAAGGTGTGAATCACATTTTGAGCAACGCACTTCTATTCTGTTCATACCAAAACTTTTGTCCGGCAAGAATTTTATCGAACCGGGAATAGCTTCTTCAAATGAGGGCCAGCCTTCCAAGCCTGGCGCACCTTTTGTAGAGTCAAATTTAGATTTTGAATTAAAAAGAGGATTACCGCAAGCCACACACTTGTAAACTCCTTTGTCTTTTGTATTTACATACTTTCCTGAAAAAGGGGCTTCTGTTTCACCCCTGCGCAAAGCATTGTAAGCTTCTTCTGGAAGCTTCTCTTTCCATTCTTTTTCTGTTTTTTTCATTTCTTTTTCCATGTTTGTTTAATAAAGTCTTCACGACCAGATATTTTTTTATAAATTTGATATTGAATCGGATTTTTCTTATGGTAGTTCCAGTGATATTGCTCTGCGGGATAAAAGTCTTTTGCTGGTTTTATTTGTGTTGCAATTTTTTTAAACTTACTTGATTTTTCAAGAAATTTCTTTGAGCCAATCGTAAAGTTTTTTTGCTTTAAATCATAGTAAAAAATAGCTGTCATATACTGCTCCCCACGATCTGCAAATTGTCCTTCAGAATCCTCTGGATTTATCTGATGCCAGAAAACATCAAGAAGCTTTTCATAACTTATTTTTTTAGGATCGTAGAAAATCTGAACTCCTTCCAAATGTCCTGTTTTTCCTGATGAAACTTCTTCATAAGTTGGATTTTTTGTTTTTCCTCCTGTGTATCCCGGAATGACTTTTAGGACTCCTGAAAGTTTTTCAAATGGTGGAATCATGCACCAGAAACAACCGCCAGCAAACGTTGCCCTTGCAATTTCTACTTTAATACTCTTTTTTGATTTCATTGTAAAATGCTTAACTTATTCAAATCTAACGGAAACGCACCATTTGTTTTTGTAAAGTTCTTTAAGAAGATAACTTATGTCTTTTTTTAGACCTTCAACAAGATAGCCTGAAGAGATTGTTTTCTGTTTTTTGTCCATGTTAACATTCATAAGTGTAAAGCGGGTACAGTAATCTGCTAAGATGTTTGCTACTTGCTCTTTTTTATTAAATTCAGTATATGTTATAATAACTTTTTTTTTGTATGTTCCTATGCCTCTGTTTTCAAGATATTTGTCGACACCAACCACCAGCCAAACAGAAGCATATACAATGAAACCTTCAGTGTAGTAACCAAGACCTATAATTAATCCAAATATTGCAAATAACCATATGCTTGTTGCGGTAGTAAATCCAAACACTCTGTCAGAGCCTTTTATCAAAGCACCTGCCCCAAGAAAACCTATACCTGTAACTATGGCTCCAAGAAGTGATATTGTGAGATTTGTTCCCATTTCAACTGCAATAATAGCTAGGCCACACGCTCCAATTGAAACTAGTGTAAATGTTCCAAATCCTATAGGCTTGTGGCTTTTCTGCCTTTGTAAACCGTAAACAAGCGAAAATAGAAATACTAATGAAAACCTTAAAATCATTTCTTCAATAATCATAAAAAATAAAAAAGTCTGATATTATTAAAGCTGTCGATGTTTTACTTAGTGGTAAAGGCATAAAGACATAAAAACAATTAAATTTAAAAACAATGAGGAATAGCTTATTAAAATGGTAAATAGCCCTGATAGAAAAGTTTTGATTACTGGAATAATTGTACTAGGAGTTATAATTCTTGCTCTCATTCTTGTTAGCTTTTTGAATAACTCATCCGGTTACAATAACACAATAAGTTCTACAGGAGAGTCAACGATAAAGGTTTTACCAGACTTCGTAACTGTTTACTTTAATGTTCAAACTAATGGACTAACAGCTTCAGAAGCCAGCGATAAAAACAGCGAAATTGTCACAAAAATGAAAAATTCCCTAATTGCAATTGGCTTTGAAGAAGATGAGATTAAAACTCAAGGCTTTAGCGTTTACCCTGATTACAATTGGAACCCTAACGGCGGACAAACAATTAAGGGATACATCGCAACCCATACTATTGTCATAGAAATTCCTATTGCTGAAAAGGAAAAGATAGGAAGAGTCATTGACGCAGGAATTTCTTCAGGAGCAGGAATAAATTACATAAACTACGAATTATCAGAAGAAAATCAAAGTAAGTATAAAATAGAAGCGATAAAAGCTGCTACAGAAGATGCAAAGATAAAGGCGGAAGCGGTTGCAGAAGGCTCGGGTACAAAGCTAGGAAAGCTTGTTTCGATTTCAACAAGTGAATTCGGATATGTTCCTTGGCTTGCTTATGGGGAAGCGGACTCTGGAGTGGTGAAGTCTGGAGCAGAAATCGCAACGTCCATAACACCATCAGAGCAGGAGATTTCTTCAAGAGTTACGGCTGTCTTCAGAATAGGATAATCAACTCAATAATTTTATATAGTAATCTTGATTATTAAATAAAATGGACAATAAAAGAGTAGTTGTTTATATTGTGATATTATCTCTTGCTGTATTATTACTTTATAATCAATTTCATATAACTGGCTTTGTAACAGAGGGCCAAAGAGTAATAGTAAGCTTAGATATTCCACCAGATCAACAAAAAATAAAACCGGGGCAGAGCTTACTAATTGAAACGGCTATAAGGGTGCCGGGGGGGAATATAGATCAAACAACACTTGTAGAATTGGAATATTCAATAAAAGACTTAGAGGGCAATATAATAAGTTTAAAAAGGGAAAGCGGTGCAATTGCTGTTAAAGAATCGGCCGTTACCAGTTTGTTAATCCCAACAGATACAGAGCCGGGTGTTTACACTGCTGTTGTGTCTGTAGACTATGAGGGAGAAGTCTATGAAGGAAGCAAAACGTTTGAAATTATTGGCCAGGATAAGAAGTTGAGCTTCTTTTATGTTCTTATAATAATTATGATAATTATAATTGTTATACTTTTGTTCCTTCTTTGGAGAAGAAATTCCAAAGACATGGAAGGAAGAAAAGAAAGACTGAGATTTGGAGGCTTGTCCAAGATGTTTGGAAGAAGTTTTGGAGGAAGCATTTTTCATAGAAATTCAACAAAGCAGTCTAACGTTAGAAAAAATGCAAAAGCAGAGAAAAAAGAAGTCTTGGATAAATTGGCACTTATTTCTAAAAAAGAAAAGATGGAGCCTTCGTATAAATCAAATATTAAATACCAGAATGAAAAGAAGATAGAAGGGCAACAACAATCAGAAGCGGAGCTGATTGAAGAAGTTGTTGAGGAGACGGAAGAGAAAAATAAGGAGAGAGAAACAGTTGAGGAAATGATTGAAGAAGCCGATGAGAGTAATGGGAAAGATAAAAGTCGGAGAAGGCTAACTAGGCGTAAAAGAAGATAGTTTACGGCTGTCTTCAGAATAGGATAAATATAAAAAATTCATTCTTTATTATTCTTAATGCCTTTCAAACTTTCACCTTCAAGTTTAGGACTAATGAAAGAATGTCCTCGTTGTTTCTGGCTTGAAAAACATAAAGTCTGGAAGCGTCCAAATGGAATTTTTCCATCTTTACCAAGCGGAATGGACAGAATTTTGAAAACGCATTTCAATAAGTTTAGAGATAAAGGTGAATTGCCCCCTGAATTGTGCAACAATGGAGATTGTCTTAATCTAAAGCTTTTTGAGGACAAGGAAAAACTAAAAGTTTGGCAGAATAATCTCAAGGGAATATTTTGGGAGGATAAAGAAGGAAATATCCTTCATGGAGCAGTGGATAACATTCTCGTTCATGGCAAAAAAATGGTTGTTTTAGATTACAAAACTCGCGGTTACGCGTTAAAGGAAGATACGCATGAACATTATCAAAATCAACTAGATATCTACAACTTTCTTCTAAGAAAAAACGGCTTCAGCACAGAGGATTTTGCTTTCTTGCTTTTTTATGTCCCAAAAGAAGTAATGTCAACTGGAGAGGTCATCTTTGACACGACCCTTAAAAAAATAAAGGTTGATGTAGAAAACGCAGAAGAAATTTGGAAAAGAGCGCTGAAGCTTCTTAATTCAGAATGTCCAAGTCAAGGATGTCAGTGGTGCGAGAGATTCTAAAGATAATTTTATAAAGACATTTGGTTATAAAATTTTAGAGGTGATAGCTAAATCATCTCAGATTTTTCTGAGAAAATTAACAATGAGTAAAACAAATCTATTTGAAGTTCTTAAGCGAAAAACAAAAAATCCGCATGAATCTATTTGGGATCATCATGGCAGTTATCAATGGACATATTTTAACGAGGAGATAAAAGAAAGAATAAATTTTTTTCTATCAAGAAGATTGCATGGCAAAAATATAGATCTTGGCGGAGGATGGTATTTATCTTATCCTAATTCTACAGTTGTTGATCTATCTTCAGTATGCCTTGCTAATAATCCTGCTAATGAAAAACTTCAATTTGATTTAAACACATTAGGAAAGGATAAACACTTGCCTTATGAATCTCATTCTTTTGATTCTGCTACTTTAATTAGTTCTTGGCAATATTTGAGGAATCCAGCTAAAGTGACTAAGGAACTTAAAAGAGTTTTAAGACCCGGAGCAGAAATTTATATAATAAATGGGCAGGGAGCTGGTTTAGAGGAGTGTGTATGTGGAAGTACTAGAAGCGAAAATGTTCAAAAATTTTTCAGGATCCAAGGCTATGACACTTTAATAGAGAATATTCCTTCATTCGGTAGTGATGTTAAAGAATTTCAGGCGGTTTGTGTGGCAATGCCTGATAAAGACATGTTTGGTAATGTGCCATCTACAATAAGAGATAAAAAAAGAAGAGCAGCGGAAAATCAAGAGATCTGTGAAAATCCCTCAATATTCCAAAACGACTTCGCCGATTGGGAATTAGAGAAAAGGGCTAGTTTACTTTCAAAAATTTCAATATTTCCCATAACAAAATGTTCTCAAGAATATTTGGAAAGAGTTGAAAGATTTAGTCAAGAGTACCATGAGCAAACAAAGGGTATACCTCTTATTTTTTTAGAACATACGCTTGAGCCAGAATTGTTTATGCTGACGCCAGGATATAGGTTTTTAGTAGGAACAATGTTTTTAATGGGAGAAGAGAAAAGGAGTGATTGTGTAGAAAGGTTACTTAAAAGTCATAAATTAAGTTTGATAAGATATTCTAATTATTTTAATTTTTCATCAATACCAGAATTATTAGAGAATTGCGAAAAATGTGAATTTTCAATGACTGGGAAGTATACAGAATTCATATCTTCTATTGGATTAAATTCATTCACGAAAAAATTGCAAGCACAAATATACCAAAGGCTTAGTCCCGAATTTAGAAACTTTAATAAAGAAATTGAAATGCATAAAGCTTTCAATTTTCATATGCTTACATGTGAAAACAAGCAAGAAAGAAGAATAGATGAACTAATAAGGGTAAAGGATAAAATTGAAAAAGAGGACATAGAAACTTTAGGCAAAGGGAAATTAAATTATTTTCCTTACATCAATAAAATGAGAGAATTTATTTTAAAAATATAAAAATTTAAAAAAATAAAAAATAAAAAGGGGGAAACTATTTTGAGCTCAAGAATGCTTTGATTCTTGCCCAAAGTCCTATTTTCTGGCCTTCCCCTCTTTCTGATGCATTAAGGTTTCCATCAATGCCTGCAGAGACGTTTCTTTCTTTGTCAACTTCATCTTCTGCTTGACCCGTGCTCTTTACCCTGCTATTTTTTGTTGCAAAGTGGACATCGTATTTTTGTCCAGAGTCTTGTTCAAGGTCTCCTGACCAAGTTGTAAAGCCGAAAAGAGATTGTTCTATGTTCAATTCGAGAGTTCCCTTTGTCTTAGTTCTTTCTGAAACTACATCAAAGACAATTTTGTCTTCTGTCTCAGATTGAAGAACTAACTTGTAGAGCTCTGAACCTATTTTCAAGGTTCCTCTGGCTTCAGTTGTTTCGTTAATTGTTGTGTTAGTACTTGTGTTTTCATTAACGAAAGTCTTTTCAACCCAAAAGATTCTTGCAAAACTTCCTTCATCAGGATCTGAATCTGTTCTTATCGCCCAACCTTGGCCAATACTTACTTGTGCGAAAGTGCTTTCTTTTGCTTCTTTTTCAACTGAAGCATCGATTTCAGAACTTGCTTCTGCTACATTTTCAGAATCGAAAGATTCCGAATCAGATTCAAATTCAGCACTTACTTCAGAAAGGGAAGATACTACTCCCTTAGTCTTAACATTGGCTACTGCATTGGCGTTTACATTTGCATTTCCCAATATTTCAGCAGAGCTGAAACTCATGGTTAGTACAAGAACCGACATAAGGAAAGCCATTGCTATTGTGCTTTTCATTGTTTAATACCCCCTTTCAGTTGTATTTTACATCTGCAAGGCAGGTGTTTCATGGTTTTGTTTTCCATGAATTTTTCAAGATAAAGAAACTTAATTACTCTGCCTGGAACAAAAGTGGAACGATAATGAAACTTTCAAGAGAAGCAAGATTTATAAATTTAAACGCCTAATAACCCTAATGAAAAAGAGTATTTGGGTTGGTGTTTTAATTGTTGCTGTTGTAATTGTCTTGCTTTTAATTATGCCTTCCGGAAATAAGGGGGTATTAACATTGCAGATTACAGACGCACCCTCATCTCTTAACATTGAGAAAGCTTTTGTAACTCTTTCAGACATTGAAGTGCATATGGCTCAAAATAATGTCAATGGTACTAACAATGAAACAAACACGACATCAGGATGGTTTGTTGTCGTTCAGGGCCCTGTGACTTACGACCTTATTAACATAACCAATGTCAAACAACTTCTTGGATCTGAAGAACTTGATGTGGGAAAATATACTCAAATTAGATTGAACGTAGAAAGTGCAAGCATCATAATTAATGGAACAGAGTACGCACTTAATATTCCTTCTAGTAAAATTAAGCTAATACATCCTTTTAACATAGAACAAAATGAAACAACAACTCTTACATTGGATTTTGATGCTAATGAATCTGTGATAAAAACTGGAAACGGTACTTACAAATTCCAACCAGTTGTAAGAATTATCCAAGAGTAAGAAAAATTTTAAATTAATTCTTTTTTGTCAGTTGAACAAACTTATTTTTTCCTTCTCCTGACCTTAGAATTAGTTTTTTCTTTTCCAATTCTTGTATGTGTCTAGAAAAAGATGCTTTTGGAATTTCAGAAAGTTTTCTTAAGTGAGACATTTTTACCTTTCCTGTTTGTTTCAGTTTGTCTATTATTATTTTTTCTCTTGGATTCAAGACTTGACTTATTATTCCTAATTTGTCTATCTTCTTACCGGATTTTTTAACATTTCTGCTATTTTTTTTGTTTTTTAATTTAAGTCTGTAATAGAAAAGCAGTCCCAGGCTAACGATAACTACTAAAACTAATATCAAAATTCCTGAAGTACTATCAAAAATTAAGCTGTCTGATGAAACATCTGGAACAGTGTAGAATATAGTAGCGCCGTTTAAGAAATAAACTGAGATTCTGTCTCTTTCAAGGAAAATTTCTCCACTTGTTATTCTTTTTATTGTTGAGCCCTCTGGAAGTATTACTTTTATTTCTGCTCCGGTTAAAGAATAGGAAAATCTCCAAACTTCCTGCTCTTTTGTTGTTAATTTTTGTGTTGTTCCGCTTATCTTTCCATCTTGAAGAGAAACTCCTTCAGGCAGGGTGAGATTGGTTTCGTTTGTTTCGCCTAAAAACTGCGTGTTTCCTGAAGAATCAACATAAATGTTTAAGTAAGTGTAACCAAAAACAGGCTGGGCTAAAACAGCCAAAAATACAAAAGTAAACACAAAAACAAATGCCTTATTCATTTTTTAGAGTGGAGACAAGTCTTAATATGTTTTTCTAATACTTAAAATTTATAAACAGACTTATTTTTAATTGTGTATGGCAGCAACACCACCTGGAGCAAAAAAGCGTAAGTTAGATTACAATGTTGATCAGGCAGTTTATGATGAATTTGCTAAGGCATGCAGCAGAAAGGGCTTTGCTCCTCAGGTAATTCTTGAGCAGGCAATGAGAAAGTTCAACCAAACCGGACAAATTTAGTTATTCTAAGAAACCATTATATATCTCTTAAAATTTAAATATTTATGACAAATCCATTTGGAAAGGCGAAAGAAGGTAGAAACAAACCAGACTACACGAATAAGCACAAGTCTTCTGTTCCTAGCATGATAGATAATGTTATCAACGAAGCAGATGTTATTCTTGAAATTTTGGATGCAAGATTCATTGAGAAAACAAGAAATGTTGAAATGGAAAAAAGAGTGAAGGACCTTGGAAAAGTTCTTATATATATTTTCAACAAATCAGATCTTGTGGATATAAACCAAATCAAGATAGATGAAGATTATGCAGATTTGAAGCCAAGTCTTTTCTTCTCTTCAAAAGACAGGAAAGGTTCTGCTACATTAAGAAGACTGATAAAAATGCATGTGAAAAAAATGAAAAAAGACATAGTAAACATAGGAATTATAGGATATCCAAATACAGGAAAAAGTTCCATGATTAATCTTCTTGTTGGAAGATCTGTTTCAAGGACATCTTCTGAAGCGGGCTTCACAAAAGGAATTCAAAAAATAAAAATTCTGAGCGGAGTTTACTTAATTGACACGCCGGGAATTATCCCTGTTGAAGAAAAAGTTTATGGAAACAGGAAGCTTTTGGCAAAACATTCAAAGATAGGAGCAATTACATGGTATAAGGCAAAAGATCCTGATGTTATCGTGTTTGAAATAATGAAAGAGTATCCTGGCGTTTTGGAAACCCATTATAGAATAAAGGCAGATGGAGATGTTGAGATTTTAATTGAGGAGCTTGGAAGAAAATTCAATTATTTGAAAAAAGGAAACGAAGTTGATGAAGACAGGACAGCAAAGCATATCTTAAGAGAATGGCAGGAAGGAAAAATAAGAATTAAATAAATCTATTTTTATCCTTTTCTTTTTCTTCTGTAATTTCCTCTTTTCTCTCTTGAAAAAACGGAAACAAGAGTGTCATCAATCTTGCCGTTTGTATTGCTTGTTTTATTCTTCGTTGAAACAGCGCTTTTTCTTAAAATATCTTCAACCTGTTCTCTTATTGTCATGAGATTTTTCTTTGCTCTTTTAGAAATAATCTTATGAACCTCTTCATCAATGTCTATTGTTATCTGAGGCATAAAAGAATTAGTCAATTTTTCTTTAAATAAGTTTCTTAAGTTTGAATTAAAGAGAAACTAATTTCCCTTGAGAGAATTCACCATTCTTCTCAAAAGCCCTCTTCCTCGCATGGCATACCTTTTTCTAGGAATTATGTTTCCTGTTTGTGGCAGAACATCTGGAGATTTAAGATACCCTTCTCTTTCAACATAAGTTACCTCTTCTGGTTTAAAGTACTCCACGCTTTTAATTCCACTTAAATGAAAATACCTTTTTTCAAAGGGAACAGAAAATTCAAAAGAGGCCTCATCCTGATTTTTTCCAATTAATGCCATTAATCTTTCTAAAGTTCCTTTAAAAAACATTTCTTTATTCAGTTTCAGCTTTCCTGAATCTCCATCATAGTCTAATACCCTTCTTTCACCTGAGATAAAACTTATTTTTTTAGGATCTGAGACTGAAAGAAAGCGTTTCTCGCTTCCAAAATCTTTAAGGCCTAGATTTTCAATTCTTCTTGACATGTTTTTCTGATTGACCGATTGTTTTTGAGCTTTACTATTAAGAAAAATGTGAAAATTTAAAAGAAAAAATAAAAAAGAAGAAAAAAAATAAAAAAACGGGTGCAAAATTACGCTCCGTATCCCGTTGGTAATGCGTGAGCATCCCAGAAATGTTCTCCGCCAGATGTCCCATGGCTCAACAACATTTCAAACTGCCCCCAGATGCAATATCCTCCGTTTGCTGTTGGAGTTCCATCAGCACCACATGCACCAACCCACTTAATGTTGTAATGCCAAGTTTCCCCTGATCCATCAGGAATCATTCCGTTCCATTCATTGTTAATCCAAGCATCATAGCCATTTGGGCCTGTCCATCCTTCTGCATTTCCTCTGTCCCATTCAGCATTCCACTTCATTACTAATTGGTCGTTTGCGTAAGTTGGGTCTCCCCAGACTGTTCCATCAAGACTTCCATCAACGCCGTCTGCTGGTCCCACAAAGACTCTTGCTTGGTCATTGTACCCAAATTCATCAAAGCCAGCGCTTACGATGCTTAGAGAAACAAGTAAAACAGAAGCAACAAACAAGGTCAAAATTATTTTTTTCATTTTACCTCCTTACAGACACTCTTAAAACAAAGAACTCGAAGTTTTTAATTTTTGTTGTTATAGAATCTATGATTTTAGGAAATAATTTTTGAATCGTTGGACTAACCCTTTTCTTTTTATGATTTCTTTTTCAGAGGCAAGCACTTCACTTGGATTTTTAAGGTTAACGCTTCTTCCATCTTCAACATAATCTTCAACACGAGCTTCTTCAGGAGTAAGGTATGAAACTCTTTTTATTCCTTCTAAATGTAATGGCCTACTCTCAAAAGGAAGAGTCATGTCAAGACTAACTCCTTTGCCTTCACTTCTTTCAATCAATTCTGTAATTCCTTCTAAGGCTCCTTTTGGGCCTGTTTCTCTATTTAATTTAAGAGTTCCTAATTCAAAATCGTAATCAAACATTTTTTGGCCGTTTATTGCGAAACTAGATTTGATGGGAGATCTAGGAACCCATTTTCCATCTTTCAAAGTTTCGGAGACTAGACCACTTGTTCTTATTGGCATTTTCTCTTCACTATTCAAAGCTTTTTAAATATTGTTGTTAAAAAGTATGGATTTATCTCTTTCTAACGTAAACTTTCTGGACATTGAAGCTTTTGTAGATTCCTTCGAGAATGTCAGTTCCGGCGTAACCTGCAAGAAGACTTAAGCGTGAATCGAAGTCAAAGATGATTCCTACAAAAACGCCGATGACAACTGCTATTACAACAGTTATTGCATAATATGCCCATATGATTTTCCTTCGTAAAGAAAGTGCTTTCAAAAGTCCGACAAAACCTCTTGTTAAACCTCCAACACCTCCAAGAAGTCCCGCAAGAACAATTCCATCAACCATGAATCCTAAAAGAAAATAACTTATTTAAGGGTTTTGGAAAGGAAAAATTAATCAACGCCTGACCCTCTGCCAAATGTTCCATGCGCCCTTTCTTCTGCCTGATTTTTTCCTCGTGTAAAAGAATCATGATATGCTCTGTTTTCTCTCTCTGTTTTCTCTTCTTCCCTTTGTTCATATCCTTTAACTATTGACTCTATTCTAGATATTTTTTCTTCTTTAGTTTGTTTTGGTAAATCTTTTCTTTCGTCTCCAAAAATTATTCTATAAAGGCCGCTTTCTGTAAGCTTGAATTTAGATGCTTCAACACCTGCCCAAATTTCTCCGGAAGAAACATTATCATAACCTTTAATTTCCGTTCCTAAAATTTTTCCGTGTTTGTATACCGCTATGCTTCCGCTGAAAACGGCTTCTCTTTTAGGAGTTCCTTTTATTTCTACTCTTCTTCCATGTAAAAATCGACTTTCTTTAAGATCCAAACGTATCACATTTGCTAAATACGCTACGGCGGTAGCATATACTGTGTAGGCACCAGCCTCTTCTTTAATGAAATCTAATGGAAAAGCCTCTAGCAATTCCGTTGATCCATTCCAAGATGTTAATCTATAGTGTCCTGGTTTTGTTGGCTTTTCCAAAGGAACTAAGTCTCTTTCATAAAGAAATATTGGTTCTACTTTAACTTCTCCATCACTTTCGCCTATGCCCATTTTAAAATATCATGAACCATCTTTAAAAAAATTGTTGTGTTTGGAAGAGCTAAGAAATCAGTTTAAAGAATAAAATCACAATAATACTTATAAGTTAAATTTTATTTTGGCTTTTATGCTGGAAACAATAGAAAAAGAAATTTTGTATCCTATTAGAAAGATATGGAAAGACATTGCAAAAGCTCATGATATTTCTTTAAGACATTTTACTCAAGAATATTTTCTTCCTGAAACGCAAAAAGATTCTTTTCCCTACCTGGCTAATCTGGCTCAAAATTTGGCTCGAGAGTCTGATTTAGGCATTAAAGTAGCAGAAGAGGCAGATGTTTTTGAAGGCTCGAATTACAAGGTATCTTTGGCTTATTTTGGCAGAAAAATTGAAGGAGATCCTAGTCATTTTAAAGAAAATGGCTTGATTTATATTGCGGGAAGAAGAATTCGTGTAAGATTAAGCGAAAGCGGAAACGGAATTCTTAAAATAGAAGATAAGTTAGTCAAAGCAGCGAGAAATAAACTTGGAAAAGATAGTTTAGGAAGCAGTCATGATATACATCCAAGAGGAGAATATTGTTTTAAACAAAGAAAAGAGGACCCAACGCTCCCTGGCTTCAGAAGTTTTCTAGAGCATCTTTTGAGTGGGTGATTATATAGAAAATGTTAAAAGTATCATTTTCTTTCTCTCGAGATGCCTCCACAAACTACCTACTCTTCTCCGCAACAAGAAAAAACAATAAACTGGCCTTTGATTATACTAGGAGTTCTTGGAGTAATTGTTCTTATTTTAGCCGGAGTACTTATGAGTCTTTATAGATCCGAGGGAAAAACAAATAACAATACAAGCACAACGGGAAATAGTGGAAACAACATAGCCGTCGGAGAACCAAATCCAAGCGGACAAACGATGCCTGTTGGTTCTGGAGATTTTAATTGCGATACGGACACATACAATTGTGATGATTTTGGAAACCAAACTGAAGCACAAAA
>Ga0184615_10000314_pt1 | contig 28251 bp, 25 predicted proteins | sample PLM4_65_coex_FD_133134 | JGI IMG/M metagenome (GOLD analysis project Ga0184615, IMG submission 133134) | Groundwater sediment microbial communities from an aquifer in East River, Colorado, USA - PLM4_65_coex | ecosystem: Environmental > Terrestrial > Soil > Riparian zone | place: USA: East...
ATCGACGGGGCTCCGCTATTTTCACAACGCTCTCAAACCGGCGGTGGTTCCAAGGAAAAGAACTGAGGAGGAACGACATGGGAACGCGCGCGATTCCGGGATGGCGGTTGCTGGTGGCGGGATGCGTGGGTGGAACGTTGGTTGCCGGCTGCGGGGACAGCAACCTGCTCTCGGGCCTGGCCGACGAGAACTCGCCTCAGGCCAAACTGGAGAAGGCACAGGTCGCGCTTGATGCGGGCGACTGTCAGACCGCGTTGACGTTGTTCGGCGAGTTGCAGGCGGCGGATGCGACGAACGTCGCCCACCGGCTCGATCTGTCCGCGGCGCATTTGTGCGCGGCGGGGTTCGACGCCCAGGCGTTCATCGCCGTGGCCGCGGCGTTCGGCACGAGCACGGTGCCGAGCACGGCCGTTTTCGAAGAGATCGCCGACAAAGCCGTCGCCTCGATCAATGCGTCGTGGCCGACCGAGCTCGCCGCGGCGGAGACTCTGCTGGCGGCCAATCTCGCGGCCGCACCGCCGACCGCCTACAACGGCGATCCCGACGCGGCGTTCAACCTCGCGGTCGTCGAGGCGGTGAAGGCCGTCCTGACGATCAGCGACATCCTCAACTACCTCAACGGCGTCGTCGATTGCGCCGCGACACAGGGATCGAGCGGGTTCGCGAACTGCCAAATCACCATAGCCAATGTCGCGAGCATCGTGGACGCGTTGGAGGACGCCAACGGCGTCCTGCTGAATCTGGGCGTCACGTCCGAGATTGGAGACGCGATCAACACGGTCCTGACCGACCTCAACGCCGTCAGCGGCACAGCGACAGACAGCGTGACCTGCGCCGACCTCCAAACCTACCTGACCAGTCAAGGATTCAACCTCAGTGGAGTCACCTGTGTTCCGTAACCAACCGACGACGGGGTGTGCGATGGCGAGGATGGGGAGATTCCTCGGATTTCCATGCGTCGTGATCGCGATGTGCGTTGCCGTGGGGCTCGATGCCGCGGCGTGGGCTGAGCCGCTGCCCCTCTTCTACGAGGGCGTCCGCCCGTTGGGGATGGGCGGGGCGTTCACCGCGGTGGCGGACGACGAGAACGCCATGTTCTACAACCCCGCGGGGTTGAACAGCATCAAGGGGTACGGGCGCTTCGAGCTGCTCAACCCCCTGGTCGCGCTGAGCACCAACACCGTGGAGTTCGCGCGGGACATCCAGGATGTCGCCGACGCGCAGACCGACGCCCAGCAGGCGACGCTGGCGGCCGACCTCCTTCAGAAATGGCTGGGAGAGCACCTGCACGCCAGGACGTCGGTGTTCCCGAACCTGACGTTTCACAACTTCGGGATCGGCGTTCTCGGCCAGGGCGTCTTCGACGGCGAGGTGCACACCCCGACCGGCAGCAACACGCTGCAGATTCGAGGCGGCTACGACGTGGCGGGGCTGGTCTCGGGCGCCATGGGCTTTTCGCCGCTCGGCGCGTCCCTGCAACTCGGCGCGACGGCCAAGTACGTCCGGCGCGGGTTGCTCGACCAATCGTACACCGCGAACGACCTCGTTCAGCAGGACGGGATCGATCTGGACCGCGATCTCAAAAAGGGGTCGGGATTCGGCGTGGACGCGGGGGTGATCCTCTCGTTCCCGATTCTGTTCAATCCCGCCGTGGGCGTGACGGTCCAGAACATCGGGGACATCGACCTGGACGACGCCGGGACGCTCGAGCAGCAGATCAACGCCGGTCTCGCGCTCAGGCCCCCGTTTCCGTTCGGCTCGCTGATCCTGGCGCTGGACATGGTGGACGTGACCGGCAACATCGGGAGCGATCAGGACAAGGCCAAGCGCCTGCACGCCGGCGCGGAGTACCGGTTCCCCCGCGTGCTCGCCCTCCGGGCGGGACTCAACCAGGGGTACTACACCGCCGGCGCGACGGTCGACTTCTGGATTCTCAAAATGGCCGCTGCGACATACGCCGAAGAGGTGGGCGCGTTTGCCGGCCAACGCGCGGATCGTCGCTACGTCGTGCAGGTCAGCCTGGGATTCTGAAATAGCTCACAGCAGGCTTAGCTCACAGCTTACAGGTGACAGGAAGAAACGACTCCAACGCAGTTCCTGTGAGCTATGAGCTATGAGCTGTCAGCTCGTTCCTCGATCTTCCCGTCCACCATCCGCACCACCCGATCGGCCTCCGACGCCAGCTTGTCGTTGTGCGTGACCAGGATGAACGTGGTGCCCTGGGTCTGATGGAGGCGCTTGAGGACGCCCATCACCTCTTCCCCGGTGTGCGTGTCCAGATTGCCCGTCGGTTCATCGGCCAGCACCAACGGGGGGGCGAGCACGAGCGCGCGGGCGATGGCGACCCGCTGCTGCTCGCCGCCCGATAGCTCCCCCGGCCGGTGTTCCAGGCGAGCGGCCAGCCCGACGTCGGTCAGGAGACGGCGCGCGCGGTCGGTGATCTCGGACCGGGCCATCCCGCGGATGAATCCCGGCATCATCACGTTCTCCAACGCGGTGAATTCCGGCAGGAGGTGGTGGAACTGGAAGATAAAGCCCACGCTCCGGTTTCGAAACGCTTCGAGCTCGTGTTCGCGCAAGCGATCGACCTGTACGCCGTCGACCGTCATCTGTCCCGAGGTCGGGCGGTCCAGCCCGCCGAGCAGATGCAAAAGCGTGCTCTTGCCCGCGCCCGACGCACCGACGATCGCCACGATCTCGCCGCGAGCCACTCTCATGTCGAGGCCTCGGAGGACGTCGATCCGCTCGTGATTGAGCGCAAAGGACCTATGGAGGTCGATGACCTCGATGATCGGGCCGTCACTCATAACGAAGCGCTTCGACCGGGGCGAGGCGTCCCGCTTGCCACGAGGGATAGACCGTGGCGAGGAAGGTGATGAACAGGGCCGAGCCGGCGACCAGGACGACGTCGAAGAGGTTGATGCGGACCGGGATGTGGCTGATGTAGTACACGTCGGCGGGGAGCGTGTAGAAGGTTTCGATGCCCCAGCAGACGAGATAGCCGAGCGGGATGCCGATCAGGACGCCCACGCCGCCGATGATCAACCCGTCCAGCATGAAGATGCCCATCACGGCCCGCCGCGTCGCACCCATGGCCTTCAAGATCGCGATCTCGCGCGACTTCTCGATCACGATCATGGTGAGGGTGCCGATGATGTTGAAGGCCGCGACCAGGATGATCAGGACGAGGATGATGAACATGATGATCTTTTCGAGCTTGAGCGCCGAAAACAGATTGCGGTTCATCTCCTTCCAGTCCCGCACCCAATAGGCGCCGCCCAGCGCCGCCTCGGCGGCCGAGGCGACGGCCTCCGCGCGGAAGATCTCGTCCACCTTGATCTCGACGCCGGTCACCGCGTCGCCCATTTGAAAGAAGTCCTGCGCCTGGGCCAGCGAGATGTACGCGATCGACGAGTCGTAGTCGTACATGCCGGAATCGAAGATGCCGACGACCTGGTACGGACGCAACTTGGGGACCATGCCGAACGGGCCCATCGTGCCACGGGGCGAGACCACGTTGAGCGTGTCGCCCATGAAGACCCCCAGGCGCAGCGCCAGTTCCTTGCCGATCACGATCCCTGATCGCGGCGAGAGCCCGGGTTTGTCCGCCGGGGGCGGAAACGTGTTCGAGAGATCCGCCAGCCGGCCGTCGATGAGATTGCGCTCGATGTCGGTGACCGTGCCCTCGGTGGCCGGGTCGATGCCGCGTAGAATCACGCCGTGGACGTTGGCGTCGGCCGTGAGCAGGACTTGGTTGTAGATAAAAGGCGTGGCCGCTCTGACGTGGGGAAGACGAGAGACCGTCTTGAGCACTTCGTCGTAGCCTTCGATCGGGCGCTGCGCACGGTCAACGATGACAACGTGGGCATTGGTGCCGAGAATTTTCTCGCGCAGACTATCCTCGAAGCCGCTCATCACGGCGAGCGTGGCGATCAACGCCGCGACGCCGAGCGTGACCCCCGCGATCGAGATGAAGGTGTTGAGCGAGATGGTCCGCTGGCGCCGCTTGGCCCGCAGATACCTGAGGGCAATGAGTAGTTGATAGGTCACGTCAGGACCTTTTCTATAATGTGGTTTATTGGAGTCTGTTCAGGAGTGGCCAGATGCAAGGCGGAGCGAGGAATCCCCCCGGAGCGTACTGAGTCGTACGTGAGGAGGGATTCCGAAGCGACAACGCAGCAGATGGCCATTCATGGACAGGCTCCTAACTTTCCGGCTTCATCTGCGGGAACAGGATCACATCCCGAATCGACGCTTGATCGGTGAGCAGCATGACGAGCCGGTCGATGCCGATCCCTTCCCCCGCCGTGGGCGGCATGCCGTGTTCGAGCGCGCGGAGGTAGTCTTCGTCCAGTTGGTGCGCCTCCTCATCGCCCCCCGCTCGCTTGGCCATCTGGGCTTCGAAGCGTCGGCGCTGGTCGAGGGGGTCGTTCAACTCGGAAAAGCCGTTGGCCACCTCTCGTCCCACGATGATGAGCTCGAACCGCTCGGTGAACGCTGGGTCATCGCGCCGTGTCTTGGCCAGCGGCGAAATATCGGTCGGAAAATCGGTGATGAACGTTGGGTTGATCAACGTGGCCTCGACGGCGTGTTCGAAGATCGCGGCCTGGACTTTGCCGAGGGAATCGAGGTGGTCGGTCGCCACGCCGATCGACTCGGCAAATGTGGCGGCATCATCGAAACATTGAAGCGTCGCGCGATCGACCTTGGTCCGCTCGACGATCGCGTCGAACATGCTGATTCGCTTCCACGGCGGTCGGAAATCGATCGTCCGTCCTTGGTAGGGAATCTCCAGCGTGCCGCATACATGCTGCGCGATCGTTGTGATCAGCGTTTCGGTGAGCGGCAGCAAATCGCCCATGTCGGCGTAGGCCAGGTAGAATTCGAGCATCGTGAATTCGGGGTTGTGGATCGTCGACACCCCTTCGTTGCGGAAGTTCCGGTTGATCTCGTAGACCTTCTCGAACCCGCCGACCACCAGACGCTTGAGATAGAGTTCGGGCGCGATGCGCAGGTAGAGGTCGATCCCGAGCGCGTTGTGGTGGGTGACGAACGGCCTCGCGGTCGCGCCGCCGGCGATCGCCTGCATCATCGGCGTCTCGACCTCGAGAAACCCGCGCGCGTTGAAGAAGGTTCGCATCGCATCGATGATGCGGCTGCGGCGCACGAACGTCTCTTTCACGGTCGGGTTGGCGATCAGGTCCAAGTAGCGCTGGCGGTAGCGGGTCTCGACATCCGTAAGGCCGTGCCACTTCTCGGGCAGCGGCCGAAGCGCCTTCGCGAGGTGGGTTACCGAGGCGGCTTCGATCGTCAGCTCGTCGGTCTTGGTCCGGAACAGCCGTCCGCGCACGCCGATGAAATCCCCGAGGTCGAACTGCTCGACGATGGCGAAGTCGTCTGCCGGCAGGACGTCTTTCTTCAGATACACCTGGATCCGGCCGCTCCCGTCCTGGAGGTGCGCGAACGCCGCCTTGCCGAACCGCCGCAACGCGACGACCCGGCCGCTGACCGCGGCGGCCGGCTTCGCGTCCTCAAGCGCCTCGCGCGATGATGCGCCGTGCCGCTGGTGCAGCGCCTCGGCCGAGTCGGTGACCTCGAACCGCCCCCCGAACGGATCGACACCCTGCGCCAGAAGCGCGTCGACTTTCGCCAAGCGTTGGCGGATTTGATCGTTGATGTCGTCGATCATCGCGGGGCACTATAGGGCAAGCGGAGGGGGATTATCAAGCCGCCGGGCGCCAACCCGTTGAGGCGTTCGGGGTGGGGTGGCGATCTCGGTTGAGCGTCACTTCTTCGTTGCCGCGCTCGCCGCCGTCTGCATCAGGTACGCCTCAATGAATCCGTCGATCTCGCCGTCCATCACGGCGGAGACGTTCCCCACTTCCTTGTTGGTGCGGTGGTCCTTCACCATTTGGTAGGGCTGGAAGACGTACGAGCGGATCTGGCTGCCCCAGCCGATTTCCTTCTTCTCGCCGGTGAGCTTGGCCATGTCCTCTTCTTTTTTGAGCTGCTCCAGTGCATACAGCTCCGCGCGCAGGACCTTCATCGCCACTTCCTTGTTCTGGTGCTGCGACCGCTCGTTCTGGCACTGGGTCACGACGCCGGTGGGGAGATGGGTGATCCGGATCGCGGAGGAGGTCTTGTTGACGTGCTGGCCGCCCGCGGAGGAGGAACGGTACGTGTCGATGCGCAGCTCCTTCTCGTCGATCACGATGTCGATGTCGTCTTCGAGTTCGGGATAGACGAAGACCGAGGCGAAGCTCGTGTGGCGGCGCTTGTTCGCGTCAAACGGCGAGATGCGGACCAGCCGATGCACCCCGGCCTCCACACGGAGGCGGCCGTATGCGTACTCGCCCTTGACGAGGAACGTCACGCTCTTGATCCCGGCTTCGTCACCGGCTTGAAGGTCGATCATCTCCACGGTGTAGCCGGACCGCTCGGCCCAGCGCAGGTACATGCGCATCAGCATCTGCGCCCAGTCCTGCGATTCGGTCCCGCCCGCGCCGGGGTGGATCGTGACGAACGCGCTGTTGAGGTCTTTCTCCCCCGAGAGCAGGTTGTCGCGCTCGAGCTGCCCGATCGTCCGTTCCAGCGCGTCGATCTGGCGGTTCAGCTCCGCGAGCAACGTCGAGTCGCCCTCGGCCGAGAGCTCGATCGCCGCGGCGATGTCGTCGGCTTGGCGCTCGGCGAGCCGCCATCGATCCAGCTCGCGGACCAGCTTGGATTTCTCCTGGGTGATCGGCTTGGCCTTGCGCTGATCCTGCCAAAACTCGGGGGCGACGGTGAGGCGCTCGATCTCGTCGAGGCGTGTGGTCAGGCGAGCGGGGTCAAAGATACCCCCGCAGGGTCGTCATGCGGCGCAGCAGCGTGTTGAAGCGGGTCTGAAATTCTTCCAAGCTAATCACGGGGCGCTCCTTCGCGTGAGGGGTGACGGGGAGGATTCTACCACGGCGTCGGCCCCCATGTCATGCCGCCCACCACGCCCGCGGCAGCCCGCGGGCGTGGTGGGCGGCGCGCGACCCGGACCACGTGTGCCACCAGAAGACGGCCGCGGTGAAGCCGACGCAGAGCCACGCAAAGACGTCGCCGTGCCGCGTGTAAAAGGTGGTTCCGGTTCGGGGCACGAGCGAGGCCGTGCGCGCGGAGGGCACGAAGAGGTCGCTCGTGTCAAAGATGCGGCCGGTGGCGTCGATGAACCCCGAAATGCCGGTGTTGGCGGCTCGCGCGAACGGGACGCGGTTTTCGACGGCGCGAAACGCCACCATCTCGAGATGCTGATACGGTGCCGCGGAATACCCGAACCAGGCATCGTTGGTGATGGCGGCCATCAGGGACGCCCCCCCGAGGACGGCCCGGCGCGTCAGGTCCGGGAAGACGACCTCGAAACAGATCATCACCCCCAGCCGCGCCCGATCGAGATCGAAGATCGTCGGGCGCGCCCCCGGAACGAACTCGCCGATCCCGTCCGCCATCTGGTCGACGAAAAACAAGAGCGGGGCCAGCGGCACATACTCGCCGAACGGAACGAGGTGCAGCTTATCGTACCGCCCGACCACCGCGCCGTGGGGGGAGATCATGTACGCGCTGTTGTAGAGTCGGGGCGGCTTGCCGTGCGGGGTGTCGAGCGCGGGGCTTCCGAACAACAGGGCCACTCCCTGGCGTTCGGTGAACGCGATCAGGTCGTTGCGGTACGCCTCTTCCCGTTCGAAGAAAAACGGCATCGCGCTCTCGGGCCAGACCACGAGGTCCGGCCGCTGGGCGACGGCGTCGCGGGTGAGCGTTTGATACTGAGTGACCGTCTCCCGCAGATGGGCGGGATCCCATTTCTGATGTTGGTCGATATTGCCTTGAATCACCGCGACCTTCACCGGGTGTGTGGTCGATGCGGTTCGGCTCAGTTCGCCCAGCCGCCAATGGCCGTATATCAACACCCCATTTAAGAGGAGGACCGCGGCGGCCAAGGGACCGAACACCGCACGCCGTGGAAACGGCGTGTCCATCGGGACGAACGAGGCGACGGGGATTGGCAGCGGCATCTCGGCTCGCGGCAGAAGCGCGGCCAGCGCCTGCGCGATCGCGACGTTGACCAACACGAGCACGTACGAGAGGCCGTAGACGCCGACCGTATCGGCGATCTGAATCAGCGGCAGCGTCGTGGCTTGGGAGTAGCCGAACGTGGCCCACGGGAATCCCGTCAACAGATGCGCGCGGGTGAATTCGAGCGTCGTCCACACCGCGGGCGCGGCCACGAGTCGAAGCCATGCCGGCCGTTCGGCGAGGACCCGAACGGCGAGGGCGAACAGCCCGATGTACACACCGAGATATGTCGTGAAGAGAAGGAGGAGCGCATAGCTCAGCCACGGGGGAAGGTGGCCGTAGTTGATCATCGTATTGGTTAACCAGTGCAGGCTGCCCGTGAAGAACGTGAGGCCGGCGATCCATCCGAGGACGAAGGCGTCGCGTCGCGACGCCTGGGGCGCCGCGATCAGCAGGGGCACCAGGGCCACCCAGGCCAGCAGGGAAACGTGGGGGAGGGGAAAGCTGAGGGCGAGCAGCAGGCCCGACACGCAGGCCAGCGCGAGGTGGCGACCGAACGGAACAGCCATCAACGCGTCGGCGCGGCTGGAGCCTTCTCTGCGGTGGGATGGTGGTCGATGCCGATATACGCTTCGATGAATTTCACGATCCGGGCTTCATCGTATTGATCGAGCGTGTCGATTCGCCCCCACGCGGTGAGCGCAATCGTGAGCTCCATGTCTGGATAGGGCGCGACGATCAGATGGTCGTACCGGCTTCGGACCGGTTCCTCGGGCTTCTTGAGGAGCGGGCTGACCTTGGCGCGGTCGGCGTCGGCCTTTTCCCGATACCGCGCGGCCAGGGCTTCAAGGTTCCCAACCAGTTCGGGGCACGGGGTCTCGCATTTATACTGGATGACCACCCCGCCGTCTTCTAAGTTGTGGACCTGCAGCTCGCGGAGGATCGGGGTTTTGTGGATGCCCCACTTCGCGGTCCACTGGAGGTGCGGCCCCGACGTCGGCGGCGAGGTGTTGTACGGAACGTGCGGAGCGCTGGGCGATGCGACGTGCTCGTTGCCCAACGTCGGCACGGCTCGCCCCGGACCGCCGTCCGACGGCGTGGGTGGAGTCCCCTTCGCGGCAGGCCCCGCCGCACTTGCGGCCCCCCCCCACAGCAAGCCGAGGACGATCACAACAACCGCGGCCGATCGATGCGTCATCATGGTCCACGTTACTCCTATTCGGAATATACTCGCGCCATTTTGCTGCATGGTAACAGCCCGCTCCGTGAAAGTAAAGGCGATCGGCGCCGGAGCGCGCGGTTGCATCGGCGTCGGCCGAAAAAGTGGTTGACAATGAAAAAACCGTTGTAGTACCATTCAACCCCTCGATCCCTGGGACGGGGGTGCTCCGGCGGTGGGAATGTGAACAATTTATGATGTAGGCGTCGCGTGATTCATCGTAAGATCCGTCTGAATTCACACGCCGTCTGGAATGAGTTTACGCTGGCGGTGAGGAGGAATGGTCGATTCTCGGCAGGGTTCTTTTCGGGTGTCTTTTCGTGACGGCGGGCCTCGCGGTGATGGGGCCGGCTCCGGCATGGGCCACCCATGACGTCGAGCATCGCTTTGTGGTATCAGGTTCGGTCCGCGCGGCCGACGGCAGCCCGCGCGCCGATCAGAAAGTGATCGTGGCCCACCCCAGAACCCAAATCAGCGAAACCGTGTTTACCGACCGTAACGGATCGTACTCCGGGTTGCTTCACCTTCACGATAGTGACGCCGGGGATCTCGTGACCGTCACGGTGGGTGAAGAGGTGAAGACGATCAAGGCGGCCTATACCCCGGCCGATCACCGGACGCCCCGGTTGGCGAGGGTCGACTTTGGACCCCACGCTGAGGAGCCGGCGGATCATTCGGTGCGGTGGTACGGCATCGGAGGCGGTATCGTGGCGGCGGGGGGAGGGCTCTATTGGTTTCTTCGAAGCCGCCGGCGCCGGATCGAGGGTCGGTCGAAATCTCGCAGGGCAGGTTCCACTCGCGCCAAAGGTAAGTCGCACGGCTGAAGGCCGTCGAGCGAATGTTTCCGCCAATGGCTTTGTTCGCGAAGGGGGAGGTGGTTATCTGATGAGCGCTACTCCGGTTGGACCCGACCACGACGCTCAACAACGACTGAAAGCCCAGGAAATGTCCCGCCGCCGCTTTTTTGCGCTGGTCGGGTGGGGCGGGTTTCTCGCGTCAATGGGCGGTGCGGCGTTTGGGTCGTTTCGCTTCATGTTCCCCGAGGTTCTGTACGAACCCCCGACGATCTTTAAGATCGGCAAGCCGACCGACTACGGCATGGGGGTGACGGACACCCTGAAGAAAGAGCGGCAAATTTGGGTCGTGCGGAACGAGAAGGGGCTGTACGTCCTTGTGGCGATCTGCCGCCACCTCGGTTGCACGCCCAATTGGTTCCAGGATCAGGCGCGATTCCGCTGCCCATGCCACGGCAGCATCTATGATATTTACGGCAACGTCCGGGGGGGGCCGGCGCCTCGCACGCTGTGGCGGGCGGCCGTATCGTTGGATCCGGTCGATGGCCAGGTCGTGGTGAACTTCATTCAACGCCAAGACCCGGACCCGCAGTCGACGCCTGAAGGCTTGACGGTTGAGGAGCCAGGACGCGAGGTCGAGCCGTTCTTCGTTACGACCTAGTGATGGTTGAGAGGCAAAACAGCAGTGTCGGGAACACAGGTCAAATTTATCTCGCAGCCTCGGCGCTGCGACTGCGCGCCTACATTGCGCTCAGCAAGCTTGATTGGCTCTGGTGGGAGGCAGCATGACTGGGTGGATTGAAAAGCTTCGGCAAGAAATCGTCAACACGCAGGTGTGGCGCTCGCTCTTCCGGCACGGGTACCCCGATACGGATCTGAACCGCGCCCTCGTCATGTTCTCGAACGTCATCCTCCACCTGCACCCCGTGAGGGTCAAGCGCGGGGCTCTGAAAATCCGGTACACCTGGTGCTTGGGGGGATTGACGTTCTTCATGTTCATCATCTTAACGATCACCGGGGTTTTCTTGATGTTCTACTACGTGCCCGATACGCGGCGCGCGTATAACGACATCAAGGATCTGCAGTACGTCGTCTATTTCGGCAACTTGATGCGCGATATGCACCGGTGGGCCGCCCACGCGATGGTCTTTCTCGTCTGGCTGCATATGACCCGCGTGTTCCTCACCGGCTCGTACAAGCCGCCCCGCGAGTTTAACTGGGTGGTGGGCGTGATGTTGTTGGTCTTGACGCTCATTTTGTCGTGGACCGGGTATCTCATGCCGTGGGACCAGTTGGCGCTGTGGGCGATCACCGTGGGATCTAAAATGGCTGAGGCGACACCGGTCATCGGTGTCGCTGGGCCGTTTGGTTTGCAACTGGGCATGCGTCCCGATAACGACATTCGATTCATGTTGCTCGGAGGAACGGTGGTCGGCCAGAGCGCGCTGCTGCGTTTTTACGTGTTGCATTGCGTCGGGCTGCCGTTGCTGGCTGGCGTCTTCATGGCGGTCCACTTTTGGCGAATTCGGAAAGACGGGTTCTCCGGACCCTTATGATCGCAACGTGACGTGCGTGACCCGTAGGGGCGGTTCGCGAACCGCCCCTACATTCAAAACAACGGTTGTTGGTTAGGAGCGGACATGGCTGATCAGACCCACGCGCCGGTTTCCCCGCGCGACCCGAAGAAAACCTATGGTCTTGCCGAGTTAGTCCGGGGCAAGACGCCGAGCTCGGCGCGACCTCCTGAGGAAACCGTGTTTACGTGGCCAGACCTGGTGTACATCGAGTTTCTCGCCATGTTGGCCTCGACGATCGTCTTGATTGTGCTGAGCCTATTGTCCGGTGCGCCGCTCGAAGAGTCGGCGAGCGCCGATACGACTCCCAACCCGATGAAGGCGCCCTGGTACTTTCTTGGGTTGCAGGAGTTGCTCGTGTTTTTTGACCCCTGGTTGGCGGGGGTGGTGCTTCCGGGGTTGATCATCGTGGGGTTGATGGTCGTTCCCTATATCGACATCAACCCGAAGGGGATCGGGCAGTACAACTATACCGATCGGAAGTTCGCGGTCTGGACGTTCTGCTTTGGTCTGGCGCTGTGGTACATCTTCATCGTCGTCGGTGTGTATCTGCGAGGTCTCGACTGGGGGTGGTATTGGCCCTGGGATAATTGGAGCCTGCACAAGCAGGCGTCCGCCGTGTCGCTGATGGATCTCGAAGTCATTATGTCTCAGAAGTTTGGGATGGCTCAGACGACAGCCAATAAACTGACCTACCTGATCACCGGCGCGTTCTACGCGATCGGGTTTACGATTCCGTTCCTCTTCTTCCGAAAGTTCTACGATGCGCTCGGTTTTGTTCGGTACAACCTCATGATGTTCTTCTTTATGACTATGATGCTCGTGCCGTTCAAAGTGATGATCCGATTGATGTTCAACATCAAATACCTATTGATCACGCCGTTTTTCAAAATCTGAGCGAGTGAGCGCGTGCGCCGATGACGCGCGGCGCACGGGTTCGAAAGAGCGAGGGCGACGAATGAGCATGGAAAACCTGCAAATCGGCCTGTTTCTCGTGGTGGGAACCGGCCTCATCATGGGAGTTTTCGTGGGCCTGGCGATTTGGCTCGAGCGAAGCTTTAAGAAATAACAGGTTCCCCGTCACGCGGAGTCGAAGACCGATGTTGTTCAAAAATATGTTGTTCGGTGTTTTGAGCCTGACCCTCCTTGGGCTGTTGGGGTTCGTCGTGTATACGCAAGAGAATCCCGAGTGGAAATCCTACCAGCGGCAGTATTTCCAGCTCCTTGCCCAGAAAGCGGGTGATCCGAAGCTCGCGAACACACCGGTCAAGCTGGTCCAGACCTGGCTTCCCGACCTCAACCGCATCGATCGCTGCATGAATTGCCACATGGGGGCGTCGAACCCCGCGTTTGCCGACCAGCCCCAGCCGTTTAAGTCCCATCCATTTCTGGACGGGTACATGAAAAAGCATCCCTTCGAGAAATTCGGCTGTACCGTGTGCCACGACGGGGATGGCCAGTCGACGGTGGTTGAAAAGACCCACGGCATCGTGCACCATCTGGATCGTCAGTTGGCGACCGGGGTGATGGTTCAGTCCGCCTGCACGCGATGCCATACCGACATGCACGAGCCGGGGGTCGAGTACGCCGAGGCGCCCGCGATCATGTGGGGCAAGAAGTTCACCACCGAAGGCGCGATGATCAAATGCGGTGTTTGCCATGCGATACGCCAGTACGGAACGACCGCCGTGATCGCTCCGGAACTCTCGGGGATCGGGAGTCGTACGGAGCTCTCGTTCTATCTCGTGCACGACTTCCAGCACGTCGAATCCCCGAAGCACACCAAAGCCCAGTGGGAATTCGAGCACTTCGTGGACCCCCAGAAAATCACGCCCGGAACGAAGCAGATCAACAAGGAGACCGGGCAGGAGGAAGTGGTCGGCCGCACGATCATGCCGAACTTCGTGAAGATGCACCAGTTGACCGACGAGCAAACCTGGATGTTGACGGCGTGGGTGATGAGTCTCCGCGATCCGAAGATCGAGAAGACTCCCATGGCCTACGCGCCGCCTCGGCGAGCCCCGGTGGTCGCCCACTCGGAGCCCGGCAAGCCGGCGGCGAAAAGCGTTCCCGCGCCCACCACAAAGCGGAAAACCTAACGTCGGGGAATTTGATCGAGTGGCATTTGGCTCTCTTCCGCGGGTGGTTCAGCGGGGGATGGCCTATGGGAGGCTGAACGCCTCGTTGTTCAGGAGTCGATCGTATGCAGAAAAAATATCTCCTTGCCCCGGGTCCTACCGCTGTCCCACCAGAAATTCTGTTGGCGATGGCACAGCCGATGGTCCACCATCGCTCGAAGGATTTCGAGCCGATCGTGGCCTCCGTCAAAGAAGATTTGAAGTGGTTGTTTCAGACCCGCCAGGACGTCATGATTCTGGCATCGAGCGGAACCGGTGGAATGGAGAGCGCGATTGCCAACACCTTGTCCCCCGGGGATCGGGTCATCGCGATCAACGGAGGGAAGTTCGGCGAGCGGTGGGTCAAGATGTGCCAGGCCTACGGGTTGCTTGTCGATGAAGTGAAGGTTGAGTGGGGCACCGCAGTCGACCCGGCGGCCATCGAACAGCGTCTCAAGCGGGATCCCGCGAAGGCGGTGTTTGTCCAGGCGAGCGAGAGCTCGACCGGCGTGGCGCATGACGTCAAGCGTCTGGGCGAGATCGTGCAAAACCATCCCGGCACGTTGCTCGTCGTCGATGCCGTGTCGGCGATGGGGGTGTTCGACCTGAAGACGGATGAGTGGGGCCTCGACGTGGTGGTCACCGGGTCGCAGAAGGCGCTGATGCTCCCTCCAGGCCTTGCGTTCGTCTCGCTCAGCGAGAAGGCGTGGGCGGCAGCCGAGAAGGCCACATCGCCCAAGTTCTACTTCAACCTGAAACGGGAGCGCGACAACATCCGGAAGAATACGACGGCGTATACGCCGGCGATTTCGCTGATCATCGGACTTCAGAAGGCGTTCGAGCTTTTAAAGCCAGAGGGACTCGACGGGATTTTTGCGCGGCATCGGCGGTTGGCGCACGCCACCCGCGAGGCCATGAAAGCGGACGGGCTCGAGCTCTTCGCCAAAGGCTCGCCCAGCGATGCGTTGACGGCGGTTAAGACGCCGGAGGGTGTCGACGCCGAGGCGGTGTATAAGGCGCTTCGAGACCAATATGGAATCACGACCGCCGGCGGCCAGGACCACTTGAAGGGCAAGATCTTCAGGATCTCGCACATGGGGTACGCCGACACCTTCGACGTGGTAACCGCCGTGGCGGCGGTCGAGATGGTGCTCAAGGGCATGGGGCACGCCGTCACGCTTGGGAAGGGCGTTGGCGTGGCGCAGGAGATTCTTTTAAATAAATCGTAGGGGCGATCCTTGTGATCGCCCTGATGGGCGAATACGAGATTCGCCCCTACAGGGGAAAAAATTTAATGCGGGTATTGGTGAGCGATAGTCTCTCGGCCCAAGGGGTCGACATTCTCAAACAGGCCGGGCTTCAGGTCGATGTGAAGACCAAGTTGACGCCCGATCAGCTCTTGGAGGAGATCAAGAACTACGAGGGCTTGGTCGTGCGCAGCGCGACCAAGGTGACGGCGAAGGTCCTCGACGCCGGCGTGAAGCTGAAGGTCGTGGGGCGCGCGGGATCGGGGTTGGACAACGTCGATCTTGAGGCGGCGACCAAGCGGGGCGTCGTCGTCATGAATACCCCGGGGGGCAATACGATCACCACCGCCGAACACGCGATCGCCCTGCTCTGTGCCTTGGCCCGGCAGATTCCCCAGGCGACGGCGTCGACGAAATCCGGCAAGTGGGAAAAGTCCAAGTTCATGGGCGTCGAGCTCTATCAGAAAGTCCTTGGCGTGGTGGGTCTCGGGCAGATCGGTAGCCACGTGGCGAAATTAGGCCAAGGGTTGATGATGAAGGTCATTGCCTACGATCCCTACCTCTCGGCCGAACGCGCCCGGCAGATGGGCGTGGAACAAGTGACCGTCGAAGATCTGTTTCGGCGCGCCGACTTCGTCACGATCCACAGCCCCCTGACGCCCGAGACGACCAACCTTGTGCGCGCCGACACGATCGCCACCATGAAGGACGGCGTGCGGATCATCAACTGTGCCCGCGGGGGGATCGTCAACGAAGCCGATCTTTATCAGGCGCTGGTCAGCAAGAAGGTGGGCGGAGCCGCGCTCGACGTGTTCGAAAAAGAGCCGGTCGATCCGGCGCATCCTCTGCTGACGCTCGAGAATTTCATCTGCACGCCGCACCTCGGGGCGTCGACGACCGAGGCGCAAGAAAACGTGGCGGTGGCGGTGGCCGAGCAGATCGTGGATCTTTTGGTGAAAGGGGTCATTCGGAACGCGGCGAACATTCCGTCGGTTCCGACCGACCTGCTCCCGCAAATCCAGCCCTACCTCGCGTTGGGCGAAAAACTCGGAGCGTTCGAAGCCCAGCGGTTGGAGGGCGGTATCCGGCGTGTCACCGTCGAGTACTCCGGCGACGTGGCGGAATTGCCGACGGCTCCGATCACGGTCGCTGTTCTCAAGGGTCTGCTCAACCCGATTTTGGAAGACAGCGTCAATTACGTCAACGCCCCGGTGATCGCCAAAGAGCGCGGGATCGAGCTGTACGAAACCAAGCGCAGCGACGCGGGAGAGTTCGCCAGCCTCGTGGCGGTCGAACTCCAGGTGGGGCAAGCGACCTCGCGAATCGCGGGTACGCTCTTTCACCGCAAGGAGCCCCGCTTCGTCAGCATCGATGACTTCTCGGTCGAGGTGGTGCCTGAAGGCGCGATGTTGGTGGTGTCCAACGCCGATCGGCCCGGCGTCATCGGCACGATCGGCACCTTTCTCGGACAGCACCAGGTGAATATTTCCCGCATGCAGTTGTCTCGCGAACGCCCGGGGGGACAGGCGATTTCCGTCATCGGGATCGATTCTCCGGTGTCGGCGAACCTGTTGCAGGATCTCCGCCGGTTGCCGGGCATCCTGTCCGCCAAACAAATCCGCCTGTGACCTGATCCGTCGATAAAGGGTCATCTGCTGCGTTGTCGCTGCGAACCCCCATCCTCACGTACAACGCAGTACGCTCCGGTGGGGGTTGCTGCGCGACCCGAGCGGAGGCCACCGTTTTGATTCCGCGCCTTGGGCGCGGGGCGGGTTCTTGCTCCGCCTTGCATCTGACCCCTTCTCGACGGCCAGGTTAGCAAGAGACACCATGACTCGACCTAAACCATCAGACCGTGCCCTCTTACCCAAGGGGATGGCGACGCTGCTCCCCGAGGCGGCGGCTGATCGCCGTCGCCTGGAGCGCGCCGCGTTCGACGTCTTCCGAAGCTGGGGCTACGAAGAAGTCATCACCCCGTTGTTCGAGTATCTCGACGTGATCGCCCCGGGGCTCGGTCCTGGAGTGGTGGACAAGGCATATACGGTGGCCGACCGCGGAACCGGCCGCATGATGGTCCTGCGCCCCGACATGACCCCGCAGGTCGCTCGGATGTCCGCGACCCTGCTCCGCGATGCCCCTCGCCCCATGCGACTTTGTTACGGAGCGAACGTGTTTCGCTACGAGGACGAACACGCGGGCCACGAACGGGAAATTTTCCAACTCGGCGCCGAGTTGATCGGGCCGTCGCACCCCTCGGCCGACGCCGAAATCGTGGCGTTGGCGATGGAAGTGCTGCATCGCTTCGGTTTGACCGGGGCGAAAGTCGCGATCGGCCACGTCGGGTTGTTCCGCGCGTGGTTGTCCGAAACCGGGGCCTCGCCGGAGCGGGCTTCCCACCTCGAAGAGGCGGTGATCAAAAAGGATCGCACGCGCGTGGTCGAGCTGCTGGTGCAGGGTGGTCACCCCCACGCCGATGCCGCCCGCTTGGCCGGCTTCCTGGATTTGATCGGGGAAGCGAACGTGCTGGATCGCGCCGCGGAAGTCGTCGACAATCCTCTGGCGCGCCAGGCGTTGGCGGCACTCCGTGAAGTGATCCGGCAGGTCGGTTTTTACGGTTGGTCAAAATCCGTCATCTTGGACCTGGCCGAGATTCGTGGTCGCGAATACTACTCTGGCCTGATCTTCGAGCTGTTCGCCGAGGGGGTCGGGTACGAGGTGGGGCGCGGCGGGCGCTATGACGACCTGATCGGGCGCTTTGGTCCACCGTGCCCCTCGACCGGGTTCGCCGTTCACCTGGAGCGGATGCAACAAGCGCTCAATCACGTCTCGGCGAGCGAGCCCTATGGCGCCGTCGATGTCCTCTTGGCGGCTCCGTCGCCGGATCGCGCCGTGGTCCGAGTTGCCGAGGAGCTTCGCCGGCGCGGCGTCAGGGTGACGCTGAGGCTTGAAGAAACGCCGCCGTCGGTCACGGCCGACCACGCCCGCGCGCTCAAGATTCCGTGGATAGTTGAACTCGGACCGACGTCCACCAAGATCGTCCTGACCGAGACGAAGACCTTGCGGTCGCGGCGACTGTCGCCGGCTGGGGTGGCCACCGCGGTGTTGGCGCGACGCGCGACGGGACAGGGCGCGGACCGGCGATGAAAGACACCGACGTGACGGCCCCGCTGAGTCGCCGTCCCCTGCGTTGCATCTGCGCTGTGCGGTTCGTGTAAGATGCTCGAGATGGAGCGCATGGATCCGCTCATGAAAGTCCCGCCGCAGAATCTTGAAGCCGAGGAATTCGTGCTGGGCGCGATTCTGCTCGACAACCAAGCCATGAACAAAGTCCTGGAAGTGCTGTCTCCCACCAGTTGGTACCGCGAAGCCCATCGGAAGATTTTCCAGGCGATGATTGACCTTTCGGAAACCAACGAGGCCATCGATCAAGTGACGGTGAGCGAGCAGTTGCGGCGCCGGAACGAGCTGGAACAGATCGGCGGAGCCGCCTATCTCGCGAAGTTAGTCGCACAGGTCCCGACCGCCGCGAACGTCCGTCATCACGCCAAGATCGTCCAAGAAAAGGCCCTGCTGAGAAACTTGATCTCGGTCGCCACCGAGATCGTGACGATGGGGTACGAAGCGTCGGAAAAGGTCGAAGATCTGATCGATCAGGCCGAACGCAATGTCTTTCAGTTGGCCGAACGGAAACTCCGGCCTTCCTTTGTGCCGGTCAAACAGATCGTCAAAACGAGCTTCGAGACCATCGAGCGACTGTACGAAAAGAAGGAGCGGGTCACCGGCGTTCCCACGGGATTTACCGCCCTGGATGAGATGACATCAGGACTCCAGCCCTCGGACCTCATCATCGTGGCCGGCCGTCCGTCTATGGGGAAGACCGCGTTGGCGTTGTCGATGGCCCAGTATGCGGCGATCGACAAACACGAAACGGTGGCGATCTTCAGCCTCGAGATGTCCAAAGAGCAGTTGGTCTTGCGGATGTTGTGTTCCGAGGCGCGGGTGGATGCACACAAGCTGCGGTCCGGGTTCTTAGGACGAGCCGACTGGCCGAAGCTCACGGCGGCGGCCGGGCGTTTGTCCGAAGCCCCGATCTACATCGACGACACCCCCGCCATGACGGTGCTGGAGATGCGAGCGAAAGCCCGACGTCTCAAAGCCGAACATGGGCTTGGCCTCGTGATCGTCGATTACCTTCAGCTCATGAGGGGGCGAGGAGGTGCGGACAACCGGGAACAGGAGATTTCCGATATTTCCCGGTCGCTGAAAGGGCTGGCCAAAGAGCTGCAGATCCCGGTGGTCGCGCTGTCCCAGCTTTCTCGCGCGGTGGAGACGCGAGGAGGCGATAAAAAGCCTCAGTTGGCGGATCTCCGAGAATCGGGCGCGATCGAGCAGGATGCCGACGTGGTCGCCTTTGTGTTTCGAGAAGAGATGTATCGACAAACAGAAGAGAATCGCGGGATCGCGGATATCCTGGTTCGTAAGCAGCGGAACGGGCCGACGGGAGAAATCCGACTGGCGTTTATCGATCGGTACACGCGGTTCGAAAATTTGGAGCCGATCCGCCGTCCCGAGCTGTAGGGGCTTGGGGCGCGGTGCGTCCACCACCCCCTCCGTGGCACGGCTCATCCTTGACACCTTTTTTGCCGCGCGCCTATAATGGTTCTCGTAAGGGGGGCGACGATGTTTGGTCTTGGTATGCCGGAACTCCTGGTCATTTTGGTGCTCGTCCTGCTCGTGTTCGGGGCGAACCGGCTTCCCGAGATCGGCTCCGGTCTCGGAAAAGCGATTCGCGGATTCAAGAAAGGCGTTCAGGAACCGACTGAAATCAACACTTCATCCGAATCCGACAAACCAGACGAGAACCCTGGGAAGAAGAGTGCCTGAACTCGGTTCCCGCCTGGTTGTTTCCGTTGTAGCCCTTTCCGCGCTGATAAATATTCTCGGTTGCGCACGAACACCGCCCCGAGCAGACTTGGCGGCGGGATCGCCCCCAGGTCCTGCGGTGGTCGTCGACCGCCCTGGTCGTCCCACTCCCCCTCCAGGCCCCGCCAGAATCGCCCCTGCGGCCTCCTATCTGAGCTTCATTCGTGGTTATCTCGATGAACTGCGAGGTCGGGAGGCTCAAGCGCTCGACGAGTACGTCAAAGCGTTGCAGACTGACCCGGACTCGGTGTTGCTTCGTCACCGTGCTGCCGCACTCGCGTTCAAACAAGGTCGATACGAGGAGGCCGTGGCGGATGCCGAAGAGGTCCTACGGCGCGATCCCAACCATGTACCGACGTTATTCCTATTAGGCCGGTGGTACGCTGAGACGACGGATCGTAGGGATCGGGCCATCGAGCTCTTTGAACACATGGTGGAATTGGAATCCGACCAGGCTGAACCATACCTCCGTCTGGGTCTTCTCTACGCGCGACTCGATCGGTACGCCGACGCGGAACGGGCGATTCGACGGGCGATCGCCCTCGATCCGAATGCGCCGCTGGCCTACCTGTATTTCGGAAAAGTCGAGGCTGGGCAGAAAAAGTGGAAGGAAGCCGCGGCTCACTATGAAAAGGCCATTGAGCTGGCTCCGTTTTTCGAACACGCCTACATCGCCCTGGGTGATCTCTACGCGCAGCAGGGCGACCGGACCAAGGCCGTCGAAGTCTACAAGCGGCTGCTCACAAAGGTCGACCCTCACGATTCGGAAGCGGTCGGACGTCTGGTGGCGCTGTACCTCCAGGAGCGCACCTTCGATCAAGCGATCGCACTGTTAGAGGATCTGCTGCGCGGTGATCCCAAAAATGTCGAGGCACGCCTCCTCAAAGGGCGCATCTATGCGGAGATGGGCAAACCGCAGGAGGCGATCGGCGAGCTTGAGCAGGTCATTGCGGAGAGGCCGACGGACACCGCAGCGCTGTACTTTTTGGGCCGCCTCTATGACGAACAAAAGCAACCCGATCAAGCGATTGCACAGTTCGAAAAAATCGTATCGTTAGACGTCGATATCCTGGAAGCCTATCTTCAGCTCGGGTTGCTCTACGCTCGCGAAAAGCGGTTCGATGCCGCATTGACCGTTCTGGAGAAGGCGAAGTCGAAAAATGCCGACCGCGCGGAGGTCTATCTGGTCACAGGGTTCGTCTATTCTCAGCAGCAACAGTACGATCGAGCCGCGCAGCTCTTTCAGGAAGGGTTGGCCCAACACCCCGATCATCCTCAATTGCATTTCAATCTGGGTCTCACCTACGACAAGCTGAAGCAATTCGATGGGTTTGTTAGAGAGTTGGAAGAGGCCATCCGCCTCGATCCAACGTACTCCGAGGCGTTGAATTACCTCGGCTACACCTACGCCGAGAAGGATATGAAACTGGCCGAAGCGGTCGAGTTGATCCAGCGTGCGTTGGCCGTCAAGCCCGACGATGGGGCGTATATCGACAGTCTCGGGTGGGCTCATTATAAACTCGGGCAGTGGGATGACGCCTTGAAGGAGCTCGAACAGGCGGTGTCCCTCATGCCCGATGATGCGGTGATTCATGAGCATCTGGGCGAGGTGTATCTGAAGAAGGAGCGAGGGCCTGACGCCCGCGAGTCGTGGTTGAAGTCGCTGGAGTTGGATCCCGCAAATGACACGTTGATTGAGCGCTTCAAGAAGGCAGGTTTTGGGGACCCTGAAGCCGAAGAGCGATTTCAGCGGGCGAAAACGAAGAAGGACGCGGAACGACCAGCCGCAATCAACCAGAACGTGTCCGAGCAAGAGAACATTGATGTCGACGCCTAGCAGGATCGAAGCTGAATTATGACCAAAAATTGTCATTCCGTGAACAACCGTTGACAGTCAGGAAGCCTGTTTCACGCGGTCTAGGATCTGCTTCGTGCCAAATTCATTGATTTCTCATGGATCTTTCATCAAAATCAAACTGGCATAGATCCTGCTTTTACTCCGCTCCGAAACCGGCGGGAGGGTCGCCGGCACCATCAACCGAGGAGGAGACATCATGTTCACGTCGATGCAGCAACTCAGAGCGAAGGTGAGCAGCGGCGAGCGGGGTTTCACCCTGGTCGAGTTGCTCATCGTGGTCGCGATCATCGGGATCTTGGCCGCGATCGCGATCCCCCAGTTCGCGGCGTACAGAATCCGTTCGTATAATGCCAGCGGGTTGTCCGATATGCGCAACACTCGGACGGCGCAAGAGGCGTTGTTTGCCGACTGGCAGCGATACGGGCGGAGCGCGGCGGCGGCCCTGCCGGGGGCCGGGGGCTTCGGAGCTGGAGCGGTCCTGACCGGACCGGGTGTTGCCCTGACGCCGAATATCATCACGACGTCGGACACCGTGCCCTTGCCTCGCGGCCTTCAGGTTCCGACGGGCAACAACGTGACCCTAGTGGCGGCCAACGAAGCGCTATCTGGAGCTTCGTTTACCGTGTCGGCGAAGCACACGCAGGGGGATACGACCTTTGCGGGGGACAGCGATTCGACGGTGATGTATCAGAATCCAACCCTGCATGCGGTGGGGATTGCTGTGGTGGTGGGTGACGCGATCGCTCCGGTGTCCGGCACGGATGAATATTCGGGTGTTGGCACCTGGATTGCGAAGTAGGCTCGTAGATCTACGTTGGGAGTCGAGAACCATGCTCGGGCCGCCGTGAGGCGGCCCGAGTGTGTTTTGAGAGTTGATCGCTTGGCTGGTCTTGACCCTTTGAACCGGGGTTGCTATGGTCACGCGCATGATCGTTGAGTAATGGAGTTGGAGTGATCGTGTGGAGACGATTGTCTTTGATCGGGTGACCAAGACCTACCCAGTGGGTCTTCGCAAAAAGGCCACAGCCCTTGAGGGCCTCACGTTACACATAGCCCAGGGCACGGTCTTTGGTTTTTTGGGACCCAATGGGGCCGGCAAGAGCACGGCCATCAAGATCCTGCTCAACCTGATTTTCCCCACCTCGGGTCAAGCGTTCCTCCTCGGCAAGCCTATGACCGACACGGCCGTTCGAAGCCGGGTCGGGTACCTCCCGGAAAGTCCGAACTTTTACGATCACCTCACCCCGGAAGAGCTGCTCTGGTTCGGAGGGAAAACGTCCGGGCTGACGACCAATCAAATCAAAGAACGTACCGACTCCCTTTTGGACCTTGTGGACCTTGCTCGCGTTCGACGCCAGCGGCTGCGGACGTTCTCGAAAGGGATGATCCAGCGAGCCGGCGTGGCCCTGGCCCTGGTCAACGATCCGGACGTGGTGATCCTGGATGAACCCATGTCCGGTCTCGATCCCCTGGGCAGGAAACTGATGGCGGACATTATCCGCCGGCTCAAGCACGACGGCAAGACGGTGTTCTTCAGTTCCCACATCCTTCACGACGTGGAGGATCTCTGCGACCAGGTTGGCATTATCGTCAAAGCGCGGCTGAGGCGGGTGGCCGGGCTTGCCGACGTGCTCTCGGTTCCGGCGACCGGGTGGAGTCTCACCGTCAAGGCGACACCCGACATGGTGCACTCTCATCTGACCGGTGTGACGGCCACGCACACGGCTCGCGGCGGCTTGACGGAGATTCGCACTTCGGAAATGGATCTCGGTAAGCTGCTGGATCGCCTGGGCGCTCTCAAGGAGGTCTTGGTGTCCGCGACTCCTCTGCGTCCCACGCTGGAAGATATTCTCCTCCAGGAGATCGAGCGCGCGGATGGGGAGTCGAGATGAAGCATCTCTGGCCGATCGCGAAGATCACGTTTCTCGAGGGGCTGAGAAGCCGGGTCTTTTTTGGATTATTCATCGTGGCCCTCCTGCTGTTTTCGTCCACGTACACCCTCAGCTATCTCTTTCCCCGGGATGTGGTCAAGGTTGCGGTGGATCTGAGCCTGGCAATCACATCGTTGGTTGGTTTGATCCTGACGTTGTTTTTGGGAACGCAGCTTCTTGCGAAAGATCTTGAGAGACGGACGATTCACATGGTGCTCGCCAAAGCCGTTTCCCGATCGGAGTACGTCGTGGGAAAATTCGCCGGCCTCTCGTTGATCATCGTCTGTTCGATGATCGTGCTCGGCGGTTTTGCGGCGTTCGCATCGTGGACGGTGGATCTATTGACCGCCGATCAATACGGGGTTGTCCACTGGCCAACCTTTGTGCTGGCTCTTTCGATGATGACCCTGATGCTCATGCTTCTGGCCTCGGTCATCTTCTTCTTTTCCTCGTTTGTCTCGAGCACGTTCTTGGCCCTCGGGTTGACCCTGGTGATCTATTTGATCGGCCAATCGGTGGAAGAGCTCAAGCACTTCCTGGAAACAGGCGCGGAGGGAGTGGCAATCAGTCCGGTGTTTCTTAAGATCGTGACCGGCGTCTATTATATTTTCCCAAACCTCGCGGCGTTCAATTTCAAGACGCAAGCGGCTCACGGGTTGTCCGTTTCGTTGTCGGATGTCGCGTGGCCCTTCCTCTACGGCGTGTTCTACAGCGGCGTCATGATCGCGTCGGCGGCGTGGATTTTTCGGCGGCGCGAGTTTACCTAAGATGACTCGGTCATTTGTTCTGCCCATCGTCGTGGCTGCGCTGATCGCCGGCCATCTGCTCGTCGCGCTGCAACTGCAGTCCCAGCGCGTGGCGATGGCCCAGGAGCGTGAACAACTCGGGTATCTGCCTGCCGCGGCCATCAGGCTTCTGGCGCTTGACTACCGCGACCTCGTTGCCGATTTGATCTTTTCAAGAACCCTGAGCTTTCACGGCGGGGTGCTCAAACGCGGCGAAAAGCCCGATGCCAAGACGTGGCAGGCCATCTATCGCCGCATCGACGCGGCATCCGAGCTCGATCCGTACTTCGTCGACCCGTACTACTTCGGTCAGGCCGTTCTCACGTGGGATGCGCACATGCCGAAGGAGGCGAACGCACTACTCGATCGGGGAAGAAGGTTTCGGAGCGACGATTGGGTCATGCCCTTCTTCATGGGATTCAATGCCTTTTACTTTTTGCATGACAAGGCGCAGGGTGCCGCCTACCTGATGGAGGCCTCTCGGCGCCCGGGGAGTTCACCTCTGGTGGGATTGTTAGCCGCCCGCTTGTCATCTGAAAGCCGGGGAACGGAAACCGCGATCGCGTTTCTCCAGGAGCTTGAAGCGCAGACGGATGATGTCGGCGTGAAGTCAGACCTCCGAAACCGCGCGGAGGCTCTCCGGGGAATCTCGGTCATCGAGCAGGCCGTCAAACGTTACCGCGAGATTTTCGGAAAGAGCCCCGTGACTCTTCGCGACCTTCAAGAGTCGACAATCCTCCCTCAGGTTCCCATCGATCCGTATGGTGGGAAGTTTTATATTGCCCCGGATGGTCAGGTGTGGACGACAAGTGATCTCAGACCGGTGACCGAATGACCACACATGGCGGGTGTCGCCGTTGTGCGGGGGCACGCTTGTGGAGTCGCGCCTCGTGATGGCTGTTGTTTTGCACCGCGTGATTTGACACTCCTCTCCTCGGTTGTTACAATCCGGCCCGATGCGTGTTCCGCTTCTCGACCTCAAGCTCCAGTACCAAAAAATCAAACCTGAAGTCCTGCAAGTCATCCACCAGGTCTGCGAGGACCAGGCGTTTATTCTGGGGCCGCAGGTCGAGGCGTTCGAGCAGGAGATCGCCAAGTATCTGGGTGCGGCGCACGCCATTGGGGTGACGTCGGGGACCGATGCGTTGCTCTTGGCGCTGATGGCGGCGGGCGTCAAGCCGGGGGACGAGGTGTTGACCACGCCGTATTCGTTCTTCGCCACCGCCGGGTCGATTTCCCGAGTCGGCGCCGTTCCCGTGTTCGTCGACATCGATCCGGTTTCGTATAATCTCGATCCTTCGAAGGTCGAAGCCGCGCTGACGCCCAAGGCGAGAGCCGTGATCCCGGTTCATCTGTACGGTCGTCCCGCCGATCTGGATCCGATCCTGACACTGGCGGGTGGCGAAGGCCTGGCGGTGATCGAGGACGCGGCGCAGGCGATTGGTGCGTCGTGGCACGGCAAAAGGGTCGGGACGCTCGCGGACGCCGGCGCGCTCAGTTTCTTCCCATCAAAGAACCTGGGGGGATTCGGGGACGGGGGGATGGTCGTCACGAACGATGCGGCGCTGGCGGCGAAAGTGCGGCGTCTTCGGGTGCACGGGAGCGAACGACGATACGAACACATCGACATCGGCATCAACGGCCGTCTGGATGCGTTGCAGGCAGCGGTGTTGCGGGTGAAACTGACCCACCTGGATGAGTGGACCCAGGCGCGACGGCGGAACGCGCAGCGCTACGTCGACCTGTTCACGCAGGCGGGGCTGTACGAGATGCTGGCGGTGCCGTCGCTGGTGGACGGACACGTCTTCAACCAGTTTGTGATTCGTTCGAAACGACGGGACGAGTTAAAGTCGTTCTTGGCCTCCCGAGAAATCGGGACGGAGATCTACTACCCCATTCCGCTTCACCTCCAGCCGTGCTATCGGCATTTGGGGTATGCGGAAGGTGATTTCCCCGAAGCCGAGCTCGCCGCTCGTGAAACCCTCGCCCTTCCGATCTATCCCGAGTTGCTGGAAACGCAACAAGCGTTCGTCGTCGAGATGATCGCCCAGTTCTATCACTCGTAGCAAGAAGTCCTTCCCCCCCGTCTCAAAAGCTCAAACTGGCGCGAAGGCTGTACGACGGCACTTTGGAAAAGTCAGCTTCCGCCACGAAACTCAAGACCAGGAGGCTGAGTTTGGCGCCGATAAAGGTGCGTGTCGCCGATAGGGATTCGTCTTGGAGGTTTAAGCCCGGCGCATCGGAGCTGCTTTTGATCCAGACCTGCCCGACGCCGAGATAGGGGGTGAGGAACGCGATGCCTTTGCTCACGGATACGTCGGCTCCGTAGGTGGAGACGTCGAGGTTGTCGACACCGGTGAGCGTCGTATAGCTACCGCGTACCGCCAGGGCCGGGGTGGCGAGCGTTCCCTTCAAGATGGCCCACTTCAATTCTCCGCCGAACATGCCGATGTTGCTCGATGGGAGCTTGGTGTACACGAGGCCGATGTCGATTCCAAACGGCAGTCCCTTTTGGGCGTGCAGTTTTGGAAAGGGGAGATAGCTCGGGAGGTCGGGGTTTATTTTCGTCCAGAAGTTCTCGCGCCGGTCGATCTTGACGGCCGTGATTTCCGCGCCGATATCGAAGCCGAGTAGTCCCAGCGGTTCAGCGGGAGCCAGAGGAAGATAGGCGATGGCCAAGCCGACCTGCTCGCTGAAATCGCGAAACTCGGACTGAATATAGCCCGATGCGGGGATCACGAGATCGTACTTGGCGGCCTCTGCGGATAGCGGAAAACTCAAGCTGCAGAGGAGGAGGAACGCGGCGCTGGCGGCGCTTCGCGGCAGGCGTGAGGCGAGGACGGTGGTTCGGCGCAGGCATCCTAAGCGAATGCTATTCATCTCGAAGACTCCTCCCTGTGTGAGAGATCGTGTACTGCTGCAGACGCTTTTGCTCTTGACAAGCCCAAACTCGATTCCTATAATGGCGTGTTTATTCTCCCAGGAATTAACCCGCCTGTGTTGATAGCGAACCGGTGTGCAACGAGGCTATTGATAGCAGACGAGTGTGCGTTTGTAAATGGGCTGTCGCGAGGAGTCGATGCTGGCGTAGCTCAGTTGGTAGAGCAGCTGACTTGTAATCAGCAGGTCGGGGGTTCGATTCCCTTCGCCAGCTCCAAACTGGGTGTTTGGCCGTCTTGCGGAGAACGTCAACGGCGTCTCGCTGCTCGGCGCGGGACTGCGGAGCCTGCGAGGCGCCCCGCAAGCGAGGAGGGGAGGTACCCAAGTGGACAAAGGGAACAGACTGTAAATCTGTCGGCTTCGGCCTTCGGAGGTTCGAACCCTCCCCTCCCCACACCATTTTGAGTAGGGGTATCGTTCATGTCGGCGTGGGGCGTAGTGCAATGCGCCCCTACAAAAATTGGTTGTGCGGGAATAGCTCAGTTGGTAGAGCGCCAGCCTTCCAAGCTGGGGGTCGCGGGTTCGAGCCCCGTTTCCCGCTTTTTGCGGATCGTGCGGAGAGTCAAGATAGAGACTGTGAACCGGAAGTGTGGCGGAACGAAGCCCTTGTAGCTCAGTTGGCAGAGCACTTCCTTGGTAAGGAAGAGGTCACCGGTTCGATCCCGGTCGAGGGCTCATATCCCCATTGATTTTTAGGAGACTCTTATGGCGAAAGCGAAATTTGAGCGGACGAAGCCGCACCTGAACATTGGGACGATCGGGCACGTCGACCACGGGAAGACGACGCTGACGGCGGCGATCACGCGAGTGCTGTCGGAGAAGAAGC
>Ga0184615_10000316_pt1 | contig 28074 bp, 27 predicted proteins | sample PLM4_65_coex_FD_133134 | JGI IMG/M metagenome (GOLD analysis project Ga0184615, IMG submission 133134) | Groundwater sediment microbial communities from an aquifer in East River, Colorado, USA - PLM4_65_coex | ecosystem: Environmental > Terrestrial > Soil > Riparian zone | place: USA: East...
GTGACGGTCTCTCCGGCGACGAAGAGCAGGACTCCAAGTCCCTGGCGCTCACCGAGATCGACATCACCCGCATCCAGTTCGACGCCTGCCTAGAGGAGGGCGAGTCCTGGGTGAATGGTGAAGAGCGGCAGAAGCGTCTGAAGAAGGCTGGCCGACCCCAGCTCGATCTGAAAGTCCTCCAGGTGTTCTGGGAGAACCAGGCGCTGATTCCCGAGGCCTCCAAGCGCATGGCGAACGGCAACGTCCGTTACATGTACTTCACTGGTACTGTCCTTCGCAGCCCGTACGGCAGCCGGTACATCCTGTACCTCTACTACGACGTCGGCAGGTGGGGCTGGGACGTGCACTTCCTCGGCCACGGCTTCAGCGTCAGCCACCCGTCCGTGGTGCTCGCAAGTTAGTCCTTGGAACTTGGTCTCTTGGATCTTCGGATCCTTGGGGCTTGGTCCTTGGACCGGCGCCAAAAACGGCGCAGCGCACGAGCTACGCGACAGCAGCTCACGGCTCGTATCCCTTGCGGATGCGGGCCTTTTCAATTCTTGGTATACTATATTCGAAAGTAGGTGAGTATGTGAGCGACCACGGTTGCTCGCCACCGAACTCAGTATTTCGTTTGCTCAGAGTACACACGACCACGGTTTTGTGGAGCGTAGCTTTCGAAAGCTTAAAAAATAAAAGAAACTTGGCACAGAGTATTATGGTATTTTGATACCGAGTTCGATACAGCCTTAAGAGTATTCAACAGGCAGTGGCAAAGAAGACACTCTGTGTAATCGCAACCCGAACGGCAACCGGTACATCCTGTACCTCTACTACAACGACGGCAGGTGGAACTGGAACGTGAACAACCTCGACAACGACTTCAACGTCAACAACCCGTCCGTGGTGCTCGCAACTCTCTTCATTTCTCTCCCGGCTTGCCGGGAGAGTTTTGTTTCAGGAGGGAACCACTCCACCCTCCGAGCATCTTTCCAATCTCATCGATCTTTAACGACAGTGCGATATACTTCTTATTGTCCAGCGATTTGGTCTCCCACAGGATGAGGAGTAGGAGTTTGAGCGTATCTGATTTTCTGATGGCGAGCCGGACATATGGCAGTTTCTCTGTCGGCGAGAGGAAGGCAGCCGAAGCAGTGGCCTCTATGATTTCAATGAACAGAGTATCAATGCGCTGTCCCAGCGAGTATCGGTGTGTTTTTGGTAGAATGTGATGGTAGCTGTGCCATGTAATATACGCGTCTTTCAGCTTTTGCAGAATTGGCAAGAGCCGTGGGGGGGGGGGCTTACGAGGTCATGACCAAGATTCAATTTATTCATAGTTACCATCATATCATTTCTCCGGAGAATCTTCTTGAGGCATGGAGTGAGTTTGTCGTCGGCAAGCGTCGACGCAAAGATGTGCAGGAGTTTGAGATGAATCTTATGAGCAACATCATCGCTCTCCATAATGACCTTGTTTTGAAAAAATACCAACATGGCGGATACCACGCTTTCAACATTTCCGACCCCAAGCCGAGGAATATCCACAAAGCGACCGTGCGAGATCGTCTGCTACACCACGCCATTCATCGGAAACTCTATCCTTTCTTTGACAGAACATTCATCGCCGATTCATTCTCCTGTCGTCTGAACAAGGGAACCCACAAAGCATTAAACCGCTTCCGCACCTTTGCTTACCGCGTCAGCCGGAACGATACCCGCACCTGCTGGATATTGAAGTGTGACATCAGGAAGTTCTTTGCGAATATTGACCACGATGTTCTGAAACACATTCTCGCAGGATATATTTCCGACAAAGACATTCTCTGGCTGTTAGATCGTGTGATTGACAGCTTTCATTCGGGCATTCCCGGTATCGGTTTGCCCTTGGGCAACCTCACCTCCCAGCTCTTCGTGAACATTTATATGAACGAGTTTGACCGGTTCATGAAGCATCGGCTCAAGGCGCAATACTATATCCGCTACGCCGACGATTTCGTCATCCTGTCGCACGACCGCGACTGGCTTATGGAATTGATTCCGAAGATTGCTGATTTCCTTTCCGAATGTCTCAAGCTGGAACTCCATCCCGACAAGCTGTTTCTCAAAACAGTGGCATCGGGCATTGATTTCCTCGGCTGGGTGCATTTCCCCGACCATCGGGTACTACGGACGGCGACGAAGAAGCGTGCGTTGAAACGGATTGGAGAGCGCCCCGATTCCGACACATTGAATTCATACCTCGGATTGCTTCGTCACGGAAATGCGTATAAGATTGAACAGAGATTATATTAATGAAAACGATAGCGGAACTGACAGACCTGAAAAATAAGAAGGTGCTCATGCGAGCCGATTTCGATGTACCCCTCTTGCGCTCCTCTGGAGCTTTAGAAGAACAAGCGGTTATTACCGAATCTTTTCGCATTGAAAAACAGAAAGAAACTATCGACTATCTTTTGGATTCCGGTGCCGCGGTACTTATGGTCGCGCATATATCGGCAGTGGATTCTTTTTCATCGATTCTACCACAGCTCACGTCTCTGCTTGGCAGAAAAATAAAATTTGTTAAGGACCTTGAAGGAATTGATAATTTTCTAAAATCGGATCAATCACTCGGTCTCCTGGAAAATACGCGTACCTGGCCGGGGGAAAGAGAAAATGATTCTGCCTTCGCTCGGCGTCTCGCGCAAGGATTCGATGCTTACGTCAATAATGCGTTTGCAGTGTGTCATCGCGAACATGCTTCCGTGGTAGCGATTACTCAATATCTTCCCGCGTATGCCGGTCAACTGATTATAAAAGAAACTCAAGAGCTTCAGAAAGCGATGAGTGCTTCGGCCGAGGGGAAAATTGTAATCATGGGTGGCGCTAAAGCTTCCACTAAAGCCCCGGTCATCAAATCATTTCTTCCCGATTCGGAAGCTATTCTAGTGGGCGGCGTTATTGCCAATGACATTCTTAAAGCTCAAGGAAAAGAAATCGGAAAATCGATAGTCGATGACGGAGCAGCCGCTTTACTCTCCGGCATTGACCTTGCTGATCCTAGATTAATCATCCCGAAAGATTTTATAATCAACGAAGAAAAGTTTTTGGACATCGGTTCGGAGTCAGTGAGTGATTTTGTTGAAAAGATTAAGAATGCCAAACTTATTATCTGGAACGGTCCGATGGGCTTGTTTGAAGATGAGCGGTTTATGGCGGGCACGAAAGCTGTTGCGCAAGCTATCACCGATTCGCAGGCGTTGAGTGTGATCGGCGGCGGTGATACAATTCTTGCCGTAAGTAAGCTCGGCTTAATCCACCTATTTTCTTTTGTTTCCACGGGCGGCGGCGCGATGCTTGCGTTCCTGGCCGGGGACCGATTACCGGGGTTGGAAGCGCTTAGCTATTATGATCAATAATAAATCAGATTTTACGATTTTTACGGATGGAGGTTCTCGGGGAAATCCGGGACCTTCAGCTATTGGCGTCGTTATTAAAGGTGATGCGGTCGGCAAAAGAGAATACGGCGAGTACATCGGCATTCAGACTAATAATTTTGCCGAATATACGGCGGTTATCTTTGCCCTGAAAAAACTCAAACAATTGATCGGCACCGACAAGGCAAAAGAGAGCACAGTGCGGGTGAATGCGGATAGCGAGCTTCTGGTTAAGCAAGTAAACGGCGAGTATAAGATAAAGGAAGACAGCATCCGTGATCTTTTTTTGGAACTGTGGAATCTCCGCCTTGATTTTAAAAAAGTTCTATTTTCGCATGTCTTTCGTGAAGCGAATACTGATGCCGATCGGATGGCTAACTATGCGCTTAATCGAGAGGAGAATAAGCTTCTCTAATAGTTGATTTCTTGGTTATTTAATGCTATACTGGTGTTTCTGTAACCTTGATAATCGCTCTTGTCTAACGAAAGTTAGGTAGGGGAGGAAAGTCCGAGCACTTACTTCGCCTTCGGGCGAGTTAAAAAGGTAGCGGCTCCGACGCCCTTCGGGGTGCGGAGCTCCGACTTCTCCATTGATTCAGTGGAAAACGTCGGAGGTAACACCCGTCCGCCGTGAGGCGAGAGGTACGAGCAGTGACGCCTTGAGATGAAAATCGAAAGGCGCCGAGTACATGACTTGTTTGTGTTCTTGGCGAATCTCTGTAAAAGCTTATCATGTGATGTCTTGTGGTAATTCCATATGACTTGCTTTGAGCAAAGACGGAGAGTGAAACGGCTAAATCCTTACCAGGGTGCAAGGTCAGCGCTTTCTTTGATGAGTTAAGGACTTGTCCTGAACTTGTCGAAGGATTCGAAAAGTTCGACCGCTTGAGGTGTACGGTAACGTACATCCTAGATAAATGATTATCTCACCAGAGCACATAATTTATGTGCTCGGTCAGACAGAACTCGGCTTACTGGTTACAGAATCAAAGAACCGCTTAACAGCGGTTTTTTGATGGAAGGAAGAACCTAATCAGCGTTTGAAAAACCCTATTTATTATGGGATAATCGCGACGTATGAAAAAGGCTGATCTGATATTCAATGTCGCGCGGGTTCCGCTCGATTTTACGATGCTCCTGGGATCTGGAATTGTAACCTACCTTTTGCGCACGAGAATTCTCGACGTCTTTCGCCCCGTACTGTTTGAATTTAATCTGCCGCTTTTGGTATATATTCCTATTGTCATCGGGGTTTCGATCGTTTTTATCATCGTGTACGCGATTTCCGGCCTGTACTCTATGCGCATACGAAGCAGTATCGCCGGCGAGTTTGTAAAAATTATTATTGCGTCCGCGGCGGCGATCATGCTGCTTATTGTTTTTATCTTCTTGCGCCAGGAGCTATTCAACTCCCGCTTCCTAGTGCTTGGCGGCTGGTTTTTGGCAATAATATTCGTGTTTATCGGCCGCGTGCTTATGCGGCACGTTCAGCGGTATGTGCTTTCTAAATATGGCGTCGGTATTCAGCGTCTTTTAGTAATCGGAGCGGATGATGTCTCCGATAAAATTGTGAATGATATCAGCCACAATCCGTATTCAGGATACCGGATTGTAAGGCAACTCGCCGATCCGGGGCTGGTTGATGTTATGGCGGTGATCCAAGAATCCGGCGTGGATGAGGTTATCTTGGCTAATCCGAATTATCCAGCCGAGAAAATCGTCCAGCTCGTAGATTTCTGCCACGAGAATCACCTCATTTTTAAGTTTATCCCCAACATTTATCAAACCCTGACCACTCATTTTGATGTCGATGTCATCCGCAATATGCCCCTGATTGAACTTAAGCGAACGCCGCTTGATGGCTGGGGAAGAGTATTTAAGCGAGTGTTTGATATTCTCGCCGCGTCCGCCGCCCTAGTTATTTTATCGCCGCTATTTGTACTGATGGTGGTCGCAATTAAAGGGGAAACTTCGGGGCCGGCAATCGTCAAACTTAGGCGCGTGAGCAAGAACCGGAAATTTGATCTCTATAAATTTCGTAGCATGATTGCGGCAGATCCGGATGGATCGGCGGATTCTTTGAAGCAAAACCTCATGGAGCTTAATGAGCGAAAAGACGGACCGCTTTTTAAAATGAAAAACGATCCTCGCATTACCAAAGTGGGACGGTTTATTCGCCGTTATCGGCTTGATGAGCTTGCTCAATTTTGGAATGTTATCAGAGGAGACATTAGCCTTGTCGGTCCGCGCCCGCATCAGCCTGACGAAATTGCTCGATACCAAAAACATCACAAAAAAGTTCTTGCTATCAAAGCCGGCGCTACCGGTCTGGCTCAAATCTCCGGCAGTTCCGATCTGCCATTTGAAGACGAAGTTGCGCTTGACGGCTTTTATATCGAGAATTGGTCGCTTCTTCTGGATTTTAAAATTATGATCCGGACTTTATTTAAAATGCTTACCGCTGATGATTCGGCGGTCTAACGGGATGAAAATAGCACTGGTACACGATTATCTCAATCAGTACGGCGGCGCAGAGCGCGTATTGCAGATTCTTTGCAAAATGTTTCCAGATGCGCCGGTGTATACGACGCTCTACGATGAAAGGGCAACCAGTGGCGCATTTAAGGGCGTCGATATTCGAACGTCATTTCTCCAGCGGCTACCGCTGGTTACGAGATATCACCATACGTTTTCATTCTTAATGCCGCTGGCTTTCGAGCAATTTGATTTCTCGGATTATGATGTCGTGCTTTCTGTTTCATCTTCGTTCGGTAAGGGGATTATCACGAAACCTGGCACAAAGCACGTCTGCTACTGCTTAACTCCGCCGCGCTATCTTTGGGACGATGCTCATCGCTATGTGAGTGAGTTTGGATATCCATGGATCGTTAAGAAAATTATTCCTCCGATTCTTTCTTATCTTCGCATTTGGGATCGAGAGGCTTCATTGCGTGTTGATCATTTCGCCGCTATCTCTCATTTCGTGAAGGAAAGGATCGCAAAATACTATGGCCGGACTGCTGATGTAATATACCCGCCCGTAGATCTTGATATGTTCCATATTGCCGGTCCGGCGCATGATTATTTTTTAATGGTCGGCCGATTAGTAACCTACAAAAAATTCGACCTTGCTATTAGGGTTTTTAATGAATTGGGTTGGCCGTTGAAGATCGTAGGTACGGGCGTCAATATGAAGCGCCTTCAAAAGATGGCAAACTTAAATATTGAATTTCTTGGTGCTATTGACGACCAAAAGCTTGCCGATCTGTACGCGCATACTCAAGCACTCATCTTTCCGCAAGAAGAGGATTTTGGCATCGTGCCGCTGGAAGCGATGGCATCGGGCAGACCGGTTATAGCATATCGGGGCGGGGGAGCCGTCGAAACTATTATTGAAGGCAAGACGGGTATATTTTTTGATGAACAAACGCCGGAGTCTTTGCGGGCCGTCGTTGAATCTTTTGACCCGGACCGGTTCTCACCGCAAGACTGTCGAAAACGAGCGGAAGAATTTAATATCGACGTATTTTTGCAAAAAATAAAACATTTTCTTGCGGTTTGACATATTCACAATCCCGACAAAGAAACTGGCCGGGTCTTCCCTTTTTTATATTGACTGCTAGGCTATGAGGAATGATTATTGGCATTGATATACGGGTTTTAGGGAGCAAAAACCACAGCGGAGTTCAGGAATACACCGAGAATCTGCTTGCCGCCATGCTACCGCTGGACCCATCGATCCAGTATAAGCTTTTTTATACGTCATTTCGCAATGGTATCCGCGACTACTCATGGTTTCATTTACCGAATGTCTCGGTGCATCAGTTTAATATACCTAATCAACTGCTGTTTTATTGCTCGCGATTTTTCGGGCGGCCGTACGTCGATAAGATGGTCGGCGGGGTAGATGCATTTTTTTCTCCGCATTTTATCATTACCGCCCTGTCGCCGCAGGTGCGGCGCATCACCACATTTCACGATCTCTCGTTTGAGCAATTTCCAGAATTTTTTTCCTGGAAGCAATGGCTGTGGCATCAATTTATTCAGCCGGCTTGGCAAGCGCGCTTCTCGGAAAAAATAATCGCCGTATCCGGGTCCACAAAACAAGATCTTTCACAGCGCTACCATATTGATCCTACGCGAATTATTACCATTCACTCGGGCGTAGGCAGTCAGTTTCGTCCTTTGCCAGCTGAAGCTGTTGCGGATTTTAAAAAAAGGAAAAATCTTCCGGCGCGTTACATCCTTTTTTTAGGGACCCTGGAGCCTCGGAAAAATATCGCCGGATTGATTCAAGCCTTTGACGCATTGAAAAAAATGCCGGGACACGATGATCTTCATCTCGTGATTGCTGGTACGCGCGGCTGGCTTGATAGGGGAATTTTTCGGCAGGCCGATGTCTCGTCGTATCGAAACGTGATTCATTTTTATGAGCATCCTCATGATTTCGAGCGTCTTTGGTATTACAACGGCGCGGAGTTTTTCGTCTATCCGTCCTTCTTTGAAGGATTTGGCTTTCCGCCGCTTGAAGCAATGGCCTGCGGCGTTCCGGTAATCGCTTCCAATACATCTTCAGTGCCGGAAGTAGTGGGTGATGCAGGCATATTGGTGAATCCATACTATATCTCCGAGCTTACGCTGGCATGCAACGCTGTCTTGGGTGATTCTGTATTGCGTGAAGATCTTATTAAGAAAGGGTTTGCTCGCGCAAAGCTTTTCACGTGGCGTGCCGCCGCGGAGAAAACACTCGAAGTCATAAAAAGCGCGATAACGTAGAGTTTTCCTCTTCTTCTTTAGCGGCGCGCATCGTATAATAGTAGCAGTGATATCAGTGCATATCACTGCCTATGCCCCTAATAAGCGATAAAGTCATTGGGGCAATGTTTGATGTCAGACCGGTTGATAAGACCGGCGTAGTTGATTTTTTCAAAATTAAACGCATCCGTCCTTCCGTAAATCTTCGTCATTCATCCTCCGAAAGAACGGCCGCCGCGACGCTTACTCGCGAAGATATTCTTCGTGATTTGGAACAGACTCTCAATACGCCTCATGATCATCGGGCGGTATTGGCGACTATCGGCGCACAAGTTATGGAAAGCGGTCGTATCACGAAACCGCACTATAAACCTATCCTCCCGTCAAAGTCGAATAGCGTTCAAAAGTATCATGATCGAATTGCCTCTGAAGTTCATCGTTCCCAAAATCATAGCTCCGGCCGCGTCGCTCCTACAATCACCGCTGATCGTGGAATTCATCCCATGCTTGCTTCTGTTGAATCTTCCCAATCGATCATGCAGGTGGAACAATGGATGAAAGGCACTCGCTCTCGCGTAGCTACGCCGCCGATGGCGCGAATTATCCATGAAAATCCGACTCGGCCATGGTGGCGGAGAAAAGCGCTAAGCGCCGCGTTGATTATTCCACTAGTGTTTGTCGGCTATTATGCATTGAGTTTGAAGGGGCGCGTTATTCAAGAAGGCAGTCAGGCGGTACAGAGCCTCGAAAGCGCGAAGGACAATCTCACTAATTTGGATTTTGCGGCGGCATCGGAAAATTTCCTTTCCGCGTATCAAAATTTTTCAAATGCCGGCGACCAGCTTAATTTTATGGGCGCCAGTTTGGGCAGTCTTTTGGCCGATCTTCCCGGAGGGAGTAAGCTCAAATCGGCGCAGAACATGGTGGAGATCGGAAAACTGATCGCCGATACGGGACAGTCTATGGCTCTTGCCATGTCCGCCATCTCTAAAACGGGACTTATCCTCAATCCGCAGGGAAGTTCAAATGTACTACTTTCAGAGATTATTCAGCCTCTCAATGCCGCGCTGGGCGTGGCGGATACGAATTTGAAAAAAGTCAGCACTCTGCTGACGGGCGTTGATACTGCCATTATTCCCGAGGAAAAACAAGCAATCTTCGAGGAATTTCAAAAACAATTTCCCCAGCTTCAAGAGCTTGTCACGCAAGGCTCCGAATTCGCCGGATTTTTAGAGAATATGATCGGCGTTAAGGGCACAAAGCGGTATATTATTCTATTTCAGAATTCGAGTGAGTTGCGGCCTACCGGCGGTTTCCCCGGAAGCTATGCGCTTCTCACGTTCGAGAGCGGCCGCTTAAAAGAATACCAAGTGGACGATATCTATAATATTGACGGTCAGCTCAAGGAGGCGATTATTCCTCCGCTACAGCTTCAGCACATTACACCGACGTGGGCGATGCGTGATGCCAACTGGTTCATTGATTTTCCGACTTCGGCGAAAAAAATCGCGGCATTCTACAAAAAAGAATCCGGCCTGACGCTTGATGGCGTGTTAACGATCAATCCTGATATATTCAAAGACATTCTCAAGATTATCGGACCGGTGGAGATGCCGGAGTACGGAGTTACCATCACCAGTGAAAATTTTTTGGCTACCGTTCAGAATGAAGTCGAATACGGAGAAAACAAAAAAGACAATAAGCCCAAGAAAATCATCATGGATATGGCGCCTATCGTTCTTAAGCGACTCTACTCGGCTGACCATGAAAAATGGCTTGAAGTTTTCAATGGACTGATCGCGGGACTGGAGCGGAAAGACATGCTTATGTACTTCCGGGATTTGAACTTGCAGAGCTTTTCGATTGATAAAGGATTTGCCGGCGAGGTGAAACAGGTAAATTCCGATTATATCATGGTAACGATGACGAACGTGAAAGGATCAAAGACGGATGCCGTGACGGATACGGTTATGAAGATGGGCACATATATCACCAACGGCGAGATACGTCACAAGCTTATTATCGGGCGGACGCATAATGGCGGCAAAACCAAGTATGGTTTCTACAACAAGCAAAATCCCGCGTATGTGCGGGTGCTTGTACCGAAAGGTTCATCTTTGCTTAGCATCAACGGACAGAGCGTGCCGGCGTTCAATCCGCTCGTGGATTACTCGACGGGATTTCATAAAGACGAAGACCTTGCCCGTTTTGAGCGAAATTTTATAGAAGCGCGCCAGCCGGGAGTTTCCGTGTATGAAGAATCGGGAAAAACGGGATTCGCATTTTGGATGATCGTGGATCCCGGTTCATCGCGAATCGTAGAACTTGAGTATGCGGTACCGGCGGCGGTGGTGAATAGCAATTACTCATTGTACGTCCAGAAACAGCCCGGCCTCAATATCCAGAGTTTTAATTTTGAACTTTCAAAGCCCGAGGAGATTGCCATCACCTCGGCAACGCCAAGCTTGAATAAAATCGGCAGTTTGTATACCTTCAGTGGGAAGTTGGAGAAAGATATTCTTGTAGACATCGATTTTAAATGAGTTTCATGTCTCCACTAAGAGGAAAGATTGCTCAGGCGAGCCTCCTGCTGGCCTTTTTTAGCATTTTGGGGAAAGTGATAGGACTGTGGCGCGATCGAATCCTGGCCGCTCAATTCGGGGCGTCTGCCAATCTCGACATTTATTACAGCGCTTTTCGCATACCGGATCTCATTTTTAATCTTTTCATTCTGGGCGCGACATCGTCGGCGATTGTGCCTATTTTTATCGAATACTACCAGAGCGACAAAGAACGAGCATGGAAGACCGCTCAGAATTTCTTAAATGTGGCATTCTTCGCGATCGCGGCGGCTTCGGTGGTAATATTTCTTTTTGCTTCGCCGTTATCACTCCTGATTGCGCCCGGATTTTCCGCAGAGGACAGGGCGCTCCTGGTGCCGCTGATGCGATTAATGCTTTTGAGTCCTTTGATCTTCGGCATCAGCACGATCATCGGATCAATACTCCAGTCCCTTGAGCGCTTCGCGGCGTTCGCACTGGCGCCCATTCTCTATAACGTAGGAATCATCATCGGCGCTACATATTTTGTGCCGTATCTTTCCGCGCGCGGCCAGGAGGGCGTCTTTGGTCTTGGTCTGGGCGTGGTTCTTGGGGCATTGCTCCATTTAGCCGTCCAGCTACCGGTAGCATTACGCGCCGGATTTCGTTTTGGGACAGCTTTTAATTTGCGCGATCAGTCTCTTAAAAGAATGCTGGGCCTCATGCTTCCGCGCACCCTGGCCTTGGGGGCAAATAATGTTGGTCTCACCGTCGTTACGGCAATTGCTTCAACGATTGGAGTGGGAAGCATCACTATTCTCAACCTGGCAACCAATCTCCAGTACGTTCCGGTATCGGTGATCGGGATTTCTCTGGCGACGGCGGTATTTCCGCGGCTTTCTTCCCACGCGTCGGCAAATGAAATGGCAGATTTTCGTCAAAAACTCAACCAATCTTTTTTTTCAACGTTCTGGATGGTAGGCTTCGCGGCGGTAATTATTTTCATATTTCGAAATCAGATCGTGGGTACATTATTCCGAGTGGGCGCTTTCGAAAGTGATGATCAGGCTTTGACCGCATCGGTGCTGGGTATTTTTATGTTCAGCATTGTGGCGCAAAGTCTGATGCATATTATGACTCGGGCATTCTACGCGCTCCAAAATACGAAAACGCCATTCTGGATCGCAGTTTTTTCAGTAGCGCTCAACATTGTGTTAAGCGCTACTCTTACGTTCAACTTTCATGCCGGAGTTCGGGGTCTTGCTATCGCCACGGCGATTGCTTACAATGCCAATTTTTTGTTGCTGTATTTTTGGTTTCGAAAACGATACTTCTAATTTCGTAAAATAGTGGTAGGCTTATAGCCTGTGAAACACATCCGTAATTTTGTCATAATCGCCCACATTGACCACGGTAAATCGACCCTCGCGGATCGATTTTTAGAACTGACAAAAACCGTTGAAAAGCGGAAGATGCAGGCGCAATACCTTGATCAGATGGAATTAGAACGCGAACGGGGGATTACTATCAAGCTACAGCCGGTCAGGATGAACTATAGCTACAATGGGGGAGAATATATGCTTAATCTCATTGATACGCCCGGACATGTCGATTTTTCATACGAAGTTTCTCGGTCGCTTGCCGCCGTCGAGGGTGCCATCCTTTTAGTTGATGCTACCAAAGGAATTCAAGCGCAAACATTGGCCAATCTTGTCTTAGCGCAACAGCAGAATCTTGTTATCGTACCCGTGATTAACAAAATTGATCTGCCCAATGCGCACACCGAACGGGTTACGGAAGAGCTCGCGCATCTTTTGACCGTTGAGCCGGAAGAAATTCTGGCCATCTCTGCCAAGGATGGGACTAATGTAGAACTTGTTCTGCAAAAAGTAATCGAAAAAGTGCCTCCGCCAACTATTGAAGAAGGCGGGCCGTTAAAAGCGCTTATCTTTGATTCGACCTTTGATGCATACAAAGGCGTCATCGCATATGTACGCGTGTTTGGCGGTACGATCAAAAAATTGCAAAAGATCATGGCGTTCGCGACAAAAGCCCGCGCAGACATTTTGGAAGTGGGATTTTTCTCGCCACAGTTGATCCAGAGTAATGAGCTATTGACGGGTGAGATTGGCTACATCGCTACCGGCTTGAAGGATCCTGGCCACATCCGCGTGGGCGATACCATTACGCTTCTCGGCGCCGATGCGACATTTGTGCCATTGCCCGGGTATAAGGAAGTGCGACCAATGGTGTACGCGAGCTTTTTTCCTGAAGGCAATGACGACTACGATCTGCTCAAAGATTCGCTCGGCAAGCTCAAATTGACGGATGCTTCCTTGGTATACGAACCGGAATCATCTGTCGGATTGGGTCGGGGATTCAGAGTGGGATTTTTGGGAATGCTGCATGTGGAGATTGTCTCGGAGCGCCTGCGCCGAGAATTCGGCCTGACGCTGATTATTTCTTCTCCTTCAGTAGAGTACGTGGTGAAAATGAAAAATGGCGATGAAATGAAGATTCGATCCGCTTCAATGCTTCCCGATTTTTCCAAAATTGAAAATATTGCCGAACCGATTGTCTCGCTTGAAGTGATTACCCCGGTTTCATACTTGGGCAGTGTGATGGAACTGGTCGCCACCTTTCGCAACGCCTATGTTGCTACTGAATACATCGGTAAAGAAACAGCGCGGTTGAAATATGACGTGCCGCTTTCGGAAATCATCACCGATTTTTATGATAAATTAAAAAGCGTTTCTTCGGGGTACGCATCCATGAGCTATGAGCCGAAAGGATTCCGGGTTGATGATCTGGTCCGTTTGGATATTTATGTGGCCGAGGATCTGGTTGAACCATTTTCTCGCATTGTTCCGAGATCATCTTCATATTATGAAGGGCGCGCTACCGTCGAGAAGCTGAAGGGGATCATTCCCCAGCAGTTGTTTCAAGTGGCGTTACAGGCATCCATCGGCGGTAAAATTATTGCCCGAGAAACGATCAGCGCTCGGCGCAAGGATGTCACCGGCTATCTCTACGGCGGCGACGTAACCAGAAAAATGAAACTTCTTGAAAAGCAAAAGAAGGGCAAGAAAAAAATGAAAGAGATCGGCAGGGTAGCAATTCCTCACGAGGTATTTCTTAAAATGCTTAAGAAATAGGAGTGAATGCTATAATAGAGGAGCTATCGAGAGAACGACCATGCTGACGATGGTGAGGATAGCGAAGATTATCGAAGCGATTTTAAGCCATTTTTTGTCGAACATAGTAATTTATTCCAATCCTATCATAAATGTTCCGAATTCTTAAATCGAAAATTACAAGTATCATCCTCCTGGTCGGCATCGGCTGGCTTTCATTTTCCGCTTGGAATATCCACGGCCAGAAGGAGAAAGCCGGTGAACAGGTCTCCAATATCCGGGGAAAGATCGAGGCATTGGAAAAAAATAATGCGTATGTCGAGAAACTCCTCGAATATATGAAAAACCCGGAATATATCGCGCGACAAGTTAGGGCGAAGCTTAATTATAAAGCCGCCGATGAAGAAGTGGCTTACGTATATCTTGAAGAGGCAAAAAAGGCCACAGAAACACCTCGGGAAGAAGGGCAGAGACTTGTGGCCAAAGTGAAAGATTGGCTGTATAATCTTTTCCATTAAACGCGGGATTCGTACCTGTTGCCCTCGGCCCCGCTTTGGCGGAGCCTCGCCTTCGGCGGGGCGTGGCCGGCAGGCAGGTAGTGAAGAGTATCGCGGGATTAGTACAGTGGTAGTACACTTGCTTCCCAAGCAAGAGACGCCAGTTCAATTCTGGTATCCCGCTCCGAAAGGTATGCCGACCTAGCTCAACGGTAGAGCAACGGTATCGTAAACCGAAGGTTCCGGGTTCAAATCCCGGGGTCGGCTCCAGAATTAATTAGCCCATATTTATATGTCAGAATTTCCTAAGTCTAGTAATGAATCTACTGAACAGCGAGACACTGTTTTTAAAACACGTTTAGAACAAATGTGGGCTATGAAATCTTCTGAAGCGGCAAGGGTTGAAGAAATTAGAGCGTAGCAAGCCCAGGAAGAAAAACTAGTTCCAAAGAATCCCGAAGGGGAGATAGGTTATTTGACTCGAATTGCCGAGATAAAGCTTGCCGCCGGCTTTCTCGATGATGCATGGAATGATTTTTATGATGCTATTGATTGTGCTCGCGGACATGGGCGTGATGATATTGCAGAGCAGATTCGTGCGAGGATGAAAGAGCTCGATTCGGAGGATATTTAAGAAAGCTTGATGGAACAATTACGGTTGCTCCATTGCCTAGTTTTTGATACCATTTAGGAGGTCGTCTTTTCGTTTCATCTATAGTGAAAAGTCAGATGACCTCTATGTTTGATTACGAACCGAATAAGGCGCTGTTATCAGTCTATGCGGGAGCGGGGGGAGTTGATGCCCAAGACTGGGCATCCATGCTCTTAAAAATGTATCAACGGTACGCCCAACAGAAGGGATGGCGTTTTTCCGTGCTCCATGAATCATTCGGCGAGCAGAAGGGAATTAAAAATGCATTCTGCGAAGTGGTAGGCAAGGATGCGTACGCTACGCTAAAAGGCGAAGCGGGCGTCCATCGCCTTGTTCGCATGTCGCCGTTCTCGGCGAAAGGTTTGCGCCACACATCGTTTGCGCTCATCGAAATTATGCCGGAGATGATCGCAAAGAATATTTCCATAAATCCGAATGACCTGCGGGTGGATACTTATCGCTCGTCGGGTCCGGGCGGTCAGAATGTTAATAAGCTTGAAACTGCGGTGCGCGTAACGCACATCCCTACGGGGATCGCGGTAGCGGTGCAATCAGAACGCTCGCAGGCCCAGAATAAAGATAAAGCGATGCAAGTGCTCACATCGCGCCTGGCACAAAAAATGGAAGAAGCAAAGGCCAAAGAACTTTCCGAACTGAAACCGGAGATGAAAGCGGGATCAATTGAATGGGGAAGTCAGATCAGGTCCTATGTTTTGCATCCCTACCAGATGGTGAAAGATCATCGCACGGGAGCAAAATCATCCCAACCCGCTAAAGTTCTGGACGGCGATTTAGATAAATTTTTGACAGCTGAACAACAGCTGACAAAACCGAGCACATAAGGATTTATGTGCTTCGGTGCTGATATTTGCAGCTGTTCGCTGCGCCTATCGGCTAACTCACAGGCAAATATCGCATGATTGAAATAAAAAACGTTTCCACGGTCTATGACGGCGATGTCGAGATTCTTGATTCCATCAACCTTGAAATCAAAGATGGTGAGTTCGTTTCCATCGTCGGTCCTGCCGGAGCCGGTAAATCCACGCTTCTGAAGCTCCTGACACGCGAGATTAGGCCGAAAGTTGGCGACGTGCTCGTCGATGGCGTGAATCTTTTTGACATTACCGCGCGGGAAGTGCCTCTATTGAGAAGAAAAATTGGCACGGTATTCCAGGATTTCAAGCTTCTAACGTCTAAAAATGCTTTTGAAAATGTCGCGTTTGCCCTGGAGGTAGTGGGTGCGACGAAGGAAGAAATAGACAATGACGTTCCTAAAGTGTTGAGTATCGTAGGTTTGAGCGAGAAGATCAACAGCTTTCCGCACCAGCTGTCCGGCGGCGAAAAACAGCGCCTGGCCATCGCCCGCGCATTAATCCATCGCCCGCGCATTATTTTAGCCGATGAACCAACCGGGAATCTTGATTTGGTAAACAGCTACGATGTGCTAAAATTGCTGATGAAGATCAATGAGCTTGGTACAACGGTCATTATGGTTACCCATAATCGAGACTTGGTGAATACCGTTGGCAGGCGCGTGGTGACGATGGAAAAAGGCAAAATCGTCCGCGATCAAGTCGAACAGGGCAAATACATCATATAATTCCCCAATCACTATTTCGATATGTGGCGACAAGCAATTAAAAGAATTTTCAATACCGGCTGGACCAATTTCAAGCGCAACAGCTATGTTACTATCGGCACGACCGGCGTGATGACGCTGGTGCTCCTGCTTTTCCTGGGCCTGTTGGCGCTCAATTTCATTTCCGATACGATTATCCAATCGCTCAATGAGAAAGTCGATATTACCGTATATTTTAAAACGACTGCCGCTGAAGAGGAAATGATCTCGGTGCAGGATGACCTCAAAAATTTTTCAGCGGTGAAGAGCGTAGAGTACATCTCGCGCGATCAGGCGTTGGAAGATTTCAAGGTCCGCCATGCCGGCAATGCGCTCATTAATGAATCGCTTGCTGAACTTGAGGGCAACCCGCTTCAGGCTTCACTCAACGTCAAAGCGAACAATACGTCGGAGTATGCGGCAATCGCAAACTCGCTTGAAGGGAATAAATTCCGTTCGTCAATCGACAAGATTAACTTCTATGAGAATGAACAGGTGATCGGCCGCATTGAGAAAATCTCCAACGGCCTTCGCAATTGGGGTCTTGTCGCCACGCTAATGCTTTCGGTGATTGCGGTGCTCGTCACGTTTAATACGATTCGCCTCACGATCTACAACCAGAAGCAGGAAATCGAGATCATGCGCCTGGTGGGCGGCTCCAACCATCATATCCGTATGCCGTATCTAGTAGAAGGCGCGCTCTACGGCTTCTTTGCCGGCCTGTTGGCACTCATTATCTTCTATCCGGCGGTGTATAGCGTCTCACCGAAAGTTGCGCGCCTTATGCCCGGTGTCGATACTTTCGGCTATTTCAAGGCCAATGCCTGGCAGTTCATCATCATTATCTTCGGCGCCGGTACGGTACTGGGGATGGTGTCGAGCCTCGTAGCGATCCGCAGATTCTTAAAAATCTAACTCGCAGGCGAGCTAAAAAGTGAAAGAGCGTTGAATAAACGCTCTTTTTCGTGTATATTGAAATCCTTATTTGCCGGGTCGTATAATGGTAGTACGCATCCCTCTGGAGGATGTTATCTTGGTTCGAATCCAAGCCCGGCAGCCAAGTTTCAGAATTCGTTTTTTCGCCAAAATTCGGAGCGTCGCAAAGCGTAGCAGAAAAGGGACCTGACCCCTTTTCTCTCCCATTAGGATTATAATTATTTCCATGGATTACCAGCAAAAAGCCATTCAATGGTACGATCGGGGACGATCTGAATCCGATATTTTTGTTAAATTTGTCTTGTTCTATATAGCACTTGAAGCCATGACACACGTCCGAGGTGGAAATATAAGAGGTTTAAAATCTGAAGTTAAATTGCTGGGAAAAATAGATTCCAAGACAATATCAACTCTTCAAGAATATTTAGAACACGATCCCCATAAAAACATGAATCCGGAAGGTGATAATCGATGGAACGGCACCCTGAAAAACGATTCTGATTTAGATGGTGTTATGGAGTTTTTGATTAGGGCAAGAAATAATTTATTTCACGGTGATAAGGGTCCCGATATAGAGCGGGATCGTATCATTGTTGGGTATGGCAATAAAATCATAGAACCGATATTGGGAGCCATAATTGTGAATGGAAATAACTAATAATATATTTATGATTTCAAACTATCTTATCGAAAAAAATATCAACGAATACGTAGCGAAGTATTCTAAATATATTCTCCGTGATCCCGAGTTCTATAAAAAGGATGAGGGCTATAAGTACCAAGCAGTAGCTACTTTTCGAAGACATTTTGACTTAGGTGCTAAAAACTTTGCCGACATGCTTGAGCAATCTCTGGCTGATACGCGCAACCTTATTCAATCGGGACAGTATTTTCCGCTCAAAATGTTGCTGAGGTATGCTAAAAAAGATCCTAAGTTTGTACAAAAAGAGTTTGCAGGACTTTTTAATGGAGATAAAAATATCTACGAACGTATAGATAAGTTTATTGATCACTTCGAAGAACATTTTCAAGAAAAAAATATACAATCATATTTTGACTACCGCTTTGTCAGTTTCTTTCTTGCCGCCCATCAGCCCGAAAAATATATCCATGTTAAGTCCAAGGAATATAAAGCCTTTGCCGATATGGTCGGGTATGAACTTGTCATCTCCGGAACTCCCGGGCAGAGATACAGAGTTTTGTTTGAATTTACTGATTTGATCCGCGGTGTTCTTAAGACAAATCAAGAATTTAAAAAAGTTCATAAACAGGTAACCGAACCATTTGAATATAAGGACCCGTCTTTAAGCTGGGGCACTGATGATTTTATTTTTAACGTAGCTCGCCGACTCGGTTCTGCATTCAACGAGGAAGCAAAAAAGGCCGTAAGGAGAAATAACCAAATTCAGCATAGTAAAACTGAAGAATTGGAGGATATGTTAATTGAAGACGAGCTCATAGAAATTGAGAGAAAAAGAAGCAAAGAAGAAATAACGAAACTTATAAGAGATTTTAAGCCGCTAGATAAGGCGTATACGGAGAAAGAAGGAAGTTATCGTGTTCGTCATGATAGTGATTCTCAGAAAGTGCGCATAAAAATAATAGAAAATTACGAATGCCAGATTTGCGGATTCTCATTTGAATATGTTTCCGATGATGGAACTAAGCATAAATTTGCCCACGCAGATCACATTCTCGATAAAAGTGATGACGGAACAGAAGAAGCGGATAACATATGGATTCTGTGTCCCAATTGTCATGCGAAGAAAACACTGGGAGTAATAACAGTAGATTCTGCCAGAGGTAAAGTTTATGAAAAAGGAGCAGAAATAAAGTTGCACCATAACAACCACCTTTCTTGGTATAAGTAACAGGCGATATTCAATAAAAAACGACCTATTTAAGCAGATTGCTTAAATAGGTCGTTTTTTACTTCATATTCAGCAAACCCGCCACGGAGAGAGCGTCGTCATTTAGGAAGCTCTCGGAGTGGCGGGAGAATGGGCCGAGGATGTATGACATTCGAGGCTGGTCACACGAGCTTTGCTCGTGTCTACCCCGGAAGGATACCCCGGATGGAGCGAAGCGGAATCCGGGGAGGAGGTCATTAATATAATCGAATTAACAATTAGGAGAGTAGCCTAAACTCATAGATTTCTACGAGCATGGCTCAAAGACCCTTGGAAGATACTGAACCCCGCGTTCAGCAACTCTTCCAAGAGCCGTATCGGGAAACCGGTATGGGGTCGCAAGACCTAGCTAGCGCGGCGCGGAGTGTTTGTATAAACACTCCGCGCCATCTACCTAAAACCATGGCGTTATTTTTTACCCAAAACGGGTAGCAGAGGGGGTAGCAGAAAAGTAGCAGAAAAGGGGTTAGGTCCCTTTTCTGCTACCGCCAATTTCTCCGGGTCCCCACCAGCAAGAAGCTTGGCGAAAAACTCTAGATCTTCCGGATACTCAAAACGTAGCGGCTCCGTTATGGTTCCCTCCCGTCCTTCCGAAGTTCCCGGCTTAATTTTTCTCCCACCGGGCTATCGGCCGGAATAAGGTTCGTACTGCCGCACTGACGGCATTCGGTTCTTCGGGAAAGAAGCCGCCAGGCCGAATAGACAATGGCTATAACCAGCAAGGTGCCGCCGATGGGAGGAATCGTGAAGAACAAGAAGACGGCCGCGACCCAGAGAACAGCCTCCGCGAGAAAAGTACCGCGAGTGACCCGCTTGGCGGAATTGGCGTTTCCGCAACTGCCGCAAATTAAGTTTTTATTTTTCATAGTCTTCTATACTGGCGGAGAAATACAAAACCCGCCACAGGTCCCCAGCTTGCGCCGGGCATATGAGTTTCCCCATAGGACCACGTGAGTAGAGCCTGAACGACGGGTTCAGTACTCACGTGGATTTGATGCCATGCCCAGCAAGGTTTTTGGTGGGTTTAGGCTGAATTATTAACTAAATTCTACTCTTTTCGACCGTCTCAGTCCACCCCTATCACATCCGTTATAATCTGCGAAGGGGCATATTAATAAATACCCCGGTCAGGAGACCGGGGTATTTTCTCTACTTCTTAGGGTTGCGGGGAGCTCTGTTGTGAGGCTCCAAGCTTATATGTTTCTCCGATGCTTTCGACTGTACAGCATCCGGAGTACGCCCTAGTTTTATACTTATAACACGAGTAGGAGTGTTACCCGAAGCAAGTTCTCGTAGTCTTGATACCTCGCTTGGTGTCCAGGATTTACCTGAATTTCTAGTTGATTGGGACATCTGCTTATGACTCGAAGTTACTGTTTACCCGGCTCCGGCATTTAGTGCCGGAGCCGGAAACATCGTTAGAAGGTGCGTGCCTTTAACCAGTCCATATCGGATTGATTGTTAACGCGGCCCCACCACTCTCCCTGCAATCTAAAGACAACGAGATCATCGTCGCTATCGATATAAGGGTTAAGCGTCTCATAAACTTGCTTAGACGATAGAGTGGTTTCTACCAACCAAGCTGAGGTTGTATGGTGCCAGTAGGTTCCAGAGATTTTCCGAATAGCATCATAGAGATCGGGGTAATCCTTCTCTGGCCGATGTAACCTATAGGAAATAAGTTGTATCACGGTAAGATCGAGTTACTTTGCTTTCGGGTACTTAATCTGGTATGCTAGTTTTACAGACATCAGGAAGGCCTTTCGACCTGAGATTAACGGCTTAACCCTAGCATTAGGTAAACCGAGAATCTCACAGGCCTACTGAGGCACAGATTAAGGACCCGAGAAGCTCCCTAATAAAGGGGGCTTCTCTGATTCTTAAGCCGTTTATTTTGTAAATTCAGCTATTGTAAGCTTACAATGCTTAAATTCTAAGCAAATTTTTTTACAAGGTCAACTGACAAGAGATGGATAGCGGATAAAGCGTATCCAACCTCATCTTAGCGGCGGCCGGATTAACATCAAATACTTCAGACAAGGTGTTTATCGCCTGCGCTCGTTTACTGGGATCCAATATCTTCGCACCAAAGCTACCAGTTACGGTCAATATTTCATCTAGAGCTCTGCCTACCAAGGGTTTTGGCAATAAAAGTGCTCCGATAGCTTGATTTGCCTGATACTCCCACCACTTACCATCATACGCACCATGACCCAAATCACGATCACCGCCTTCTCGACATAGAATTTTTGGCTCGTCAGTTTCATCATTACCAAAAAGAGATCTGGGTTTTTTGCCCAAAGAAAAAAGGTGGCCTTGGAACAACGCATGGCCTGCTTCATGGGCAAGCGTAGTGTTGATTCTACGACGAGAACTATCTGTGGATTCTTCTTCCAGGGATTGGGCGACGACAATTACCTCGACGCCTTTTGAACCGAATAGAGAGAACCCCAATATGTTGATTGGTAATACCTCATAGCGATGCGATATTCCGAACTTCTTTTCTATAAAGCGATCTATCCGAATTGCAGTCGGATCAGAAGGCAATAGCTCAACCGCCCCAAGCTCATCAAGACAAGTTTGCTCGATCTCGTCTTGGGTATAATACGGCCGATTCTTAAAAGGTCCGGTTGTAGCTTTGAAATTACGCATTAGTTCTTCTTATCTTTATTTATTTTATCTATCTGGTTATTGATAGCCTTGCGGAATACAATGCCATATTGTGGGTTCTGTTGAATAATTCTTTTCATGTCGTCTATGGGTGGCCTATTGTCATATTTTCTTAGATCTTCAACACTAACGCTCAATACTCTAGCCATATCTGAAAGTACTTTTTCGGAAGGATACCTTTTGCCAAGCTCTATGTCCGAAAGAAAGGCTGCAGAAAGACCACCAAGCTTATCTGCAAATTCTCTTAGCGAAAGATCTTTTTGATCTCGCAACTCCCGGATGTATTGTCCTAATGTTTTCATATTTTTGTATTATTAATAAGCTTACCATGCTTACAAATGAAATTCAACGGGGTTTATCAACAAGCTCGTTCCATTTACACTATTAACAACCTAGCATCCTGTGGGTAAGTAGGGGTTGTTACTGGTCCGCATTATTTCTATAATTAAAGAGTTAGCTCCCTTTCCGGCGACAGATACTCCTTCCTTCTGGAAGGTAGCAGAAAGGGTAGCAGAAAAGGGGTCAGGTCCCTTTTCTTTTTAATTTAATCTGCTAAGGTGGCCAATATGCCAAGGCCCCCCCTAGAACAATCGAAGGAAACGCCGTCTATCATGTTTTAAATCGTGCCAATGCCAGAATGCAGATTTTTGAAAAAGAAAAAGACTATCTTGCATTTGAAAAAATTCTAACCGAAGCCAAGGATAAGTATCCCATGAGGATATTAGCTTTTTGTTTAATGCCAAACCACTGGCATTTTGTTTTATATCCAAAAGAGAATAAAGATTTGGCCCCATTTATGCGTTCCCCGCGTTTTGCTTTTTAGACCAGCTACTGGTACACTGAAAATATGAAATTTGTCCTAACGGTTACTTTATTGATTGGGTTTATCGGAATTACCGGTTTTGGATTCATAGAAATGAATCATGGCGGTAATCACGGTATGGCTAATAATGGCTGTATCGCGGCAACGGCCAAGGGTGTAGACTGTCCTGATGGAACTGGCGCCCTTGATTTCTTATCATTTCATCTAGATGTTTTTCGGAGTTTTTCCAGTGCGGTATTCGGCCATAACATCGTAAGTTTATTATTATTTCTCACCGCACTGGCGCTACTCGCATTCTTTGGCACCGCGGGTAGTGGCAGTTTTAGAATACTCGAACTTGGCGCGCTCTCTCGATCTGGGCAATTTTTAGAGTTTTTCTCTCCGCCTCAAATTGCGCAAAATCTTACCCGTTGGTTAGCTCTGCACGAAAATAGTCCCGCTGTTTCCTAAGACGCCGATGTAAAGCCGTTGTCGAACGGGTTTTGGATCGTGCGTCCTCCTGTCCCTATCACGCGGGGATTTTTTGTCTTTGTAATTTCTACTAACAACATGAATAAAAAAATTATCGGCATCGGCATCGCGGTTATTGTCCTTGGCGGACTTGTTTGGATTGCGCGGCCTGACTCTCAAAGTAGCACCGCGCCATCCATTAAAAGCAGTGGAACATTAGTTGTAGAAGAAGCGAACAACTATGACTTTGGCACAATCTCAATGGCAGCCGGAGAAGTAAAACACATATTCAAGATTAAAAATACAAGCAATGAGGCGGTTACTATCAATAAGATGTATACTTCTTGCATGTGTACAACGGCAACTCTTACGATGGGAGGCGAACAATTCGGCCCCTTTGGCATGCCAGGACACGCAACTGTTCCAAGGATAGATCAAACAGTTAATCCTAATGAAGAAGCAGTTGTTGAAATTGTCTTTGATCCGGCGGCGCACGGCCCTGCCGGCGTTGGTCGAATCCAAAGGACGGTCACCATAGAAAATAACGCGGGCCAGCCTGTTGAGCTTCAATTTGCCGCCATTGTAACCCCTTAAAGCCGTATGAGTAAAAAACTTGCAATTCTGATCGCGGCCGCTGTCCTGCTCTTTGGGGCCGTGATCTTCTTCAAAACTGGCAATATCGGCACGACCGCTCTCTGGAACTTAAGCGGCGAAGGGAAATGGCTTCTGCCTCTGGTGGGGATCGCCGCATTGATTGACAGCATCAATCCTTGCGCGTTCGGGATTTTGCTTCTGACGATCGCGTTCTTATTTTCTATCGGGAAGATGCGCTCCGGCATCCTGAAAATTGGCGGCGTCTATATTCTAGGACTCTTTACGGTCTATATCTTGATAGGCCTGGGAATTCTACAAGCACTCCATATCTTCAACACGCCGCACTTCATGGCAAAGGCGGGAGCGTTGTTACTGATTATTCTCGGCGGCATCAATCTCATCAACGAGTTCTTTCCTTCATTCCCGATCAAACTCCGCATTCCGCAGGCGGCTCATCATAAAATAGCAGAGCTGATGAATAAAGCATCGCTTCCGGCAGTGTTTCTATTGGGCGCGCTGGTAGGCTTGTGCGAGTTCCCATGCACCGGCGGGCCGTATCTCATGGTATTGGGGCTTCTGCATGATCAAGGGACCTATCTCAATGGTGTCGGCTATCTTCTGCTCTACAACCTGATTTTCATCCTGCCACTGATAGTCATTCTGCTTATCGCCAGCGACAACGCGCTTCTTGAAAAAGTGAAGTCGTGGAAAAAGGCCGAAACCAAACACATGAGAGTATGGGGCGGCATCGCCATGGTCATTCTCGGCATCCTCATATTTGCTCTCTAAAACTACTATGATTACCAAACAACAATTCGAAGCATTACTTGAAAAGGTCGAAAAAATGAAACAATCCGGAAGTATCGATCTCTCCATCGAAGAAGACCTTAGTCTCGCCATCATGAATCTCGTAAGCCTCGAGGAGCATTTTTTCTTCACGGGAGTAAAAACTAAGAAACCGGAATACTTCGACCTCTTGAGCGAAGTGCGCAACACGAGAAAGGAACTGCTGGCCAAAATGATGGACAAAAACGAGGGCGAGACGTGGTGCATCTCGAAGCATTTACTGGCAACTACTATGCGGCTCATTGAGGTGGGCACGAAGCTTCACTCCGACGGCAAGCAGGCAGAAGCAAAAGAGATGTTCGATAAAGCATACAAAATGTATTCCGTTTTCTGGGCATTGCGCCTCAAACTCATTGATTCTTCCGGATTCAGAAAAATCGCGGCGAGCGACTTGCCTGTCGGCAAGGCAGGAAAGCCATGGTCGTTCGAGGACATCGTGGATAAGCTCGTCGACTGCTGTGATGAAAAGTAAACATCTTGTCATTATCGGCATTGGCGTCGCGGCGATTGTAGCCGGTATTCTGCTGTATCCTCAACAACAAGCGAACGGCGAACTCGACGAATTCGCGCAGTGCCTCGCGGAAAAAGGAATAGCCATGTATGGCGCGGATTGGTGTTCCCATTGCCAGAATGAAAAAAAAGCGTTCGGCGATTCATTCCGGCTGGTGCCGTACGTTGAATGTCCGGATGATCCGCAAAAATGCTTGGCGGCCGGCATAAACGGCTATCCGACCTGGGTGTTCCCTGCCTCGCCCGCTTCGCCGAATCGAGGCGAGCCGGCAGGCAGGCCTGACGGCAAAAAGCTTGAGGGCGAACAAGGGCTCGAAAAATTGTCGCAAGAAAGCGGATGTATTTTACCGGACAATAAAAAATAAAATTAAAAACCATGGAAAACGAAACACAAAATCAAGCGACTGAAGTTTCCTCGACGGTTGAGCCTGTTATTGAATCTGCCGTTGAACCTGCCAAGAAAAACTATCTCCTGCCGGCAAGCATCCTGATTTCCGCGGCAATGCTTACTGTGGCATGGGTATATACCACAGAATTAAGGGTCGCAGATGATCCCCAAAAAGCGAACATCGCATCAAACTCTGAAAAATCGGCATTAGAAGCAAAAGTATTACCATCCGAAGGCGTTATCTTGCCCGTCCGTTGGGGCGATCTTGGCGCGAAAATGGTGAGTGCGGGCGTTATTGACCGGCAGAAACTTGAAGCGCTATACGCCGGCCGAGGCGGTTTAAGCAAAAGCGACCGGCAACTTATCGAAGATACAAACAACGGGAACTTAAAAATCAACGCGGAAAATTCCGGAATGATTCTGAACTTATTGTGGGCATTGGGGCTCGGCACCAAAAATGATATCTTGGAAAAAGGACCGATGATGACATATAGCGGCGCAGACCGGCCCGCCGAAGCCTTGGCGAAAGCAGGTAATTTCGCTTCGACGGGCGGATGGACTTTGGCGAATGGGAAGGCAATGAGCCATTATAGCCAGCATCCCTTTATTGTTTTAACGCCGGAACAGCAGGAAATAGTTGAGCGGGTAAGCAAAAATATCTATCGTCCCTGTTGCAATAATCCGACCTATTTCCCGGATTGCAATCATGGAATGGCAATGTTGGGACTTCTGGAGCTCATGGCGTCTCAAGGCGTAAGCGAGAAAGAAATGTATAAAGCGGCGCTTCAGGTCAACGCATATTGGTTTCCGGAGACTTACCTCACTATTGCCCAATACCTGGCATCGAAAGGCACTGAATGGGCAAAAGCTGATCCCCAAGAACTGCTGGGAGCAAACTACTCAAGCGGGTCTGGATATCAGCAGATTCGCAGTCAAGTAACCGTACCCGTTCCAAAAAGCAGTGGCGGCTGCGGAGTATAGCTATAGGCAAAGAAAAGATATTTGTCTTATTTGGTTAAAATTAAGCAACTAACGTGAAAGAAAAAGAAATTGTAGAGCTGTTGTTTAGGGGTACGGGCATCACAATAAATGGAAGCAACGCGTATGACCCGCAGATACATAATGATGATTTTTACGGTCGCGTATTGCGAGAAGGGTCGTTGGGAATCGGTGAGTCTTACATGGATGGCTGGTGGGACTGTGAAAGCCTAGATCAGTTTTTTCACAAGGTCCTTGAGGCTGATCTCGACAACCGAATTAAAAACAATTGGAATATAGTCTTCGAACTCGTTTGGAACTCTGTTTTGAATATGGGCCGAAAATCCAAAGCCTTTGAGGTGGGAGAAAAACACTATGACATCGGCAATGATTTGTATCACGCCATGCTTGATAGGCGCTTAACCTATACCTGCGGATATTGGAACTCTTCGACGGATTCGGCCCCTTCGACGAACTCAGGGCAAGCAGGCTCACCGCAGGCAGGTTCAGGGCATGAGATGACGCTTGACGAGGCACAGGAAGCAAAGCTAGATCTGATTTGTAAAAAAATTGGGCTTAAGCGCGGACAAAAAATACTTGATATCGGTTCCGGTTGGGGGAGTTTTATGGGTTATGCCGCCGAAAGATACGGAGCAAATGCTACGGGAATAACCGTCTCGAAAGAACAAAAGGCGCTTGCGGATTCACTCTACGGGAATCTTCCCGTGGAGACGCGACTCGAAGATTATCGTGATATACAAGGAAAATTTGATAATATCGTGTCTCTGGGGATGTTTGAACATGTGGGGTACAAAAACTATCGCACCTTTATGAAGATTGCTCACGATGTTCTTGAAGACAACGGATTGTTTTTACTGCATACGATCGGCGGCCATCAATCGGTAAAGGGGACGGATCCGTGGATTGAAAAGTACATCTTCCCTAACTCCATGCTTCCTTCAATACAACAAATCAGCAAATCAATAGAGGGATTGTTTGTGATGGAGGATTGGCACAATTTTGGAGCTGACTACGACAAAACCCTGATGGCTTGGCATAAGAATTTCGAAAATAATTGGAATAAGCTAAAATTAAATTATGACGAAAGATTTCACAGAATGTGGAGGTATTATCTGTTGTCTTGCGCCGGATCGTTTCGGGCCAGAAAAAATCAATTATGGCAGATCGTGTTATCCAAAAAAGGAGTCCCGGGCGGATATAAATCAATTAGATAAATAACTAAACAAATAATATGAACCAGCATAATCACAACTCAAATCACCAGGGTGATAAAAAAACAATCTACTCCTGTCCGATGCATCCGGAGATACAACAAGAGAAACCGGGCATGTGTCCGGAATGCGGAATGAGTCTA
>Ga0184615_10000319_pt1 | contig 27894 bp, 25 predicted proteins | sample PLM4_65_coex_FD_133134 | JGI IMG/M metagenome (GOLD analysis project Ga0184615, IMG submission 133134) | Groundwater sediment microbial communities from an aquifer in East River, Colorado, USA - PLM4_65_coex | ecosystem: Environmental > Terrestrial > Soil > Riparian zone | place: USA: East...
GCAAGTCGACTACCTGGCCCAGGGAACGCTTTATCCCGACGTCATCGAGTCGGTATCCACCAAGGGGCCGTCGGCGGTCATCAAGAGTCATCACAACGTGGGTGGCCTGCCGGAAAAAATGAATCTGAAACTGCTGGAACCGGTTCGTGAGCTGTTCAAGGACGAGGTCCGTCTCCTGGGCAAGGAACTGGGGATGCCGGACGAGGTCATCTACCGTCAACCGTTTCCCGGCCCGGGGCTGGCCATTCGCTGTATCGGCGAGCTTTCCAAGGAGAAGCTGGAGATTCTCCGCGAGGCTGATGCCATCGTAATCGAGGAAATAAGGAAGGCGGGACTCTACCGCGAGATCTGGCAGTCCTTTGCCGTGCTTCTGCCGGTCAAGACCGTCGGCGTCATGGGAGATGCCAGGACCTACGAATTCACCGTCGCCTTGCGGGCGGTCAATTCCCTCGACGGCATGACCGCCGACTGGGTCAAACTCCCTTACGAGCTGCTGGGGAGCATTTCCTCGCGGATCATCAACGAGGTAAAAGGGGTCAATCGGGTCGTCTACGACATCTCGCAAAAACCCCCCTCAACGATAGAATGGGAATAATGCCAATTCCAAATCAAGGCGCTATCTTCGTTGGCTCGTCTTCGGCTCCTCAACGTACGAAGTTGTACGCCTTCGTCGCCTCAATCCTCGCCGCCTTGATTTCATCCTTGATTTGAAATTGGAATAAGCGGAGGGGCGCGTTATGCGCCCTTTTTTTTATTGTGAAAGGAGCAACAGCCAACCCAATGCAGCCCATAGAACTGATAATTTTCGACCTTGACGGCACCCTGACCGATTCCCTCGCCGACCTGACAGCCGCGACCAACCGGATGCGCCGCCACTTCAGAAGGACCGACCTTTCTCCTGAGCAGGTGCGGCAGCTGGTGGGGCAGGGCTCCCGGAACCTGGTCGAACGCGCCTTGCCGGGTGCCCCGGCAGAGGAAATCGAGGAGGGTCTTAGCATCTTCCTCGCCCACAACGACGCCCACATTGCCGATAAGACCAGGCTCTATCCCGGGGTTGCGGAAACCCTTGAGGCGTTGCAGGGACGGGGGAAGCAGCTGGCCGTCATCTCCAACAAAAACGTTGCCCTCTGTCGGAAGCTCCTGGCCCTGCTCGGGGCGGACGGCTATTTTGCAGCCATCCTCGGTGCGGATTCCCTGCCGTTTCGCAAACCTTCGCCGGAACCGGTCCTGAAGCTGCTAGCCGATTTCGGCGTCCCGCCCCGGCGAGCGATGATGGTGGGAGACAGCATCAACGACATCGCCGCCGGCCTGGGCGCCGGCGTGGTCACAGTAGGGTGCAGTTACGGCTATGGCGATGTCGCCGAGCTCAGCGGAGCGGACTTCCTGATCGACACCTTTGCCGGACTGCTGGAACTCCCCCTCTGAGGATGATCCTTTCTCCGATGAGAAGCCCGCGTGATGCGGGCTTTTTTGTTGCCGGCAGTGCTGGAACTGCTAGAATAAATAAATGCTGCATGAACCGGGTAACATAGCCGCGGATGAAAATGTGCGGGAACTCGGCAGGCTGGCCGGAGAATACGGCGTAAAGGCTTACCTGGTAGGAGGGAGCGTGCGCGACCTTCTCCTCGGCAGGGAGCTGAAGGACCTGGACTTTGCCCTGAGCGGGTCAAGCGCTGAGATTGCCGCAGCCTTTGCGCGGAGCGTAGGCGGGAGCTTTTTCTGGCTGGATGAGGAACGGCTCCAGTCAAGGGTGGTGAAAAAAGGCGCAGTCGGCAGCCTCACCTTTGATTTCGCCCCGCAACGGGGGGAAACCATTGCGGAAGATCTCCTGCAGCGCGATTTCTCCATCAACGCACTGGCCTTGCCGCTTGCCGGGGAGGGGTGCAACCTCATCGATCCGGCAAACGGCGTGACCGACCTGGAGAGCGGCATCATCCGCGCCTGCTCGGCTGAAACTTTTGCCGATGACCCGTTGCGGCTCCTGCGCGCCATCCGCTTTGCCGCAACACTCGGTTTCACGATCGACACGGCGACCTGGGAGGCCCTTGTCCGTCAGGCCGCGTTCCTCGAACGGGTGGCAGCGGAAAGGATCAGGGACGAACTGTTCCAGATCCTCGCAGCGCCGGGGATTGAGGCCTCACTGCTCCTGCTTCTCGATTCCGGACTTCTGCCGCGGATAATCCCCCGGCTGTTATTGGGAACGGCTACCCCGCCGGAAGAGGAATACCCGTCTTCCCTTAATCAGCGCATCGGCGGCGCCGGCCGGGTCGAACAGCTTGCCGCGGAGCTCGCCGATTATTTCCCCGCTGACCATGAACGCCTCCGCCAGCACCTGAACAGCCAGGTGGAAGCCGGGATCGGTGTCTTGTCGCTGGTAAAGTTGGCCGCCTTCATCAATGGCGCTGCCCCGCCTGGGGCGACCGATCTCGTTGCTGCAAAGCTGAGGCTCGGCAAGCGGGCGCGTCGCATCCTCGAGAAGCTGGCAAGGAGCCGCACTGCTCTCGCAGGCATGGCGGAGCACAAGCTCACCGCACGGGCCATGTATCACTTTTTCAGCGATTCAGACCCGGCCGGCCCCGAAATCGCACTATTCGCCCTGGCCGGGGAGCGGGCATGTCGTGATTTCTGCGTCAGGCTCGTTGCCTACTACTTCAGCGACTATCCGGCGGCAGGCGCCGGCTTGCTCCTGTCGGGCGCAGAAATCATGCATCTCCTCGGAATCGGCCCCGGACTTGCGGTTGGAGAGGCAATGGAGCGTCTGAAGAAGGCGGAGAGCATCGGCATGGTGAACACCAGAGCCGAAGCAGAGGCATTTCTCAAGAAAAATCAGTTGACAAAGGAAGAGCCGATAGGCTAAATATAGCACTCGCATTAGCGGGAATAACTCAGTGGTAGAGTGTCAGCTTCCCAAGCTGAAGGTCGCGGGTTCGAATCCCGTTTCCCGCTCCAATAAAATCAAGGGGTTAGGCAATCAGCCTAACCCCTTTTTGTTACCCTATTTAGTTTTGCATCCGTTTTTGCATCCGTTTGTAAATGGAATGACCAGAAATATTGAGCGACATTTTGAAAGCAATTGAAACAAACTCTATAAACGATAGTAATCAGCATACGCGCCAGAATTCAACAAATCACAGTCATTTGTTATTTTGATTGCCCACAAAAGATGCCTACCTCCCCACCTCAGTATACCTGAACGCCCTCCATAAGTTATTTTGATACCGACACTCACCACCTGCGCACAAATCGGTTAGACAATAAAATATTCGCATATTTGGTATATTTTATGAATTTTATTGCTAAAATTATGCCCATGGGGAGGATGCATATGCAGTCCTTCCCGTTTTTGTGAAATTGTATTGTCGTAGATCTCGTGATTTATATATCCCAAGGTGTTTCTGTTCTCGCAAATAAGATAAAAAAGGTCTAAATAATCTAATTACGTGTCGCGATACTTCATTACAGGCTGCGGGGCACCTCATAATCAATCAGTTTGGCTGATATGGGAAATCAATTTATACGATTATCTTTAGCAGGTTGAGTCATGGTATCTGTCAAATCCAAGGGTCGTTGACCCCAAAAGGAAAACTGTCATGGAAATGTATCAACTGAAGACATTTGTCACTGTCGCCCAGGAGGGGCATCTTACCCGCGCATCAGACTCGCTGCATCTCAGTCAGCCAGCCGTAAGTGCCCAGATCAAATCACTGGAAGATGAACTTGGTGTTTTACTGTTTGACCGGACTCCCAAGGGGATGCAGCTCACACCAGCTGGCAAGCTGTTATTGAGGCAAGCGGAAAATGCTCTAGCTGCCACCCGGGACATATTCACCCAGGCAAAACTTCTTAAGGGTGAAATTTCAGGAACAGTTCAACTGGGAACTATCGCCGAACCCTTATCATTAAAGATGGGTGAATTTTTGAATATGGCGGCAGTCTGCTACCCTCAAATCGCTTTCCATTTGAATCATGGAATTTCCGGCACGATTGTGAGCGGCATAAAAAGTAGGAAGCTTGACGCCGGTTATATCTTAGGCACGAATGAAGATGAAGAAATAGCGACCTTGCGCTTGAAGAATGTCAGGTTATACGTAACTGCTCCGGCTGCATGGAAAGATCGGATAGAAAAAACCGGCTGGCTGGAAATTGTATCTCTACCTTGGATTGTCACTCCACCAGGCAACATTATTCAACATTTGCCTCAAGAACGGGCTCAACATCGCAAGATGAAGCCAGATGATGATTTCCATGAAATTACTCTGGAAAAATTATTGGCGGCCGGATTAGGACTTTCCATGTTACGGGAAGAGCAGGCTGTTGCAGCGGAACTAGCGGGAGAAGTTGTTTTGTGGCGGCAACTGTTTTGTGAAACCCCACTTTCATTTCTTTACCTGAAAGAACGAAAGAATGATCCGATCATTAAAGCAATAGTTTCTGTGGCTAAGCAGGTGTGGGGAAATTCAGTAGATTCTGGCTAATATCGAAATATTATAAAATCCACGTTTAACCCAACCCTCCTTTGAAATTCGACTGTTGTGGACTCTTGATCTGAAGTGAACACGATTGTCATTTTGCAGTGATGGACAGACTATCTCTCGCTTATTGTCTGTCGAGACTAGACTTGTATCCTTCCTGGAATATTACGTTATTTAAAAATAATGTACATATATTCCAGCTAAATAGACGTGATTTGTCTGTGTTTATCGGGCGCATGTTTGCCCCATGCAGGATTTATTATACAAGAGGAAACATCAAGACAGGAGAAAAGACCATGGATGCCCTTTTGAAACTGCGAGACCTTCTGGAAATCATGAAGATATCTCGGTCAACACTCTGGCGTGTACAGCAACGAGAAGATTTTCCGAAACCTGTAGCGCTATTGGGTTGTAAGCGCTGGCGCCACGAAGAACTGAAAGCATGGCTCGACAACCAGGCTGCAATACGTGACAACTTCTAACCGGATCAATGCGTCCCGGTGGAAGAATACAGACTTCTCCAGGAAATAACGCTGAGAATGGTCTGATTCAGGATTCCGAATCATTTGAAGAGATGCTGGCCAGGCTTTCCCGCATGCCCAAGTATCTTCCCGACTGGCATGATGAACAGCGGGCCATGCCGAATGAAATACTCCGCTCGGCTCTCTTCAATTGCCGCAACAGAAACCAGCCCCGTCTTTACATGAAAGACACCGAGATTGCCGTGATCGGCGATGGGCAGGTGTTTTATCGGGGCGAAGAGTTGCGACAGGATGACGAACTTGTCTGGCTTCATTTGATGCACCTGGTGAAAAAGCAACCTCTCGGGGAATGTGTCGAGTTTACTCCGTATGCTTTTGTGAAGGCCTTATGTTGGCCGATCAAAGGTCAGAGTTATGAACGGGTCCGTATTATCCTGAGCAGGATGCAGGCGACGGCCATTCGTATCCAATCACGTCGACTCGGTTGTTTCATCAGCGTCTCTCTGATCACCAAGTTCAGATCCAGAAACGACCAGAACGAGACCCTTTCCCGTTGGCAGGTATGGGTCGGTGAGGAAATGCGCCGCCTTTTTGAAGAGGAGTTTCTGACAAGGATGAACTGGGAAATCAGGAAATCGCTACCAGATGGTATCGCCTCGAAGCTCTTCGGATACTGGGCCAGTCACCGTCAGCCGTTTCCGGTAAAAGTCGAGACTCTCCACAAGCTCTGCGGTTCTGAAATGACCATTAAGCATTTCAAGATTGAACTGAAGAAGTCCCTGGATCACCTTGACCGGGTGGGTTTTTTGGAAAGTTGGGAGTTTCGAGACGAGCTGGTGGCGGTCAAGAGAGGGTATTGACCTATGACCTACCGATTATTGACCTTTGACCGACCAGGTATTGACTTATGACCGACCGGTATTGACTTTTGACCGACCAAAGTATTGACCTATGACCGACCGGACTATTGACCTATGACCGACCGGCATGCTTGAGAAAAACGAGACAGTGCAGATAGTTGAAGGGTTATCAACAACCCGCTAACCGTATTCTAACCTTTTTTAACCAATAAAGGGGTTTCTGGAAGTAATGCCGATGAAGTGTTCGTTTCCGGATGAAGCTTTGAAAGCCGTATTTACCTACCTGCGGAGATCGGGGAAAACCATCACCTGCATTCATGGTGAGTATACCCTTGCTCAAGGTGTCATGAATATCGGCACTATCGAGAGGGCATGCAGTGACCGGGCGATATCGCTACAAGAGGATGGCTCGATACTAATTTGCGGACTTACCATCCCCTACGAATGGGACACAGTTAGAATTCGGCGAAGAATTGAGGACCACCTGCGAAAGACAGCATCGAATGAAGACCTCATCCGCATCGCTGCATGTCTTGGCGTCAGATTGAAGTAGTTGTAGCAGCAACAGTTCACCTACATCGCGATTTCTGGTCGATTCCTGTGATGGAGTAGATCAGGGGTCAATTATACCAGACAATCATCTGGCACGGCCGGGCTCTCAATAGAAGAGCCAGGCAAAGCCGGTCTTCGGAGCATGACTCCGTGGCCGGCTTTTTTTTGTCTTTTCTCCGGGAGGAAAAATGGAATTTTCGGAAGCAGTGAATTGGGTGAAAAGCAACCAAGGGTTGATTAAGAAGACCATCGGCAAATACTCCATGTTTTCACCCTATGAAGAGAACGATTACATGCAGGATGCTTTTGAATCGGCAATGGTGGCGACGCTTCGCAGTAAATCGAAGGGAATATCGTTTGAGTCGGCCTTCTGGCAGGTGTTTCGGAAGAACTTGAGCGATGTAACACCCAATTTGAAATCCCCTCGCTATGGCTCCAACTCCGTCCCAACCTTCCTCTGTTCGGAAGACACTGACACAACGGAAATTGCGGAGAGAAAGGAAAATCCCGGATATGACATCGAGGAGGTTTTCCAGATGATTCGCAACCATCTTACCGAAAGAGAAAAAACAGTTTTCACCTTGTCGCTGGGGCTGACTGAATGTGGCGCGTTATCGAGTTATGAGATTGCAGAACGACTCAACTGCTCTGCACCGAATATCCGCATAGCAAGCACCAGGGTTTATGCGCGAATTAAACGACTTGTTGATGAAGGAGTCATTAACCCGGACAGATTCTTCGATAACGGACAACCTGTCTGCATCAGTTCAGCTGGAGGGTATTAACACTATGAAATTCGATATTTCCTTTGAAGACTTCAAGCCGATCCCTCGCGCTGTCCTGGAGCGGCTTACAGAAAACGGCATAGTTGCGACGCCTTTGTCGCAGCAGGACCGTAAATTCCTTTCGGCCCTTGGTCGGATATGGAAAGACGAATGGTACGTGGCACAGATGAACAAATCGTTCACCGTGGACAAGAGAGCCATGATGCTTGCGTTTCCTGATTTCGGTAAGATTGAGCGATATGTCCTGAGTTCATACCTCAACCTGAAGCCCGGCATGAAGCTGTCGGTTAAAGAAGTGGCCAGGAGAATTTGTCAGCATTTCAAGGTCGAGTATCCGGCGGCAAAAATCAGACGGGTTCGGCAGATCGCATACAATATGCGCCGAGAAGACAGAGGGAAAACCAAGAAACGGTTCGTCATTCAGATGGCTCTTCTCCGGGAGGCAGGAGACGAAAACATCTGCCAAAAAAACTAAATATAAACTTTTCGAAGAGAAGTTGTTGAGAAAAGTTTACTGGAAATAATTCCTCGGCAGGACAACAGACAAGGAGAGAAAAGCAATGCAGATTGAAGACCTGGAAGTGAAACTCAATAGCCGGATCATGGATGCCCACTCAATCGGGATGAGTGTCATGGAGATTACCAAGATCCTGAAAAAGAGCAGAGTCGATTATGTTCATGGATTTTTGCGGGATGCCGGATGCATTCCGACAATGAACAGAAGCGACTATCACCGCTCATTCGACGTGGACAACCGTTTGCTCTTGGCCCTCCGTAACAAGGGGTATTCGTTCGGCCGCTGGTGCCTCGGTTGGAAACTGGATTCAAGGACTGCTGAGGCTGATCTGAAAACCAAACCGGAGGACGGGGAGCGAACGGTGGCTCATCAGGCTCTGCATCGTGATTTCCCTGATATTTACACCAGGCTTTACGTTGGTGGAAAGGTTTCCAGAATAAGCAAGGAGAGGACACCGCGATTCTACCCTTCCTTGGCGATTACCTGGGACAAATCCCAGAAAGGGTATGTTGCGATCATTGTAGAGCATCCCGAGGTGGAGGTTGTTGGAATGGACTTACATGATGCCTTTGAAAAAATCATCTCAGCTAACCGGCTCTTTCAAAGCATTGAGAGGCTGAATGCCGCGATCAGGAAGTTTACCGATGAATAATGTCGCCAATTCGGATGGCATTACTGGCGCCTTTATTGGGGCTGTTACTGTAACGGCAGTACTGTGAAAATTTCCCCTCACAGCCGATCAAGGTATTCCTGTATTCGCTTCAGGATCGTCTCGAACGGTATCATACCTGCATAGTACAGCCCTTCAGTTTTTGCATACTCCGATTTGTAGAGCTGGAACACCGCCTGATCCTGGAGCAGGAATGCCTGATTTTCAGAGATTATCCTGACATCCTCTTTGCGAAAACGCTGCTCCTTACGCTTCTCATAGACCTCCGTTCCGATAAATTGCTGTACTCGAGAATCAGCCAGCAGACAATAGATGTCGTAGTAATGCCGCAGGAAGTTTATCGGGAAACCACCCGATTCCTGCTGCTGACGAAACTTGGTCGATACCGCTTGAAGTTTCTCGACCAGTGTATATGCGGGATGGTAGCATTTTACATTCAATGCCCTGTTATCAATAAATTTCACCCCACTTGCCGCCGCCTTGTCCAGCGACCATGACGAGATGTCAACCGCCTCGTTGGGCGTGGTGTCATCGAACCCCACTTCCAGTAGTATGCCCGGCTTCAGTCCGTCAATCGCCCGTAATGCCGTCGGATATATCAGGCGGATTCCGGCGCCGCGAAACTGGTCATCATCAAATTCGTGATCTCGATTGACACTCTCGATACCCGGTATGCGAATGTTTTCGGCCAGCCAGTCAAAGAAGCGACGACGGGACTCGACATGAGCCGGTTTCTGATGGTTCTTGCCGGCCATGACCTGCAATTCGGCTGGCGGTTCGATGCGGATATCAATGTCTTCAGAGAAACGCTCGATTATCCGGTATCCCTTCGAGAGAGACGTGCCACCCTTCAACTCGAAGACAAACCCCTGTGCAGCCAGACCATACAGAACATGCATGATCCAGTAATCTTTCTCGATCAATTGCGGCAGGATACGCCGTTCACTGGAGACAACCTGAATCAGGTCCCGGAAGTCCTTCAGGTCGTGCAGATAGCTCTCAGCTTGCATTTGCAAGTACCTCCTCGAAAAACTTCCGTGTGGCCACTTTGGCGAAGCACTTGACAGCGGCACGCAGACGCCTGGCATCCAAGTCCGCTACCTTGGTCCGCACCCTGGCAAGAACCGCGTCACGATCTTCCGCCAGATGATCCAGATTGTTCACGAGATCCACCAGCAGAAATTCGGAAGTCGCTTTCTTTGGGAAGCGCGGTTTTCTGTGGAACTCAAACACCTGTCCGCCAAGGTCGAAGCGTCCATGCCGTTTGTGGTTGTAGACGACCTGATAGTTGTAGAGCTGCGTTGTACCCAGGCCAAGGGCGTTGTAGTCGTTGGGAGATGTCACAAGATAATCATCGTCTTTCAGGAAAGAGGTAATCAGTTTGTCGGTGCCGGCAGGCAACACGCCGAATCGGGAACGCTGGGGGCATTGATACAGTCCCTGGCGGACCTTCACCAGTACGCCCTCGTTCACCAGTCCTGCAACATCACGATCAACGCTGCGCGACCATTTTTCAAGGTCTGAGCGGCGATATACCTGGCCGGGCTTTAAATGAGTTTTGACGTTTTCCAGAGCGTTCATGCCATTCCTCTCCAGAAAAGCATACCAGTTTGAAGAAATAGTTTCAATATATTTGTTAAAATTTCATGCAATAAAGATGGTGAACATATTGAATATAAATTGGATTACCAGGATGTTAATTTAATAGTATCTATTGGGACGATTCCCGGAAAGGGTTAAGTCGCGATCATTTTCACCATATTTGCCACCATCAATTCCGCCTGATTTGTCTCCATCAATGGAACCCTCCATTTTTATCACCAAAAATGCTGCCAATTACTTACCCCCTGCAGAATTTATTAAGTGAGGGGGGAAGTTTCCTCCGTAACAAAACCGTTGAGGGAGTGCCCATGAGCGTGTTGGTTTGTGATCTTGGATTTTCGTCGGCAAAGTGGATTTACGGTGAAAGTAAGGGGAGGATTCTTTCCGCTTTCAGGCAAGACGGAGAGCATTTGCTGATCGGAGAAGAGGCCCTGCTTTCCTCCGGCTCTTCATATCTGAAAACCATGGAAGAGCTCGTAAGGTACTACCCGGTCTTTGTCGAACATTGCCGCAAGGCAGCGGGAAGTGATGGAGAGATTTTACTGGCAGTCGGCCTGCCATATTCGTACTGGCAAGAGCAGAACAAGCCCGGGGGAATGGTGCCGTTGCTGGCTAAATCCCTGACCGGCGGCTCCATCAAAGACGTGGCGATTTTCCCCCAAGGGCTCGGTGGCCTCCGGAACTACCTTGACGGAATAACGGAACGACCTTCCGGCAACGTGCTCGGTATCGACATCGGTTTCAACACCATCATTTTCACGCTGTTCTCTCCCCACAAGAAACAGATCATCCACGGCAAGACGCTCAACAAACGTGGTGTCCACCAGATGGCGACGAGCTTTCTTTTGCCGCTAATCAAGGACCTGGCACCATCCGGAACCTTTACCCCGGTCGAGATCGCCTTTCTGATCGAAAAAGGCTACCTCCAGTACGGATTTGAGAGACACGACGTATCGAGGCAGATCAGGGAGGCCAGTGTTGCTTACGTGGAGCACATCATCCGGGATATCCAGGGGGAATTGCAGGCCCATGTGGGGATGCACGCGGATTTCGATCGGGTCCTTCTGTTCGGTGGAGGCGCAGCAATGCTCAAGGAGGGATTCCCGGTCAAGAATATCGAAATGGTGATTCTGTCGGAACCTGAGTACGCGAACGCCAGGGGATTTTATTCGCTCGCCCAAGCTATGTGAGCCGGCAATGCCCCAGTATACCATCAAGCTCCATACCTATGATCCGGACATCGTCAAGACGTTTGAACTGCTGCGCAAGAATCGGAAACAGGCAGCATTCACGCATGAAGCGCTGAAGCACTTTATAGCGTCGGGAAAAGCTTCAGAGACGGTTGCCCTCATGAGTAACGTCAGCAAGCCCCTTTTGGTGAAATCCGTGTCCGGATCGAAATATCTGGAGACATTTCAGAAAGAGGTTCCCATGGGACCGGCAACGCGACTGGTTACTCAACCTTCCATTGCCAAAAGAGAATGCAACGATGTGCTGGAAAAAATATTGGAGTGATAACCAGCCAATATTCTGGGAAATATTTCAAAAGTTAGGCAGTCGAAGCTTACCCCCTGCAGGAAATATATAAGTGAAACAGAAATTTGGAGGCCCCATGAAGTCAAAACTATTCGTCGCCGGTTTGGCCATTGTTTTACCTACAGTCGCCAATGCCAGTGTCATCAAGCAAAGACCATTCAATTATTCCTTCGACGTGGCAAAAGCCGCAGATAGCGATGTGTTCGTCATCTGTTCCAATTCACCAGATGACCGAATCTCCATGCTGCCTGCACTACCGCAACTGGCCATGCGGCTTAGCCAGAATGCGGTGCAGGTAGCGGAGACCGGGAAGTTGGCGACACCAACAACCGAGGTTAGCAAGACATGCGTTAATTGCCTTCTGGGAACGGTTCAATTCCAGTTCGACAGCGCGGTATTGACACAAAAGGAGAAAGCAAAACTCGATGGGCTTATTCAGGGGATTACTGCCGGTCTTGATATCAGCCTTGATGGTTACACCTGTGACCTTGGCAGCGCTTCCCACAACGTGAGCCTGTCCGTTAAAAGGGCAAACGAGGTAGCTGCATATCTGCGCGGAAAAAACATTTCCGTGGGAAACGTGGAAGGCAAAGGAAAGTGCTGTCCGGTGTCAGATGACAGAAGCCTCAATCGAAGGGTTGAGATAACCACACAGAAAAGGGAGGAGAAGTGAGAAATCCAATGTTCAAGAAGCTCAAAATCGGCGCTCTGATTCTGTCCGTCACCATGACGGCGGGATACGCCATCGCAAAAGAAAACTACAAACCGGAGACGGATAGCCTCAAGAAGAACTTTCCGAATTTGAGAGTGGACAGCGTCTCTGAATCACCGATCAAAGGGTTTTACGAAATCGTGGCCGGCAACCAGGTGTTCTACTTCAGCCCGGACGGCTATCTCATGTTCGGCGAGCTTTGGACAAAGGATGGAAAAAACCTCACGGCGGAAATGCGGGATAAGGTTCTTGCCGAGAAGGTGAAAAGTATACCCCTCGACAAGGCACTCAAAATCGGCTCCGGCAAGCATCAGGTGATTGAGTTCACCGACCCCGACTGCCCTTATTGCCGCAAGGTTGACGAGTTCCTGGCAAAACGGACAGACGTAACCCGCTACGTGTTTTTCTTCCCTCTCAGACAGATCCATCCCGATGCTGAAAAGAAGTCCCAATACATCCTGTCGCAGAAAGACAGGGAACAGGCATTCCGTGAAATCATCAGCGGGGCCTTTGACGGCAAACCATTACCGGAGTCGTCTCATAAGAACGAGATGTTGGAAGAGATGGATCAAGTTGCCAAAAGCGTCGGAGTCCGCGGCACCCCAGCGCTTTGGATCGACGGCATAGCCGTCAATGGAGCGGACATTCCCCGCATCACGGCATTGCTGGATGGGAAGGAGGTGAAACGATAACGAAACGAAACATAGCTAGAGGCAAGAGACTTTGAACATTGGCCCTAACCAAACAATCAAGGAGGAGCAAGACGTAATGAAGAGTCTGAAAATGCAAAAGTTCTCACTTATGGCCGCAGTCGCCGCCATGTTTACCTTCTTCGCAACCCAGGCCATGGCGATTACCGCACCGATAGCCGGTTCATTCGGTTACGAGGCGTACAACTTCCTGGTCACCACCCTTTTGAAGGGTCCGTTCGGCGCTATTTCCGCCATTCTCCTGTTTCTGGTAACGATCATCCTGTTCGTCCAGCAGAAGATCGTGCCGGCTGTTGTCTGCCTGGTGGCGGCAATTGTCCTCATCAACACCTCGAACATGATTGTGGCCCTTGGCGCAGTCTACTAATGCTGACTTTGGGGGGGATGCAGATCCCCCCCATCGCATCAGTCCGAACAGGATTAGCAGTTATCAGGAGAATGTCGCGTGAATGAAGTCCGCTTTCCCCAATACCTGAACAAGCCATTCCAGGTCCTTATTTTCGAGCCGGACGACATGGCTTTCATGGTCGTCGGATATGTCCTCGCACAAAAGTTCGGCGGAATTTTCTGGTCCGTGATGATCCTGCTGCCATGGGGCTATGGCCGGCTGAAGCATAACTATCCGCGAGGGTTACTGCGTCACACGCTCTATTTTGTCGGCATAGCGCCGCTCAAACGTTATCCGCACTTTTTTCAGAACAAGTTTATCGACTGATCGGAGGCAGCAGTGGAACTAAAGTTGTTTACCAGCAAAGCCGCAAATACCTTTGCCGAAAACCGGATGCTGAAATTCACCATTCTGGTCCTTTTGGCAGCAGTACTCATTCTTTCCGTCTGTGTCGTCACGGCCATGAACAAAGAACGGGTGATCCTGGTTCCGCCTGTCATCAATTCTAAAGTGGTGATCACCGGCGATCACGCAAATGAAGATTACCTGCGGGAATTCACCCGCTACATCGTGAATCTTGCGCTCACCTACAACCCCGCCAATGCCAGGAGCCAGTTCAGCGAACTGCTAGCCGTCTATGATCCGGCAGGTTTTCCGAACGCCCGGAAGGATTTGTACGAACTGGCCGACAAAATCGAGAATACCAGGGCTTCCAGCGCCTTTCACATACAGACCATGACCAATAATCCGGAAAAGAATCAGGTCGAGGTGCTGGGGGCCAAAATGACTTACATCGGCGATATGAAGGCCGACATCGTCCAGGCCACCTACATTCTCGAATACCGCTTTGATAACGGAAAATTCATTCTCACACGGCTCTATGAAAAAATGGCCGGAACCAACAACTCTACAAAATAAAGGGGGCGTGATGTACAGGGCTCTGATCGTCGCAGCTTTAATACTGCCTGCAATTGCCAATGCCGCTGAACGTGGCGCAATGACTGCCGATCCCGGCGATGCAAAAAGGAAACATTCTATCGTAACAGATCTGAAAGTGGATGAGGGCGGCGTCGAGGGAGAGTGGCCTTCAGTCGTTCCTCCAGAAGTGGCGACAAAAATCCGTCTGTCCAGCTCCGACCTGAACAGGATCTCTTGTTCGTCCGAGATCAAGGACGCCCTCACCTCCACGGAAAAGGGGGTCGTCATCAAGATTACCGGCAAGGATGCCTTCGTCAAATTCAAGGTAATGAAACGAGGCGACAAGCTGGCCTACTCAACCACCCCGACGGAACTCTATGTCGTGTGCGGCGACGAAACCTACTCCATGGTTGCCGTGCCGCAACGGGTTCCTTCCCAGACCATCAGGCTTTCCTCCGGGAAAGATCGAAAAATCAAAGACAACACCGCACTCTATTCAGGACTCCCCTTTGAAAAGATGATGCTGAAGGCAATCCAGGACGTCTATACGGAGCAGATCCCCGATTCCTACACTGTTCTAAAGGCTGATAAACGATTTGAAGCCTACAAGGAAATCCGGATAGCGTTGAAACGGGTCGTGGATGTGGAAGGAGAAGGGCTCAGGATCAAGGAATACCTGGTGTCCCTGAAAGATGACACCAAGGAATTCAAGATGAACGAGAAGATGTTTATCAGGACCGAACTGGCGGAAAACCCTGTGGCGGTTTCGCTGGAGCGCCACATCCTGCGTCCCGGTGAAACCATCAGGGCCTTTGTCGTGGAACAACGGGGTGCGCGGCAAGGCTTCTCCGGCAAATTGGAATCCGACCTGCCGGTTCTGGAAAACATGAACCAGGATAAAAAGCCTTCTCCCGGAAAAGGCGTGCAGAAAGTTCCGACTGAAAAGCTGGAGGGCGATGATGAAAGATAAATTCAAAGCCTTCTGGAGCAAGCTGAGTTCCAAGCAGCGCCGCAGTTTCGTGATGGTAACGGTGGGGTGTGTCCTCATAGGCTTCAGTCTGATTGGTTATCTCGCCACCCGCGGGAAGTCAGCGACACCTGAGGATAAGCGTAGACAGATGGATCTGGCACTTGAGCCGAAGCTGCTGGAGAAAACCCAGTATCTCGAGACTCAGAAAGAAATGGCCCGCAAAGATGAGGAAAACCGCTTGCTCAAACAGCAGATGGAAGCGATTAAGAACGGCGTGGCCAGTGCTGGAAGCGTATCAACACCTGTAGTCTCTGCATCGCCAACACCTGGCCAGCCACCTGTGCCGGGACAACCCAACCCTGTTGCACAAGGAAGTGGGCCGCAGTCAATGCCTGGAACCGTAACCGCCGGTCGCAAAGGCGTCAAAAGTTCTCTCGCCTTCGCCTCGCCTCCGCCCCCGAGTCTCTCAAAGGGAGCACTTCCATTGCCGCCGCCACCCCCAATGCCTTCAGGGGATCTGACCGGTCAGCCGGCAACGCCTCCCGATACGGAGGTAGGAGATATTTCTCTCGTATCGAGCAGTGCCCAGGCGAAAATCCCGCCTGCAGAGGATAAAAAAAAAGAGACGACGGCCATGTATTTACCCCCTTCTTTCATGGAGGCGATTCTACTCAGTGGCTTGGACGCCCCTACTTCATCGGACGCCAAAGGTAATCCGGTGCCGGTACTGTTGAAGGTGAAAACTCCAGCCTTTCTCCCCAACTCCGTCCGTGCCGACCTGAAGGGCTGTTACGTAATCGCGGATGGTAGAGGGAATCTTGCCACGGAGCGAGCAGAGCTTTTGCTGGTTTCCCTGTCGTGTCTCGACCGGAAAGGGAGAGCGGTCATCGACCAGAAGGTTAAAGGATTTGTGGTTGACCAGGACTCAAAAATCGGTCTCCGGGGGCGAGTGGTCGCCAAGATGGGGAGCATGATCGCCAGATCGATGATTGCCGGATTTTTCGGTGGCGTGGGAGACGTTATCAGGTCTTCGGCCACCACCACCGCCATAAGCCCGCTCGGAGCGACGCAGACGATCGGCGCCGCCGACCTGGCCAAGGCAGGGGTTGGCAATGGCCTGGCCAGCGGATTCAAGGACATCGAGAAGTTCTATATGGAACTGGCCCACCAGACCATGCCGGTCATTGAAGTTTCCGCGGCAAAGCCCGTGACGCTGGTAATCAGCGAAGGCGTGAATTTGGAAATAAAGAAGCTTCGCAAGGGAGGCGTTAAGTGAAAAAAGCGCTCTATTCAATCATAGCAACAGGATTTCTGTGCGGTTGTTCCATGATCAACCCATATCAAAGCGAATTCAGCTGTCCTGACACCTTCAAGGGGAAATGCGCTTCGGTCCGTGAGGTGTACATGGAGGATGCTGCTGCGGGAACGCAAAACAGCTCTGAACAAAACAAGGTGGAAAAACCGGCAGCCAAAGCCGGTTGCACTACCACGTACAGCGCCATGGAAGGCGAAGGCATGGTTACCACTTGCACCGATGCCGTTCCGACCGATACTGGCGCAATTACAGTGGGAAGCGCAACGGTTGCTGCTCCTGTCACCGGGAACCTGGAAGAGAGGAATTATAACCAGTACCGTTCCTCGTTGTTCGACAAGTTCAACGGACTTCTCAAGGAACCGAAGACCCCGATAGTCGCTCCCCCGAAGGTCATGCGTGTTTTGCTTCTACCGTACACCGGACAGGAGAACGAATTTTACATGCTTCGCTATGTCTATTTCTTTGTTGATAAGCCGCGCTGGATTCTTGGCGATTCTGTTACTGCCGATGGGGAGGATGAATAGCCGTGGGATTACTTGCGAAGATATTCGGCGGCGCTGAGGCCGGGCCGGCGATTGACGACATTGTCTCGATGGCGGAACGGGACAAGCTGGGTACCTTTTTCCCCTGGGTCGCCTTTGACGAGCAGGAGAAATGCTACTTTAATGCGGACGACACCGTGGGAATGATGTGGGAGTGTTCACCGCTTTGCTTTGCCGGTGAGACGACGATCACTACCCTGCAGGCGCTATTCCGCCTGAGTGTTCCGGAAAAGACAGTCATCCAGTTCATTCTTTATGCCGACCCCCATGTCAGACCGATCCTTGACGATTTCAAGGCGATGAAATCCCGGGAGATGAACCTGGTGCGGGAGGTTAACGACAATCTTGCTGGATTTTACGAAGGCGGGGCTGAAGGTCTGGCGAGTCTCAACGGGATACCGGTAAGAAATTTTCGGGCCTTCTTCACAATCAAATTCCCGGTGGCTGACGTAGAAAAACTCAATCTGGGCGAGATCCGGGGAACAATCCAGGAAACCTTGCAGGGGGCAGGCCTCCACCCCGAAAATGTCGATCCCTCATATCTTCTCGACTGGATGCGGCGAGTGTTCAACGAAGAAGTGTCTTTGAACAACGACGCCTACGACGAATCGAAAGAGATCCGCAGACAGGTGCTCTTCTCTACTCCTGTGGAGACAAAGTTCTCGAGGATCGAAATCGGGAAAAAGTATTTCCGCTGCATCACTCCCCGTGTCTACCCGAAAACCGGGACTACTATTCAGACCAACAAGCTCTTCGGCGGTATCATGGGGCACCTTACCGATGGTGATCAGATCAGGACGCCGTTTCTCTACAGTATCAACGTCCTGATGAAGAACCAGAAGTCGAAACTCCATACCAAGTGCAATGTCATTCTGCAACAGAAAGGGGTCGGCTCCTTTGCCCCGTCTCTTGCCCGGAAGCAGGAAGAGCACATGTGGGCAGCGGACGAACTGGAACGGGGCACTCTGTTTCTCAAGGTGATTCCGACGCTCTGGGTCTTTGGCACCGATGAACGGCTGGTGAACGAATCCGTAACCCGGTCGAAGCGGATCTGGGAGGGGCAGAATTTCGTGATGCAGGAGGACAAGGGTATTCTCATGCCGCTGTTCCTGTTGTCGTTGCCGTTCGGCTTTTACGATGTGAAAGGGAATCTGGAAACCCTGGATCGGGACCATGTCATGCCGGTGGACTCCATCGCCGTGACCCTTCCCATCCAGGGAGACTTCGCCGGTCTCGGCCGGCCTGCCATGCTCTTTACCGCCCGCAAGGGGCAGCTTTTCGGGCTCGACATCTACCACAAGAAGGGGGTCAACAACCATAACGCCCTCATCTGCGGAACATCCGGGGGCGGCAAAAGTTTTTTCCTCAACTACCTTCTTTTCAACTACTACGCCATGAATGCCAAGATCCGGGTGATCGACATCGGGGGGAGCTACAAGAAGATGACCACCCTCTGCGGCGCCCGCTACCTTGACTTCTCGGAAGAATCGCAGGTCTGTCTCAATCCGTTCACCCACATTGTCGATGTGGAACACGACATTCCCACCATCGCGCCGATCGTGGCGCAAATGATCTTTTCTTCCGGCAACAACAGTCCCAGCGAAACGGAGATGACCCTGATCACCCAGGCCGTCAGATGGGCCTGGGACCAGGAAGGACCGTCCGCCTGCATTGATACGGTCTACGAATACCTGGCCAACTTCGACAGCTATTCGTCTGCCGGTGGCGAGATCAGGGAGGCGGCAACGCGGCTGGCCTTCAATCTGGCCGACTTTCGCAGCAGCGGCGCTTTCGGGAGGTTTTTCAACGGCAGGAGCACATTCGACATCTCCAACGACGATTTCGTGGTCCTGGAACTTGAACATCTTCTGCCGAAGAAAGCGCTCTTCAAGGTTGTCACCCTCCAGGTGATCAATGCCGTCACCATGGACTTGTACCTTTCCGACCGGTCCGAACGGCGCCTGGTCTGTTTCGATGAGGCATGGCAGTTCCTCGGTGAAAGTTCGACATTGAAACAGGTCATTGAGGAGGGATACCGGAGGGCGCGTAAGTACCACGGCTCATTCACCATCTGCCTGCAGTCAGTACTTGATACTCTCCGCTTCGGAGCTGTCGGCAATGTTATTCGAGAAAATTCCGCCTTCAAGTTCTATCTGGAATCGACGGCATTCGAGGAAGCCAAAAACCAGGGGGTTTTGGACTACGACGACTTCACCATGCAGATCCTCAAGTCGACCAAGAGTCTGAAACCGAAGTATTCCGAAATATTCATGGACACGCCGCTGGGGATCGGTGTCGGCAGGCTGACCGTCGATCCCTTTTCGTACTATGCCTTCACATCCGACGGCGAGGAGATTGCGGAAATAGACATGATGGTGCATGCGGGGATGAGTTATGAGGATGCAATTCGTGAGATGGTTAGAAAATATCGCAGCAACTAGCCTCATCCTTGTCGTGATGACAGGGAGCGCCTTGGCTGGTGCCTATGACGACGGAAAAACGGCTGGAAATGCGGCGGCGCAATCAGCGCTCACTCAATTCGGGAGCCGGGATTTGGCGAACCAAAATATTTCCCAGCCGATGACGAGCCCGACCACTTTGATGAAGACGGTGGATGGTTCACAAAGCTTTCAGGCAAATCTCACGGCGCCCGCATCGGCAAAGTTTTTGGAACTCTTCATCCAGCCAGCCGGAACCGGCGATTTGCAGAAGGTGATGATCAGCGAGGACCTGGATACCAACGGGGCGTTCGATTATGTCTATACCTTGTCGAGACCCGTCTCGGGAGTCTGCGGCAACGGTTACATCGCCTGTGATCCGGCAACTTGGAACCACTGTCAGTATTTCAAATGGGCTGCCGGTCCTGACGGGAAAATTGTAGACGTTGCTGCGTCGATCACCGACCTCGGTGGCTGCTACTGCATCAATAAAAGCTGCGGCAGCAATCTCGTCTGGTCGAACAGTTCGGTGATCCTCCAGGATCTGGGGGGCGGAATCGTCAACGCCATTCACAACGGCAATACGGCGCTTACCATCACCAATGTCAGTTACGACCTGACGACCATCGATTACTTTGGTCGCGTAACGGGAAGTACAACCACAAGTGCAAACTCCATAAGTTCCCTGGCCTCCTCGCCGACAATCAGCGCTTTAAGCGGCTACTACACGAACTGGCCGGGTTTGACCCAAGCTAGAGACAATGCCGCAATAGCCCAGTCAACCGACCCGCAAAGCCTCTACTATCAGATCGCCAATTCCGTTGCCGCATCACAGGCGAGCGGGAAATCGAGCATCTGCACCGTCATGCGCAACAGTTCGGTGCAGACCACAACCAGGACGATCAACGATTCGGGAAATGGTCAGGCCTGCACCGACCATCTCATCTACATTCAGATTCACAAAGTCAGTGATGCCGAATACCAGGTTCAGTATGTAGATTCGGGACCGGGTGGCCTGGCTACGGCGCATAGCAACTGCGGCGACTATCCCGGCGGCAACGGTTGGCACACCATTCAGGACATTGTTATCGCACCACCCGATCCGAACAAACTGGAAAAGTTGATGCAGGCGAACCTCACCCTTTCCAGTATCACCGGTCCCGGCTGTAATTCCGGTTCCGGATCGGTGGACGGAATCGTCAACGGCTTTGACAGCCCGGTTGTCACCAGCACCGTTTGTCCAGCCAAAGGGGCGCAGTTCCCGACATACAACTGGAGCTACTACTTTCAGATCAAGGAAGACCAGTATGCCGAAGGAGTGGACAATCAGTGCGCTACCATGGAGAACGACCCTGATTGTCGCTTGCAGAATGAGACGATTGACGGGGTGCAGACCACCTTGAATTTCAATGCTACCGGTTTGAAACAGCTCCCCAGTTGCCGAAATTTCACCGGTCAGGTCGGTACCAACACTATTTGCCGCGACTGGTGGCAGAAGAAGCGCACCTACGTCTGTGGAAGCCAGACCTATGATTTTTCTGCCATCGGCACCCGGTTTGGTACGGTCATTACCTCAACCGCCGACAATGGTGCTAGTCTCGATTTTCAGGACAAGAGACTTGTCGCTGGGGGCTGGACTGATGCGAGCGGCAGCATAGCTCTTCCCACCCGCGACCCATCGCCGACCTGTGAACTGGCATGCAAAACGAGAGTTCCGAAGAACGACACCCAGGTCACGATATCCGGCGACGTGACGTCAAACAGAATCCCTGCCACATCATATGATTTCTTCTACCGGGTTTGTGACCGGAACAATGTCTGTCCCACGGGAGCCGGGGAAGAGATCGTCATGGATTGCCAGTGCATCAATGATTTCAACGAGGCGGCAACCATCATTCAGACATTACGGACCGCCGGTAAAGATACCATCTGTACCACCGGCGCCAAGAAACCTCTGTAAGTCGAGGCAAAACAGCATGATATTACGAATACTTTACGGCACGATCTATTCACTTTTGCTTGTGGCCCTTACCGGCATGCCGCAGACGGCCTTGGCGGTCGTCAGTTGCCAGGATACCATCAATCCGAACACAAGCATTCGCTACAGCGACTCCCTGGTCTCCTTCAAAGAGTACAACGGGAAGACGTACGCCATTGCGAAGTCGGCGGCGACCGGCGGCACCTCGCAGCTGGAAACTTTTTTCGATTTTACGGCCGCCATCACCCGCGCCTATTCCATGACCGGCGATGCCACCGGCTCCTTGAAGAACCTCCTCTCCCTCGGACAGTACGGGGCGGCCACACCGGTTCGGATCGACAGCGCCGATACCGAAAAGTTCATCCTCACCCAGTTTGGCAAGTACCTGGGAACTGCATCTTCCCCGCAGAGCACGTATGTCGATGCCTGGAAGGAATTCGGTACGGGAGGATTCTCCGCATTTGACGGCACAGCTCTTCCCTATACCAATTGGGTGACTGCCGTTTACACCGGCCAGGATCCTCAGGCGGTCGTCATTGGAGCGGACGGCAAATGGACAAGCGGACTTGACGGAGTAAGGAGCGCCCAGATCGTACAGTTTGACGGCAAACTCGATTGCGCCGTGTCCGTTACGCCACCACAACCGGGTAGTGTCACACCTCCGCCTCCGCCGCCATCAGGGTCGGCAGGACCCGATCTGACCAAACCGGTTTGCGGTCAGGACTTGAACGGTAACGGTTATGCTGGCGATCCGGGCGAGACCGCCAACTGCACCCAGACACCGCAGGGTTTGCTTTGCCCCGTGGGGTCTGCTAACTGTGTGGAGAGCTATTCCGCTCCCATTTGTCCGACAGGTTCGGTATTGAACACGGTGCGCGACATGTGCCAGGCGGATGCCACCGTGTCATGTGGAACAGGCTATACCTATGACGCGTCGATAGACAAATGCGTGGAACAGGTCTCCTGCCCGGATGGAGGCACCTTCAATCCGGTTACCGATCAATGCGAAAAACTGGTGTTGAACCAGTGCCCCTCCGGCTACACCTATGACAGCGCCCTGGATATCTGCCATATGAGCGCCGTCTGTTCCGGTGGAACGCTGAACCCGACCAGGGACCGGTGCGAAACGCCTCCCAACTGGAACTGCCCGACCGGCTTCATCTATAATGCAACCAGCCTGAGATGCGAAGCAAGTCCCTATTGTCCTTCCGGAACAGCGTACAACGCCACTCGCGACCGGTGCGAAGCCGCTCTCGGCAGTTGTCCAACCGGTTACAGCTACAACGCGGTTCTCAATAAATGTACGGTCGCCATTAATTGCCCATCGGGTGGCAGCCTCAATGGCACAACGGACAAATGCGAGCTTGTCAGTTCCATTTCGTGCCCTTCCGGGACTACGTATAACGCCGCCACCGGCAAATGCGAGAACGCCCCTTCGTGTGCTTCACCCGGAACGTATAACGCGGCCTACGATCTCTGCCTTACCACTTCGACCGGGGCTGCCTGTCCCACCGGTTATGTCTACAACTCCTCTTACGGCGCGTGCATCTCAACCCCTTCCTGTGTCGGTGGGACCTATAGCAATGCCAATAACAGGTGTGAAGCCAACCCGTCCTACAGCTGCTCCGATGCCAGCTACTCCTACAATTCCGGTATCGGCCGATGTGAGAAAGCTCCTGTCTGCAGCCAGGGAAGTTACAACTCCACCTACAATATTTGTCTACAGAATATCATCCATACCTGTCCGTCTGGCTACAACTACAACACAACTACCGGTAGATGCGAAATGACGCCGGTATGTCCAACTGGCACGTCGTTCAACAACATTACGAATAGATGCGAAGCGTCGGCGACGTCAATCACCGGGTATACCCAGCCGATCACAGGGAAAACGGAGATCATCAAATACAAGTCAAGGGGGGATACGAGCACCGGAATATCTCAGTACTCCACATCACCGCCAGCCCTAGACGCTCTAAGCTTCGATTTCATCCTCCAGAACGGACAAGTCGTGCTCAAGCAGGAGTGCGCTTGGGGGGGCTCAGGAAACTGCGGCTGCCCCAGCCCCCACTGGAACGGCTGGTGCAGAGCAGGCACGGATCTCTCCCAAAGCGTGAGCGGAAATACGCTGACCGTTACGGCTACAATTTATGACTGGGGTACCGATTGGAATTCGCCTTATTGCGCGCCAGGCTACACCATGACGGATGACGGTAACGGAGGCTATTACTGCGCCGGATGCCCTGTGACCAATTCCTACTACGATTATGACTTGGGGCAAACTGTTACGTATACCTATTACAGCTGCAGCGATGCCGTTCAATACCCGACCTACAAGGCGTACACCACCGGGGCAGCGGCAAGCGCCGCCCTCTCCGAGTTCGTTTCATGTCCTGCCGGTTACACATTGACGGGTCCACCCAGCACTTCCACCTGCACGACAATCGTGAGCCAGTGGGGAGTCCAAACCGGGATCACCGACTGTACGCAGGCAGGCCTATACACTTGTACTGCCCCGACCAAAGCCTGCAGTTCTGGCTACACGCTGTCGGGAAACGTCTGCTACCAGAACCCGACTTGCCCGGGCGGCAGTTTCGATTACAGCACCCATGTCTGTTATGCCGCTTACACCCCAACCTGTCCGACTGGAACTGCCTACGACAGCAGCATTGGCTCCTGCACAGTCGCTCCCACATGCAGCAACGGCCTGCTCGACGGTAACCGGGATGTCTGCTATCAGAGCGCGAACGCCGGTTGTGCGGGCGGCTACACCCTGTCGGGCTCCATATGCATAGCAACCCCCTTCTGCGCGACGGGCGGAAGCTTGGATGGTTCGATTGATTTCTGCAAGGCCACGGCAACCTGGAACTGTCCGTCCGGTTATTCCTATAGCGCCACGTATGGCCAGTGCTACCAGGCTGCCAGTTGCGGCGCAGGGTCATTGAACGCCTCTCTCGATGTCTGTCAGCAGTCCTACTCCCTGACTTGTCCGTCCGGATACACATTGAACGGGACCACCTGTCAGCTTTCACCATCGTGCTCTGCCGGAGGGATCTACAACTCGGCCCTTGATCTCTGCGATGGCGGCGCCAATGTTTGCGTCTCTCCGCTTACCCTCGATCCGGTTACCGACTCATGCTACCAGGCGGCAAGCTGTTCCGGTGGGACACTCAACATAGCGAAAGACATTTGCGAAGCGGTGCCGACCGTCAATTGCGGAGCCTTCAGTTGGGACAGCGCGACTCAGGTCTGTTACTCCCCACCGGTCTGCAACCTGGGTGCCTATGACGCCACGGCCAACGAATGCCGGGCGACGGTCACCAGAAATTGCGGAACCTATGGCTGGTCATCGACACAGGCGAAATGCACCCAACAGATCGTATGCCCGAAAGACGGCGGTTATGCATTAAGCAATACCGTCGCCTATTCGCCCACCCTCGACAAGTGCGCTTCGGATGCTCAGCATACCTGTCCGACCGGGACCACCTATAATGGCCTCCCCATATCAAAATGCGAAGCAGTGCCGGTATGCACCGGCGATGGCATCTATAACACGACGGTCCACAGCTGCTTCCTTGGAATGAACACCTGTCCCCTCGGCACCCAGTACAGCTGCATGAGCAATCAGGGAACGATGCAGTGCTCGCCCAACCAGTGCTTTACTGCCGGCGCAAGCGGAACCGAGCAGATAACGACCATGGACGAGTCGATGATGCAGAACGACGGCCAGCGGGACCAGAACGGCAATTGCCTCGACCAGCTCTATGTCTTCAACGGTAAGGCATCCCGTTGCCGACCGCCCGGACTCACCGTGGGGTATCTCAATAATTGCTGCGAAAGCGACAAGGTCGGTTCTGACGACATGGGGAGCAATATCTCCAATGTGGCTAACGGCATCCAGACCGCCTATGAAATCGGCCAGGTCGCTTACTACTCGAATCTGGTGACCAGTGGCGCAGCTACACTGACTCCCCTTGTCGGAACAACATCGGTTGGCATAGTGACCGCCACGGGAACCACAACTGTCAGCGGCGCAGTCGCCACTGGGGTCTCTGCCGCGGCAGCGAGCGGGTCTACGGGTATCGCAGCAATCGGTTCAGCCATGGAAGCCTATGTCGGCGCTCTCCTCAATCCGGCAACGATTGTCGTGGCTATTGTCGTCATGGTGGTGATGAAGGTCCTCTTCGGCAGCGGTTGCGATCAGGGGGACATCCAGACCGGAATGCAGGCCGCTTCCAAGGACTGTCACTATATCGGCGATTATTGCGAGAAGAAATGGCCCATGGTGGGTTGTGTCCAGAAGGCGAAAAGTTACTGCTGTTTCAACACCAAGATGGCGCGGATCATCCACGAGCAGGGACGTCCCCAGCTAGTTTCATTCGGCGCGGACGGTGGTTGGGGCGTACCGGCTGCCCCAAACTGTCGCGGCTTTACTCCGGATGAATTCCAGTACCTGGATTTCTCCCGTATCGATCTTTCCGAATACTTTGAAGACATCCAGAAAGACCTGAGCACGAAGATACAGGGGGCGCAGACGACGATCCAGAACAAAGTGCAGCAGCACTTCCAGGCAACAACGGGGGGTATCTGATGTTGAGGCTTGGCCTGGCGCTACTTGCCATTCTCGCTGCTGTATCCGCCCACGCAAAGGACCTGGGAAGCGTCGGAACAACCTACGCCATAGCGGAGAAGGATGCCCTTACCGAGATCGAAGAACGGGCAAAAGCGGTTGATTGGGGCAAGGTGCTACAAAGAAAACCGATTGAGGAGTATGACGGTCCGGAGGACCGGGTACAACTCCCTCGTGCCGTGCGTGACAGATCCTTTGCGGTGGATTTGACCTACACCCTGCAGATGGATATCCCGGATGGCAAGGGAGGGATTCTCTATCCGCGGGGTTACACCTTCAACCCCCTCGAATATGTCGCATTCACCAAGACCCTGGTCGTCATCAACGGCAACGATCCGGAACAGGTGAAGTGGTTTGCCGCATCGGAATTCAGGAGTCGTGTCGATGTAACGCTGCTCCTCACCGAGGGGAACTACGGTCGTCTGGGGAAAAAGCTCAATGTCCCCTTGTTCTATGCCGACTCACGGATTGTTGAGCGGTTGCAGTTGGCGGCTGTGCCGACAGTCGTCAAACAGGAAGGAAAGGAAATGGTCGTGAGGGAGATTGCCGTGCCGCGTGTACCGCCAAGCAACAACAAAGCCGGTGCATTGCCGAGGGCTGGGAGAAACGTGGAATGAAGAGGAATAAACGCATCACAATCGTCGTTGTCATGCTGACAGCGGCATCATGGCTGGTCAGTGCTTCTGTTGTCCATGCCGCTACCGCTTGTTCGGGTACGCCGATTAACCCGGTGACGGATATCTGCTGGCAGTGCATGTTCCCGGCACAGATCGGCAGTGTTTCCTATGGTAACGGGCAGGAGTCCGCACCGGGGAACATTACTTCGCCTGCCTGTGTCTGTCCGGACAGCAAACAGGGAATCATAGCGGGGCTTTCCGTCGCTTTTTGGGAGCATGCCCGGATGATCGAGACGGTGAAAGACCCATACTGCTTTCCAATCCTGGGGACCGGCATGACCAACCCGAAACCAGGCTTTTCATCCGGAACCTCCAGGGGCCCGGGCCACAACGATAATGAGTATTCGTTTCAACAGGCTCATTACTACACCTTTCCGGCCTGGTCGATCCTGAAGCTCTTCATGGATTTCCCGTGCGCCGAACAGGGTGGTTTCGATCTCGCCTACATGACCGAAGTGGACCCCATGTGGAATGACGACAGCCTCTCTTTCATCATCAACCCGGAGGCGCTGTTGTTCGGCAATCCCATCTCCCAGATTGCCTGCATCGCGGACAGCGTGGCGGCTACGGTTACCACCCCAATCGATCCCCTGTTCTGGTGCATGGGATCGTGGGGGTCATTTTACCCCCTGACCGGAAGCATGAATTCCAGCGAACCGTTGAGCGTCAATGCCGGGCTTGCTGCCCGAATGCTCTTTAAGCTGGGGCGGGAGTCGCTTTTGTTCGATACCGGCATCAACCAGTGTTCCTCCGGTGGAGTCATCACCCCGATCCTCGTTAAGAGCAACTACCGCCTGCAGATCGTCAAGCCGGTACGTGGCACAGCCTGCAGCCCTATCGGCCGGCCGTCACTGATCTGGGGTTCTGCGAAGAACCCTCCGTGGGGGGCAGGTACGAATTCACCGGACAATTTTCTCTGGTCAATGACCAGAAGGAGGGTGTGTTGCGTAGGCTACGGGCTCAATTGATTGTTTCTATGCTGTTTGCGACCAGCCTGCCGGTATTTGCCGGAGAGAAGGCCGGGTACATTGCCACTCCCGATTCCTGCTACATTCCGGAAAAAGTGGAAGGCGAATCTGTCTATCTGAAAAAAGCCGGTGTTTGCGCCGGGCATCCGGGCCGGGCGTTCGTCCAGACGGA
>Ga0184615_10000320_pt1 | contig 27860 bp, 26 predicted proteins | sample PLM4_65_coex_FD_133134 | JGI IMG/M metagenome (GOLD analysis project Ga0184615, IMG submission 133134) | Groundwater sediment microbial communities from an aquifer in East River, Colorado, USA - PLM4_65_coex | ecosystem: Environmental > Terrestrial > Soil > Riparian zone | place: USA: East...
CCCCGACCAGGCGATCCCCGGCATCCTCGCCTCGGCCTTCGGCTATCAGGGGCAGAAGTGCTCGGCGTGCTCGCGGGTGATCGTCCTCGAATCGATTTGCGACGCGTTCATCCCGCGCCTCAGGGACGCGGTGGAAAGCCTCGCGATCGGGCCGCCGGACGACCCGGCCCACGTCGTGGGTCCAGTCATCGACGCCGCGGCGCGCGACCGGCTCCTTGCGATGATCGACCGGGGCGTCGCCGACGGCCTCGCCCTGCGCGTCGCCTCCCCGCCGCCGCTGCCGGGTTACTACGTCCCGCCCGCGCTCTTCGGCCCCGTGCCCCCCGATCATCCGCTGGCCAGCGAGGAGCTGTTCGGGCCCGTTCTGTCGATCCTGGTCGCCAAGGACTTCGACCACGCGCTGGCCCTCGCCAACGGCGTGGACTACGCCCTCACCGGCGGCGTCTATTCGCGCAGCCCGGCGAACATCAAGAAGGCGGCCGAGGCGTTCGAGGTCGGCAACCTGTACGTGAACCGCCCGATCACGGGCGCCCTGGTCGGCCGCCAGCCCTTCGGGGGATTCCGCCTCTCCGGCGTCGGGTCCAAGGCGGGCGGACCGGACTACCTGCCGCAATTTCTCCTCCCCAAGAGCTGGAGCGAGAACACCACCCGCCACGGCTTCGCGCCCGGGATCGAGAATCCATAACGTCGCCCAGCGCGGGCGCGATTGTAGTCCGCCGCGCGCTTTGCTATGATGATGGACAATTTTGCTGGGGATGGGCATGGTTTTTGTCGCTCGGATGGTGCGCGCAGCGCGGTTGGACCCCTCGCTCTACGAAGAGGTCGAGGCGGATCGCCGGGCCACGGGACAGGCGGCGGGCGTCGTCGTGCTCTCCGGCGTGGCCGCGGGTATCGGCGCCCTCGCGTGGGGCGGCCTCCAGGCCGTCGCGGTCGGCGTGGTCGGCGCGGTGGGGGGCTGGCTCATCTGGGCGCTGCTGACGTACGCGATCGGGGTGAAGCTCTTCCCCGAGCCGGAAACCCGCTCCGACTTGGGCGAACTGTTTCGGACGATCGGCTTCGCGAGCGCGCCCGGAGTGGTGCGGGTGTTCGGGCTCATCCCGGGCGCGAGGGATGGCGTGTTCCTGGTCGCCGCGGTCTGGATGCTGATCGCGACGGTCGTGGCGGTCCGCCAGGCGCTGGACTACCGCAGCACGTCGCGGGCCGTGGGCGTCTGCGCCCTCGGCTGGTTGATCCAGGCCGTCGTCTTCGTGTTCCTGCTGCGCGCGCAGGGCCTCGATCCGAGCCAGATGGGCCACGCGCCGATCGGGACCTCGACGCCGTGATGGAACGACACGAACGCCTCGGCATCCGCCACCAGGTCCTCAAGAAACTGCGCGACGCCTTCCTCTACGGCAGCGAACCGACGTTCACGCTCTCGTCAGGCCGCAAGAGCCGCTACTACATCGACTGCAAGAAGGTGACGCTCGACCCCGAGGGCGCCTTCCTCATCGCGCGCCTGGTGCTGGACGCGATCGCCGACGACGAGGTCGACGCGATCGGCGGCATGACGCTGGGTGCCGACCCGATCGCGGTTGCGGTTGCGGTCGTCAGTTACCAGGAAGACCGGCCGATCGCGGCCTTCGTCGTCCGCAAGGAACCCAAGGCCCACGGCGCCACCTCATACATCGAGGGCAACCTCCCGCGGGGTTCGCGCATCGTGGTGGTCGACGACGTGCTCACCAGCGGCGCGTCGACCGAGCGGACGATCGGCATCCTCAAGGAGGCCGGCTGCGTCATCGTCAAGGTCCTCGCGCTGGTGGACCGCAAGGAAGGCGGCCGCGACCGACTCGCCGCGGCGGGGTACCCGATCGACGCGCTGTTCACCATCGAGGACCTGCTCAAGGCCTGAGCGCCGGAGCGTCCTCCCCTCGGGTGGGTGTGCGGGGCGGGAACCCGATGTGTTTTAATAGGTCCATGGTTTCCGTCGCGCATCGATCGGCCCACTGACGTGATCCGTCTCCTCTTTCACCCCATCGTCCTGCTCCTGATCGCGCTGGCCGCGATCAGCCTCTGGCGGTGGTCCAGGCGCGTGAACCTCCGGGTCGGGTTGACCCGTCCCCCGACCCCTCGGGAGTGGGCATTCATCGCCCTCGCGGTCCAGCTTCTCCGCCGTCTCCTGCGGTTGCGGCTGTAGGAGCCTGTCCATGAACGGCCATCTGCTGCGTTGCCGCTGCGCTTCCGGTGCTCACGTACGACCCAGTACGCTCCGCTCCGGTTCTCGCGACGCCTTGCATCTGACCATTCCTGAACAGGCTCCGACCCCCGAATACTCGGACAGACTCCTGTCGAGCGGAAGCCCACGCGCTGGCGATCACACCGCCATCGGGTGTATGCTTGGTGCAGGTACAGATGCAGGAGGAGGTATGAGCAAACAGCCGAAAGGGGATGCCGTTCCACGCAAGGACGGTGACGCCGAGACGAAACCGCACGCGCTTCCCATGGTCCCCGCGAGCGACACGAAACCGGCGGCGAAGGACCAGACGACCGATCACGCGGATGCGGACCCCCTGGCCAAGTGGCGGGCGGCGCGGGAGATGGAAGAGGAGATGAGCGACGTGTTCGATGAGGACCGCGTCACCCACCGCCACGGGAATACCGAACCCGAAGCGGATTGACCCCGCCCGCTTTCCACCGCTCCGGCCGCTGTGATATGGTGGCGCACACGATGAGACGCGGGATCCGCGCATCGCTCCCGGCGCTCGCCGTGGCGCTCGCCCTCGCGGGGTGCGCGGCCCCTCGCGGCGCGCATCCTCCGCCCGGACACCCCCCGGCCCCGTCGGCGTCCACGGCGCTTTCCCCCGATCTCGGCGAGTCGCCATACCGCCGGATCGACGGACTGGCCGAGGGAATGATCCTGCACGTGCCGACCGGCGTCGAGTTGACGCGCGTGCAGCTCTTCGACCTCCTGGCCGGCGCCCGCATCGTCTACGTGGGCGAATCCCACAACAACGTCCGGCACCATCGCGTCCAACTCGATATTCTCACTGCGCTCGCGGACCGGTTTCCCGGCAAGGTGGCCGTCGGCATGGAGATGTTCCAGCGCCCGTCCCAGCCCGACCTCGACCGCTGGAGCCGCGGCGACCTCGACGAGCCGGCGTTCCAGACGGTCTGGTACGAGAACTGGACCGAGGACTACGATTATTATCGCGACATCCTGACCTTCATCCGGGACCGCCGGATTCCCCTGCTGGCGCTCAACGCCTCCGAGCGCACCGCGCGCGCGCTGGCGGAGGGCGGCCCGTCCGCCCTCCCGGCGGATGAGCGCCCCCTGATTCCCGACATCGACACCAGCGACCCGTTCCACCGCCGGCAGATGGAGGCGGTGTTCGGCGCGCACGCCAAGGGCGCGGGCTTTGAAACGTTCTATCGGACAATGCTGCTATGGGATGAAACGATGGCCCAGACCGTGGCGGAGTTTGTGACGAGTCCGGCCGGCCGCGACAAGACGCTCGTCGTGTTCGCGGGCGGCGGCCACGTGGCGCACGGCTTCGGCATCCCGCGGCGGGCCTTCCGCCGGGCGCCCGTCCCCTACGTCACGATCGTGCCCCACACCCCCGTCACGGAAGCGCCGGCCAATCGTCCCGACCTCGTGATGAACGTCGAACCCGTCGCGCTGCCGCTCCCCGTCGCCGACGTCGTCTGGGCGACCGGCTACGAGGACCTCGAAGGCTCCAAGGTGCGCCTGGGCGTCCGGATCGAGCCCGGGAACGGCGGCGTGGCGGTCAACGACGTGGAGACCGATTCGGCCGCGGCGCGCGCCGGCATGCGGGAGGGCGATCTGATCGTGGCGGTGGACGGCGAGGCGGTCCGCAAACCCGTCGATCTGATCCGACGGATCCGTGCCCACCATCCCGGCGACCACGCGAGCCTCGGGGTCGCCCGCGGAGCGGAAACCCTCACGATCGACGTGTCCTGGCCGCCGTGACCGCGGAGTCTACGCCCGCTTCTCGCCCGACGGCTCCGGCGGGTGACCCTGGCGGCACGCTCTACGTCTTCCTCGTTTCCGACGCCACCGGCGAGACCGCCGTCAGAATGGCGGTGGCGGCGCTTTCGCAATTCGAGACGCGCGACGTGGTGACGGTCCGGCGCCCGCACGTCCGCACCGAGGAGCACCTCCGCGAGGCCGTGCTCGAGGCCGGCGCCGTTCACGGCACGATCCTGCACACGCTCGTCTCGGCCCGCAATCGGAAACTGATGCTCGAGCTCACGCTCGCCCACGGCGTGCCGGCGATCGATCTAATGGGGCCGCTCCTCGCCCACCTGGAAACGTTCTTCGGCTCGACGCCGAAGGCCGAGCCGGGCCTCCTCCACCGCATGGACGAGGAGTACGTCCGCCGGATCGAGGCGGTCCAGTTCGCGGTCGGCCACGACGACGGCCAGAGCGTCCAGACCCTGCACCAGTCCGACATCGTGCTCATCGGCGCCTCCCGGACGGGCAAGACCCCGCTGTCGATGTATATGGCGCAGTTCGGCTGGAAGGTCTCGAACGTCCCGATCATTCTGAACCTGGCGCCGCCGAAGGAGTTGTTCGCGATCGACCCGGCGAAGATCGTTGGCCTGGTGATCTCGCCCGACAAGCTGGCGACGATCCGCGCGGCCCGGGTGGAGAAGTTCCACCAACCCGACCTGCGGTACGCCCAGGCCGAAACGATCGCGCAGGAGCTCGACTACTGCCGGGGCCTGTTCGCCGCCCACCCCGCCTGGCGGGTGCTGGACGTCACCTCCCGCGCCGTGGAGGAAGTCGCCGCCGACATCATGAGTACCCTCGCGCGGCCGGGGAAGCGGTAGGAAAAAGGGGACGAGGGGCTACCACCAGTCCTTCCGTTTGAAGTACCACGCCAACCCCAGCATGACGGCGGCCATCCCCACGAGGGTGGCCGGATAGCCGTAGCGCCACCGCAGCTCCGGCATGTCCTCGAAATTCATGCCGTAGATCCCGGTGATTACCGTGAGCGGCAGGAGGAGCGTCGCCACGATCGTCAGAACCTTCATCACCTCGTTGAGCCGGTTGGACACCGCCGACAGATACGCGTCGCGCACGCCCGCCAGCGTTTCCCGGTAAAACTCGGCCATCGCCGCCACCTGTACGACGTGGTCGAACACGTCGCGAAAGTACAGCCGGGCCTTCTCGCTCACCGGCGCGAACGGCTCACGGCTCAGGCGGTTGATCACGTCCCGCTGCAGGTGGGCGCTGCGAATGAGGTGGAGCAGGTGGCGCTTCTCGCGAAACACGTCCGCGAGCACGGCCGGATCGGGGCGCGCCACGACCCGCGTTTCCAGGTCGTCGATTATGGTTTCGACCTCGTCCAGCAGCGACAGATACCGGTCGATGATCCGGTCGACGATCCCGTGGAGCAGAAAGTCCGTGCCGCGCTTCAACAACATCGAGTCCCGCGCGGCCTCCCGTCGCACCTCGTCGATCACGGGGGAGGGGCCGTCGTGCACGGTGACCAGGTAGTGTTCGCCGAGAAAAAAGTGATGTTCCATCGCGGTCACGGATCGTGACGCGGCGTCGTAACCGGCCTCGTGGAGCACGGTGAACAGGTGGCCACCGTAGTCGTCGAGCTTGGGCAGCTCGTTGGCGATCCGGCAGTCCTCCACTGCGAGGGGGTGGAAGCCGAACACGGTCTCCAACAGACCGAATTCCCCGTCGGTCGCGCCCTCGAGGTCGAGCCAGAACGGCGTGCGGGTCTCGATCAGGCGGGCAATGGCTTCGGACTGAAGGGGTCCCGGTTCGACGTGGCCGTCGCGGACGACGAAGAGGGTCAACACCGTGTCACCCCGAGGATTCGCACACCTGACCTCCCGATTATGCCGCCTCCGAGCCGGCCGGCCGGTTTCCTACGACTCGCCATCCAGCACGATCCGGTGTTGCTGCAGCGTCGTGCCCTCGGCCCTGGCGAGTTCGACGAGGGATTCGCTGTAGTCGGCTCGCGCGCGGATTTCGGCGGAGCGGGCGGCGACCAGTTGGGATTGGGCCTGCAGGACGAGGAAACTCGTCGACGCCCCCGCACGGAGCTTGGCTTCCTCGGCTTTAAGTGATTCCTCGGCCAGCCGACTCGCGACCCGCGTCGCCGCCACGCGCTGAGAGTTCGTTTGCACCTGACCCACGGCATTGTCCACCTGGATAACGACGTCCTGCTCCAACCGCTTGATGGTCAGGACCGCCTGCTCCTCTTCGAGGCGCGCGATCTCGTAGGCCGCCTTGGCCCGGCGATTGCCCAGCGGGATCGTCGCGATGACGCCGATGCTCCAGACGGGATTGTCCCGGTCCGCCACGTGGTCGGCGAAGTTGCCCACGCTACTCCCCTGCGCGTTCAATCCATAGCTGGTCTGCAGATCGATCTCGGGCCAGAGTTGGTTGCGATTGAACGCGAGCAGGATGCCCCGCCGCTCCAGGTTGTGACGGGACTGGACCACATCGGGTCGGCTCTCCAGCGCGGTGCGGATACTTCTCGCCGCGTCGGTCTCGACCGGTTGGTCGGACAGCGGCTCCGCCGGCCGCAGCGACACCCCGCGCAGGGTCATCACGTCCGCGGCGATCAGCCGCTTCAAGGCGTTCTCGCGATCGGTGATGGCGCGCTCGGCCACGATCACCGCCTCCTCGCGCTCGGCCGCGCCCGCTTCCCCTTGGGTCACGTCCAGCGGCGACATGACGCCGATCTGGACCCGCGTGCGGTTGTCCGCGAGCAGCGCCTTGGCACGGTTTAAATCTTCGAGCTTGGCCTTGTGGTCCTCGATGGCGAACACCAACTCGAAGTAGGCGCGGCTCACGTCACTGACGGTATCGATCACCTGGCGCGCAACCTGTTCCAGGGCGATCTGCCGGTCTTTTCGCGCCAGGCGGATCGCGGCAGTGTTCGGCGAGCGGCCGAGGTTTTTGAGCAAGGGTTGCGTCAACGTGAGGCTCGTCGTGCCGGTGTACACGAACGATGGGGCGAGCGTGCCCGAGGAGCGCGTCGTGTCGAACGCCGAAAGCTCGTAACGCGTGCCGATCGGCAGCGTGCCGGTGAGCGCCGCGCGCGTCTGTAACTGCTGCTGCTCCAGCGTCGCAAGCCCGAGCGCCGCCGCCCGCTCGGGGGCCAGCGGCTCCGACGCGTCCTGGTAGCTCAACTCGCCCACCAGCGAGGGGTCGAACACGCCCTGCGCGAGCACAACGCTCCAGGACTGGATCGCGGGATTGACGCGCTCGATCCTGATATCGAGATTGCCGGCCAGCGCCCGCTCGATGCACTCCCGGAGCGTCAGCGACTGAACATCGGGCGCCTCCCCGGCGCTCGCCACCAAGGCACTCAGCGTCAGAGCGACGATCACAATGACCGTTCGAAGGAGCCTGTTCAGGAGTGGCCAGATGCAAGGCGGAGGGAGGTCTTGCGCGCGGAGCGTACTGGTTCGTACGTGAGCACGCAAGACCGACTGACAACGCCGCTCTAGCGTGACGGACGAATGCTGCTTCCCGAGATGGCCGCTCATGGACAGGCTCCCGTCACTCGTAGCGTAACGCCGTAATAGGGTCGAGGCGCGAGGCCTTGCGCGCGGGGTAAAACCCGAAGAAGATGCCCACCGCCGCGCTGAACAAGAACGCCACCGCGATCGATCCGGGCGAGATCAGGGTCGGCCAGTTGGCCACCGCCGACAACACCTTGGCCGTGACGATTCCGACCGCGATGCCGATCACCCCTCCCGCCATACTCAGGGCGATCGCTTCCAGGAGAAACTGCATCAGAATGTCGCGCGCGTGGGCGCCCACCGCCATGCGGATGCCGATCTCGCGCGTGCGCTCGGTCACGCTGACCAACATGATATTCATGATCCCGATGCCCCCCACGATGAGCGAGACGCTGGCGATCGCGCCCAGCAGCGTCGTCATGACCCGCGAGGTCTCGGTCGCGGCCTCGGCGATGTCCTGTTGGGTCCGCACGGTGAAATCATCGTCACGCCCGGGGCCGATTCGGTGGCGCTGGCGCAGCAATTCCGTAATCTGTTGCGGCATGGAGGCCAAGAGCAAGGCGCTGGCCGCTTGGATGTTGATCGAGCGCAGGGTGGTGGTGCCCATCACCCGTTTCATGGCCGCGCTGTAGGGCATGATGATGACGTCGTCTTGATCGGTGCCCATCACGGACAGCCCCTTCGGCGCGAGCAGTCCCACGATAACGAACGGCACGTTCTTGATCCGCAGGACCCGGCCGATCGGGCTCTCCCCGCCGTAGAGTTGCTGCGCGGTGGTTCGGCCGATCACGGCCACCTTGTTGGCGCTGCGCACGTCACGCTCGGTGAACGGTTCGCCTTCGACCACCGCCCATCCGCGAATCTCGAAGTAATCCGGCGACTCCCCCAGCACTTGGGTGGCCCAATTCTGATTGTCGGCGACCACCTGGGTGATCGTGCGCACCTCGGGGCTGATCCCGGCCACGCCGGAAATCTCGCGCCGGATCGCCTCCACGTCCTCGACCGTCAGCGTGCCCGCGCCGCCCCAGCCCGTGCGCAACCCGCTGCTCGTCGTGCTGCCCGAGAACACGAGGATGACGTTGCGGCCGAGGCTCGCGATCTGGGCCTCCACCTGGGCCTTCGCGCCGTTGCCGATCCCGACCATCGCAATCACCGCTCCCACGCCCACGATGATCCCGAGGGTCGTCAGCGCGGACCGCATCGGGTTTCGGCGCAGCGCCCGCCACGCGATCTTCGCGGTGGCCAAGGGTCTCATCGCGTCACGGCCCCACCGGCTGAACGGGCGGCAGGCGGCGCAATTCGACGGCAGCGTCGAGCCGCTCGCGGACGGGCGCGTCGGCGACGATGAACCCGTCGCGCATCACGATGGTACGTTTGGTGTGCCGGGCGATGTCGGGTTCGTGCGTCACCATCAGGATGGTGATGCCCTGGGCGTTGAGACGCTGGAAGACGCCCATGATCTCCACGCTGGTGCGGCTGTCGAGGTTGCCGGTCGGTTCATCGGCGAGCAGCAAGACCGGCTCGTTGACCAGCGCCCGGGCGATGGCCACGCGCTGCTGCTGGCCGCCGGACAATTGATTCGGGTGATGGTCGGCCCGGTCGGCGAGCCCGACGAGATCGAGCGCCCGTAGGGCGCGCTCGCGCTGCAAGGCCGCCGTGAACCCTCGCGCGTACAGCATCGGCAACTCGACGTTTTCCAGCGCTGAGGTGCGGGAAAGGAGATGAAACCCTTGGAAGACGAACCCCAATTTCTTGTTTCGGAGGTCGGCGAGCTGATCCCGGTCCAAATCGGACACCTCCACGCCGTCGAGAACGTACCGGCCGCTGGTGAGCCGGTCGAGGCAGCCCAGGATGTTCATCAACGTGGATTTGCCCGACCCGCTCGCGCCCATGACGGCGACGAACTCGCCCGCGCCAATGTCGAGGCTCACGCCGCGCACGGCATGCACCTCGATGTCGCCGGTGCGATACGTCTTCGACACCTTGTCCAGCCTGATCAGTGCGCCCATCGCCGGCATCCCGATTCAGCCTAGGAGCCTGTTCATGAATGGCCATCTGCGGCGTTGTCACTTCGGAATCCCTCCTCACGTACGACCGCAATCCCCCGGGAATGCTTCGTACCTCCAGGAGTCTCCCAGTACGCTCCGGGGGGATTCCTCGCTCCGCCTGGCATCTGACACATTCCTGAACAGGCTCCGACACCCCAATACTTTACTTTGACACCCTCCTAGAAACGCCGCATGCCGCCAAAGGGATTCGTCGTGGGCGACGAACCCGATTGGGTGACGCGGAGGCCCGCAACAACCCGATCTCCTTCGTTGAGCCCTTCGATGACTTCGGTGGACACGCCGTCGCTGATCCCCGTTTTGATCGGCACCGGGGTCGGCGCACCGTTTGCCTGACCGGCAGGCAGGACGTACACCGTCCGCGTCGGCGCTCGCTCGCCTCCCGGCCGCCTCGCGGTTGCCACGTCGGGCTGCGTGCCGTTCCGATCCCTTCCTTGGCCGGGAGGCATCGACCCCCTCGGCTCGCCGCCTCCCGAGCCGTTCGGCGGGCGGAACCGCAGCGCGGCGTTGGGAATGGTCAACACACCCTCGCGGCGCGCGACGATGATCGACACATTGGCGGTCATCCCCGGTTTGAGTTTCGACTCGGGGTTGCCGACCTCGATGATCGTATCGTAGGTCACCACGTTCTGCACCGTGATCGGCGCGTTCCGCACCTGCGCCACCTTGCCGTGAAACGGCTGCGCGGGAAAGGCGTCCACCGTGAAGTCCACGTCCTGGCCGACCGCGATACCTCCGACATCGGCCTCGGCGACGTTGGCGTTGATCTGCATCTTGGTCAGATCGTTGGCGATGACGAAGAGCGTCGGCGCGCTGAGGCTGGCGGCGACGGTCTGGCCGACGTCCACGTTGCGGGAAATGACGATGCCGTCGATCGGCGCGACGATCGTGCAGCGGTCCACGTCGACCCGGGCCTTTTGCACCGCGGCCTCCTTGATCGCGACCGCCGCCTCGGCCTGGTGCAGGTCGGCGCGCGCTTGATCGTCGTCGGCCTGGGGGATCAGGTCCTTGGCGCGCAGCTCCGCCGCTCTCGCCGCCTTGACCCGCGCCAGTTCCAACGCGGCTCGGGCGTTGGCGAGTTCGCCCTCGGCCTGGCGAAGCGCGGCCCGATACGTGGCGGGATCAAGTTGCGCGATGACCTGCCCCGCCGTGACCCGCGAGTTGAAGTCCACGAAGAGTTTCTGGATCATGCCCGAAATCTGACTGCCCACCTGAACGTTGACGACCGGGTTGAGCTGCCCCGTGGCCGTCACGGCCTGAATCAATTCACCGCGCGAGACGAGGGCCGTCTGGTACTCGGGCGCGTCGCCGTCGCGCGCCATCCAGTACCAGGCTCCCCCGCCCAGAATCAACGCGAGCGCCGCGAGCGCCAGCGCCCATTTCAGCTTGCCAGAGCGGCCTCTCGTCATCCGTGCTTTACCACCCCAGGCGCTTGGCCACGAGGGGACTCGCCATGAGGAGCACGCCGACTCCGACAACCGCGAGGGGGCTCGTAATGAAATAGGGGTAGACCATCAACACCACGCCGACGAGCATCGCCCGACCATCGCTCTGGCGTTTTCCGTAACGGAAATAGCCGAACCCGATCACGCTGAAGATCAGGCCGAGAAACAGATACCACGGGTCGAGGTTCACCAGACTCATCGGGTCCATGGACGCTCCTGACCGTTGACCGGGACAGTGGACGGACTGGCACCAGCATAGTCAAACGACGAGCAAATCACAAGGCTCATGACGCTCGCGCTGCGCCTCGACTGGCGGGCGGCCTTTCCATTCCCCGGCCGCTTGCGCTATAATGCGCGGCGCGGCGGATGGACCGGCGGGACCTTGTCCACGGCTCTCGAACCGTGTATCATCACGCGCTACCGTACCGAATGAGGAGAGCTATGAACAGCAGCGAACACGCCCTGTCGGGCGCGGAGGACGGTCTCGGGACGACCGATGTCCGGGCCGTCGAGCACCGGCTGACCGAGACCCGGGACGCGCTCGACAGCGTCCGCGAGGAAGTCAGCGAACTCCGGAAGCTGGTCCTCGATCTCGTCGCGAAGACCGTCACGACGTGCAAGAAGTGCGGCGCCGCGTACGATCTCTTCAGCCACCACTACAGCATCGGCCTGTTCGACAACATCGTCTACGTGAAGTGCCCGCAGTGCCAGACGTCCATGCCGGTCGACCCCCGCCACGGCGTCCGCAAGGACTGACGCGCCCCATGCTCCAAACCGACAAGCTCTATACCGGATTAACGTGGGAGCTCTACAAGGAGCACGTCAAGAAATTCTCGCACGCCGCGGTGAAGGGCCTGCCCACCCCCGACGAGATGAAGGAAGCCTTGGCCGCGATCGTCGAGGACGCCACCGTGAAGGTCCTCGCCCAGGAGAAGGTCGGCATGGTCGTCCAGTTCCACTGGATGGACACGTACCCGGCGCTCGACGTGTGCGAGGTCGCCGACGTCAGAGGCTTTCTGACCCAGCGGTTCGGCGGCGGCAAGTTCAAAATCAACTTGTACCACGGGATCAATTTCCTCTCCACGAAGAACTGGGAAACGGAGGGCCCGCCGATCTGGAAGGGCCTGATCCGCGCGCCGGAGGAGTAGCCCGTGTCACGCGCCGTGTTCCAATTGCTCGTTGTGTTCGTCGTCTTTTCGGCCACCATCTACCTCCTCCTCATGGTCGGCCCCGACGAACCAGCTGGCCCGCCCGGCGAGCGGGACATCACCATCCCCCGCGCGCCAGGCGAGGCCAAGAAGCTGACCAACCCGTTCCCCATCAGCGACGAGGTGATCATCGAGGGCGAGCGGATCTACCAGAGCAAGGGCACGTGCTTCACCTGCCACGGCATGTCCGGACGCGGCGACGGCCCGGCGGGCCTGGAGCTGAACCCACGCCCCCGGAACTTCACGACTCCCCGCTTCCACGAGTTACGAACCGACGGCGAGCTGTTCTGGGTGATCCGAAACGGCAGCCCCGGCACCCGGATGTTCTCTTACTCCCCCTCGGTCATCACCGAGGACGAAACCTGGAAGGTCATCCACTACCTCCGCACCCTGCCGACGCGCAGCCCCGCCTGATCAAGCTGAAAAGGCCGGAGTTTTTCAGCAGCCTGTTAGGCGCAGAGCGGCTGGGCAAGCGGCTCGGCGGGCCGCATCGCCGCCGACAGCCGAGCCTCCGCCCCGCAGTCGCTGAAGGTCACACCGCGGACCGGGAGCACCGTCAGCCAGGGAAACTCCCGCGACGGGAGCGCGCGAAGCAGCCCGCGGGAGAAGTTCATCGGGGGCAGCCGGCGGTAGACCTCCTCGGTGATGGCCCGCTCCGCCGTCGTGCCGACCGCTAGCCGGATCCGCCCGAACGCGCCGGACAGAACCGGCGCGGCCTCGCGCACGAACGCCCACAGGGTCTCGGCGCGGAAAACCATGACGAACGTGTTCCACAGCCCGCCTCGCCGGACCAGGTCCCCGGCACGGCCCGCGTCGGGTTTCTCCACGAAGCGCCTGACGTGCCGCAGCCCCGTCACGGCGGGGTGGGAGGCGGGATCCCCCGGAAGGATGTAGCCGTACTCGGGGTCGGGTCCCGTCGGCTCGACGCCCAGGAGCACGACGTGCGAGACCCGCCGCTCCACCACCCGGCACGCGAGGTCCACGTGCGCCATGAAGGTTCCGTCGTCGTCCAGGTGGTGGTCCGACGGAAACACGGCCACCACCGCGTCGGGATACCGCGCGGAGAGGTGCGCGAGCGGCAACAGCAGGCCCGGCGCGGTGTCCCGGTTCTCGGGCTGCGCGACCACCCGCCCCCCGGGCCGGTCGGCGAGCTGTCGCCAGACCTCGGGGTAGGCAAAGTGGTCGCGGCTCACCACCGTGAAGAGCCGCGACGGGGCGATGAGCGTCTCCGCGCGGCGGACGGTGTGCTCGAACAGCGACCCCGCGCCCGTGAAGTCGACGTACTGCTTGGGGAGGTCGTCGCCGCGCAGCCGCCGCACGAACGGCCGCAGCCGTTCGCCGTCGCCCCCCGACAGAATAATGCCGCACCGCACCGACGCCCGCGACGACTCCGCCATCTCCCTCTCCCGTGTTGGACCGAACGGATGACCGACGAAAGACGAGGAGAGAGTAGCCGAGGACGGAATTCCTGTAAATTGCAGCTCCCCACAGCAATCTGCGGGGAATGCGCTCGCCAAGCATTTTCATCGCCGGAACCCGCGCCGGGGTGTCGCTTGACGTCACCGGTTCCCCCGTGGTATCAGAGAGCATCCGGAACGTCATGGGGAGCAGAGGACCGAACATCACGGCCGACACCGTACCATAAGACGCAAGACGCCTTCCATCATGGCAAACTACCGGCGACGGTAGGACGCAAAGCACCGGATCTTTGGCCGATGTAGGGACTTGATTCATCAAGCCCAGATTTCTGGCTTAAAGACAGCCGGGCTGCCGAGGTGGCAATAATCGTGGTCGGAGATTATTGACATGTCGGGGGCCCGGCTTTTTTTATCGCGCTCCCACTCGCATCAGGGGCGATCTCGGATGTACGACTGCTCGACAATCAGGACCCTGATCCACCCCCACCTCGACGGAGAGCTGGACGTCAAGGAATCGCTCCGCGTCCAAGCCCATCTTCAGGAGTGCGCGCCCTGCCGCGAGGTCCTGCTCGCCGAACAGGCGTTTCAGAATTTCGTCCGGCCCGTCGCCACCCCGCCCCCCGCGCCGGAGAGCGTGCGACAGGACGTGTTGGACGCGCTGTCCCGGGAGACGGAGCGGCTCCTCGGGGCCCGGCGTCGCTGGCGGGGCATCGCGTCGCCAGGCATGGCCGCGGCCGTCGCCGCGCTGGCGCTGTTCTTCGCCATCCCACATCAGGAGGTGCCCGATCTGGTCAAGGTCGCCGTCGCCGCGCACCAGCGATACATGAAGGACGCCACGCGGTTGCAGATCAAGAACCCCGACATCCGGGCGGTCACGCGCTGGCTGGAGGAGCGGCTCCCCTACCCCATCCACGTCCCCGCCCAGCGTGCGACCGACGTCCGATTGGTCGGCGCCGACGTCGTCTCGGGCCGCAACCCGGCGGCCGTCCTGGCGTACCTGATCGCAGGCGACCACGCCTCGCTGCTCGTGGCCGCCTCGCGCGAGGTTCTCTTCCCCGGCGCCAACGTTCGGACCTTCAAGAACGTGCTGTTTCACTCCTCCGATGTCGAGGGCCGTCACGTCCTCCAATGGTCGGATCACCGTTACACCTACGTCATGGTCGAGTGCCGCGCCACTTCGCTCGATGCTCTTCCCTTCGTGGTTCAGCCGACGAACGGCTCCTGACGCACCCGCCGCGCACCACCCATCGAGGCCACCCGTGTTGAAATGTCGCCGCGGTTTCCGTATCGTTAGGCGATCGGATCGGTGCACATTCTGGGAGTGTGTCCGAGTATTGGGGTGTTGGAGCCTGTTCAGGGATGGCCAGATGCAAGGCGGAAGGAGGTCTTGCGCGCGGAGCGTACTGAGTCGTACGTGAGCACGCAAGACCGACTGACAACACAGCAGATGGCCATTCATGGACAGGCTCAGGGAGGTCCTCCATGAAGGTCTTCGTCACGGGCGGCACGGGATACATCGGCAACGCAGTCGTCGCGGCGCTCTGCCGCGCGGGGCACGACGTCTCGGCGCTCACGCGCCGTCTCGACACGTCGGGCCTGATCGAGCGGTTCGGGGCCAAGGCAGTCAAGGGGGACATCGCGGAACCCGAGGGATTGGCGCCGTTCGTGAAGAAGGCGGACGCCGTCATCCACGCGGCGGCGGAACCGTCCCCCGAAATGGGAGCGATCGACCGGCGGCTCGTCGCGTTCCTGCTCGACGCCGTGGCCGGGTCCGACGGGCTGCGCCGGTTCGTCTACACGAGCGGCGTCTGGGTCCTGGGGAACACCGGCGGGCGGATGGTCGATGAGTCCGCCCCGACGGCGAACGCGACGTCGATGGTGGCGTGGCGGCCCGCGGTCGAGGAGATGATCGGCAACGGGATGGCGCGGGGCATCACCGCGTGGATCATCCGCCCCGGCCTGGTGTACGGCGGCTCAGGCGGGATCACCGCCACGATGTGGGCCGACGCCGAGAAGGAGGGGGCGATCCGCATCGTCGGCGACGGAAACAACCACTGGGCGCTCGTGCACCGCGACGACCTGGCCGACCTGTACGTCCGCTGCGTCGAGCAGGCGCCGGCCGGCCACGTCTTCAACGCGACCGACAGCTCGCGGCTCACCGTGCGCGTGATCGCAGGCGCGCTCAGCCGCGCCGCGGGCCACCAGGGCAAGGTCATCTCCACGCCGCCGGATGAGGCCCGCGCGCACCTGGGCCCATTCGCCGACGCGCTGGCCCTGGACCAGGAAGTCTCCGGCGTCCTCGCCGAACGGCTGCTGGGCTGGGAGCCGCGCCACCGCTCGCTGGTTGGCGAGGCCGAGGCGCTGTATCGGGCGTACAAGGCGGAGGGATAGAAGCGGTCTCGCAGTCAAAGATGCAGGAAGCAGGGGCAAAGAATATTATTGACCCCAGTTATTCCTTTAGTATATGATGGTTTTGTTCTTAAACCTTCGTATTTTCAATCGTGTCAGCCAGCCCATTGGGGATATACAACTGGTTTGATGCCTTCTTCGGTATAGAAATTAGGTCAGAGACTCGCCTGGCCTCTTGGTCGCGTAATCAAACAACGCATTTAAGCTAATCGGACGCCACATGTTCTACCATAGTCCTGAACGGCAGTACTGGTATCTTTTTTCTTTGTACACGAAATAGATCTATCTTCCGAAAGGATAAATCATGAGACCGACAGTTACCATATCAAAGTATCTAGTATTGGGGGGGGTCGCTCTCTCGCTCTGGGGTTGTGGTAGCGGAGGGGGCGGCGGGAACACCACCCCGACCACCACTACCCAACCAGCGGGCTCAATTTCAGGAACATTGATCATCCCTGGGGTTTCGGGAATGGCAAAACCTTCGGCTGCTGTATTGGGGATCAGTGCGACTACAGCCGAAACGTCATCGCCCCCGACTCAATCATCTCTTGTCCCAGGGGAAGTTATCGTGCGCTTCAGAGGAAGCATCCCTGATTCGGAATCGCTTTCGCAGATTTTGGGTAAATATCAAGATGTAGGGCTTCAGAATGCCGGACAAGTCTATCCTAGCGGTCCCTATCTTTTAAGGACCGATGCTTACAAAGACGGATCAATCTCAAGAAGCACGGCATTGGAACGTACAGCGGCGGTTATTGCCCGGTTGAATACCGAGTCCTCGGTCGAATATGCCGAGCCGAATTATATTGCCCATTCTAAAATGGTCCCCAATGATCCGGCGTTTAGCCTCAGCTTACAGTGGGATTTACGAATGATGAATCTTCCCACGGCTTGGGAGTTTACTACGGGGAGCGATACCGTAATTGTCGCCGTCATCGACACGGGGATTCGATTTGGACACCCTGACCTCGATCCTAATATCCTGACGACCGGATACGATTTTGTCTCTGATGCATCCTTGGCAGGGGATGGCAATGGGGTCGATCCTGATCCTACAGACACTCAGTCTCCGATTTCCACATTTCATGGAACGCATGTCGCCGGAACCATTGCCGCAGTCGGAAACAATGGGCTTGGAATAGCCGGGGTAGCGTGGAACGTAAAGGTCATGCCCGTGCGAGTGCTTGATCTGTTGGGGCAGGGATCCGTAGTTGATATTATCAATGGGCTACGATATGCCGCTGGTCTTCCAAATTCCTCTGGGAAAGTCCCACCGCAGCACGCCCATGTTATTAACATGAGCTTAGGATCGGCCGGCCAATGTTCTCAGGCGTATCAAGAGGCAATTACTGCTGTTAGAAACGCCGGGGCAACTATTGTTGTTGCCGCTGGAAACGACGGGGATTCCGGCAATCCGGTCGAGCAGCCCGCCTCATGTCAAGGGGTGATTGCAGTCGGAGCGGTCAACTCGTTCGCCGAACGGGCGTACTATTCAGGCTTTCAACCCTATGTCTTTATCACGGCCCCTGGGGGGGATACCAGCGACGTGATTCTTGGTGGGATCCTAAGCACCTATAGTCTTTCCAGAACCAATGACGCCCTCTATCGGTTCAACCAGGGTACTTCGATGGCTGCTCCGCATGTCGCAGGCACTATTGCTCTCATGCTCTCCGCCAAATCGAGCCTCACTCCTTCAGAGATAGAAAATATCCTCGCGTCCACACCTGTAGACATTGGTCCTCCTGGCAGAGATCCTGAATATGGATTCGGATTAATTGATGCGGGCAGGGCTGTGGCTGCCGCGAAAGGAGTACCGACTCCAAGTGTACCTGCTCCATACCCCCTGATGCCGCTGTTAATCATAGATCAGTTTCAGGACTACGCGTTTAACGTTGTGCTGAATGCAGGAGGAGATATTTTAAACCTTTCTAGTGTTTCGCCGTTTATTGCTACACCATCCTCAGGCTCTTGGTTGTCCGCCTCACTTTTAGACGATCCTTTGTGTGTCGATCTAATGGCGACGAATTGCTTTGTTTTGGTAGCCGCTGACCGAACAGGCTTGGCTAGCGGCCTCTATGCTGGTGGCGTCCAGGTTGCTTCCAATGGAGGTGACTTTAGCTTTCCTGTGCTCTTGCAGGTTGGGTCTCTGTCTCTACCCGATCTTGGCGCTATCACGGTCCATCTCTTCTCCATCGATCCCATATCACAGAAGATGGTGGTGTCGAGAACGACTACGACGAGCGCGAGCAGAAACTACACCTTCAGTTTCCCATCTGTTCCGCCTGGTGACTATCTTATTGATGCAGGATCTGACATTGATAACTCCGGTTTCTTTGGAGATTCCCCAGGTGAGGCTAATGGGGTGTATCCGTTTCCTGGCGGGGTTGAGATCGTAACTGTGGAACCTGGGAGTCCTACCAACGGCATCAATTTTTCGATTACCACGGAGGAAAGCATCCTCGCGTTTTGAGGCAGCTCAGCCCTTCGTGCTTGTAGGTATAGGACCGAACGATCCTCATTCACGTCATTCCTCGATCGGCCGACGGGGTGGGATCATCAACACGCTCAGCAACCAGCCGACGATTCCCGCCAGCACGATCGCGCCGCTCCAGAACGGGATCGACCACCAGACACCCGAAGTAACCGCCAACACCACAAAGTACAGGCCGTAGAGCACCATCGGGACGGCGCAGGCGAACAGCCGAAAGCGCGCGGGTCGCGTGACGGACGGCTTCAGCCACTTGAGCAGGACGTCACCGGCGAGTCCTCCGAGCAACCCCACGGCGATCAGATCATACTGCGCCTCCAGCACGCTCATCAGGGCGGAGTTGAGCGTCAGGACCAGGAGCAGGCTGCCGAACGGGAGCGTCCAGCGACTCACGGCGAGCAGCAGCGCCCCCATCAGCAAGGCGGTTTGCAGCAGGATGCCGACGAGGCCGAGGGCCTGGGGGAAGAACTGCCCCTGCGGCGGAGCGCCCGCGGGCCAGAGGTGGACGAAGGGGTGCGCAAACTGGGTGAAGAAGGTGAGGACCGACAGGAAGAAGGTCAGCGAGAGCAGCATGGGCGCGAGTTGAACGAGGGACGGCGTGGAGGTAGGGCGAACCCGACGCCACTCGGCTCGAAACGGACCCGAACCGACGAGGACGCCGCCGACGGCCAGGGTCAGGTGGGTGGGACTGAGCAAGGCTTCGAGGTCGGCCTCGATGCCGAGGACGGTGTGCCAGATCAGATCGCCGACGCCCCCACCGATGAAGATCGCAACACCCACCAGCGAAAGACCGTAGCCCGGCGGGAGCGCGCGCGACCACGCGTCGCCCGGTCGCCGGTTCCTGAACAGCGTGAGAGCGAGGAATCCCGCGGCAGCCAAGAACCCCGAATAGAGGACCCCGTGCCACGGGGTGAAAAACGTGTCCAGATCGCGCAGGTGTCGATGCGCCCAACCGTCCAGATAGAGGCCGATGAGCAGCCACCCGCTGAACAGGGTCATCCACCAGTCGAACCGAGACGAGGCGCCGGGTCGGTCGGCCTCGAGCGTGCGGCCCTGAGCGCTCACGGGAGGAACCACTACGGATTCCCGTTGCCCTGAAGCAGCGACTTGAGGTCGAACGCCGGATCGGCCAGTTGTGCCCGCGCGGAATCGACGCGGATGTCCTGTTTGATGAGTTGGCCGATCGTGACGTTGTCTTTCGGCGCGTTGAGGACCGTGGCGCCCTTGATGACGCCGGCCCGCACGAAGATCCGGGTGTAGGTCCCGCCCTCGGGCGAGCCCCGTTTGATGACCTCGGTCCCCGGTGGGGCGCTCGGATCGCCCGCGAACCCGATCGCAAGCCCGAACACCGTGATCACGTAGTTGCTGACGAACCGGTACGGCGTCTGCTCGCCCGCCATGTTCAACCCCGCGACCTTCCCCTGTTCCATGGCGTTCGACCAATTGCCGATCTGGTTGCTCCGCCCGCGCGTGAGGTCGAAGAACTCGGCCACGTCGCCCGCGGCGAACACGGAGGGCGCGCTGGTCCGAAGGTGCTCGTCGGTGACGATCCCTTTGCGGGCGTCCAGACCGGCGTCCTTCACGAACGGATGGAGCGTGCTGATGCCAATTCCAACGCCCAGGATGTCGCAGGCGAACGAGCGGCCACTCGCCATGACGGCCTGCCCGAGGGTTCCGTCGCTCCGGATGGATTGCAGTTGCTCCGAATACCGCACGTCGATGCCATGGTCCCGCAGCGTGCGCTCGATCATCGCGCCGGATTCCTGATCCAGCAGGTGGGGCCAGAACCAGGGTTCCATGAGGACGAGCGTGGTCTCGCGGCCGTGTTGGGCGAAGCACCGCGCCAGTTCCAGCCCGATGAATCCTCCGCCGATGACGACGGCGCGCGAGGACGCCGGAATCGCGGCCCGGATCCGGTCCGCGTCGTCGATCGTCCGCAGGTAGTGCACGCCGTCCCAGTCGGCGCCCTCGCATGCAAGCCGCCGCGCGGCCCCGCCCATCGCCAGCAGAAGCGTGCCGTAGCAGACGGTCGAGCCGTCGCTCAACTGCACGGATCGGTCGGCAGGCGACAGCCGGACGACCGATCGTTCGCGGACGAGCTGAATGTCTCGCTCGCGGTACCAGGCCTCGTCCTTCATGAAGACGCGCTCGCGGGGAATCTGACCCGCGACATAGTCCGGCAGACGAACCCGGGAGTACAACGGATGCGGCTCGTCCGTAACGATCATCACGCGGCCATCCGACTTCTTTCGAATGCCGTCGGCCGCCGTCGTCCCGGCGATCCCGCCGCCCACGATCACATAGTCAACAGAAGCTCTCTCAGGCATCGAGCCCTCCCTGGTTCACCGCCTTGTCTTCTCGGCGGATTTTCGCGACGCCGAGGTGGTAGGATGATGCCCGGCTTGGCGCGGAAATTCAAGGCACGGACCAGCGAGGGCACGATGGCCGACACCCCGTTTCCCACCCCACTTATCCTCTACGACGGCGTCTGCCCGTTCTGCACGGCGTCGGTGCTCTTTGTCATCCGGCGCGATCCGCGCAAGCGGTTCCATTTCGCCGCGCTGCAGTCGCCCCTCGGCCGGACGTTGCTCGCGCGGTATCGGTTGCCCCAAGATGCGTTTCAGACCTTCGTCCTGATCACCGAGGACGGCCACGCCACCCGGTCGACCGCCGCGCTCAAGGTGGCCAGGGAACTCGGCGGGCCGTGGCCGCTGCTCTACGGGTTCATTCTGGTCCCCGCGCCCATTCGGGATCTCGTCTATCGGATCGTCGCCCGGCACCGCTATCGCTGGTTTGGAAAGCGGGACGCCTGCCTTGTGCCCTCGGCCGACATCAGAGATCGGTTCGTCGACGCCGGCTGAGGCAATTGCAAACCGGGGCCGGTTCGTATTATCACATAGGACGGTCGACACCAACGGGAGGGTTCCATGTCGGACATCTACCAGGACGATCATCGGCGGCTGCAGGAGGAGTTCGACACCCGGCGCCTCGCGGGGCGGCTCGACGAGGAGATCGTGCATGACACGATCACGCCGGAGGACCGCGCCTTCATCGAGCGCGCGGACATGTTCTTCCTGGCGACGGTCGACCCGCGCGGCCGCGCCAACTGCTCGTACAAGGGCGGAGAGCCCGGCTTCGTGCGCGTGGTCGACGACCGCACGATCGCGTTCCCCAACTACGACGGCAACGGGATGTACCTGTCGATGGGCAACCTGCTCGCCACGACCGAGGCCGGCCTCCTGTTCATCGATTTCGAGACCCGGCGCCGGATGCGGCTCAACGGAGAGGCCACGATCGACCGCCGGGACCCGCTGATGGCCGAACATCGGGAGGCGCAGTTCATCGTGCGGGTCCGCGCCAGGGAAATCTTTCCGAACTGCCCGCGCTACATCCACAAGATGAAACTGGTCGAGCACTCGCGGTTCGTGCCGAGGGCGGCGCGCGAGACGCCCGTGCCCGCGTGGAAGAAGGGCGACTGGGTCTGCGACGTCCTGCCCGCGGGCGACCCCGCGCGCGACGCGACCCGCCCCGTGCTCGACCGCTGATTCCCGCGTAACGCGCCGAGAGGTCCGCCATGACGAACGCCGAGATCGCCCGGATCATGCGCGAGATTTCCGTCTTCCTCGACATGGAGGGCGTGCCGTTCAAGCCGCGCGCGTATGAAAAGATCGCCTACGCGATCGAGGCCCTCGACGAGCCGCTGGCCGAGGTCTATCGGCGCGGCGGGCTCAAGGCGATCGCCGAGATCCCGGGGGTGGGCAAGAGCACGGCGGAGAAGATCGTCACGCTGATCGAGACCGGGCGCCTGCCGTACTACGACGACCTGCGCCGGAAAACGCCGGTGGACGTCACCACGCTGACCGCGATCGAGGGCCTCGGCCCCAAGATGGTCAAGACGCTGTACGACCAGCTCGGCGTGAAAACCGTCGAGGACCTGGAAGCGGCTGCGAAGGCCGGCAAGGTCCGCGCGCTGCCGCACTTCGGGGAGAAGAGCGAACAAAAGATCCTCAAGGGCATCGCGTTCCTCAAGCAGAGCGGCGGGCGGATCACGCTCGGCGAGGCGCTGCCGATCGCGCTCGACCTCGAGGCCAGGCTCAAGAAGATCACGGGGGTCAGGCAGGTCGCGGTCGCGGGCTCGATCCGGCGGCGGAAGGAGACGATCGGCGACGGCGACCTGCTGGTCGTCTCGACCCACCCCGAGCGCGTGATGGACTTTCTGGTGGCGATGCCCGAGGTGGTCCACGTCCACGCCAAGGGCTCCACCAAGACCAGCGTGAAACTCGCCACGGGGATGGACGTCGACGTCCGCGTCGTGCCCCCGGAGAGCTTCGGCGCGGCGTTCCTGTACTTCACCGGGAGCAAGGCGCACAACATCGCGCTCCGCAAGCTCGCCCAGACCAAGGACCTCAAGCTGTCCGAGTACGGCCTGTTCCGCGGCGAGCGGTCGATCGCGGGGCGGACCGAGGAGGAGGTGTACGCGGCCCTGGGCCTGTCCTACATCCCGCCCGAGCTGCGTGAGGACGCGGGCGAGGTCGAAGCCGCGCTGGCGGGGACGTTGCCCGACTTGATCGGCTACGACGACCTGCGGGGCGATCTGCAGACGCAGACGAGTTGGACCGACGGCGCACACACGATCGAGGAGATGGCGGCCGAGGCCAAGCGGGTCGGCCTGGAGTACATCGCGATCACCGACCACACCAAGGGCCTCGCGATGACCCACGGCTCGGACGAGAAAAAGCTGCGCAAGCAGATGGCCGCGATCGACGCGCTCAACGCCAAGAAGCCCGGCATCCGCATCCTCAAGGGCGCCGAGGTCAACATCAACAAGGATGGCACGCTCGACATCGACGACGCCACGCTCGCGATGCTCGACGTGGTGGGCGTGGCCGTGCACTCCCACTTCACCCTGCCGCGCGAGGAACAGACCCGCCGCGTGATCCGCGCGATGGGAAACCCCCACGCCGACATCCTCTTCCACCCCACGGCCCGCCTCGTCAACAAGCGCGAGGCGTGCGACCTCGACATCGACGAGGTGATCAGGACCGCCAAGCGCACCGGCACGATTCTAGAAATCGACGCCTACCCCGACCGCCTGGACTTGAAGGACGAGCATGTGCGCAAAGCCGTCGAGGCCGGGGTCAAACTCGTCATCGACTCCGACGCCCACCACACCAGCCACTTCCAGGTCCTGCACTACGGCATCGCCGCCGCCAGACGCGGGTGGGCGAAGAAGTCCGACGTGATCAACACGAGACCACTGAAGGAGTTCTTGGGAGCGCTGAAGGACGCGAGGCGAGGCGGGGGAACCTCAAAATAAGGTTTACTGCGCAGATGTACCGCTGCCGCATTAAAAGACGTCATCACATCCTTGAAAGTGCATTGCGAGCGTATTCCCCGCAGCTTGCTGCAGGGTAAGCGAGCAACATGGAAACCGTGTTTCTCTACTTCCTTCCACTTCGAAGATTCCCTGCAGATTGCTGCAGGGAGCTTCCATTCCACAAGCTGTTGACTTGTATGGCTGAACGGCTTATACCAGAGCGCGTGTCGTAAAAAAAGACGGCATGGGTGCCATCTAATATTATGTTAGCCAGACGAAAGGATGTCCCCTGCTACAGAAAAGTGCTTGTCTGTTGATTTTGGCTTTATTGTGCCTCGGCTGCAGTAGAAGTGCGCCAACACCGCAACTGACGGCTGAAAATCGTCAGGCGATCGAGTCGGCTCTGCAAGTGAATTCGATTCAGGCTCCTCTGTCGATCGAGATCACCGAGTCTGGATGGCTGGTCGCCACCTTCGAGCTTCACGGTAATGTCCCCGTCGGTTCCCTCAAAGCGTTTGCCGAAAATGCGCTTCTTACGATCAGGAACACCTTGCAGCCCCACAACATCGTGTCCTCTTATCGTGTGACGCTAAACGGTCCGCCGCCAGACCCTGGACTCGTAAGAAGATATGGCAGCGCTAGATTCATCGAGGGGGGACAATTAGAATAGCAGGCAGAAAAGTGAAGCCAGCGCGGGGCTGAGCAACCGGACGGGCAAACAGCGCGGCGCCTGAGATCGTTCGTTAGCCGCCAATGAGACCGCGACGTGCAGTACCTGTGTCACGACTGTGCAATTTCACTCGGCCACCTCAGGCCAGCGGCACCCGTTGCACCGACGGCAACGCAGTACCAACTCCAGAAGTACTTAAAGCACACTGTCCCAGCGTCTGCGCAGAACTTCAACACTGTGTTCGCGTCCCCGGCTTCAAGCACGTACGCAAACTTCCTAATCACTGCAGTTGCCTCCGGGCACGTTCAAAAAGACGATGCCGGCCGTCTCAACGTCGTTTGGGTGGCCTCATGTCAGACTGGGATCTTGCTACAGGGCGGTCAGTTTATCGGCCCAACCGACGCAGTGAAGGTTGTGCTCCACCACGACGACAATCGGATTCACGCGTTTCCAATTCAGTCTTCGGATCTACGCGCCGCAAAGTGTGTGTCCTGTGGACGAGACGTTCCATATTGAATACTTTGTCTGAGCGGTCGGGGATATCGGTAACAGAATAGTCCGGGGACAAAAACAGACTTGGGGTCACGTCTTGTATTTGACATACGGTATCGCCATCGACGACCGCTGATGACCAACTTCATCATTCGCACCGATACAGGGAAACGGAAAACGTGGGTAGCTCAGTCCCCTTATCGTCCTGAAGAACTCGCTATCCGCGAAGGGCCTCACGGTCGATTCCCGCTTGCTTCAGGATCGAAAGCAGGGTGCCTTTCGGCAAATCACGTCGGTGAAAGGGAACGGTCACGCGACGTTTGGTCACGGGGTGGTAGTAGAGTCGATGGCTCCCAGACGCGTGGTCCAGGATGAAACCGTGTCGTTCGATGATGGTGATGATCTGCTGCGGCGTCAGCGCAGGCAGCTTAGGCATGCCGAATGCGCAGCGTGCCTTCCAGGACTTCCGAGTCGTCGGGAATCGGTTCCCCGTGTTTTTTTAGGCTCTGCAGATACACGGCGATCGCGTCGGACGCCATCGAGCGCGCTTCCGTGAGCGTCTCGCCGTAGGTCACACAGCCGGGAAGCGACGGGACGATCACCGTGTACCCGCCCTCCGGCTCCGGTCGCAGCAGAATTCGGTACGACAATTCTCCCTTGGGGGGAGCCGCCGCTTTACGACGCCTTGTGACCATGTCCCAACTAGCCTCCGTCACGTGCTCTTCCCGGAAAGTCCGCCTTCACGCACCGCCCGTGCAAGGACGATCGTAGCGGATTGATTCCGGCGGGGTCAAGCGTTCACATCGCGGCGCCTAGTGGGAACTCAATCCATCGTGGCGCCGCCGCAGAGGTTGAGGGCCTGGCCGGTCATGCCCGCGGCGTCGTCCGAGGCGACGTAGACGGCGAGCGCGCCGACCTCGCGGGGGTCGATGAAGCGCTTGAGCGGAACCGCCGCTTCCGCTTGGCGTCGGAACTCGGCCTCGGTGACGCCCATCGCGCGGGCGCCGTTCGCGATCCCCTGCTCGGCCATCGCCGTCTCCACCCAGCCCGGGCAGAGCGCGTTGACCGTGATGCCGCGCGGCGCGAGTTCGAGCGCCAGCGAGCGCGTGAGGCCGATCACGCCGTGCTTGGACGCGCAGTACGCCGCGTAGCCCGGCACCCCGAAGCGACCCAGAACCGACGAGAGGTTGATGATCCGGCCGCGCGCGCGGTCCTTCATGCGCGGGGCGACGGCCTTGGTGACCAGGTACATGCCGGTGAGATTGGTGGCGATGATCTGATGCCAGAGCGCGTCGTCCGGGTCGCTGATCGCCGTGATCCCTGAGACGCCCGCGTTGTTCACGAGGACGTCGATCGCCCCCCACCGCGCGGCAAGCGACTCCACCCCGCGCGCGACCGACGCCCGGTCGGTCACGTCCATCGCGACCACCGTCACCCGCTTGCCCGAGGGATCCAGTTCGCGCACCGCCTGCTCCAGCCGCGCGGCATCCCGGGACGCGATCGCCACCCTGGCCCCCTCGGCGACGAACGCCGCCGCGATCGCTCGTCCGATCCCCGTCCCCCCGCCCGTCACCAACGCCGTCCGATCCGCCAACCGCATAGGGGATGCCTCCACGTTTCGGTCGATGAGGCCTCGATGATAGGCGGGCCAGACGGCCAAATCAAGGATTGTCTAGGCCGGAGCTGCGGGAAACGGACGAAATTGCGGGAAAGGGAGCGTCAGCGGTTGACGATGGTCCTTCGCGGCGGCTCGGCTTCATGCCGCCAATAGTCCGGCGGGAAGTCGTCGACCTGGATCGCCTCCCGCCTGGCCGCGGCGGCGTCGCGGATCGCGTCCGCGTCCTTCTTGCCGATCACGCCCCGCTCCACCGCCTCGCGCAGCAGGGTGGCCTCGTCGGCGACTTTGAGCGTCCCCGCCTTGATCGCGGCCCGCAGCGTGTTCTCCGCGGCCTCTGCAGCGACGATCTTCACCAGGGTCGCGTCCAGGCGCCCGACGGCCTGGGAGGTATCCGTGGGGACGTAGATACCCGCGGTCAATCGGTCCCTCGCGGCGGACGGTTCCAGGAGCAGGCTCGCCACGCGATGGCCCAGCCGATCGTCGGGCCTTCTGAAGCGGCGGCCGGTGGGAAAAATCAGCAGCCGGAGCACGCTCGCGACAACGCGGTTCGGGAAGTTGCGTAGGACCTCGTCCAGGCGGTCCTGGATCGTGGACAACGACTCCTCGCAGGCCCACTGCAACAGCGGCGCATCCTCCGCCGGTCTCCCCTGATCCTCGAAGCGCTTGAGCGCGGCGGACGCGAGGTACAGATAGCTGAGCACGTCGCCCAGGCGGGCCGACAGCGATTCCTTCCGCTTGAGCGCGCTCCCGACGACCGCCATCGCCAGGTCGGCCGTCAGGGCGAAGGCCGCGCTCATGCGCGACAGGCGCTGGGCGTACCGCCGCCCCGGTCCGTGGATGGGCGTCGACGCCCAGCGCGCGCCGGTCAGCCCCAGCCACAGTGCGCGCGCGGCGTTGCGGACGATCAGGCCGAGGTGGCCAAAAAACGCGCGGTCGAATTCCCGCAACCCCCTGGCGTGGTCATGATCGGCGGCGGCCCGCAGCTCTTTCAAAACGAACGGATGGCAACGGATCGCGCCCTGGCCGAAGATGATGAGGCTGCGGGTCATGATGTTCGCGCCCTCGACCGTGATGCTGATGGGGATGGCTTGATAGACGCGCGCCATGAAATTACTGGGTCCCAACACCACCGCCGAACCGCCGTGGATGTCCATCGCATCGTTGACCGCCCGGCGCATGAGCTCGGTGAGGTGGTACTTGATCATCGCCGAGATGACCGACGGCTTCTCGCCCTGGTCGACCGC
>Ga0184615_10000321_pt1 | contig 27763 bp, 52 predicted proteins | sample PLM4_65_coex_FD_133134 | JGI IMG/M metagenome (GOLD analysis project Ga0184615, IMG submission 133134) | Groundwater sediment microbial communities from an aquifer in East River, Colorado, USA - PLM4_65_coex | ecosystem: Environmental > Terrestrial > Soil > Riparian zone | place: USA: East...
GTGATTTGAACCTCGTCCTTAACACTCATCTCCAGCATCTTGATGATGCGGTCGTAATCGCGCGTGTGATCGATCGGAGCGTCCAGAGAAACGGATCGACGGAAGTTGCGTCCCGCCTTCGCTTCCGCCAACGAGTTCTCCAGCTCCATGATGAACTGCTTCTTGTAGCCCTCTTGAGCCTTCAAGAAGTACCCGTTATGCTCTGCTCGGTTGTTCTTCAAGAAGCCGAGGAGCTCCTTTTTTTGGACAGTGATGATTGAAAGACCGTTTTCGTTGAACATATTCTATCTTTTGTTTAAGGGTTCGTTCAGATAAGAGATGCACTACTTGATGTTAGCGTAGTGTTTGCACAGTCCGGCGACACCTCGTTGGAGGAGGGCTACGGGGACGAATAACGGCGCCGTGATGAAATCGAAGAGCACGAGCACGACGATCATGCGGCGCTCATATCGATCGATCGCGTTCTTCGACCCAGTCAACTCAGCGTATCGGTTCGAAAGGATCTTGCCGGTGAGAATCCACCAGAATCCGAGACACAGGATCCAATATCCGACGACGAGCAAAGAGTTGTTCATTTGGGCCTGTTCATTCCGGTGCCAGGGACGAGCCAGAGGTTACCCCGGCGAGGAGCGCCTTCCTTGGCTTCGAAGTGCTCCTTGCTCGCGCGTTCGGCATGGGCTTCGATGGCCTTCTCCCTCATTTGCGCCATGGGACCGTGGTAGTCGTCCAGAGTCTCACCCTTCTTGCACGAAGCGAAATCGTGCTCCTGATGAGGATACCATTTCTTCTTGCACTTGGTGCATTCGCGCAGAAGTGCGTCGGGATCATCCCGCAGGAAGTGCAGGTTCCAGTTGAGGTGCGAGATGGTGTTGTCCCGCACGATCTTGCGATCCGGTTGCGGAATCTCACCGATGCAGTTGACGAGGTACTTACGATCTGCCACCTCGACGGCGTATTGGTCTGGCGTTCGGTAGTTACCGGGCTTTCTCGTGGTCTTGACGTCGATGAACTTCTGAGATTTCCATCCGGCTCTGAAACCCTTAATCGCTCCCACGAACGCGCCCGAACAGAAGAGACCAGCTGCACTCACGATGAAAATGACGAGGTTCATGTTGTCCCTTCAGATGAATGACTTGCTGAGAATGATCGGAGATCGAAACAGAAATACGGACATGCGCTGATCTTCAGCAGGATCGACGTAGACGACATCCACGTTCCCGCTTTGGAGCATGATGAAGTACCGGTACACGCCCTGCACCTTGGCAACTTCGAGTATGGTGGCACAAGAACCCGGAGCGCTGTCACGGTACTTTACGACCCTGTACACCTGTCCCACCCGTGCAGGAACGAAATCTTCCACGACTCCTAGAGGGACTCCATCTCGCGCACCTCGACGACCACCTTCTTGCCGGTGAGCTGGAATTCATGGATTCCCGCCTTGACGATCGTGCTCGGATTTTTCTCGACCTTGCCATCGATCACCACTTGACCCTGGCCGATCATGTATCGTGCCTGGGTGCCGTTCAGGTACGTTCCCATTCTGGTGACGATGCTGACGACAGTGTCAGCGAGGTACGGATCATCCTGCTTCTGATAGACGACGACCATTGTGAGTCCTGTCAGTTCGAGAGATTGGAGAGCAGAGACCATAGAATGCACCAGGCCCCGAGGATCAGACCCAGGGCAACGAAGGAGAAGATGATGTAGGCGCTGACCCCGAAGTTGAAGATTCGGATTGCACCTGAAATGATTTCTTTCACCAGTTCCCCCTGTTGAAAACGAGAAGGATGATTGCCGAGAAGACCACGAGTCCGATTCCGAAGAGAGCCAGTCCGAGATTCTCTCCGAGAGCTCCACCGATCATCAGCATAGTGCCGACGAGTCCCGCAAGAGCCGAAGCGGGCTTCGACATCTTACCGAGAAACCAGATGCCCAGAACACCGAACGGAATGAGAATCAGATACTCCATCGTCCACCTCGTCAGATTGTTGAGAATCAGTAACCGTCGGGAAGTTTCTTGCCTGTGGTCTTTTCGAAAGACCTTTTCATTTCTTCGAGAATCGCCTGCTTGGCAGGTTCGTAACCGCCTCCGAAATCAGCAGTTTGGTAGAACCAACGCAAGAATTCGAGCTCGGTCGCAGCGATTCCCTCGAACTGCTTGACGTACTCGATGACCTTGTCCCAGCATTCGTCTTCGAACTTCGATCCGCGTTCTCTTGGAGAGCGTGCCGGGCTGGATTCTGCCTGATCGCGCAACCACCTGATTGTGTGACCCTCGATGATGGCGACCATCTCTGTCACATCGAGCCCACCTCTTTCTGCGAGGCGTTGGAGCGATTGGTCGTGGTTCTTTTTAGCGTTCCCTTCGAAGGGTTCGAGCATTGCCCATGGGACGTTGCGAGGCCGTTCCGGGTGGTTTTCGATATCCCGTTGGTCGATACCAAGGATGGGAAATCTTTTTCCTTCGCCGGGGATCATTTAGAGCCTTCTTTCTGCAAGAAGGACATCATCTTGTCAATTTGCTCTTGAGAACCGAGGAAGAGAGTCATTTCGTACGTCTGCAAGAACATGCAAGACTTGATGGACTCGATTCCTTTCAACTCGTCCGACGAAAGAGCTCTCCCAATCTTTTTTTCGATGGACTGGGTCACTCCTGTTCGGTACTTCGTAATGAAATCGTTCATTTAGAGCCCCTGACTGGATTCGAACCAATGACTACCGCCTTAAGTAAGCGGTGCTCTGACCACTCCCCTTCCGAGGCCATCCTCGCGAGCTGCGTTGGTCTATGCATCGACTTCCCGCCCTCTTTCGAGGAGATTGCTGAGCTACAGGGGCGCAACTTCTATTTGTTCCTTACCTTGGCAAGGATGAGAACCTTGCAGCGGATTCCTTCGATCATCTCGGGCAGGTTCGGCTTTTTCATGATGCCCAGATCGAGGAGCAGCTTGTGAAGCGGCAACTTCTTCAGAACCGCGATGACGACGGGTTTGCCGTCCTCCTTGTCAAGGAGAACAGCATCCCAAATGCCCATCCTTGCGACGTGCTTCACAGCTGGACCCGCAATTTTTCTCATCTCTTCGTAGGTCATTGAAAAACACTCAGGAGAAGGGGTCCAACCAGAGCCGCTACTATGAGTATCATAGCGTAAGCTGCGATCGCGATCAGACCCATGTCACGTTGAGAAAACTCATTCATTGGGTAGGGACCGTGGGATTTGAACCCACAAACCTTGCGGTACGGAAACTTGAACTCCGCGTGTATGCCAATTCCACCAGATCCCCAGATCTCATTCTTGTTTTCCCTGGGCGATGAGACCCAGAGCTGTTTCGATCAGCTTGAGACGTTCTCCGAGATTCGTTAGCATTGCGATGATTGCTTCATTCTGCTGGGAGCAACCGTAGGAGACCAACCACGCAGCGTTAGAACTTTCGCTGGACTTCGCTCCCTTGTTGATGTTTCTCCTAGCGAGCTCGAGTTTATCATCGATGTCATTTTGACTAAACATCATCCGACCTTCTTCGCTGCCATCAGACCAAGAGCCGTTTCGATGAGCTCTAACCTGTCGGAGATATCGTCCAGCTTGATCTCGTTGATGAGAGTCTGATAGTACGATAGATGAGATCCGTAGTAGCTTGCTGCGGCTGCGTGACCCGCCGCAGCCGCATCCCTGGCTTGCTTATCGCTACAAACCATATGTTCTTTGAACTTTTTGATCCTAGCGGACCGACTCATCGGCGTTACCTTCCCAGGAAGGTTAGGTCTGGTTAACACACCATTCCTACCTTGCTAATTCTATCATACGAATCCAAAGGATTCATCTGAGGATTATTTCTGAACTTCTTTGAAGCAGAGCAGAATCATTTCCTTGATCTGGTCGACAGTGAGCTTCGTGTCCCGAACCAGATCGCTGGCGGTCGAAATGTGACCGTGTCGATCAGAAATCGTTTCGACGAGAATCTTATCATCGATCCGCCGAACGAAAAGGGTGTAACGGTTGTCCGAATCATTTTTGGGAGCGATCCCTACTTCACGGACTTCGTTCACGGGAGGGTTGTACGTCAGAATCTTGGGCATGTTCTAAATATCAATCCACCCTGGGCCAGGATTCGATGGTTCCGTCCGGACACCTCACGACAGCGTGCTTGTAGGCCCCGCTCGGGCCTCCGACGGGAATGAATACCTCGACAAGGTCGTTCGACAGGCACTTCGTGAGAGGATTCTCCCAATCTCGATGGTAGAACGAGATCATGTTCTTCGAAACTATCTTTCTCGGAGATTCGACATCGTAGACAAGGTGTTCACCCACTCGGATCACCGATTCCCAACCCATTCAGGACGCTTCGTCCTTCTTCCAAGCGGCGATCGCACGAACGTACATCACCATGATGGCAAGGGACATGATCACTAGCGCGGAGGAATGGGTCATGAAACCCCAAGCGATCCACATCGCCTCCGCGATGAGCGCCACGTAGAAACCTGCGAGTTTCTTATCACCGATCATCTTGAGACCGTATAAGAGAAGGAGGCAACCACCCCACGACAGGGCTTCTTGAAGGTAGTTCATGTCATCAACTTATTGACGACTTGGGAGCAGAGGGAAAGCCCACACAGGTGAGCATCGAACTGCCTTTGAGCTTCCTTGACCACTTCGATGACCTGTTCGAGTGTAATGTCGGGTTTGGTCGCTTGAAGGACCTTCAGAATCGCTTCTGCACGAACACATGAGGGAGCCGAGGCATCAGCGAGATTAATCTCCTTGTGAATCGGACCCCAGGTCATCGGATTTTCCATTTCATTCCTCATTTACTTGAATGCGTATGAGGCCTTCTCTCATGAGCCATTCTGCATTCTGGCAGATGCCAAGCGTTCCAGTCGGGAGCAGAAAGAGCTCTCCGGGTGTGATGTCCCATTTGTACGGTGCGTACCCCAGGTTGATGATAATTGATCCTCGATTCAGAGTGATTCGATTTTCGGAACTGTTTTCGAGGGGAGGATCGAACTCTGTGAGATTCATCACGACGAACACCATACCAGATATCATTTGACGATCTCAAATAGAACGAACTTACCGTTCAAATTTTGAAGCTCGAGAAGCCACCCAGGGGACACCCAGACGTACCCGATCGTTTGACCCCAAAGTACCAACATTCGTAGATGGGGATCAATTTGAGCGTCCCCAGGGACGGGATTCATCACTAGGTGTTTGTCTAGAACTACGAAGTGCGATGGTGCACCGGCCTCGGCGAGGCCGGTCGTCGGCACAATGGTGACCCCGAGGTAAGAATAGAAAACATCTCCTGGTCTGATGTTCTCCAGAGCTTGGAGGTATCTCTTCACTCCGACACCAGCTCTTCGAAAAAATCCGTTACACCACTTAGATGATGACAAAGCAAATGACCAATCCCGTTTTCAGAGATGAAGCGATACGACCAGCACAGGGACCGGACATGCCAGAACGGTTCATCAGCGTTGAGGAGGATGAGAATCGTACCCGGGGGAGCTTCCCAAATCTCGCCTCGACAGTATACGTGGGCGCATCCGACGAGACGCACGATCACTTGATGTCCGAAACAGAAGAGTCGACCTTCGCGCGCAATGTTGCGCAGACCCGAAGGAAGGGAGTGAAACTCTCGGTCGGAGTCGATGCCCGTCCCGAAATCCTCAGATTGAACGGTCCTCTTTGGATCGCAGCTTTCATCTCTTCGGACTGTTTGAGAATGTCGAATGAAATTTCACTCGAATTTCCCACAATACCGCTGGCCGCGAGAGGTTCCAACGTACCGTCTGCTTTGACGAACGATACACTCACGTCATGTATGAACGAGAGATCGACGCGTTCGTCGGTCGACAACGTAATCTGGTAGATGTCAATGCTGACCTTTCCAAACTTCGTCAAGTTAGAAACGGGCCCCGAAAAATCGTAGGTCGTTATCGTGTTGAGCGTTCTATTGGGAATGACGATGCCCGCCGGAACCTTCAGGAAATGACGTTCGGTGCAGGCGGTTTCCACTTCGATATCTCCTGAGACGCAAGATACGAACTTCAGGAGAAACAGCGCCGGGAAGAATGCGTTTTTCATGTCGTGGTCCCGTCCGTGATGGAAGTGAGAACTTCGAATTGGTTGAACGTCTTCGGAACGAGATCTTGATCCTTCTTATGGGTCATGTACACCCGAATTGTAGGACCCGTCAAATCGGAGCTCATGCTGACTCTCACGCAGAGGACTTTACTCATCCCATGATCGTTCCAAAGTTTCTTCTGGAGAATGTCCGCGGCGTGACGCCATTTTTCGACATTAGGGTGATCCATCAGGAGCTGGTACTCGGTCATGTACAATGTTCCCATCAGAAGACCATTACGGTGAAACCGAGCTTGAAGGTCGGCGCGAGCCAAATGCGCGCCCGAGGATCAGAGATCTGGAGATTGGAATTGCCGACGCTGGAGTTGTAGTCGTGCGCCTGCGCCCAGAGGTAGGTCATGCCGGCTCTGACGAAGAACCTGACACGATTGGGAGAGCCGATTTCGAGCCCAATCAAAAGGTTGACGTAGTTGTAGGAGGTTTCGGGCAGCTTCGTTCCAACGAGCGTCGACATGTCGAATCGATTCGTCGTACCCACCTCCGTCGTGAACGATGGACCCACGGCGAACTTGATGGGGTCTATCGTGGCACCCACACGTCCACCCCATGCGAGGTAGTTGTTCGTGACGCTCCCGCTCACTTTCAACCAGTAGAAGTGCGGACTGAGAATCGCTCCCGCGGTCACACCTTCGGGTAATCCCACGTCGAATTGCACTCCGACCCATTTATGGCGAACCTCGGCCTCCTGCTCTTCTTTCTGTCGCAGGGACAGTTTGTTTTCCGCCCGTGTGGAGGATGAAAGAAGCAGGATGAACACGATGACGAACAACGCGAGGAATTTTTTCATTGGCCTAACTTTTAGCGAGATGTTGCTAAGCTATCAGCCGTACACGATTGTAGAGATCACGATCTCGATCGTGCATTATTATGATGACCTTGAAGTTGTAAAAGATCAGATACACGTATCTGTCGGTCGGACGATCTTCAAACAGGTGCCAGAACATCCTGTCGATGGGTCCTGTGAGGGCGATGAAGATCTCTTCATTTTTGAGATCATTCTCAGCCCAATGGGCCAAAAATCTCTTCTTCGGTAGAACCTGGTAGACCTGACCTGCGACCAAGATCATTAGGGCACGTGTATTCCGATGATGTAATCGAGATCCGGCTGATCAAAGACTTTTTCGACCTTTCCATTCCATAGCACGTAGTAGAACGTTTCGCCCATCCTCGGATTTGAGTAGCGCAATTCTTGCGGTCCTGAGAGGACGACGAACTTTGAGAAAGGTTTTGCCACGAAAGTTCCCACATGAAGGTATTCTTCCGCCCGAATTTGATAAATTTGCCCGATCTTGAGCTTCATGGCGATCTGAGCAAAGAAATCACGTGTTCGAACACGATCCTTCCTGGCTCGTATTTCACTTCGCATATGAAGTCGCTCTTATTCATGCAATCGTCGATTTCAAGAATCGCATCGTACCAACTGACGGGTCCGACGCAATCTACACTGACCGGATTCGGGTCGGTGGAAAGAACGAATATCGAAACGCACAACAGAGGGACGAGAAACATTCTACCTCAGGTAATCTTTTCACCGGGCGCGAAGATGCTGATCAACTTCGTCACGAGCAGCCCGAGCCTTCTAACTTCGTCCTGCAGACGCACGACTTCACTTTCCATTCGATTGACATCGAACGTGTTCGCAGGAGGATTCGCAGGATATCGGTAGTCACCGTACACGTCCTGCCCGTACCTTGGCGATGGGGTGTTGTCGGTGTAGTACGGATTGTCTCTCTTGTCCAACATAGAACAGTACGGACAAGCCAGCGGATCTCGCTGGTGTCTACATCCGTCTCCAATCATGCCCGCATCGACTCTTTGATGTACAGGACGATGCGATCCTGCATGTCCTTCGGAAGAGCCTTCAGTCGGATGTAATCTTCCATCGTCTCACCGCCGACGGGACCTGCTCCGGCGCTTTCGAGCATCGGAGAGGGGAACACGATCTTGATGAACGGAGGCTTGTTTCCGCTGCTCGAATGAGCGATGGTGAACGGGTCGAATTTGTTGTCCATTGTGTCCTTAAGGAAGTAGTAAGTTCTTCTGAGTGCTTAAATGGATCGGGGAGCCGTAGCTCCCCTTCCCACCGCTGAGATACAGCTTCGTTCAGCCGTAGAAGTCCATGGCGTCGTAGTGGCTCGAAAGCAGCTGGAAGAGAGTCCGTGCTTCGTGACCAGTGAGCTCGAGCGTCGCAGGACCCTTGCGGATCTGGAAGTTCGTGCTGTTGCTGGACGAAGTGTCGACCTCGGCGGTCAACGTACCCTCATCACGACGTGCGGTCTCGCTCCGACGAGCAGTGATCCCACGCCACTCGGTCTCGATGCGGCTGTTCTTGTTCTGCGCTCTGATGTATCTCTTCTTCATCTGGTATTCCCTTTGTCGTATTCGTTCCGACTTTTGAAAGGTATACCAACTCCTAGTCGTTTATAAGTTTTTGTACACGTGCGTATCGCTTGTGACATCTCCTCCTACGAGGCTCCCCTGCAGCGTCGAATGCCCTCGACGGAGAATGTTCTGCGCTGCGTTCACGTCGCGGTCTTGAACCGCTCCGCAACCATCGCACTTCCACTCTCTTATCGCCAGATCGCTTTTCCCGCTCGGCCCGGTACGGGCTTTGCAGTTGGAGCAGGTGACGGAAGTGAACGAGCTTCTTAAGCCGAACCTTCGAAGAACTATCTCGAATTCGATATTTGTACGTGTAAAACAACGTTCAGCTAATAATCTACAGTACTAGCTGAACGTTTTACAACCCTTTGGACTTAAACCTTGAAGGGTTTGAGCCAATGAGCGATCAGCACGACGGCTCCTGAGAACATCACGTCAGAGGTCATCGACCACGAGACGTAGGCAACTCCCAAGAGCCCGACGACATACAGACCGAGCCTGATGTAGCTGGGCATGATTAGATCCGCTTCACGATCGAGTACGCCACAAGGCCCGCACCGAGTGCCGCGGCGCTATCGTTGGTGAACCGCTTTGCGATGAACCCTGCGAACACTCCGACGAGTGTTGCCTTCAGGCCTCGGCCCTCTTTGACGTCCATCGCCGACTTCAACGTCTCTTTGATCTCTTCCATGTCACTGCTCCTTGTTGTTGTTATTGTTTGAATCGCTCTTCTTGGAGAAGAAGAGCACGTTAGTTGATTCGATCCCGCGACCGATGACCTGGTTGAACATCCACAGAACCGTGAAAAGGATGAGCCCGATAGCTACCTCTTGTTTGAACGGTGTGAACGATCCTACGAGGAGAAAAATTCCCACGACGAGCCAGAGAAAATTGACGACGTGTTTGGTTTTCGTCTTGACCCTCTTTTCGAGAGCTACCAACTCTTCTTCGGGAGGTATGCTCACTTTTCGATCCTACTGGCATAGTGCTTCGCGAGCTTCATCTCTACGATATCTCGGTTCTTGCAGGCGGCGCAGTACTCCGCCTCGATCTTCGCTGCGTCCTTGTCGAACTTGGCGATATCTTCGACCGCCTCGGCGCGCAGGGCGTCGTGGGTAGCGATCTCCTCGTTGAACGTTGCTTCGAACTTGGCGAGCGTTGCCATGCCCTTCGCGCGCTTCTGAAACTCTTCTTTGGTCATCATTTTCGATTCTCCTGTTACAAGATTTCGATCCAGCTATGTTGGGAAACCATCTCATCGAGGGTTTCGTATCGAAAGATGATATTTCCTTCGTACTGAAAGTACGTGTGGGAAACGTGCGCATTTTGAGCGTTGATCGGGTTTGTTCCGAGGAATTCTCCCAGGTAGATGAGAACCGTCCCTTCGACGAAAATCCGCGTCGTGCAGCTTGGATAAGACACCCAACCAAGAAGTCTTGTCGTGCGGTAGATTGCCGATCTATTCACTTTTTGAATCCGATGACTCGTCCACGTTTGGATGCCCATTTGATGTATGTCATCAAGCATTTCCTCCGCATGCGCGTCATCGCCTTGGACAATCCCTTGATCGCCAATCTCTTAGCGAGCTGGTCCGCCGCGTCCCATGCATCCATTTCCTCCCGCACAATGGCAATGTACCAGGAGGTAGGGGGTTTTTTACCGAGCTTTGGCGGTGTTAACAACGCATCGAGATCCCACGGTGTTCCGTGCATGACGACCAACCTCTGACGATCGACGTGACCACACTCGTGGAGAAGCATCGCTAGCTTCTCAGTCGAATTGAGAGAGTAGTCGAGCATTTGAGTCGGATCTCCGGTGAGGAGTTTAGTTGCGAGATTCACCCGCCATCGGAGACCCTTACGAAGGTGGAGATCGTAGCCCTTTTCTTCCAACCATCGACGGATTTTTTGAAGAGGAGTCTTCATAAGAACTCGACGTAGTTTTGTTTCTTAAGATCTTCTAACGACCAACCCGTCGCCCAGACAATTATTCCATTGTGGAGAAAAAACTGTCTCGTCGAAGAGCGAATTGGAACATGCAGCAGCAAAGCGCCACATTCGATATGAACTCTTCCGTCGTAGTAGTAGGCCTCGTTGTCCTTGATAGAGTGGAGGTACATCTTCGCGAGAGCACGAACGACCATCACGTCCTCGTGCTAGCAATCCTTACGATGAGATTCGCAACGATGTTCTGAAGGTGGGCCGTCCCGGACAACACGGCGAAGTTTCCCGCACCGTACATCTTGTTACCTTCTGACTGGGAGAATGCGCTCTCGATGCCAATGCCAATGACCTTGACACCCTGCGCCTTGCAGAGCTTACTCACACCACTGACGTGGTCCATCGCTTCTCCTCCACCGTAATCCTCGCCGGCGGGATGTCCGTCGCTGATGTGGATGAGGATCTTCGTGGTGCAGTTGACGTAGTACTTCGTCATCAGCTTGGCGACATGAGCGATGGCGTATCCATCGAGGTTGTTCGAAAACGAACGCATACGCCCCATCGACGAGATCTGCTGATGTTCGGGAGTGTAGTAGTGGTGGATCGCCATGTCCCTCGCGGAACCACCGTGGTAGTTGTAATCTGCCGTGTGCCCGAACACGCCGAAGGAGACTCCTTCGAGGTTGAGGCATGCGTTCGCAAGAACGATGGCCACATCCCGAGCGGATTGAATCTTCGAGTCGGAACCCATCGATCCCGATTCGTCGACCAAGAATCCGAACGCAACCTTCGGCATGGAGATGATCTCTTCCTGTTCGAAGATCTTGTCGTCCTTGTAGTCGAAGTTGTTGAATGCGAGCTTGTAGAGAGAGCCCTCGTCGATGCGACCCTTACGTAGAGCATGCTCGATCAGCTTTTGCTCTTCTGCTCTGATCTTCATCTTGTTACGGACTTCCCTGATCAGGGGCCCGAGCTTCTTGACACAGGATTCGTAGATTGAGGTTCCGGCCGGAGTCGGTTGGACCCTGTAGTCGATGGTGCCTCCGTACCAGTCGACACCTTCGAGCACGTGCGGAATATGATGCGCATCCTTGCGGGACTCGCCCTTCGGATCCGCCGTGACGGGCGTTTCAGTCTCGAGCTCGATCGGTTCATCTCGACCGGTTTCTGAAATGCCGATTCCATCGATGAGAGCATCGGAGATAGATGCTCCCGGGTCAACAGGGTTTTTCCCGTCACCCTTGTTTTTCCAGATCTCGTAGGCTTTCCTGACGATCTCTTGGGAAGCCTTCGCTCGGCCCTCGGATGTCGATTCACCCGACAATCGCTGCTTCGACCATCCGAGGAATTCTCTCATGTCCTCAGGAGCTTCCAATTCGTCCTGCGGGTGGAGAAGCTCCCACATGAGACCGACGGTGGCCTTCATGGGATCGACTTCCTTGGTGACGGACTTTTCGAAGGATTCTTTAACACCCTTGCCGGTGTAGTACTCCCTGTTCGAGGCGAAGTATCCCTTGAATCCCGGGTAGTTCTTGAGAACTTCTGTCTCAGCGTAGAGGTGCTCCGAAATCGTCCACATCTCGTTCTCGAGACGACCACCCTCTGTACCTGATCCTGCACACATCTCATCTTCCACTGCCGGTGTGATGGTGTGTTTCATCGTCGACTGAACGAGCGCTTCTCCGATGAGAACGTCCGTGCGTTCGTCGTCGGTCCAATCCTTACGCATCGTGTGGGACTTGTCCACGACAGAAGGAGAGAGGAAGATGTCCTTTCCCTTTGCCGTGTTTCGATCCTTGTCGCTAACCGCCCATTTGACAGAAAGCTCGCGCTCTTCCTCTCCAATTTTCTCGGCGTTGGTAACGATGTTGGCGCTTCTTCGAACGGAAGAGATGATACCGTCGAAGTCTTGGTCATCGTCCTTCTTTCGACCGTAGGAATTGCCATACCACCATGAGTCGTCCACCCGGCTCGTCCAGTAGGACGAGACGGATTTCCCCTCGAGTTTCTTGCCGTAGTCACTGACCCACCAATCTTTGGTCCAGCCCATCGGCGAGACGGGAGGTTTCATAGGTAGCGGATCGGTGCCGATGGTCGGTTTCGACATCGGCACCAACGACGGAAAAGCGTCGAACGTCTTCTGTCTCTTCTTTCTTTTGGATCTCTTCGACATTTCGAATTAAGCTCCGAAAATTCCCTGCATGATCTGGAGAACCTGCGCTTGCTCGCTATCTCTCCCACCTTCCTTGGAGTACCCGGGAAGGATGGTGTAGTCGAGAGCCTTGGTGCCGACCAAACCACGAGATTCGAACTTCTTCATGAGGATCGCCGATTGGATGAGCTGACGGGTGGAGACAGGACGCGACAATGTGCTGGCGAGACCGGTCGACTTACGACGAATATCCTGCCCGAAGGTCGCGAGCTTACGAGCCTTCTCACGGTCGATGCCGGTCTTGTTGGCGATGATGTCGGTCTCCTTGGTGACAGCGGGGAAGTCGACGTTCAGACGGTACCCGAAACGGTCTTCGATCGCCGAGTCCATGGTGTGCGTTCCGGTGTGGGCGAAGCCGATGTTCGCTGTTGCGAAGAAGATCGTCCGGGGCCCCACGACCACGATGCTGTCCAGCTCTTCGACGAATGTCGATCGACGACCGTCGAGGAGAGGATAGAGGCTGTTGTGGAGCGTGCTGTGCAGACGGTTGAACTCGTCGAGAACGACGACGCAGTTTCCCTGCTCGACAGCTCGCACGAAATCCGAACGGTGCCAGAAGATAGAACCGTCCTTCGCATCGCGGTATCCGAACCAGTCCTTCGTCTCTCGGACAGTGGCGCAGTTCATGATGATGACCGGGCGTTCGAACTTGGCGCTGAACCAGAGGCTCAGTTCGGTCTTTCCGCAGCCCTGGGGTCCTGTCAGAAGGACGTTCTGGGGCGAAGTGTTGGACAGGTCATCCACCACGTCCAAGAGCTCCTGGTTGTCATCGGACACCCAGAACGCCGGATCATTTCCGAGGGTGAGGATGCCTCGATCCATCTTCTTGACAGAGAATCCGGAGACGGCTGCGGGACCGCCCGTCGGGGCGACAGTCGGGGTCGGAACTGTGGGGGTCGCGACGGACACGGGAGCGGTAGCCTTCATCGAAGCTGAAGACTTTCTCGAAGTCTTCAGCGGCGACGCTGCGGGAGCGGGACTCGCAGTCACCACGATACCAGGTTCTCCGGTAGAGATGACAGAAGTCGAGGCGGGATGAGTAGTTTCGGACATAGAACCTCTGTAAGAGAAAAGTTTATCTGAAGGATGTTTAAGAAGATAAGTTCAGTGCGGGCAGATTTCGAGTCGTTTGATCTCAGCCTCTTCTCGAGACTTCGAAATAAGAAGCTTTTCGTCTACTCTCCACGATCGATGACCTTCGAGGACGTAGAGCGGACCGGTGTGTTCATTCGAACGATCGTACTCCTTGACAATACAACCGTCGATCTGCCCGCTCGCTGTGGCAGTCTTGATGAGACAGAACACGCCGACGCAGCCGCAGATGAGGAGAGTGAGGAGAAAGAACGCGACGGAGATGTCCTCTCCGTTCCAATGCTTGATGTCTTTGATTTGCACGGTGTTGAGCCTCCAAATGTAGATCTTGTACCAGGGAATTCTGATACCGCCAACCTGACCGTTGGGCGACGTGAGGAATGTGACTCCGTTTGACTTACTGAGAAGGCAGACTGTCTCTTTTGCTTGGACGATGATGCACGGGTACACACAAGTGCAGATGTGATCGCCCCTGAAGTCCAATCGGTCGCCGTTGATGACGTTACATTCCTTCTTGTGAAGGTAGAACGCGTAATCGACCTTTAGAAGCATTGCAACGGAAGCAGACCCCGCATGACGAGGGTGTCGCACTCAGCGCAGGCGATCTTGGGCACAGTGAGGAATTCTTCTGGAAGTTCGTCACATAGATCTCCGCAATACCTGCAGTAGAAGTACATCGGAGATCCTGCGACCAGAAGAGAGTTGTCGATGCGAGGGATGATGGAGAAGAGGTACTTTCGTAGATCGAATCTCTCCAGCGCCTCTTCGTCCGACACCAAGCTACTCTCCCGCCAGCATCTTGACGATGTTTCGTCGATGCCGAGCGGTCGCCCCGCGCTTACCCTTGAGAGCCTTGCGCACTTCGAACGCCAGGACGACCTTGACAGTACGACGCAGCTTCGACGGTTCCTTTCTCTTCATGGCCTTCGCCCGATGAAAGGGAGAATCTCCTGGAACAGTCTCGGATTTCTCGCTCCACTCGCGGGACGCTCCAGGTGCGAGACAACGGATCAACTTTGCCATGTGTAACTCCTTCGGTTAGAGAATTGAACGTTGTTTGAGGAATTCGATGATCTGCTCGTCCGAGAGAGATTTGATCTCGTGATCCCAGACGACATGAACGGTGTAGCCAGTGTTTTTTTGAAGATCTTCGTTTCTTTTTGTGTCGAACTCTCGGATTTGTGCAGGAGTTCTTCCACGTTTAGTCGGATGTATTCCACCGTAATCTTTTTCGATACGTTCATCATACTGAGGGTGCGCATGAAACCACCCACCAAAACATTCGAGGATAAGTTTTTGTTCGTGATTAACAAAATCAACGAACTTGCCGTCTATTTTTTCTCCTCCGACCCATCCGAGCGGAAGCAAAAACTTTGCAAAACGATCTTCGAATGAAGAAACTTGTTTGCCCTGCAAACGACCGTTTGTCATCGCGTCGACGCAAATTCGCTTGTACTCTGGATCAGTCTTCATTCGTTCTTTTGATTGTGCGCTTTGTTCTTTTTTTCTTTTATGACCCGCTTCTGAAGACCAGAATTCTCTGAGAGAAGCTTTCCTCTTTTCAAGAGCTACGTCGGTATGGGCACTGGAAATGAAACTTATACGACTTTCTTCAGAACGATTAGACCAAGCTAGTTTCGCTCCAGGTTTTCTATCGTCAGTTCGACTAACCTGGGCTATGCCCAGAGTTTTTCGATACTCTTCTGTATTGAATGTCGAAGTAGGATCAACCCAAGCTGCTTCGAGCCGGTCGCTCTGTTCTTCACGCCACTCTTTCGATTGCGTTTTTAGTCTGACCTTATCGTCAGAACATGGTCGACAAACGACGTTTCCTCGTTCTGCTTGCCGCCAGCATTGGTTAGATTTGTATCTAATGTCGTTCCTGCAGATAGGACATTTACGAATTCTATCTGCAGGAACGACAAGCTCGCTCTTTTTACCCATCGAAACATTCTCCGTCAGTGTATGCGCACTTATGGATAATGTACTACGATAGTTTGCGAATGTTACCGGCAAGCACCTTTTTTGATCGTTGAGGTCTTGTCGTCATTCATCGAAATTACGAGGTCTCGGGTTTCGAACAGCAACTTGCGATTGGGCACGATCACCCAGGCTATCTTGATGTTCGTGCCGGTGGGTTTGCTGCATTCTCCATCGGTACAAAAAATCACTCCATCGAATTTGCCCCGGTTGTCCGCCCTGTTGACGAAATCGATGACTGCCTGGAAGCACGTACCACCAGAACGGACCCGTTTGAACTTGGGAGTCTGTCCGCGCTTCCATTCGAACATGTCCTTTTCGGCGACCGTGTGGTCGAACGGAAGCACCGTGAAGCTCGTGCGTTTCGAACAGTCCCTGAGCACTCCGAAGATGCTCTCGAGGCTCTGGTCGTCGACCGAACCGGACATGTCCACCGCCATCAACATCTTGGGTGTGTACCCACGTTTGGTGCCCGGATGGATGTAGGGATATCGTTTGTTGATGCGTTTCATCGTGGTGACACGGTGTCCACGATTGGTCTGGCCGACGAAGTTCCGAAGAACTTCCTTCCAGTTGATCGCGTTGAGCACCGATGCCCGAATGTCTCCGACGATTTCTGAGGGAATGTTTCCCCAGCCGTTGGAACTGTTGTCCGCCTTGCGAACGGCACGTTCGACGATGCCCTTCACCTTGCCCTCGATCAGATCGCGAACTTCCTCCGGAACGTCGTCCCACATGTCATGGACGTCGCCCGAATCGAGCTCGACCTCATCGGTCATTTCATCCCCGCCCTCACCATCGCCCTGACCGGGCATGGGATTCCCACCGCCGGGATCTCCCTTCTTCTTCTTGAACTTGGGTCCGGAGCCGGGGACCTTGATCCCCTTGTCACCCCATTCCCATCCGTTCTGGCGAGCGAAGTCGAGGAGCGTGCTGAAATAGGATTCCGAAGCCTTCATCTCGGGAAGCTTCTCGATCAGGTCGCTGTACTTCTCATTGACCATCTTCTCTTCGGGTGTCGCACCCTTGAGCTCGCCCATCTCAGGCTTGACGGTCGGGAGGTACAGCCGATCGGGAAGGTACTTCTTGTAGACGTCCTTCGAGATCGCGGATGTTTCCTTCCGCGAGTTGATGATGATGGAGTTGATCGCGAGATCAGTCGCGATGTTCCATGCCACGTTGGGACTCCGCCGACGGGAGGTGATGTGCCTCCAGATCAGGTGGTACAGCTCGTGTACCAGCACGTTCCGCACCTGTTCGGGTTCCAACGACGCGAAGAACCTGCGATTGTACCGCAGCTCGAAGTCGTCGGTGTCGAGGTTGTAACACATTGCCGCCGTCGGCAACGGGAGACCGCCTCGCATCGTCTTGGCTTCGACCTTGCGCACCCAACGAGAAACTTCCGCGAAGAAGGGACACTCGCTGTAGAGATCGACGAGGTGCTTGGAGATGCTGAACTTCTCCTCCTTTTCGTCGAGCTCCTTTTCGAAGACGAACCATTTGATGACGTCCTCGACGAGGTCGGGATCGAGTTCCACTGCCCTGTGGACGTTCTTCTCAATTCCGATCCATCGCTCCTTGACGAACGCGTTCTTGCGGAGGATCTGGAGCTTCATGTCCTCCAGCATCTTCAGCGTTTCGGGCGTGGGCGGTGTACCCGGTTCCCGCATCACGGGATCCTTGCGTTCTTTCTTTTCCGCGGCGGGCGCGGCTACGATGTTCGTATCAGCCATGTTGGTCCTTTCGAGAAAAGTGGGAGAGCTTTCCGGGACCTGCGCCCCGGAATTCGGCTCACTTCTTCTGCTCGAGCTGCGCCTTCATCGCCTCGACAGTCGGAGCGGTGACGCGGATGATGTGGGGAACGACATCGGTCTTCATGATGCCGATGTTCTTGTCACGGATGTCCGAAGCGTTCGTGGTGTTGACCACGCACGTCCAGAAGTGGATCACGAGCTCGTCCGGGAGGATCTCGACGAACTTGCCCAGATTCTCGGCCTGCTTCTTCGTGATGATCTTCTCCTTGAGGTGCTCCGCGACCTTGTCGATGCAGATGTTCCACTTCTCCTGTCCGAGCGCCTCGATCTTGGCCTTGTTCTTGTCCATGTTGTCGAGGATGTCGAGTGCCGTCACCTGGCGGTCCAGGGTCTTGACGTAGTCGACGACCTGGCGTGCGACTTCGAGCCCGACCATGCCGACCGCCAGCGAGTAGACCGACTGCTGCGCCACGCGGTCCGCTTGGACGTCCTGGTCCATGAGGTTGCCGGCGGCCTTGAAGATGAGATCGAGACGATCCCACGAACGCGGCGACGGAGCCACCTGACCGTTCTCCACGTTTCCGGTCCACAGCGTCTTCGGGTGCTTTTTGACGAAGTCTGTGACCACCGAGTGGATGCGCGGGCGCTTCGTGACCTTGCCGGTCGCGTCGTCCGTGGTTTCGATCTCTCCCTGAGCCCATGCGAACCAGTCCTCGTCGGTCGGCTCGAGGTCGGTGACCCAGAAACGGTCGAGCAGCGCCGGGTCCATCTCGTTGACCTGGTACTTGCCGTTCGTGTTGATCGCCGCGAAGATGCGCGTGCCGGGGTGAAGAACATGCCCGTTGAGGGTGCGGTCCAGAACGATCTGGAACGCCGCCTGCATGACTTCGGGGGTTGCACGGTTCAGCTCGTCGAGGAAGAGGAGCACCGGCTCGGTGCAGGCCTGCATGTACCAGTCGGGCGGAAGGAACTTCGTCACTCCGCCTTCGACCTTGGGGAGGCCGATCATGTCACCCTCTGACATTTGGCTCAGCCTTCGTTCCACCATTTTCAATTTGAAATGATCTGCGATCTGATACACAGATTGGCTCTTGCCGATGCCGTGGTCACCGCGAACGAGAACGGAGATGCACGCCGGGAGAGCCTTCGCACAATCCATGAAAGTTTTGAAATTAATGGGACACGTCCTTTGTCAAGCCCACGGCTAATGGGCACATACGTTGAAGAATGGGTTTGTTAAGCGTACAATTAAGAAGAGATTCTAACGATTATGTTCTGGATGTAGGATAGAGCAGTTGCAGTGTACCTTGCCGTCGGGTTTGATTGTACAGTAACCGTACCGGTAGAGCGACGATCTGCTAGTTCCGGCGCGGTTCCATTCCCCACCATGAACACCCCACGCGTGCTTGTCACGTTGATGACCGCAACCTTTGCACTTGCTCGCCTCGATTTTTTCTTCAACCTCGAGCTTAGCAAGTTGTTTCTTAGCAACTTGGAGTTGAACTTCGAGGAGCTTCTTCTGAAGAACTTCCGACGAAAGGTTGGAGAACTCTCCGCCTGCAAGCTTTTTCGCTAACTTTCTAGCGTCTTCAGCTGCGGCATCATCAGAAGTTTCTTCTGCAAAATGCAGAAGACTATCGATGTTGTCTTCCTTTGCAGTGGCCATCAGCTTCTTTTTCGACCGGGACCATCGGTGGGACGAGCGCCCCCGCGGGGGACTCCCCTTCCTTCGAGGAGGTCCATTTCCCGCTGCTTTTCTTGCCGAACTATGTCGGCTTTCCATAGCTTCTTCAGGTACGGCTCACTCGCCCTCATGAGGTGAGGAATTATTCTCTTCTTGCAAAGATCGACATTGGTCGCAGCAAGATTCTTGGGAGATTGGACCAGAGCAGTCCAAAAGGAATGGATCGATGTCGTTGGCCCGTCGGCTTCTTCGATCAACTCACTCATCGAGACCAGCTCATCAACCTCTTCAATCGTCAGAGTTCGTTCCGTTACGATCTTTTCGAAATCTTTCCAACGATCTGTCATTTGTCATCCTGGGTGTCGTTACCTTGAGAAAGAATCGTGCGTAGACCCAGAACAACCCTCCGGGAATGATCGTGACGTATCACAGGATGTTGAGAACGTTGGCTGCGAGCTGGCCGCACCACCGCAACCTTTGCTTCCAAAGACGAACTGTCCGAGGACAGAGGTGAGAGAGACGAGACGAGACGAGAAAGAACCGGTTGGCCCAGGCGAAGAGATTCGCCTTCACAGGGGTGCACGCTTTCCGAGGATCGGGAACAGACCTCCCAGGGCGAGGAACACGAAGATGTGTTGGGTGAGATCAATATTGTTTTTTGCTCATTCGTTTTTCGATGATTTTTACGCAGTTTAGTTAATGATTATACCCTTGGACGATCCACGGTTCATCCATCAGAACTTGGGAATGGTGAGACGCACTCATAGAACGTCTCTACGTTGCAGTCTTTGATTCCGAATTCGCACAGGTAGACAATAGCTTCGAAAGATCTGAAACCTCTCCCTTGTTCGAGTATGGTGTACTGGTCGATGATGATGACAGTCGATCCGACCGGCAGCGTCATGATTTTCGTCGTGCTATCGTTAGGTCCAAGCGGGTAAGATGGTAGCACGTACTTGGCTATCCACATGCTCCCGATAGAGGAATCGTTCACTTGAAGTTGCCAAACGGCCCCGGCGCTCCGGCGAGCATGTCGTCCATGCTCTGAAAGATCGACTTCTCTTCGGGGATTTCACCGGTGGCAGCTATCGTGTTACGCACCAGAAGCATGATTCCCTCCGTCGCACGCGCAGGGTCGTCGTTGAGAAAATGAAGATGCATGAAGGCAGGACACTGCCCCATCCATTTACCATCCTCTTCGGACCATCGAACCCTGAACGTGTACTCTTTGAGATCGTCCATTCAACTCTCCGTCGTGTTCAACTCTCTTCGATGCTTGCTCCGAGCGATTCGCACTTGGCAAGGAGCTCGATGGCGGCCTTACTGGCTTCTTCGCTCTTTCCGAATCCGGCGTCCAGGGCCTTCTCGAGGATCAGGCGCGCACCAGCTTCCGAGAGATCCATGCGCTCATGGATTTCTCCCATCTTCTCGACGAGTTCCATGACGGGCTTCTTGAAATCTTCGTCCATGAAGGATGCCTTTAGGTCGACGGTGCCGTCTGCCTTGCGGAGGGTCTTCTCCTCCATGTACGTGTTGTACTCCTTCTGGAGGACACCCAACTGCTTGAGGAGCTCGGGATTTTCCGAGTTCTTGACCTCTGTTTGGATCAGAGAGTACTTGCGTCCGGAATCCATGAACTCGTCGTGGGTCCATCCGTGTCCTGCGAGGAACATGTTGTACATGTCTCTGTATAGGTCGTTTCGGACGATCACCTCGACAGCGTCCGTCGGATCGTAGTTGTCGTCGACGGTCAGACCTTCGGGAAAACCCGAGGAGATCATGCCCTTGCGGAATGCTTCTGAGAAAATGCGCATCTGCAGAAAGTCGGTGCGGTTGAACTTCATCTTTATTCCTTGTCCGTCGGCTCGACAGTTTCGAGCGAGGTCAACAGCTCGGTCGGTTGAGTGATCTCCTCGACGTCAGCTTCTTTCTCGACCTCGACGTCGTTGATCTTCGCCATCTCCAGACTGGACGAGAAGTCGGCGTTCGTTTCCATCATGTACTTGTCGAATTCGGGAATCTGCTTGAAACCGAGCTCGAGCATCTTGGTCGTGACGCTTTCGATCGTCGCTTTCACGTCGTCGTATTCGTAGGCTGCCTCGAGAACCGGGAAGAAGTTGTTCTTGCCCAGGACCTCCTCGATCTCGGTGTAGAGTGCATCGTCGAGGTAACCGGTCTGCTTGAAGTACTCGATCGGACAGATGGTGGCGATCGGAGTCTCTTGCCACATCTCGACGGCGAAGCAAAACTGGTCGGGCTGGCAGTACTGATCGATGTCTCCAGGAATTGCCTCGACGACCTCGGCTTTGATCGCGGGAACGCTGCTCTCGTTGCTCATGTTGCTGTCTCCTGTGTTTAGATTCGATTCATGAATTCATCGAACTTGTCCGATTTCACGAAGTGAGAGTGCGTCCTGAGGAGAGCTTCGGCTTCTTCGACCGAACCCTCGAACTCGAACGTCGCGTCGGTCGCTTCGAAGAACCCTTCGAGGTCTTCCATCGCCGTGTCGAACGCCTCTTGTTCTCCGCTGTCCGCAAGGTAGCGGTTCTCGTCGAAGAAGGATACCGGGCAGATCGTGACCGTGGTCATACCTTCCCAGTCGACGACGTGGTAGTACATTGGGGGCTTTTTGGTTCTCGGCCCGGGCGTGACTCTTTCGAGCTCCGGAGCTGTAACATCGAGGGTGAAAGTCTCATCGGTCAGAACGTGACCCGCGAGCTTCCTTCCGTGTTCCAGCTCAGTTTCCGTCAGACCATGTAGCTTGCAGAACGACGCGTTGAGGACGGGTTCGGTCAACCCTGACATCGGGATGTTCTCGCATCGGCAGCAGGGACCATCGAACTTCATTCGAGACCACTTGCCCTCACAGTAGACCCATCCATCGTCGTTGCCGTCGCTCTTCTTATAAGCGAGGAGAGCTCCCCAGATGACGGGGAAGAACAGATCGTCCGTTTCCACCCCTTCCATCATCATGAGGTCCATGCCCAACGCGGGGTAGGTGGTGAGCAGTTCGGCGAAGTTGAGGTAGAGCTGATCCTCTCGAAACGGGCCGAGGTGGTTGGATGGGTCTCCCCCGTTGCCCATGCGACACCATTGGACGAACCATCCGTCGGGCGCGAATCGGGGATTGTCCTTCAGGAAGGATTCGACGATGATCTCGCAGTGTTCGATCTTTCGAGGTCTACGCATCTGTCCTCATTTCCACTGAGAGTACGGTTGGATCATTACGTTCAAAGCCTGCGCAATGCTCTCGATGACCGCGTCGGGATTCGTGGGAGGAATGAACCATGAAATGGTCACATCTTCGTCGCAGCTCGACGCATCCGAATTCCAGAAAAGCTCGGAGTTGACTTCTTCCTCGCTACCGAGGAATTCGTCCCAGAAGAAATCGAGGACGTGGTTATTAGGAGTTGGGAAATCTGGAGATGTTCTCTTCGGGGCGTCTTTGAACGTGAATGTGATGTTCATCTATTCTCCGATCACTTCGAAGGCTTCGTCGGCGTAGACCCACACTAAACAGATCCCTCTGCTCGTCGCTGCGAGGAATTTGCAATTGATATCATCAAGACCAGAAGTAGACCATGCTTGGGGCACAACTTCTAAGACGAAAAAGATTTCTTTTTCGAGCGACTCGGAACGGAACGATTCGTACTCATGTTTTTTATAGAGAGGCGTATCGTTGATGCTAGAAAAATTCGACGTTGTTGCAGGATCGCAGAAGTCGTAGTAATCGGGATGTTTCGCCGGGCGAATCATGTCTCCTTTTCGAAGATCTTTCACCAGCTTGATCATTGCGGCGGCAGCTTTCCCGACCACACTTTGAAAACCAATCCGAGCCCCGGGGCGGTCAGATAGTCTGTCGCTGCGAATTGTCCCTTCTGCATGTCCCACATCGAAACATACCCGACGTCGCAAGTCGTTCCCTTGATACAAACCCGCGTTTTCTTCACGATTTCGTTGCCTTCGAAAGCCTGATATTCGACAACCTCCGTGGGAACGGTTTCGTCGAACACTTTAACGATCTGCATGATCGTTGTTTCTCGCCATACCTCGGGGTACTGGATGACGATCTGTTTTCCAGGAGGAACGATCAGTTTACCGTTGATGATAGCGTCCGGCAGAGAAGAGATGTCGGGCTTCCAGACCTCTTTGGGTCCGATCCCGATCTTTCCCTCGGGAACTTCATCCTCGACGAGGATTGCTGTAGAAATTCCGATGTGAATGTCGGTCAATTGATGACTCTGGTCTCGGGTCCGCCGTCCTCGTTAAACGTCGACGCCAACGCTGTGACAGCGAGGAATTGTAACAGTCGTTCTGAGCTGTACTCGGAGAGAGCCTTCGACTTCTCGAAGTAGATCTTCTCCTTCGCGTGGCGATCCTTCCAAACGTGGATCTTCATGGCGTTGAGAAGATGATCGATGATGCTGATGAGCATCAGCATCGACAGCGGGACGAGGAAACGCATGAGTGTGCTGTCGAAGATCGCGGCGAGGAGGATCATGCCCGTGATCGCCACTGCCTTGTAGACGTACGCCCATCCTCCGAAGACGATGATGCGAGCTTCTTTTTGGAGCGCGCGGGTGAGATTCGCGGTTGCGATCTCGAGCTCGTCGAGCGCCTTTGTTTCAAAAACTTGCATCAGCCCACCATCTTCCACTCGCCCTTGCCGGTCTTCTCGATGAGACCCGCGCGTTTGATGACCTTGAGTGCCTTGCGAAGTTTCTTCTTGTTCTTCTTGTTGATTTCGAGCTTGAGTTCTTCGGCGGCGTACTTACGAATGTCCTCGGTCGAGAACACCCGGCGGTCCTGGATGAAGTCGAACACGGCCTTTGCACGATCTCCGAGTCGGTGCTCGATGGGTTGGTAAATCGTGCCCTTACCCTGGAACATCGACTCATCATCCTCTTCTTCACGACCTGAGAAGAGAGAAGCTGACATCCGAGAACGGGTTATACGAACTTGCGGAGGCGGAGCGCATCTCGTCCTCTCTCCGAAGAGATCCTCGTCCTCTTCGAGAGAAGTGGGTTCCTGCTCCATGGCCGGAAGAATGCCCTGGGTTTCGAACTCTTCGTCCTCGAAATCCTCTTCACTTTCAATATCTTCGTCGTCCTCGCCCGGGCCTTCGTACGGAATGTGCGGGAATCCACCTCCGGTGACGTTCTCCTGCCGGACATCCGTGGAAAGGACAACGCCTTCATCCCTGTTCATGACCTGCGCGGCGACGACTCTCTCTTCGAACTCTGCATCCTCGACCGAATAGTCGTCCTCATCACGGGAGACGTCGGCAGCGGACACCCAGGCATCTCCCCTGCCGTCGAGTCCGCTGCCGACGGTCTGCCACCCGAGTGGGTTGACGCTCTTGGCGCTGCGAGGAGCGTCGCCAGCTACCTGCGAGGCATGTTCTGCTCGGTAGGAAACGCACCGGAGGATCGTGATGGCGCAATGGGCTGAAGGGCATGACACCTTCACATTGCCGGGGAGCTCAATCTTGATTTCCATCTTTCAGCCTTTCTAACGAAATAAAATTGTCGTAAACTTTGCGACAGAAGGGAATAGCGCGCTAAGAACGAGAGCGCTTGCGAGCACCACCCCCGCGACTACCATGGCCCATCTGGAAACAGTCATTGGATATTTCGTTTTCCAGGCTTACCCGCATGTTTGTTTTTGTGAGATTCTTTACGTTTTATCATCGGTTGACGACATTTAGGGCACACTGATAGTTCACTGCTGCACTCATGTGAACCGTGTGCACCGGGAACTGATTGCAGACGACGTCTTGTGTGCGTACCGCAACCTAAGCACTCCATCGTGACGCGAGTCATTCGTTTCGCTCGTCGATGCTGTCGGCGATCTTTCCGCCGGTGATGGTGATTGAGAACATGGCAATGATCGCCAACGGACACCATAACCAACTCAAAGAAGGAGGGCTGTAGAGGACCGCCAGCGTGGCGCTCACCGTTGAAACGACAGAAAAGACGCTCCAGCTCCTGATGGACATCACTTCACCTGCTGTTGCCGAAGTCGTCTCTTCACCCAACCTGCACGAAAACTCGCTCGAGCCTCTTCTGAAAACTTCTTTCCCTTTATTGGGCAAGGAAGTCCCTTATGAGAGAGGCTCAATTTTTGACAAGTTTCTTCAGAGAACTTTTTTCCGAAATTTGTATTCTGCTCTCCAGAACGACCCATAAGTTTTCGAGCTTCAATCGTATGGTTCTTTCCGAACATCGGATGATCTTTTCCAAGACGCTTTCCTGTACGATCTTTACTCATCTGCTCACGGGTTTTTACCGAATGTCGATGTCCTACCATACCGCCTCCTTCACCACCTCTTGTGAAATTGCAGCCGATGTCAAAAACGTTGTCGTGATCGTAATTCAGACTGAACGTATTTTCAAAAAGAACGTTATCTACTTCCCATTGGAGAGCTTCTTCGTTGGAAACGGGTCCGATACAAACTTCTACTCGAATTCCGTATCTCTTGACGATCCCGTGCCATTTGTGGCTTCTATTGAGAGAATTTGTTGGACGGTTCTCTACGCCTTTTCCGACATTGAAACATCGAGGTAGATCTTCTAACGTCCAGTGTTTGTATCCGTAAAAACGGATGTCATCCATCCCCTGATTTTAAGAACTTTTTAGCAACAGTTAAAAGTTGCGGGTCAACATCCTTACTGTCTCGAAAACGAACGAACACTGGAAATCGAACTTTCCCATCTTTGGAAGTTCGATCTTCTGTCGTCATGTCGGGTTGTCCTTTAAACTCTACTATTCTTCCAATGTAGGAATTTGGTCCTTCTTCAAAGATTTGGTTTCGAAGGACATCGGAAAACCCGCCACCAACTCGAGTTACGGCTTCATTTTGAACGACTACTTCGAATCCACCGAACCGACCCTCGTTCTTCGTATTTTGTTTACCGAAGTAAAACCCAACAACAACACCTTCGAAGGTGTGTTCAGGTTTCATTTTCAATACGCTCTTAGAACGCTTGAAGTCGTAAGTTCCCGTGAGCTCCTTGACCATGCCGCCCTCCCAGCCTTCTGCCAGGTAGAGCTCGTAGAGCTCGATCATCTCGGCTTCGTTCTCGACATCCTTGCCCAGGACGGGTTGGATGCGAGGGTTACGAATCGACGTCAGTATCTCAGCGAGCCTTCTGCGCCGGTCCACGTACGGAATCGCGCATTCTTGCTTCGTCCAATCTTCCGACGGAACGGCATCGAACACGTAGTAATTAAGGAGGGTTTCGTCCTTGAGGTTCTTCTCGCTCAGAACGACGGAAGCAGAAACGGACCAATCCGTCCCGAAGATCTCTCCATCGAGGACGAAATCATCGTAGGTGGCCGCTTCTAATATCTTGGCGAGCTCCGGAAGGGTGTCCAGTTCGTTGCCGTTTCGTGTGAAGAGCTTGACGACCCCTCCGAACTTCATCGTCACGAGCCTGAACCCATCGAGCTTGGGTTCGAAGCAGATCGGATACGTCAGAGGAGTGGAGACGCTGGTAACGTGCTTGTTCTCCTTATCCAGCGTCATCTGGAGAACGTGGGCCAGCTGGACGGAAAAGCTGGGGAGGAGATCCGGCCACGTCTTGCCGACCGTGCTGTCCTGGACCCCACATCGGAGGTTCTTCAGGAGGATTCGTTCCATCCACTTCTGCTCCTGGGTCGTAGAATGGGCCAGGAAGCCCTCGATTGCAAACCGGGCTGCATTACCTGTCATCTCCCTACGGGACAGGCTGAGCAGAAGCTGGATATAACCAGCCACGTTCTCATCGATCTGTTCTGGTGTGCGGACGACAGCGATCGGTACCTGCCTCGTGAACTTGTTGACAAAGAAGACGAGGTAAGGATTCCCCACCGCGTAGAAGATCTTTTGCAGAACCTCGTTGTTCTTCTCTCTGTTGATGATCGCCTCTTTCTTGAGGCGACCTCCGACGGCTTCCAGCTCGTCCAACACGTCCAGGGAGGATTTCGTCATTCGGTCTTGATTTCCTTTTCGGGAACGAGACGCCAGGTGGCATCATCTTCGCGGTGGGCGAAGTACATTACCAATCCGTGCTTGTAGTGGCTCAATAGCACCATGTTCTTGGTGACGAAAGAATCGTACTCATCGTACTTCTGCGTGGTAGGGTTCCAACGCTGCTTCCTGAGGCTCAAACGAACTTTCGTCAGCTCCCGAAGGACCATGGCTTTTCCCTTCATGGGAAACTTGCGACACTGTCCGAGATCGGTACCGAACGAGTAGACTTGTTTGACTGTTCTTTGAGACGTGATGACCATTCCCGGCTTGAGAGCCATCGATGCGATTAATCGGGCCAACCTTGGCCTCCTGTTTATTATAAGCGGTGATGCACGACAGTTCAACCTGGAGAAGGTGCCAAATATCTCCTGATAGCCCTGACCATGTAGTACAGATTGAGAATGGAGAAGAGCGTCATGCCAACGACCCAGACGTACCTCGGGAACTCTCTTGAGAGTTCTCCGAAGATCGAGTAGACGCAGCACGTAAGTCCGAAGAACGACCATGACGCCCAGAAGATGTTCCACCGCAGCATGATCAGCTCTTGGAGCTCAGGTACGTTTTGA
>Ga0184615_10000323_pt1 | contig 27735 bp, 17 predicted proteins | sample PLM4_65_coex_FD_133134 | JGI IMG/M metagenome (GOLD analysis project Ga0184615, IMG submission 133134) | Groundwater sediment microbial communities from an aquifer in East River, Colorado, USA - PLM4_65_coex | ecosystem: Environmental > Terrestrial > Soil > Riparian zone | place: USA: East...
ATCGTCCGCGACGCGGCGACCGGCGCGCCCACGGGCATCCTCTTCGACAACGCCGCCTATGGCGCGATGAAGCGCCTGCCGCTGCGCACGGACGCGCAGTACCGCGCGGCCATCCAGTGGGCGGTCGCCGTGGTGAATGCGCTCGGTGTCACTGCGCTGAAGGACGCGCTCGCCGACGGTCACGCGGTGAAGGCCTACGCCGCGCTCGATCGCGCCGGCAAGCTCGACCTGCGCGTCGCCACCTGCCGCCCGTGGCGGGCGACGTGGACCGAGTCCGACGCCGACGAGGCGCGCAATCTCGAACACTGGGCCGACGACCAGACGGTGCACGTGCGCACCGGCTTCGCGAAGATATTCGTCGACGGCATTCCCCCGACCCGGACCGCGGCGATGCTCGATCCCTACCTGCCGGACCCGAAGCACGGCGCGGGCTTCAAAGGCGAGCTCCAGCACTCGCAGGCCGATCTCGATGCCGCGCTGATCCGGCTCGACGGGCTCGGCCTGACGGTGAAGATGCACGCCACCGGCGACGGCGCGCTGCGCGCCGGGCTCGATGCCATCGCCGCCGCGCGCAAGGCGAACGGCAGCTCGTACCTTCGGCACGAGATCGCGCATGCGGAGCTCGCGAGCCCCGCCGACATCCCGCGCTTCAAGTCACTCGATGCGGTCGCCGAGCTGTCGCCGATCCTCTGGTACCCCTCACCGCTGGTCGAGGTCATGGCGACGGTGATTGGCCGCGAGCGCGCCGACCGGTTCTGGCCGATCAAATCCATGCGCGACGCCGGAGTGCAGATGGTGTCCGGATCCGACTGGCCATCGGTCGTGCCGTCGCCGAGCCCGTGGCCCGGCATCGAGGCCATGGTGACCCGCCGCGATCCCGAAGGCGTTGCGCCCGGCGCGCTCGCACCGGAGCAGGCCATCGGCCTCGCCGATGCCATCGCCATCTACACGCGCAACGGCGCCACCGCGCTGCGGCTCGAGGCAGAGACCGGCAGCATCGAGCCTGGCAAGTCCGCTGACCTGATCGTCCTCGATCGCAATCTCTTCGAGATCCCGCCCGCGCAGATCAGCGACACCCAGGTGCTCGAAACGGTCTTCGAGGGCCGCGTCGTGAGCTCGCGTGAGCCCGGCGTTCAGAAGAAGCGCGTTCCGTAACTGCGCGCGGTCAGACGAGGAGTCACCCCGGATTCAAGTCCTGCTCCGCCCGCACGGAAGATACCTGCGGGACGATCGGCTCGCGGCCGTGCGCGATCTACGACCTGGACCAGACGGGCACGTTCATCGGCTCGGGCGATCTGACGCAGTTCCGGCTGCTCAACACCAAGGCGCCGGGACCGACGTGCGCGGCGGGCACGGGCACGGGCTCGGTACCGCTGCCGTGTGAGGCGGGCACTGCGGGGGCCTGCTTCTAGCGTGGACAGGTCGCGGTCGCTCAGCGCGTCGCTGACTCGCAGGGTGCGAGCGCCGTGGGGCCGAGCCCGGCGAGCCAGCGGCGCATGAGCGCGAGATCGGCGACGTCGCAGGCGGGTGTGCCCGACACGCTGCAGCGCGCCTGCGCCAGCAGCGGCTGTGACACCGGCAGGCCGGCCAGCAGCTGTCGGACGACTGCCGTGTCGGCGGCGAAGATCGCCCCGTCGCCCGTCGACTCGCCGCACTGACAGTGATCGCCCGCGCCGTCGGGAAGCGAAGCGGCCACGCCGCCGCGGTCGAGCTGATTGCTGTTCGCGGTGAACGGACAGTTGTCGAGAGCGTCGGAGCGCCCGTCCGCGTCGTAGTCGGCGGGCACGTCGTAGCCGGCGCCGCTCTGCAGCGCGGCGGCCGGCACCGCGTGCAGGCTCGTGTCGGTGACCGCCGCGCCGAAGACACCGGTCGTCCACACACCGTCCTGTGTCAGCGACGGCTGGGTCGTGGTCGTGTCGAGCTCGACCACGCCGAGCAGTGCCGGCCTGCCGGGAACGTTCAGCGCAGGCGCGGGCGCGCCGCTCGCGAGCGCGCCGCCGAGGGAGACGTAGAGCGTGTCGCTGCGCAGACCCGACAGCGCCGCGCCCGGGCCCACGCTGAAGCTGACCGCGGGAGCCACGAAAGGTCCGAGCGCCAGGTTCGCCGCGCAGCCGCGCCAGGTCGCGGGCGAGCCCGCGTTGCTGCTGCAGCCGGCAAAGCGCATCTGCGCGCTCGTCGTGCCGGCGGGCGCGACCACGCCGAACGTCACGCGCGCGAGCGCGAGGGTCGCGTCGAGCTCCACTTGCCAGCGGCGGCCCGTCGTGTCCCAGACCGCCGGCTCGAGATAGAGCGAGACGGAGCTCGTCGCGTCGCGCGCCGCGAACGCGTACTCCGCGGGGACGAGCACGCGGTCGGTCGGGTCGAGAAGCGGCACGAGCCCGAGCTCCTCGAGCCCCTCCGTGGTCACGGTCGGCACGGGGGCGCCCAACGCGGTGTTCGGGAGCTCGAAGCGCGCGACCCGGATTTCCTCCAGCGGGTTACACAATCGGTTGTCGGGCGGGCGGCTGCCGCGGAGCGAGAAGTACAGCGCGTCCGGACGTGTGCCCGCGACATTCAGCCCGGGTCCGAGCGCGAAAGAGAGCGTCGGGCTCACCGAGGTCCCGAGCCCCGTCGCCGCGCTGCAGCTCGTGGCGTTGCAGCCCGGTCCGAAGCTCACGCCCGCGAGTGGCGTGCCCTGCGGGAGGATCACGCCGAGCTGCACGCGCCGGAGCGGCGTCGCGCCGCACGACACGTAGAGGTCGTACTGCTCGTCGTCGGGGGACGGCGGCGGAAGCGGGCTCGGCCAGCCCGGCGGCGCAGCCTGCACCGGCGGCGGCGTCGCGTTGCGCACGCTCACGAGCGCCACCGCGCAGGCGTCGCCGAAGCCGTTCCCGTCGCTGTCGGTCTGCGACGGGTTCGGCGCGTCTTCGCAGTTGTCGCAGGCGTCACCGACGCCGTCGCCATCGCGGTCGCTCTGATCGCGCGCGAAGGCGCTCGGGCAGCGATCGCAGACATCGCCGGCACCGTCGCGCTCGAGGTCGGCCTGGTCGAGATTCGCGTCGAGCGCGCAGTTGTCGCCGCCGTCCGAGATGCCGTCGGCATCGCTGTCGTTGGGCGCGGCGAGTCCGCCGAGTGCAACGCCCCAGCACGCCACCGCCCCGTTCTTGCGCACGGCGCAGCTGCGGCCGCCGCCCGAGTCGAGCCGCACGAACGGGCCCGGGGGCGGCGCCGTTCGACCACCGCTTGCGCTGCCCCAGCACTCGAGCTCGAAGTCCGCCCGCAGAGCACAGGAGAACGCGTCGCCGGCCGCGACAGCCGTGAACGCTCCCGCGGGCGCGTCGTTCTGGAAGAGATGGTTCAGGCCCCAACACAGAATTGTGCCGTCGTCGCGGACCGCGCAGCTGTGGTTCGAGCCGGCCGCGAGCTTCGTGTAGCTGCCGACGGGCGGGCTCGTGCGCCCGTAGGCCGGATCTCCCCAACACGCGAGCAGGCCGGCGCTGCTGATCCCGCAGCTGTGGCGATTGCCGGCGGCGAGCGCCACGAAGAGCCCCGTGGGCGGACTGGCCTGGCCGAAGCTGTCGTCGCCCCAGCAGACGACCGAGCGCTCCGCGGTGAGTGCGCAGGCGTGCTGCAGACCGAGCGCGGCGCCCAGCCGCGCAGTCGGCGGCGGCGTCGCCTGGCCGAACGTGTTCGCGCCCCAGCACGCAAAGCCGAATGACTCGGACCCGGTGAACAGACTCGTGGCGTGAGCGGCGCAGCTGAATCCGCTCCCCGACGCGACCTGCAGATTGGCCGGGAAGCTCGGCGGCGTGTTTTCGCCGGCTGTGTTCTGGCCCCAGCAGGCGAGACCGAACGCACCGGTGGTCGCACAAACGTGCGCCGCGCCGACGGCGGCGGCGACCTCACCCATTACGGAGAGCGACTCCGCCAGGGACGTCGCGCTGCCCCAGCAGGCGATCTCGCCCGCGGGCGTCAGACCGCAGCTCTGCGTTCCGCCGGCCGCGATCTCGCTGAAGAGCCGATCGGCCGCCGGCGCGCGCTGGGCCGCGGAGTTCGCGCCCCAGCAATTCACGGTTCCGTCCGCGCGACGGCCACAGGTATGGAGCGAGCCGGCGGCGAGCTGCACGAAGGGCCCGGCGGATGGGGTCGACTGCCCGTCGCTGTTGCTTCCCCAGCACGAGACCTCGCCGCTGAGCAACCGTCCGCAGGCGTGACGATCGCCGGCCACCACGTCCGCGAAGACGAAAGCGGGCGGCGCGGTCGCCCCGTCGCTCGAGCTGCCCCAGCAGCGCACGAAGCCGTCGCTGCCCAGCGCGCAGCCGAACGCTTCCCCGATCCCGCGGCTCACGGCGAGCTCCCGATAGCGGCCCGCGGGCGGCGCGGCGATCCCGCCGAAACACTCGAGCGCGTCGTCGGCGGCGCGAATCGCGCACGTGTTGCTCGACCCCGCCGCGATGCGCTTGTAGCGCGTCGCAGGCAGCGCGCTGTGCGCGCCCGCGCTCCCCCAACACAGGGGTGTGTCATCGACAAGCAGCCCGCAGCTGTGCGTCGCGCCCGCGGAGAGCCGCACGAGCACGACCCCCGGCGGGCTCGCCTGCCCGCTCGTGTTCGCGCCCGCGCAGCGCGCCTCTCCGCTCGCGAGCACGCCACAGACGTGCGCCGAACCCAACGCGAGCGCTTCGAAGTGCGCCGCCTGCTGCGTGAACCACGGGACGCCAGAAAGCGTGAACTCGTTGCCGTCGATCGCGGGCGTCCCCGTTCCCGCGCGAACGATGCCCGTGGACAGGGAGGTGCGCTCGAAGCGGTTGCCGCTGATCGCGCCCGTGGCCGCGTTCGAGAAGCGGATGAGCGTCCCGCCGTCGGTACGGTCGAGCTGGCTGCGCACGAGCTCGAGTCGCCCCGCGTTCAGGACATTGACCTCTTCGTCGAGCGCCTCGAGGTTGCTGTCCAGAATGTGCAGGGCGCCAGAGGTCTCGATCGCGAGCTGCGTCCCGCTCACGCGGTCGAGCGTTCCGGCGCTCGCGTCGCTGAACTCGAGCCTCAGGTGCGCGAGCGAGGCCGAGGTCGCAACGAGCCCACCGTCGACGTCGATCGACCCCTGACCGTCGGCTCCGCGCAGCTGCGTTCCGCTCGGCACGACGAGCGTTCCGCCCGCTGCGACGGTGAGCCAGGCGATGCGAGGCGTCGCCGTCACGGACATCGTGACCGTCGCGCCCAGGGCGATGGTCAGTCCCGAGACGGTCGTGAGCTGGCCCTCGATGTTGCCTGCCGTGGCGCTCATCGAGGCGCTCCCCGAGATTCGATTGCCAGCGCCGATGCCGGTGTAGGTGTTGCCCGCGATCGTGAGTGGAGCGGCGAGCGCGTTCCCCGCCAGCTCGATCGGGACGTCTGACCCCGACGCGTTGAAGACGTTCCCCGTCACGCTCGCGCTGCTCGACGCGTCCACGTCGATGTACACGTAGGTCTGCGCCAGGCTCCCGTTGTCGACGAACGTGTTCCCGGAGATCGCCGGCCTCGCCGCCTCTCTCACGGTGATGCCGTACCGCGGACCCGTTCCCGACAGCTCGAAGCGGTTCCCGCTGATCATCCCCGTTGCCGTGCCGCGGTACTCGAGCGCGCCGTTGTCGAGCTGTCCGGTGGTTGGCCCGCCGAGGGTGCAGCCCTGCACATCGACCGCCGCGTTTTCGGCTCGTACGACGTACGGAGTCGACGGCGGCAGGCTGAAGCTCGAGCTCTGGATCGAGCCGCTGCTTCCCCCGCTGAAGTCGAGCGCGATCCGGTCGAAGGTCACCGAGGTCGCCTGCAGCGACGCGCCGATGCCGTCCACGCTGACCTTCGCGTAGCCGTCGACAGGACCGCGCAGCGCCGCGCCGGCCGACAGCGTGAGCGCGGAGCTCGCTACGGTCATCGACCAGACGGTGAGCTGCAGGCCCGCGGGGATGGTGAGCGCCGCGCCGTCGTAGAGCGCGAAGTTCGAGATGGTGAATGACACGCCCGTCGGCAGGCTTAGCGTCGCCGCTCCGTCGACGCGCAGGTTGTCGATCGCCAAGAGCTGCACGCCCGGCGGAATCGCGAACGCCACACCGCTCGGGAGCTCGAGGCTGCGGATCGCGATCGGCAGCCCGTCGGGGTTGAAGAGCGTCGCCGAGCTCGACGGTGTGCCCGCGTAGCGCGCGCCCGCGCCGCCGCCGGTCGGGAAGCTGCTGCCCGAGATCGCGAGCGGCGCGGCCAGCGCGTTCCCGGCCAGCTCGATCGGCACGTCCGCGCCGGACGCGTTGAAGATGTTTCCGGTCACGCTCGCGGTGCTCGTCGCCGCCAGGTTGAGATACAGATAGGTCTGAGCCAGGCCCGGGTTGTCGACGAACGTGTTACCCGTGATCACGGGTGAAGCGGTTCCCGCGACCCCGATCCCGTACGCCGGACCCGCTCCGGACAACTCGAAGGTGTTTCCGCTGATCGTCCCCGTCGCTGTGCCGTAGTACGCCGCCGCGCCGCTGCCGAGCGACGCCGCGCTCGGCCCGTGGATGCTGCAGTCGCGCAGGTCGACCGCCGCGCTGCCGACGCTCAGCACGTACGGGACCAGCGGCAGCACGCTGAAGCTCGAGCCCTGGATCGAGCCGCTGCTCCCCTCGCTGAAGTCGAGCGCGATCCGGTCGAACGCCGCCGACGTCGCCTGCAACGACGCTCCGGCGCCGAACACGCTGAGCTGACCGTAGTCGCCGGGGAGACCCTGCACGATCGCTCCAGGTTCGATCACGAGCGACGTCCCGGGGGGGACGCTGCAGGTGCCGACGATCACGTGCGGATTCTCGCTGGCGCTGAATGTGCCCGCGCAGATCCCGCTGTGAACCGCCGCGCGGGAGGGCGTCGCGAGCAGCGCGCCGGCGAGTGCGAGAAGCGTCGCGGAGAGAAGCCGCCGAGCGCGCGTATCGACCAGGCGCGTTTCAGTCCATACCCGCATTGTCCAGCATCCCGCCCGAGGCTTTGCGGATACGGAAGCGAACCCGCGAAGTCATCGTAACACCGAAGCGCTGTCGGCCGGACGGATTCGTCCGGCCGATCTCGCGAGGCGAAAGTCCGTGTCTCGCGCTTCGCCTCAGCGCACGGCCGACTCGCACGCGGTGAGCGGTGCCGGGAGCAACCCGAGCAGAGAACGGCGCAGGATCGCGGCGTCGGCGACGTCGCAGCCGGACGAGCCCGACACGCTGCAGCGCGCCTGCGCCAGCAGCGGCTGGGACACCGCCAGGCCGGCCAGCAGCTGCCGGACGACGGCCGTGTCGGCGGCGAAAATCGCCCCATCGCCGGTCGACTCACCGCACTGGCAGAGATCCCCCGTGCCGTCGGGTTCGAACGTGATCAGCCCGCCTCGGTCGAGCTGGTCGGTGTTCGCGGTGAACGGGCAGTTGTCCAGATCGTCGGAGCGCGCGTCCACGTCGTAGTCGCTCGGCGCGTTGTAGCCGCCGCCGATCTGCACCACCGGTGTCGCGACGTTGACGCCGGCCGTGTTGACGAACGAGGTCGGGAAGGCCGCCAGAGTGCCGACACCATCGAGCGTAAGCGACGGCTGGATCGTCGTCGCGTCGACCTCCACCCCCCCCAGCAGCACCGGTCAGCCGGGCGCGTTCAGCGCCGGCAAAGCGGCCGTGGTCGCCAGCGCCCCGCCGAGCGAGACATAGAGCGCGTCTCCGCGCAGCCCCGCGGTCGCCGGGCGCGGGCGGCGGCAGCGGAGCGGGCGGTCCGGGGGGCGGTGGCGGCGCGACAAACGGCTTCACGATCACCGCCGCCACCTCGCACGCGTCGCCGTAGCCGTTCTGGTCCGTGTCGATCTGCGCCGGGTTCGGCACGTCGTCGCAGTTGTCGCAGGCATCGCCCACGCCATCGCCGTCAAGATACCCGCGCCCGGCCTCGAGCGGAGTGAAAGATCTCTCCCTGCGGTGTCGATCGCCGACATTTCCGGCGCCGGGTTACGATCCCCGCTCGACCCCGAGAAAGGACGACCCCATGGACTTCGACATCCCGCGCGATCTCGCCGCCTACCTGCTCGAGCTCGACGAGTTCATCCTGCGCGAGATCAAACCGCTCGAGCAGAAGAACGACAACATCCGCTTCTTCGACCACCGCCGTGAGGACGCGCGCACGGACTGGGAGCGCGGCGGGCTTCCCAATGAGGGTTGGGAGGCGCTCTTGCGCGAGGCGCGGCGCATCGCCGACAAGGCGGGGCACTACCGCTACCCGCTGCCGAAGGCGTACGGCGGCAAGGACGGCACGAACCTCGGCATGGCGATCATCCGCGAGCACCTGTCGGCGAAGGGGCTCGGCCTGCACAACGACCTGCAGAACGAGCATTCGATCGTGGCGAACAACGTGGGCGTGCTCTTGATGCTGATCTACGGCACCGACGCGCAGAAGGCGGAGTTCGTCGACGGCCTTCTCGAAGGCACGACGGGCTTCGCGTTCGGCATCACCGAGCCGAACCACGGCTCCGACGCGACGCACATGGAGACCACGGCCGTGCGCGACGGCAACGGCTGGCGAATCAACGGCGAGAAGACCTGGAACACGGGCATCCACAAGGCGCCCTACGATCTGATCTTCGCGCGCACCGCCGGGAAGGCCGGCGACGGCAACGGCATCACGGCGCTGCTCACGCCGACGAACTCAGCCGGCTTCAAGGTCGAGGAGTACCTGTGGACGTTCAACATGCCGACCGATCACGCGCGCATCTCGCTCACCAACGTGTGGGTGCCGGATGCGGCGGTCTTCGGCGGCGAGGGGCGGGGCCTGCAAGTCGTGCAGCACTTCTTCAACGAGAACCGCATCCGGCAGGCGGCCGCGAGCCTGGGCGCGGCGCAGTTCTGCATCAACGAGTCGGTGGCCTACGCCAAGCTGCGCAAGCCGTTCGGCAAACCGCTAGCGAGCAATCAGGGCATCCAGTTCCCGCTCGTCGAGCTGCAGACGCAATGCGAGATGATGCGCGCGCTCATCCACAAGACCGCGTGGATGATGGACACGTACGGGAACTTCTCCGTCTCCGACAAGGTCTCCATGTGCAACTACTGGTCGAACCGCCTGTGCTGCGACGCCGCCGACCGCGCGATGCAGGTCCACGGCGGACTCGGCTACTCGCGCCACAAGCCCTTCGAGCACATCTACCGGCACCACCGCCGCTACCGCATCACGGAGGGCGCCGAAGAGATCCAGATGCGCCGCGTCGCCGGCTACATGTTCGGCTTCATGAGCCAGCGCGCGCCCAAGGGCGTGGTCGAGGACGGTTAGCGACGACCCTCGCGGATCGCGACGAGCTCCGCGATCAGCTCGAGTTCCTCATCCGCTGGCCGGCCGCGCGCAGCTCCTCGGCGAAACGCTGCAGCTCCATGAGCTGGAGAAATCGCTCTCTTCTTCTTTTCGCGCGGCCATCAGGCAGGAAAGCTGACACGCGACTTCACGCCGCGCGTGCGAGACGCGTCTCCCCACTCGAGATCCCGGCCAGGTGCAGGCGGACGAGCTCGGGCGCGACGGGGCTCGCCTGCATCTCGCGCGCGCGGCGCAGGCGCAGGGCGTGAAAGCACGTGCCGGTGAGCGCGAAGCCGCCGAAGACGACGCACATCACGGGCGTGAGGCCCGGCTCGGTGTCGAGGCTGCCGAGCGCGCGCGCCGCGATGGTGAAGAACACGAGCGTGAGCCCCGCGCAGAGCGCGAGCTTCTGAGTCACGCCGCGCACCAGGCGCTGACTCTCGCCTTGCGCCAGCCGGGCGAGCTCGCGCGGCGAGAAGTAGTCGAGAAACCAGCCGGTCGACTCGTCGATCGCGCGCGAGGCCGGTGGCGCGAGCGGTTCGCCCGTGAGCGGATCGGGCACGCTCTCACCGCGCAGGTGCGCCGCGATGCCGAGCTTGATCCCGGCGTGGATCGACTCGCTGATCGGATAGAGCCGCGCGAGGAAGAACGAGGCGATCCCGAAGACCGCCGGCGTGATCGCGTAGATCACCCGGATGCCGAGCTGCACCTCGGGCGTCTGCACCTGGTTTGGCACGTAGCCGATCGCCGCGAGCGCCGCGATCGGCAGCGCCGCGCCGGGGATCGCCACGAACTTGGGGACGATCGCCCAGAACGCCGCGAACTGCGCCTCGCGACGCTTTCCGGTGTGGAGCTCGTCGTAGTCCACCACGTCGGCCTGCATCGACGGCACGAGCAGGCCGCCCGCGCCGAACGCGACGCCGGCCCAGACGTGCAGAAGCGCCACGTAGAGCACGTCTCCCTGCCCGGCGAAGAAGAGCGCGATGCCCGCGGAGATGCCGATCCCGAACGACGCGAGCCAGGCCTGCAGCTTGCCGAAGCGGTTCGCGGCCCAGACCCAGAGCGGCAGGAACAGGAAGCTCGAGCCGAAGTAGAGCAGCAGGAAGAAGCCGAGAATCTGCTCGGGGTGCTCGGGCTGGATCACGTAGGAGATGAAGAACGGCAGCATCAGCGCCGGGATGGCGCTCGGCAGGCTGCCGATCACGAAGGTCAGGAAGAGGATCCGGAAGGGCCGGTTGCGCAGCGCGCGGCGCACGCCGGGCACGAGCGGGTTCGAGACGCGCCCGCCGATCTCGCGGCGTTCCCCGACGCTGGCCACGAGCAGACCGAAGAGCCCGATCAGCGCGGCGCCGAACGCGAGCGCGATCCAATGCATCTGCACGCGCGGATCCGCGACGCCCGCGCCCGCGAGCACCGCGGGCGCGATCGAGGCGACGACGGTGCCGACGATGATGAACGCCATGCGCCAGGCGAACAGGCTCGAGCGGTCGCGGTAGTCGGGCGAGAGCTCGAAGCCCAGACCCTGGTACGGAATCTCGTAGATGGCGTGAAACAGGAAGTAGAGCGCGAACGTCGCCGTGAACCACATCCCCGCCTGACTCGGCGTGAGACTCGTCGGCGGACTGAAGAGCGCGACCAGTGCCAGCGCGCAGATCGGCGCGCCGAGCGCGATCCACGGTCGGCGGCGCCCGAGTCGGCTCTCGGTGCGATCGGAGAGCCAGCCGATCGCGGGATCGGTGATCGCGTCGAGCGCCCGCGCGATCGCGATCGCCATCGCGATCCAGCCGACCGGCACGAGCACCACGTCGGAGTAGAACTTCGGCATGTGGATCAGGATCGGGATCGCGATCGCCGCGCCGGCGAACGAGGGCGCGCCGTACACGGCTTTGACCCAGAGGGGCAACAGGGCTCGAGGCTGGCTCATCGCCGCAGTATGACCGCTCGCGGCGCAGCGTGAGGGATCGGGCCCGAATTCCGCCTCGAGCCTCAGGCGCAGATCAGTCGCTCAGTTGCAGATCAGTCGCTCAGTTGCAGATCAGTCGGACAGGAAGCGGCTGGTCTCGCGGATCGCGCGCAGCAGCACGTCGCGATCGAGGCTCGCGTCCGGGACGAGGCGGTAGTGGAGCGCCTCGCGGGTTTCGAAGTAGACCCCGGAGCTGATCGTCACCTGGCGCGGCTCGACGACCGCGAAGCCGGTGTAGCTCGCCGCCACGAGCCAGTCCCACTCCGGGCCCGTGAAGAGGTCTCCGCCGCTGCTGTAGTCACTCGGTGGATTCGCGCACCCGAGCACTTCCGTCAGCAAGGTCGGAGCCACGTCGTTGTGAGACGTCCTGCGTGTCACCACGGCTGGCTCCCTGCCTGGCCAGCGCACGACGAACGGCGTGTGGAGCTGATAGCCGCTGTAGCTCGAGCCATGACCGTGGAAGCCCAGGCCGTTCTCGTCGAACTCCTGGCCGTGATCGCTGGTGATGATCACGATCGTGTCGTCCTGTAGTCCGCGCTGCTCGAGATCGTCGAGGACCTTGCCGGCCTGCGCGTCGGCGTAGTGGATGGCAGTGTCGTAGCAGGCGCGGCGCTCCTCCATCCGCGAGGCCCCGGCGCGGACCGCGCCGAGCTGCGTGTATTCGGGGTGGCACCCGCCTGGCGCGGACTCGAAAAACAGGAAGCCGAAGAATGGGCGCTCGGGCTGGCGGCGGCCGAGCCAACCGATCCAGGCCTTGGCGATCTCCGCGTCGCCCGGGGTCGCCACCAGATCCGGAACATTCCGGAACGCCGTACGGTCGAGCCCGACGATCTTGTCCGGTGGATTGCCAGGGAAGATCCCGAGCTGATAGCCAGCGGCTTGAAGCTCGTCGATCAGCACGGGTGAACGCTGTTCGGAGTAGAACGCCTTCCAGTAAGTCGGCGGGAGCGCGTAGAAGAGCGAGAAGAGGCCAACGCGGGTGCCATTGCCGCCGCTCCAGTGGCTCTCGAAGCGGATCGCCCGCTGCGCAAATCGGTCGATATTGGGCGCGATCCGCGGCTCGACGACGTCGGGGCGCATCGCGTCGAGCCCGATGATCAGGATGTTCGGAAGCCGGGCCGCCGGATGCACGCAGGCAAGCTCCGCGAGCGGGTAGCGGAGCAGCCCGCGCCGGTCGGCGCCGAGCCTCTCCAGCAGCGATCGATCGGGCGCGCGCCCGGCATCGACGAGCCCCAGCGCGACCAGCTCGTCGCGCGCGGTCCAGGGCCGGAAGAGCGGCAGGTACGGCGTGAAGCTGCTGATCGGGGTGTAGAAGCTCGCGTCGGCCCAGATGTGCAGCGCCTGCGTCGCCAGGAACGGCACGAGCACAAAGCCCGTGAGCGACGCGGCGAGCGCTCGGCCCGAGCTGCGCGCGAAGCGCGGCCAGCTCGAGCGCGCGAAGAGCGCGCAGAGCGCGAGGAAGATGGCGAAATAGAGCGCCGCGAAGCTCCAGGTGCTCCAGCCCAGGATCGCCAGCGCGAGCGCGCTCACGTGGAAGCGATCCTCGGCGAAGACGAGGCTGTCGACGAGCCCGGCGGCGAGAATCGCGGCGCCGAGGCATACGCTCGAGCCCAGGACGAGCGGGCGGGAAGGGACGAGAAGTGTGACTGGCAGGACGACGAGAGCCCAGGCAACGACCGCGAGTGATGTGAAGTGACTCACGAACGCGATGACCGTATAGATCCGCGCGATCGTATCGGAAGGCCACGGATAGTCACTCAGATAGCGAAGTCCGATCACGCCGAGCAGAAGGCCGATCGCGAGGAAGAACCAGCCTCCCCAGCGCACCAGATCCATCCGCTGCGATCGTTCCATGCGACTGCCTCCGAGGCGAGCGCCCGCGTCGCCGCCCTCGCGGGCGCACGCAACATAGCAATCGTCGCGGCGTTCCGGCTCCTGCAGCTGCGTCGGCGCGAGGCGCCTCCGCCCTGGCTGAGAGGATCCTCATCCGTCTCTGGACGTCGCCCGCGATCTGGCTCACCTTGGCCGCCACCATGCGGGCGATTCTTCTCGCTGCCGGTCGGGGGAACAGACTCGGGCCGCTCGGGCACGAGCGACCGAAGTGCCTGCTCGCGTTCGGCGGGAAGAGCCTGCTCGAGCGGCACGTCGACTGCCTCCGGCGCGTGGGCGTGACGGAGGTCGTGCTCGCCGTCGGCTACCGCGCGGAGGACGTGCAGACCGAGCTCGACACGCTGCGCCTGGAACCCCGGCCCGAGACGGTGACGAACCCGCGCTTCGAACGCGGCAGCGCCGTGAGTCTCTGGTCGGTGCGCGAGGCGCTCACAGCGGGCGGAGACGTGCTGCTCATGGATGCGGACGTGCTCTACGACGCGGCCATCCTCGCGCGGCTCGTGCAGCGTCCGGGGAACATCTTCCTGCTCGATCGGAAGTTCGACGACGCCGGGCAGGAAGCCGTGAAGGTCTGCGTGCGCGACGGCGTGCTCGTCGAGTTCCGCAAGCGCTTGCCCGCGGCGCTCGTCTACGACCTCGTCGGAGAGTCGGTCGGCTTCTTCCGCTTCAGTGAGCCGGTCGCGCGGGCGCTGGCCGCGCGCAGCGCGGAGTACATCGCTGCGGGTCGCCTCGACGAACCGTACGAGGAGATCATCCGCGATCTCCTGCTCGAGACGCCGGCGCGCTTCAGCTTCGAGGACATCACGGGGCTCCCGTGGATCGAGATCGACTTCGCCGACGACGTGAGACGCGCCGACGAGGAGATCCTGCCGCTTCTCTCGGGGACGGAGTGACTGACACAGCGACGAAGAGCGCGGCGTTGCGCCGCCTGATCCGGTCGCCCGTGACCGATTTCCTGATCGAGGCGCACAGCGGAATCAGCGCGCGCATCGGCCAGGAGGCGGGGTTTGCAGGGATCTGGGCCAGCGGGCTCGGGATCTCGGCCCAGTGCGGCGTGCGCGACAACAACGAGCTCTCCTGGACGCAGGTGCTCGAGATCCTCGAGCTGATGGCCGACGCGACGACCATCCCGATCCTGCTCGACGGCGACACCGGCTACGGCGACTTCAACAGCATGCGCCGGCTGGTCCGCAAGGTGGAGCGCAGCGGCGGCGCCGGAGTCTGCATCGAGGACAAGCTCTTCCCCAAGACGAACAGCTTCATCCAGGGGGAACGGCAGCCGCTCGCAGACCCGGACGAGTTCTGCGGCAAGATCAAAGCCGGCAAGGACAGCCAAGGCGATCCCGACTTCTGCATCGTCGCCCGCGTCGAGGCGCTGATCGCGGGCTGGGGTCTGGACGAGGCGCTGCGCCGAGCCGAGCGCTATCAGGCCGCGGGCGCCGACGCGATCCTGATCCACAGCAAGCGCCCCGACGCCGACGAGATCCTCGAATTCGCCCGACGCTGGGGCCGACAGCTGCCGCTGATCGTCGTTCCGACCACTTACTACAGCACCCCGACGGAGGTGTTCCGCCGCGCCGGGATCAGCATCGTGATCTGGGCCAACCATCTGATCCGCGCGTCGGTGGCGGCGATGCAGCGCGCGGCCCGCCTGGTCCACGACTCCGAGAGCCTCGTCGACGTCGAGGGCCAGATCGCGGCGGTCAGCGAGATCTTCCGCCTGCAGGGCGCCGACGAGCTGCTCGCGGCGGAGAAGCTCTACAACAAACCGGGTCAGCCGCGCCCCGGTGCGGTCATCCTGGCGGCGTCGCGGGGCGAGGGCCTCGAAGCGCTCACCGCGGAGCGGCCGAAGGTGATGCTCGAGGTGGCGGGAAAGCCGCTGCTGCGGCGCCTGGTGGATCGCTTCAAGCTCGAGGGAATCCACGACATCCACGTCGTCGCGGGCTACAAGGCGGAATCGATCGACGTGCAGGGCGTGCGCATCGTCAAGAATCCCGACTACGCGAGCGGCGGCGAGCTCACCTCACTCGCGTGCGCGGGCGACTGCCTCGGCGCCGACACGATCGTGCTCTACGGCGATCTGCTCTTCCGCGGCTACATGGTGCGCGAGCTGATGAATGCCTCTGCACCCGTCACGGTCGTGGTCGACTCGGCGCCGCTCCCGAAGCGCGGCAACCAGAACGACCTCGCCTGGTGTAGCGCGCCGGACGATCGCGCGTTGTACCGTCCCGACGTGGCGCTGCAGCACATCTCGCGCGAGCCGAGCTTTGGCGGTCGCCCGCCCGAGGGTCGCTGGATCGGGATGATGCGCGCGCGCGGCGAGGGCGTGGACTGGCTCCGGGAGGCGCTCGAGCAGCTTCGGGCGAGGCCCGACTTCGCGCGGCTCGGCATGCCGGACCTTCTGAATCACTTGATCGGCCGTGGGCTCGCCGTCAAGGTGCTCTACGTGCATGGTCACTGGCTGGACGTGAACGATCTCGCGGATCTCGAGCGAGCGAACGCCTTCGCACACGGCTCGCTCGACTGACGGCCGCGGGATGATCGAGGCGCCTCTGTTCATCGAGCGGTCGCGCGAGCGCGGCTTCGGTCTGTGGACCGGGGTGCCCTGTTCGTTCCTCACGGCGCTGATCGACTGCGCGATCGACCACCCTGCGGCGCGCTGGGTCGCATCGGCCAACGAGGGCGACGCGGTGGCGACCGCCGCGGGCGCCGCCCTGGGCGGCGTGCGCGCGGTGGCCATCATGCAGAACTCGGGGCTGGGCAACGCCGTGAATCCGCTCGCCTCGCTCACGCACACCCTGCGCATCCCGGTGCTGCTGATCGTCACGCTCCGCGGCGAGCCCGGACTTCGCGACGAGCCTCAGCACGAGCTGATGGGCGTGATCACCGAGCGGATGCTCGCGGACCTGCGGATTCCATCGGAGCCGTTCCCGACGGATCCGTCGCAGATCGAGCCGGCCCTGGCGCGCGCATGCAAGTACATGGACGACGAATCGCGGCCCTACGCATTCGTCATGCGAAAGGGCAGCGTCGCGCCGCTTCGCGGCGGAGCGGCTCGGCCGCCGCTCACTGCGCGAGGCGGCATGTTCCGCCTGGTTCCGCCGCAGGCCGGGCCCCCGCAGGCGCTTCCCACGCGCGAGCAGGCGCTGCGCCGCATCGTCCACGCCACCTCGGACGAGCGCTCCGTCGTGATCGCGACGACGGGCTACACCGGTCGAGAGCTCGCGGCGATCGACGACCGGCCGAACCAGCTGTACCTGGTGGGCTCGATGGGCTGCGCATCGTCGCTCGCGCTCGGGCTCGCTCTCGTGCGCGAGGACGCCCGCGTCGTCGTCGTCGATGGAGACGGCGCCGCGCTGATGCGGATGGGGAACTTCGCGACGCTGGGCGCGTACGGCGGAGACAACCTCGTCCACATCCTGCTCGACAACGGCGTACACGACTCCACGGGCGGCCAGCCGACCGTCTCGAGCGCGATCTCCTTCGGCGGGATCGCCGCGGCGTGCGGCTACGGGCTCGCGCTCGAGGGGCGCGATCTCGGCGTGCTCGACGAGCTCTTCAGCGCCGACAGCATCCGCGGACCGCGCTTCGCGGCGGTGAAAATCCAGCCCGGCACCGAGCGGGAGCCGCCGCGTCCGAAGCTGTCGCCGGAGCAGGTGCGCGCGCGCTTCGCGGAGCACGTGCGCAGGATCGGTGGCGCCGCAGCGGCGCGCGGGTCGGTGCCGTGATCCTGCTGAATCCAGGACCGGTGAATCTGAGCACGCGCGTGCGACGCGCGCTCCTCGCCGAGGACCTGTGTCATCGCGAGCCGGAGTTCGCGGAGCTGCAAGCGGCGGTGCGCTCGAGACTGCTCGGCGTCTACAGCCTCGATCCCGCGATCTGGACGGCGGTGGTCCTGGGCGGATCGGGGACGGCGGCCGTCGAGGCCGCGCTCACGAGCCTCGTGCCCGCGGACGGTCGGCTGCTCGTGATCGAGAACGGCGTCTATGGCGAGCGGATGAGCGAGATCGCGCGGCGGCACCGCATCGCCGCGGCCTCGCTTCACTTCGAGGCCGGTGAGGAGATCGGCGTCGAGAGCGTGCGCCGGTCGCTCGCCGCGAGCGAGCGCTTCACGCACGTCGCGGTCGTCCACCACGAGACGACGACGGGCCGACTGAATGAGCTCGAAGCGATCGCTGGGCTCTGCCGCGAGCACGGCGCCGCGCTGATCGTCGACGCGGTCAGCAGCTTTGGCGCGGAGCTCCTGGATCTCGACGCCTGGGGAATCGCCGCCTGCGCGGCCACCGCGCACAAATGCCTGCACGGCGCGCTCGGACTCTCATTCGCCATCGTTCGACGCACCGAGCTCGAGGTCTGCTGCCAGCCGCCGCGCACGCTGTATCTCGACCTGGCGGGCTGGGCGCGCGAGCAAGAGCAGGGGAGCACGCCGTTCACGCCGATCGTGCCCGCCTACCACGCGCTGCGCGAGGCGCTGGACGAGCTCGCCGAGGCGGGCGGATGGCGCGCGCGGGGGGCGCGCTACCGGGAGCTCGCGGAACGGATCCGCGTCGGCCTCGCCGCGCGCGGGATCGAGCCGTGGCTCTCCCCCGAGAGCTCGTCGGTCGTGCTGCGAAGCTACCGGCTGCCCGAGGGGATGAGCTACGCGCGCCTTCACGACGCGCTGAAGAAGCGCGGCTTCGTGATCTACGCGGGGCAGCCGCCGCTTCGGGATCGACTCTTTCGCATCTCCACGATGGGCGAGATCGCCGACCGCGACGTCGACCGTTTCCTCGCTGCAGTCGGCGAGCTAACGTTGGCGGACAAGGGAAACACCCGCTCATGAGCCCGAAAGCACGCGCCTTGGTCGTCTTGCTCCTCGTCCTCGCGATCCCGCTTCCCGCCTACGCCTACCTCGATCCGCAGACGGGCTCGATGATCGTCTCGGCGATCGTCGCCTTCTTCGCGGCGGTCGCGATGGGCGTGCAGGCGTACTGGCACAAGCTCGTCTCCCTGGTGCGGCGCGCGCCCCCGCGCGCTGAGCCGCCTGGCCTCGGGGAAGATGAGTCCGCAAGCCGCTGAAGGCTCGCAGCGCGCGGGCTCCCCTTCCCTGATTGCGTCGTGGCGGCAATATCGGCGCTTCAGGCGCCTGCCGCGCGAGAGCCGCCAGATCGTCTTCTACTCCGAGAGCCGGCAGGACTGGCACCACCTGGAGCCGATCATCGATCGCCTGACGCGCGAGCTGGGGCGCGTCGTCTGCTATGTCGGCTCGGACGCGGGCGATCCCGGGCTGTCGGGCGACAACCCGCTTCTGCTCCCCTTCTACCTGCGCAAGGGTCTTCTGCGCATCGTTTTCTTCCAGCTGCTCGACGCGGACGTCGTCGTCCTCACGATGATGGATCTCGCGAACTTCGAGCTGCGCCGCTCCGTGCACCCCACGCACTACGTCTACGTCTTCCACAGCCTCGGCAGCACGCACATGGCCGACTTCGCCGGGTCCTACGATCACTACGACACAATCCTGTGTGCGGGGCCGCACCACGTCCACGAGATCCGCCGCCGCGAAGAGCTCGCGAAGCTCGCGCCAAAAGAGCTCGTGGAGCACGGCTACGCCCGGCTCGAGGCTCTGCTCGCCGAGCGCGCGTCGCGGCCGCGAAGCGTGCGCGATGGCCCACCGACCCTGCTGATCGCGCCCACCTGGGGGGAGGCATCGCTGCTCAACGTCTGCGGGGAGAAGCTGGTCGAGATCCTGCTCGCCGCCGGCTACCGCGTGATCGTTCGCCCGCACTACATGACCGCCCGGCAGAGCCCCGAGCTGGTGGCCAGGATCGTCGACCGCTTCGGCACAAATCCCCGCTTCGAATACGTGGACCGCATGGGCGAAACCGAATCGCTGTTTCGCTCGGACCTGCTCGTGTGCGACTGGTCCGCGATGGCGATCGAATGGGGACTCGGCCTCGAGAAGCCCGCCCTCTTCGTCGACGTGCCGGCGCGCGTGCGCAATCCCGACTGGCGAGCGCTCGGGCTCGAGCCGCTCGAGGCCTCCATCCGGCCAGAGATGGGCGCTCTGCTGGATCCGGCGCGTCTAGAGGACGCGCCGGACCTGGTCGAGAAGCTGCTCGCCGATCCCGACCTGTTTCGCGAGAAGATGGCGGCGTTGCGCGCCCGGACCGTGTTCAATCCGGGGCGGAGTGCCGAGGTGGCGGCGCGCGAGATCGCGAGGATCGCCGACGAAAGGGCGGCGGAGCGGCGGCGGCGAGCGTGAGTCTCCTGCGCGTGTGCGTGTCGGTCGCACTGCTGCTCGCTCCAGCGGCCGCACGGGCCGAGGCGCCAAGCGACGTCGAGGCGCGCGGCGAGTCACTTCGCTTGGAGTTCACGCTGGCGGGAGCCGACGCGGTGAGCTGGGTCGCCTGCCACCCCGCCTGCGAGCAGGCGGTGAGCGAGACGGCGTTCGGCACGCGGCTGGATCCGCTTCTGTCGAGGATCGCGGTTTCAGGGGATCCCGAGTGGACGCGCCGCATCGACGAGCTCGTCTATCGCGTGGAGCGCCATGACGAGGACGAAGCGCTCGTCCTCGATTTCCGCTCCTCAGCGCTGGCAGATGGCGTTTCGGTGCGAAAGATCTGGCGGATTCCCCGCCGCGGCTACGGCGCTTCGCTCGAGCTCGAGCTGCAGGGCGAGCATGCCGAGGCGTTCGCCCGAGAGCATCCGCTCGAGCTCGAGCTCGCGCCCGGCCGCTCGTTCGAGCCGCCGCCAGGCTGGGGCTTCGCCGGACTCTCGCAGGTGCTCTCGGTCGTGCGGGTCGACCGCACGGGAGTGACGAGCCTCGATCCCGGGGCGGACCCGCTGCCCGTCGCGACCGGAGGGATCGGAGCGACCGGAAGCTGGGCCGGCGTGCGGAGCCGCTTCTGGGCGCTCCTGGTGCAAACCAACTCACTGGCGAACGTCGCGAGCGCGCGCGCGGGCTCGGTCACGCTGCGACTCGAGCCCGCGCTCGCGCATACGTTCCACTTCTACTCCGGACCGATCGAGCGCGCTCTGCTCGAGTCCACCGATCCGGCGCTCGGGGCTCTGCTGTTCTCACACCTCTGGTTCTGGGTGCGCTGGCTCGCGCTCGGAATGCTGCTGCTGCTCGACGCACTCCGGGCGTGGCTGGGCAACGCCGGCGTCGCGATCATTCTTCTCGCGCTCTGCGTAAAGATCCTGATGCGCCCGCTCACGCACACCGCGGAGCGCTGGCAGCGCGGCGTGAACGAGACGCGCTCGCGGCTGCAGCCCGGGATCGACGAGATCAAGGCGGGCTGGCGCGGGAGCGAGCGAAGCCGGCGCCTGCTCGAGCTGCACCGCGAGCACGGTGTGAATCCGTTCTTCGGGCTGAAGAGCCTGCTCGGCGTGCTGATCCAGATCCCGGTCTTCTTCGCGGCCTACCACGTGCTCGACGAGAGCTTCGCACTGTCGCGCGTCGGGTTCCTCTGGATCGCGGACCTGACCGAGCCCGATCGACTCGCAGTGCTCCCGTTCGCGATCCCGTTCTTCGGCGACGGGCTGAATCTGCTGCCGTTCGCGATGAGCGCGGTCACGATCCTGTCGTCGAGGCTTTTTGACGACGGTTCGCTGCCGCCGGAACTCTTGCGCAGTCAGCGCCGAGCCCTGTACGCGATGGCCTCGGCGTTCTTCGTGCTGTTCTATTCGTTTCCGGCCGGGATGGTACTGTACTGGACGTCGAACAATCTCCTCGCGCTCGTCTGGGAGGCGATCTCGCGCCGATTCCCGCGGCGACGCGACCGAATTTGGAGGCTCGCCAGTGGGACGCTCAGGCGCTGAGTCTGTGACTCGTGCGGACGTGGCCGAGTTCCAGCGCCGCGGCTTTGTGGTTCTACCCGGTCTCTTCGACGCCAGCGAGATCGCGCGGATCGCGCGCTGCGTCGACGAGCTCGAGGCAACGCCAGAGATTCCCGGCCGCCAGTGGATGTACTTCGAGCCGAGCCGCGCGGAACCGGGCAAGCGCCTGCTGAACCGGATCGAGAACTTCGCGCCGTTCCATCCCGAGCTGGCGGCGCTGCTCGGCGGTGAGCGGCTCGTCGGCGCCGTCTCCGCGCTGCTCGGCGAACGCGCGCTGCTGTTCAAGGACAAGATCAACTTCAAGATGGCAGGCGGCAGCGGCTTCGAACCGCACCAGGACGCGCAGGCCGGGTGGAACACGTACGCGAGCCTGTTCGTCTCCGTCGCGATCGCGCTCGACGCCACTACGCGCGAGAACGGCTGTCTCGAGCTGGCGCACTGGGAGCACCGGCGCGAGCTGATCGGCGAGCTCTGGTCCCCGCTGAGCGGCGCGACGCTCGCGAAGCTCGCGTTCGTCCGATACCCGATGCAGCCCGGCGACACCGCGTTCTTCGACTCGTACCTGCCGCACCGCTCCGGACCGAACGAGACGCGCGAACGACGCCGCGTGGTGTACGTCACCTACAACCGCGCGTCGGAGGGCGACCAGCGCGCGCGCTACTACGCCGACAAGCACGCGAACTACCCGCCGGACTGCGAGCGCGAGGTCGGCAAGGACTACGCCTACCGCGTCTAGAAGCGGCCCGTCACTCGAGACCCCGGTAGAGCCAGTACGCAGCGAGATAGTCGAGGCCGGTGTATTCGGCGCTCGGCTCGGTTACCCCGTCGAGACGGTACGGGCTCGACTTCCACTCGAAGTTCTCGGCGGGCCGGAGCTCGATCGGAACCGGCGCGCGAGCCTGCGCGCGCAGCTTGCGCGAGGGCAGGAATGCCCGCGGCAGCTCCGCGAGCGCCGGAGATGGCGCGAGACGGCGCTTCTCGAGCGGGAAGCGGAGCAGCGTCTCGCGCACGTTCTCGAGAATTCCCGGGTCGCACGACTGCGGCGCGAGTCGGCAGAAGAGCACCGCGAAGTAGGCGTTGCCGTCCGAGCGCACGCGGAGCCAGCTGCGCTGCATGCCGTTCTCGAGGTCGGCGAGCGCGGGGTCGTGCGTTCGCCGCGCGACGGGCACGAGCACCCGGTACAGGTCCCATGCCATGAGCTCGTTCGAGTAGCTCGTGAGCCCGAAGATGCGGATGTTGGTGATGGTCGACGTGGCTACGACGCGATTGCGATCCCGGAGCGCGTCCCGTTGCGCGGCGAAGCGCGGGTCGGGATCGAGCTCGGCTGCGAGCGCGAAGACGGCATAGCCGGTGAGCTTGGCGATCGGGTTGAATCCCCAGCCGGCGGACGGGCCGACCTCACCGTACTTCGTGACGCGGCCGTCTGGATCCACGAGACGCATCCGCGTCGCGAGCAGCAGCTCGGCCACGCCGCGCACGAGCGTGCGGACGCGCTCGGGGAAGTACGTCCGACACGCCTCCAGGGCGGGAAGCAGACCGTTCGCGTACTGATCCATCGAGGCGTCGCCGCGCCACACGTACGCCTCGAAGCCGGACCCGCCCGCAAACCAGCGGTTGTCCGGCTGCGACCTCTCGGGGCGTGGCGACCGCTGCACGCCGCGGGCCAGCAGCCCGACCCGGCCCGTCACCTGCGCGAGCGCCTCGAGCCCCGCGAGCGCGCTGCCGGCGTCGGCGATCGCCTGCGCGCGACCAGCGCCCGTCTCGACGTCCGCACGCGCGCAGAACGAGGCGGCGAGCAGGCCGGTGTATGTGGGAGTGTCTCCCAGCGCCGGGTAGGTTCCGCGCGCGAGCTGATCCCGAATGACCTCGAGATCGATCGAGTAGAGAAAGTAGCCCTCCGCGGCGAGGTGCCGATCGACGATCGCCGCGCGGAACGCCTGCGCCTTCTCGAGCAGGAGGGCGTCCTGCTCGGCACGTACGCGCGGATCAGCGGACGGCGGCGCCGTGGCCGGCGGATCGGACGCGCAGCCGAGGATCCCGGCGAGCGCGAGTCCGACCGCGACGCGTCGTCGGGAGGACCGGAAACCTCCCGTCGCAGGCCTCACGCGCCGTCCGCCGAGACGCACAGCTCGTTCAGAGGCCGGCGCTCGTCGTCATCGACTCGGGCAGCCGCTCGATCACGCCCGCGTCGAGCAGCCCGCGCGCGATCTCGTCGAGGTGCTCAGCCAGAAAGCGCGTCAGCGTGCTCTCGACGCCGGGACGGCGGGTGAACCGCTCCATCTCCACGCGCGCCGCCGCGGGATCTCTGCCCAGGACGAGCATCTGGTAGGCCGCGATCACCGCGCCGGTGCGCCGGTCGCCTGCGCGGCAGTGCACCAGCACGCGGCGGCCCTCACGTCTGTCGCGCGCGATCTCTTCGATCGCGCCGACGAAGCTCGAGATCTCGCCGGTGCCGCTGCCGTCCAGCGGGAAGCGCTTGAGCTCGATGCCGAGCTTCCGCGCGGCCTCCTTCTCCGCGACCTGCGATGCATCGTGCGCGCCGAGGTCGTGGCTGAGATCCACGATGACGTCGATGTCGAGGTCGCGAAGCGTGCCCTCGATCAGGTTCGGGCGGATCTGGCCGCTGCGGTACAGGCTGTCGGGCACGACGACGGCCAGGTTCTTGGGGAAGATCCGCTCCCGGAGATTGACCGGCGCGGAGCCCCAGGCCCAACAGAACACCGCCACAGCCAGCAGGGTTGCGCCGCCGGCGATCCATCTTGCACGCGTTCGATTTCCGCCCTTCATCGGAGCCAAAGTAACGGCCCGCGCTTGGTCCGCCATCGGGGCCCCGCGGCGGTCGAGTATCATGGGAGAGCCGACGGGGCCGGTTGACGAGGGGACCACGAGATTCGCCGAACCGTGCCGAACGACCGGGCGCCGCTTCTCGAGTGGCCCGCCGACCGCGGCCTCTGCGCCGCTGAGGCGCGCGCTCGGCTCGCGCGCTTCGGTCCCAACGACATTCTCGAGTCCCCTGAACCCGCCTGGCGAGAGCTCGCCAGAGAGACGGCGCGGGATCCGATGCTCTGGTTCCTGGTCGGGACCGGCGCGGTGTACGCGGCGGTCGGCGAGCTGGCCGAGTCACTGACGTTGCTCGCCTCGCTCGTTCCGCTGGTCGCGATGGACGCCGTGCTGCACCGGCGCACGCAGGCCTCTACGCAGGGCCTGCGGAGCCGCCTCGCATCACGCGCGGTGGTCGTCCGCGATGGGGTGACACTCGAGGTCCCGGTCGAAGGCGTGGTTCCGGGCGATCTGGCCGTGATTCGCGCGGGCAGCCCGTTTCCGGCGGACGGCATCGTCGTCTCCGGCGACGAGCTGCAGGTCGACGAGTCCGCGCTTACCGGTGAGGCGTACCCGGTGCGCAAGCGGCCGTTCGATGCGTCGGGCGCGCGCGACGCCAGCGACGGGCACGCGCGAGCGGTCGACACCGAGCGCTGGGCCTATGCGGGAACGCGACTGCTCACGGGCACCGCGACGCTGCGCGTTCTGCTCACGGGCGGCGAGACGCTCTACGGCGAGATCGTGCGCTCCGCGCGCGCCGGTGCCCGCGCGCCGACGCCGCTGCAGCGCGCGATCGGCGACCTGGTGCGCGTGCTGCTCGTCGCCGCCGCCGTGCTCTGCGTGATCCTGGCCGCGGTGCGCTTGCGTCAGGGATTCGGCTGGGTCGACGCGCTCGTGAGCGCGCTGACGCTCGCAGTCGCCGCACTGCCCGAGGAATTTCCGGTGGTCTTCGTGATCTTCCTGGGCGTCGGCGTCTACCGGCTCGCGCGCCGCAAAGCCTTGGTACGCCGTTCGGTGTCGGTGGAGAACATCGGGCGGATCACGTCCATCTGCTCGGACAAGACCGGCACGATCACGCTCGGCGAGCTCCAGCTCGCGCATCTGCTGCCGGCGCAGGGATCGACGGAGGCACGCCTCGCCGAGCTGGCCGCGTTCGCGTCGCGCCGCGAGAGCGGGGATGCGCTCGACGAGGCGATTCTGCGCGGCTGCGCGGAGCGGAGCGTGCTCGTGCGCCCGACAGAGGTCCTCGCCGCGTTTCCATTCACCGAGGATCGCCGGCGCGAGACCGCCGTCGTGCGCGCGGCGGGCTTGGGTCTCTTCGCCGCGACCAAGGGCGCGCCCGAGCTCTTGCTCTCACTCTGCGCGCTCGATGCGCGCGAGCGCGCGGGCTGGGACGAGCGCGCGGCTGCGCTCGCGGCCGACGGCCACAAGCTGATCGCGTGCGCCTCGCGCGAGCTCTCGGACGCGGCCTGGCCCGGAGGCGAGCCGGATCGCGGTCTGCGCTTCGAGGGGCTGCTCGCATTCGAAGACCCGGTCCGCGAGGGCGTGGCGAACGCAATCGCGCAGTGCCGTGAGGCCGGCATCCGAGTCGTGATGGTGACGGGCGATCACCGCGCGACGGCGACGGCGGTGGCGCGCGAGATCGGTCTGGGCGGAGACGATCCCTCGATCGTCTCGGGCGATGCGCTCGACGCCCTGCTCCTCGCGAAGGATCCCGAACGCCTCGCGCGGCTGGACCTGGTCGTGCGCGCGTTGCCGGCGCAGAAGCTCGCGCTGGTGCGCGCGCTGCAAGCGGCGGGCGAGATCGTCGCGGTCACGGGAGACGGCGTGAACGACGTGCCCGCGCTCCAGGTCGCGGACGTCGGCATCGCGATGGGCGAGCGCGCGACGCAGAGCGCCCGCGAGGTCGCCGCGATCGTGCTGCTCGACGACTGCTTCAAGACGATCGTGGCAGCCATCGCCGAGGGCCGGCAGCTGTTTCGGAACTTGCAGCTCTCGTTCCGCTATCTGCTCATGATCCACATCCCGCTGGTGGTCACCGCGGCGCTGATTCCGCTCGCCGGCTATCCGCTGCTCTATCTGCCGATCCACATTGTCTGGCTCGAGCTCTTGATCCATCCGAGCGCCCTGCTCGCCTTTCAGGAGCTGCCGGCCTCCGGTCGGCTCGCGAATGTGCGCCCGCGTGGCGGCCGCGGCTTCTTCTCGCGCCGCGAGTGGTGCGAGATCGCGCTCGTCGGGACGCTCCTCACGGCGCTCGTCTCGTTCGGCTACAACTGGAGCCTCGGAGCGGAGCTCGATGTCGAGCACGGGCGAGCGATGGCGCTCGGCGTGCTGAGCGTCGCGAGCGCGGGCGTCACCGCCGCGCTGAGCGGGCTGCGCACGCGCGCATCGCGCTGGATCGCGGCCGGCACGCTCGCACTCACGGTCGCGCTCGTGCAGATCCCTCCGGTCGCGGCGCTGCTGCACGTGCGGCCGCTCCACCCCGACGAGTGGGGCATCGCGATCGGCGGCGGCCTGATCGCGTGCCTGCCGCTGCTGCTCGGCGCGCTGGCTCCGAGGCGCACACAGCCTCCGAGACCCACGCGTTTGAAAGGTGTATAAGACAAGAACATCGATTCAAACGGGAGAGCGACCATGCAAATCGGGATGGCGGCGATCTGTCAGAACCCCTTCAACGAGCGCAGCGACGGCGACGTCTACCGAAACGAGCTGCGCCTGGCCGCGCTCGCCGAGCCGCTGGGCTTCGACTCGCTCTGGAGCGTCGAGCACCATTTCACCGACTACACGATGGTGCCGGACGTGCTGCAGTTCCTGACGTACTTCGCCGGCCGCACCGAGCGCATCAAGCTCGGCTCGATGGTCGTGGTGCTGCCCTGGCACGACCCGCTGCGCGTGGCGGAGCAGATTTCCATGCTCGATCACGTCTCGAACGGCCGCTTCATCCTGGGCATGGGCCGGGGCGCGGGGCGCGTGGAGTTCGAGGGCTTCCGGCTCGACATGGGCGAGTCGCGCGAGCGCTTCGTCGAGGCCGCGGAGCTCGTGCTGCGCGGGCTCGAGCGCGGCTACTGCGAGTACCAGGGCAAGTACTACCAGCAGCCGCGCGTGAACATCCGGCCCAAGCCCGAGAAGAGCTTCGTGGGCCGCACCTACGCCGCGGCGGTATCACCGGAGTCGACCGAGATCATGGCGAAGCTCGGCATCGGCATCCTCGTGATTCCGCAGAAGCCCTGGGACATGATCGACGCGGAGCTCGCGACCTACCGAAGAGTGTTTCGCGAGGTGAACGGCGCGGACGCGCCCAAGCCGATCATCGCCGGCTGGACGTTCTGCGACCCCGACGAGAAGCGCGCGCGCGAGCTCGCGGTGCGCTGGATCGGCGGCTACTGGGAGACGGCTACGCGTCACTACGAGTTCGGCAGCACGCACTTCGCGAAGACGAAGGGCTACGAGTTCTACGCCGCGATGTCCGAGGCGCAGCGGCTCTCCGTCGGTCAGGCCACGGAGGCGTATCTCGACCTGCAGGTCTGGGGCACGCCGGCGATGTGCCTCGACCGGATCGTGAAGACCTGCGACCGGATGGGCTCGGACAGCTTCACCGGCGTGTTCAGCTACGCGGGCATGCCGTACGACGAGGCCGAGCGGAACCTGCGGCTCTTCGCGCGCGAGGTGCTGCCGCAGCTGCAAAAGCGCCCCTAGTTCTTCGGGGTAGCCTGCTTCTCGTACGCCTTGCGCGCCTCGGTCACGATGTAAGCGCGCAGCGCCGCGCTGTCGGTGGGCGTGAGTGACTCGCCCCAGCCGGGCATGCCGTTGCCCTCGAGCGCGCCGCGCAGGACGATGTCGTCGAACGCGGCGTAGCGCTCCGCGCTCATCATGCGCAGGTCGGGAACGAGGAAGCTCGAAGCCACCGAGAAGCCGTGGCACCACAGGCAGTTCTGGCTGTAGATCGACTTGCCCGCCGCGATCTCGCCGGC
>Ga0184615_10000324_pt1 | contig 27672 bp, 28 predicted proteins | sample PLM4_65_coex_FD_133134 | JGI IMG/M metagenome (GOLD analysis project Ga0184615, IMG submission 133134) | Groundwater sediment microbial communities from an aquifer in East River, Colorado, USA - PLM4_65_coex | ecosystem: Environmental > Terrestrial > Soil > Riparian zone | place: USA: East...
CGCACCACACCGTACACCGACGCCAGGCCGAGGCCGGTGCCGCGCCCCTTCGGCTTGGTGGTGAAGAACGGCTCGAACGCCTTGCGGCGAACGTCTTCGCTCATCCCGGTGCCGGTGTCGGTGACCGCTACCAGCACATGCTTCCCGCTCCGAACACCGGGGCGGGTGCGGACGTAGTCCTCGTCCAGGTCGACACTCTCGGTGCGGAGCTCGAGGGTTCCCCCCGACGGCATCGCGTCGCGCGCGTTGACGACCAGGTTCATCACCACCCGCTCGATCTGCCCGGCGTCGGCTTCCACCTGCTCGAGTCCTTCGGCCAGACGCAGCCGGAGGTCGATGTCCTCGCCGATCACCCGGCGAAGCATGCTCTGGAACGAGAAGAGGACCGCGTTGAGATCGAGCAGCGTTGGACGAAGCACCTGACCCCGGCTGAACGCGAGCAGCTGCCGGGTGAGTTCCGCGGCCCGGAGCGCCGCGGTCTCGATTTCCCGAATCTCCCCGTCCTGCGAACCCAGGCGGCCCTGAATCGACTCGGTGTCGGCAAGGATAACGGTGAGCAGGTTGTTGAAATCATGCGCGATGCCGCCGGCGAGCCGTCCGACCGACTCGAGGCGCTGACTCTGCGCGATGCGCTCGTCGAGACTCCGTTCCAGCGTCACATCGCGCCGGGTTCCCCAGATCCGCCGCAGCCGTCCGTCCTCGATGATGCCGATCAGATCGTGGGTGAAGATTCGCGGCGGATCCTCGTTCCGCTGTTCCCGGGTCTCCACGCCGGAGCAGCGATGGCCGCGCGCGATGAACGCCTGAAGCACCTGGGCGCTGTCGAGATCGCCGGGAGGATAGAGCCGCGAAAGCGGCAGCTGCACCAGCTCGTACCCTCCCTCGAGCCCGTACATCTCCGCCAGCACCGGATTGCAGTCGGCCAACACCACCGCCTGATACCAGGAGTTGATCTGTTCGGCGGCGGGCAGGTGAATGTCGGCGCCACCGGGGAGCTCGAGCCGCCAGATTCCCTGGCTGGAGTGGGACACGAAGGCGCGGTGGCTGGCCTCGCTCTCCGAGAGCCGCTGGGTCGACGCGCCCACATGGTTGGCCATCGCGTTGAACGAACGGGCCAGCCGGCCGATTTCTCCCGGCGAGCGCTCATCGGCCCGTCCGGAGAAATTCCCCGACGCGATGAGCTCGGTGGCCTCGGTGATCTCCCGGAGCGGCCGGTTGATCCGGCGTCCGAGCGCCACGGCCCCGAAGGCTCCCAGCAGAATGGCAATTCCAGCAAAGAGCAGCGCGGTTCGCAGGAACGCGCGGGCGGGCGCCCGCATGGCGGACTCGGGGGTGCGTACGACCAGGGTCCAGTTGGTGCTGGCCACCGGAGCGGCGTAGCCGATGTAGGTCTGGCTGTCGGCGGCAAACCTGGTGACGGCCTCGGTCCGGAGCGCTTCCGGCGGAGGCGCGGATACCGGACCCGCGAGATCGGTCCACAGTCCATTGCCCGGCACACCGATCAGCAGCGTCGTCGAGGCGCCGAGCAGATTGGTCAGGGTAGTGCGGGCGCTGGTGGAGCCGGCGACGCGAAAGCGCTCCACCAGGACCCCGACCGTCGAATCGCCGGACCGCACCGGGACTCGGATGTCGTAATAGAGAGTGGAATCACCGAGCCGCTGAAACGAACCGAATTCGGGGCCGGCATCCGGGCGTCGCTCTCTCATCCCATCGGCCTCCGGCCCGAACCACCCGGCCTGCTGCTCCGAGCCCTGGACCAGAACAGTCCGGCCCGCGGGATCCACGATGGCGATGGCCCGCCGGGCCGTGCCGCGGAGCCCTGCCGCGATGGCCTTCGGGACTGATTCTTTTCCCGGGTTAGGGCTGGTCAGCAACCGGATGACCGCTTCATCGGCGGCGATGCGCGAGAGCTCGGTGACGGCGGTGTTGGGGCCCCGGCCCAACATTTCCGAAAGCTGCCCCGACAGCAGGCGGAGACGCTCTGCCGTGGTCCGCTCGCTCACCCGAAGGACCTGGAAATAGGAGAGTGCGACCAGCGCGCCGACGGTCACCAGAATAAGGACCGACACCATCGCGGCGATCCTCCGCCCGAGGGAGCGATTCAGCCAACGGGAGAGGGTGCTCATCCTCCGAAGGGCATCCGGCGGGGCCTCACGAGCCGAAGACGACTACATCAAGATTATGAAGATATGATTAAATATAGGAGGATTGGTCCTTTTTGCACCAACGGCGCTGTGCTGTGGAGGAATACACTTCAAATTTCAAGCTACCGTCAGCCGCGCCGAGCGACGCGCTTTCGGCGGGTAACGGTACCCCCCCGGCTTTTCTTCGCGGCCAGCAGCTCGACCGCTTCGGACAGGGTCAGCTTGGCGGGATCGCTCCCTTTCGGGATGGATGCGCTCACTCCGCCGTGTTTCACGTAGGGCCCGTACTGGCCGTCGAACAGGGCCACGGGCGCCTGATCGGCCGGATGGGGGCCGAGCTCCTTGAGCGGCGCCGGAGCCGCGCGGCGACCTCGGCCGAGCTTGGGCTGCGCCAGCAACTCGAGTGCACGCTTGAGGGTGACGGTCAGCACCTGATCATCCCCCTTGAGGGAGCGATAGTCCTTTCCATCCTTTCCCTTGTCGAGCACGATGTAGGGCCCGAACCTCCCCTGCCCCGCGAGAATCTTGGCACCGGTTTCGGCGTGCGACCCGAGCAGCCTCGGAAGCGACAGAAGGCCGACCGCGATGTCCAGCGTCACATCCTCGGGCTTCATGCCCTTGGGCAGGCTCGACCGCCGCGGCTTGGGAGTCTCGTCGGTGACCTGGCCCAGCTGCACGTAGGGTCCATACTGTCCGGTCAGCACCATGATCGGCTCGCCGGTAGCGGGATGGAGCCCGAGCACATCGGGGCCTTCCCGCTTTTGCCGGAGGATTTCTTCGACGGTTTCCATCGTGAGATCGGCGGGAGCGGCGTCGCGCGGCAGTGAGGCCCGGAGGACTTCGCCGCCGCGATCCACCTCGACGTACGGCCCGAACCGGCCAATCCGGATCGTGGCGTCTTCGAGCCAGCCGATCTCCACAGTCCTCGCGAGTGCCGGGTCGATTTTCTTTTCCCGCGTCTCCACCTGCTTCTGCAGCCCCTCCTTCCCAAGATAGAAATGCTTCAGGTAGGGCAGCCATTGCGCCTTGCCTTCGGCGATCTCGTCGAGCTGCTCTTCCATCTTGGCGGTGAACTTGGGGTCGACCAGCTTCGGAAAGTGGTGCTCGAGCAGCCCGGTGACGGCGAACGCGGTGAAGGTCGGCACCAGCGCCTGCCCCTGCTTTTGCACGTAGCCGCGCTCGACGATGGTGCCGAGGATGCTGGCGTAGGTGCTGGGCCGCCCGATTCCGTCCGCTTCGAGCTCGCGCACCAGACTCGCCTCGGTAAAGCGTGCCGGCGGCTGGGTTTCGTGGGAAACGGCGTCGATCCCGAGGCACGCGGGGACGTCGCCCACCGCGAGCGGGGGCAGGAGCACTTCCTGATCTTCGAGCGCCGCCTCGGGATCGTCGCTGCCCTCGACGTAGGCGCGAAGAAAGCCCGGGAAGTCGATGCGCTTGCCGGTGGCGCGGAAGGTGGCATCGGCCACTTCGAGAGTGACCGCCACGCTGGTGATCCGGGCGTCGGGCATCTGGCAGGCGACGGTCCGCTTCCAGATGAGGTCGTAGACGTCGTACTCCCGGCCGGTGAGCTTGGTCTCGTCCGGTGTGCGGAAGTGCGAGCCCGCCGGCCGGATGGCTTCGTGCGCTTCCTGGGCGTGCACGTTTTTCGCGGAGTAGTGCCGGGGCTTGGGCGGCAGGTAGCTCTTGCCGTAGAGCCGCTCGACACACTCCCGCGCCGCGGTCACGGCCTGGCCGGAGAGGTGCACCGAATCGGTGCGCATGTAGGTGATGTGGCCGTTTTCGTACAGACTCTGCGCCACCCGCATCGTGTCCCGCGCCGACAGCCGGAGTTTCCGGTTGGCTTCCTGCTGCAGGGTGGACGTGGTGAACGGCGCCGCGGGACGGCGGATGCCGGGCTTCTCTTCGTTGGCGGCGACCCGCCAGGGCTTTTTCTGCAGGCGATCTCGAAGCTTCGCGGCCGCGGGCTCGTCCAGCAGCATGACCGGCTTGTCGGCCGCGAGCTTTCCGGTCTTCTCGTCGAAATCCTTGCCGGTGGCCAGCCGGACGCCTTTGAGCGACACCAGCTCGGCGTCGAAGTCCTGCCGCGCATGAGACAGCCGCGCTTTCAGATCCCAGTACACCGCTCTGCGAAACGCCCGCCGCTCGCGCTCGCGGAGCACCAGCAGCCGTACGGCGACCGACTGCACCCGCCCCGCCGAAAGGCCGTACGCGATTTTTTTCCAGAGCAGCGGCGAGAGGGTGTAGCCATAGAGGCGGTCGAGGATCCGGCGGGTTTCCTGGGCGCGGACCAGCTTGTCGTCGACATCGCGGGTGGTATCGAGCGCCTCGCGGATGGCTTCGCGGGTGATCTCGTGGAACACCATCCGGCGGATCTTGACCTTGGGCGCCAGCACCTGGGTCAGGTGCCAGGAGATGCTCTCGCCCTCGCGGTCTTCGTCGGTGGCGAGGATGAGCTCATCGGCATTCTTGAGCAGGTCCTTGAGCTCCTTGACCACCTTCTTCTTGTCGGCGGGAACCACATAGAGCGGCTCGAAGTCATTCTCGACGTTGACGCCCAGCCGCGCCCACTCCTCGCCCTTGAGCTTGAGCGGAATATCGGCGGCCTTATCCGGGAGATCGCGGATGTGCCCCATGGAGGCGGCGACATGATAGCCCTTGGGGAGAAAATCCCTGATGGTCCGGGCCTTGGTGGGCGACTCGACAATGACCAGCGACGCCATGACACTCCTGGAAAAGGAAACGCCGCGGATCCTCTGCGGCTCGCGCTAATCTAGTACCATCATGCCCGGCGTGCTGTCAATGCGGTAACCAAACCTCCGCACCGGCAACCGCTTGCACGCGGGCATGGTATGTTTCCGGCACACATCTTCAGCCGGAGCAGACCGTGGGAACGATCATCCTTGGCGCGGTGATTCTGCTGGTCGCGTTCGTCGTGCGCACCGCGGGGTCCAGCCTCCGCAGCGCGGGGGGCCGCTCCAGCGGTGCGCTGGTCAACCTGGTCAGCCTCGGCCTCGCGATCCTGGGCTTCGTGATTCTCGCCGGCTCGAGCGTGGTGGTGATCGACGCCGGACAGGTGGGGGTGCGGCACGCCTTCGGGAAGGTGGACCTGATGCCGCTCTACAGCGGCGTGCGATTCGTGCCGCCATGGTCCTCGGTCGAGAAGTACTCCACCCGCGAGGAACAGTGGCCGTCGGGGCGGGAAGCGGCCGAAACCATGGACGCGCTCTCCAACGAGCAGATGAGCATGAAGGTGGACGCCGCCGTGCGCTGGCAGATCGACCCTTCCCAGGCGCCCATGATCTTTACCGAGCTCGGGACCGAGGAGCAGATCAAAAACGTCGTCGTCAATGCGATCCGGAAAGGCGTGCGCGACGGGATGGTGCAGTTCTCCATCAACGACATCTCCAAGCGGAACGCGATCGCCAGCGCCATGGAGTTCCAGGTGGACAGCGCGCTGCTGACCCGTCCGCGGGTGGGCGGCGAGCCGTTCCGGATCGCCAAGATCACCGCCTTCTATCTGCGCAACCTGGAGCCGCCGGCGCAGGTCGTGGCGGCCATCAACAACAAGATCGCCGCCGACCAGCAGATCGAAACCGAAAAGCACAAGGTCGAGGTGGCCCGGCTGCAGTCGGACCAGCAGCGCTTTCTGAATCAGACGCTGACCCCCGAGGCACTGATGAAGCAGTACCTGGAGGTGCTGCACGACATGCGGACCTCCAACAACCTCGTGGTGCTGGTGCCGACCGAGGGCGGGGTGCCGATGCTCGATCTGGCGGCATTGCGGAAGAATCTGGCGAAGCCCTAGGAGTCGGGAGTCTGGAGTCGGGAGTCAGGGGCCGTCCCGCTGGCTCCTGACTCCTGATTCCTGACCCCTCGCGCTGTGCAGCGCTCCGCGCTCGCGTCGTCCCCCCCGGCAGACTCCACACCGAAGGGGTGCCCCGATGGGACACTGCAGCAACTGCGGCAATGACTACGACAAGACCTTCGACGTGACGCTCGGCGGGCAGTCCTACACTTTCGACAGCTTCGAATGCGCCATCCATCTCCTCGCGCCGGTCTGCGGACACTGCGGCTGCCGGATCATCGGGCACGGGAGTGAGGTGGACGGAAGCTTCTACTGCTGCGTGCACTGCGCGGAAACGGCCGGCGTCGCGGGACTCAAGGACCGTCTGTAGAGCGGGTCAGCTCCTCCGGCGGGCGCGGACAAGACCAAGGCCGCCCGCGAGCACCACGCCGAGGGCGAGGAACAGCAGTCCGGAGGGTGCGCCGGCGGCGGTCTCGCGGATTCCGCAGAGGCCGCTGAGGAGACAATCCCCGGGTAACTGGAGGAGGAGCATGCAGGGAAACTAAGCGGTGAGAGGTGAGAATGTGAGAGGGACCACTTCTCACGTCTCACCTCTCACCGCAGCTCACGGACAGGGTGGGATTCGAACCCACGATACCCGTAAGGGTATACCGGTTTTCGAGACCGGCTCCTTCAGCCACTCGGACACCTGTCCTTCGGGCCGGAAAACTAACACAGCCTTCAGCCGATAGCAGCAGCGCCGCTCAGCTCGAAGTCTTCTTGAGCATGGACGCGGAGAGGCGCTGATTCGATCCCAGCATCCCCTCCCACGGGTCCTTCCGCTGCCTGCCCGCGAGCGCGTGCGCGTTCTCGACGCCGTACTGATCGCCGCTCTTGAGCGCGGGCAGGTCCTTCCACGCGATCGGTGCGGAGATCGGTGCCCCTTCCCGGGCTCGGGTCGACCACGGGGCGATGTAGGTGGCGCCGCGGGCGTTCCGGAGCCAATCGACGAAGATCTTGCCCTTCCGTTCCGCCTTGCTCGCCTTGGCGAGGTACTTCTCCGGCTCGTCCTCGCTGAGCCGGAGGGCCACCGCCCGGGCGAACTCGGAAACCTCGCTCCAGGTCGACCGGCGGGCGATCGGAAGCGCAATGTGAAGTCCCTTTCCTCCCGTGGTCTTGAGCCAGGTTTCGAGCCCCAGCTTCTCGAGGAGCGCCTTCAGCCGAAGCGCCCCTTCTTTGACTCGCGCCCAGGAAACTTCGGGCGCGGGATCGAGATCGAAAATGACCCGGTCGGGGGATTCGACGTCGTCTTCGCGCGCACCCCAGAGGTGAATCTCGAGCACCCCGTGCTGGACCAGCGAAACGAGCCCCGCCGCGTCGTGCACCACCGTATAGGCGCCCTTCGCTCCGCTCCCTTCCTTGATGTCCACGGTGTCGAGTGCCTCGGGAAGGGTCCCGCTCCAGTGCTTCTGGTAGAAGCAGGCCTTCGCCCTCCCCGACGGGCAGCGCACCAGCGTGAGCGGCCGCCCTCCGACATGGGGTACCATCCAGGGAGCGATCGCCTCGTAGTAGGCGGCGAGGTCCTGCTTGGTGAGCCCCTGCTCGGGATACAGCACCCGGTCGGGATTGCTCAATGTGATGCCCGAGACCTGCATTGGCTCCTCCCGCCGCACCTCGCGCGGCGCCTTGTCTTCCCTGAGTCCCACCAAGGCCGGATGCCTGAGCACGCCGTCTTTGGTCCACTCGGTGAACGTTACCTCGACCACCAGCTTCGGCTTGACCCAGTGCAGGTCCGCCCCGGAGCTCGGCCGTCCCCGACCGGCGGGCGGTGTCTTCCGACCGAGCGGCCCGAGGACCCCCTTGAGCGGGGCCACGTAGTATGGCCGGTCGAGGCAGATCAGGGGGACGTCGTCCCGCTCCACGAAACTGATGATGTCCACCGTTTGCGTCGACTCGGGATTGGCCGATTTGAGATCGGCTTCGGTGAGGTGGACGTACTGGTCCTTCGAGATCGCGTAGCCCTTCACGATGTCTTCCTGCTACACCTCCGCGCCGGTCGACTCGTTGACCTTCTTGTACCGGATCCGGGAGTTGTCGCGCCGGTCCAGCAGATCGAGATCGAGGCGCTTGGGCGCTTCGGCGGGATAGCGCTCGACCCCGATGCTCACGAGACCAAACCCCATCGTGCCCTTCCAGATTCCGTGTGGCATGAGTGTCCCTCCCGTGGATCCCCGCACCAGGAAGTTCGGTCGACAGCGGGGCCTCCCGCCGCCCTGCTGGGTTGAACGCTCAACCGGGTTCTGCCGACACGCAAGCGGGGCGTGGCCAAAGACCATTTGCACTCTTGCCTGCCGTCCGATTCTGAATTATTATGAAAAACACATCCAGGGCCGGCGGATGAAAGCCGGTCACTGGGAGCCATGACGGGCGAGCTGCAGGGTCGCCAGTCGAAGGCGGAATCGGGGAAGCGACCCCGGCGCCGCCTTTCTTCGTTTGTGAGATCCACCGTTGGTGGACGAGGGCATATGAACTGGGATCGCATCGAGGGGCGCTGGCAGCAGGCCAAGGGAAAAGTACGGGAGCAATGGGGCAGGCTCACGGATGATGACCTCAACGTCATCGGCGGCAAGAGGGATCAGCTCGCCGGTCTCCTGCAGCGGCGTTACGGCGCGACGCGGGAGGACATCGAGCGTCAGATCCGCGAATTCGAGTCCCGCAGTGCGGGCGCACCGTAACGTCCGCGCCACCCGACCACCGGAATGGAGTCGCCCATGTCACTGTCCGGATTGCTGGTGCTCGTACTGGCCGTCGTCGCGGGATACTTCGGGCTCGGCGCCGTTGCCGGCAGCCCGGCAACCGCCGCGGCCGCACTGCTCGGCATTTTTGTCGCCGTGTTTCTCATTACGCTGGTCTACGAATCCGCGTCGCGACGCCGGTGGATGGTCTGAAGGGACCGGCAGGATGCGAGGCGTGCTTCGGAAGGCGAGGGAGCCATGACGCACTCATCGCAGAGAGCGGCCGGCTGCCTGGCGCTCACGCTGCTCGCGGGGTGCACTGGGAGCAGCAAGACCAAGGAGCCGGTGGTGTCGACTTCGGGCGGCAAGACGGCGGTATCCGAGGCCGGCACGACGGTCGCGAGACGCGGGAAATCGCTCGTGCGCGTCGTCAACGCCATTCCGGGTGACGGCACCATCGATATTTCCGGCGACGACCGGACGGTGTTCTACGACGTGGCGTACCGGACGGTGACCCCCTACACCGAAGCCGATCCTGGCTGATGTGAACGTGAAGTTCGAGGGGCAGAAAGAAGCGGTGTTCAAGAATGTCGGCTATGGCGCGGCCGCCGGCTTCAACGACGTCGATCCAACCAGTGCGGTGATCGTGTTCGACCGCGACGATCCCCGGGAGACGGTGCTCCGCATGCAGCGGCTCGGACTCGAGGCGGGCGGTCGTACACCATCGTGCGCTCCGGTGCCACGACAAGGCAATTGAAGCCCATCACGGTCACCGTTCACGCTTTTCCGCAAACAACTCCCTGAGCAACGCGCCGGCCTCCTCCTCCATCACCCCGCCCAACACTTCCGCGCGGTGATTCAGCCGCGGATGCCGGAGCAGATCTCCGACCGAGCCGGCCATCCCGGCCTTGGGATCCCGGGCGCCGAAGACCACCCGCCCCACCTTGGCCAGGACGATTGCACCGGCGCACTGCGCGCAAGGTTCCAGGGTCACGTAAAGCGTCGCCTGCGGCAGACGATCCACGCCGAGGTGCGCCAGGCTCTGTGTTACCGCGAGAAACTCCGCGTGCGCGGTGGGATCGTTGCGCCCCACCGTCTCGTTGTGCGCCTGGCCGACGATGCGGCCACCCAGTACCACGACCGCTCCCACCGGCACTTCGCCGCGTCCGAGGCCGCGCCGGGCGAGCCCGAGCGCTGCCCGCATGCCCTCCGCATCCTCCGGCGCGAGCGGCGGATTACGCACCCGAGAGCGCTTCGACCGACGCAGCCTTCTTGCCGAATCGCAGATGGTCCCCGTCCCGATCGGCGATGATCCGGTCGCCGGGGATATAGCCCCCCTCCAGGAGCGTCAGCGCCATCGGATTCTGCAACATCATCTGGATCACCCGCTTGAGCGGGCGCGCCCCGTAGACCGGGTCGTAACCGCGATCCGCGAGCAGCTCGCGGGCGGCGGGGGTCAGCTCCAGCGTGAGGTGTCGTTCGGCGAGGAGCTTGTCGAGCCGCGCGAGCTGCAGATCCACGATCTTATCGATGTCTTCCCGCGAAAGCGGCCGGAAGACCACGATGTCGTCCACCCGGTTCAGGAACTCGGGCCGGAAGTGATTGCGCAGCTCGGTACGGACCCGCTCCTCCACCAGCGCCCACCCCTCGGGGGAGGCCACCGCGCCGGCCTCCACGATGTAGTGGCTGCCGAGGTTGGACGTCATGATCAGCACGGTATTCCGGAAATCCACGGTCCGGCCGTGGCTGTCGGTCAGCCGTCCCTCATCGAGAATGGAAAGCAGGATGTTGAAGACATCCGGGTGGGCCTTCTCGACTTCGTCGAAGAGCACCACGCTGTACGGCCGGCGCCGGACCGCTTCGGTCAGCTGTCCGCCCTCGTCATAGCCGATGTAGCCGGGGGGGGCGCCGATCATCCGCGCCACCGAGTGCTTTTCCATGTATTCCGACATGTCGAGCCGAACCATGGCCCGCTCGTCGTCGAAGAGGAACTCCGCGAGGGCGCGGGCCGTCTCCGTCTTGCCGACGCCGGTCGGCCCAAGAAAAATGAACGACCCCGTGGGACGGTTCGGGTCCTGCAGCCCGGCCCGGGCCCGACGAACGGCGTTGGACACCGCGGCGAGCGCCTCCGGCTGGCCGACGACCCGCCGCCGCAGCTCGTCCTCCAGGCGAGTCAGCCGCTCACGGTCCGATTCGAGCATCTTGGACACCGGAATCCCGGTCCATTTGGCCACGATCTCCGCGATGTCCTCGGCGTCCACTTCCTCCTTGAGATACTTGGCCTGCTTCTGAATGGTGCCGAGGCGGGCTTCTTCTTCGTGAATCTTCTGTTCGAGCTGGGGAATGCGCCCGTACCGGAGCTCGGCGGCCTTCTGCAGGTCGCCGCGGCGAGTGGCCTGATCCACCTCCGCCTTCAACTGCTCGACCTCCGCCTTCATGGTCCGCAGCGACTGGATCGCCGCTTTCTCGGCCTGCCATTGGGCCTTCATTCCCCCGGATTTTTCCTTGAGCCCGGCGATCTCCTGCTCCACCGCCTTCAGCCGCTCGCGTCCGGCCTTGTCCTTTTCCTTGAGCAGCGCCTGCCGCTGGATCTCGAGCTGGAGAATGCGCCGCTCCACCTCGTCGATCTCCTGGGGCAAGGAATCGATCTCGATCCGGAGCCGGCTGGCCGCTTCGTCCACCAGATCGATCGCCTTGTCGGGCAGGAACCGGTCGCCGATATAACGGTCGGACAGCTGCGCCGCGGCGACCAGGGCGTTATCGGTGATCCGAACCCCGTGGTGCACCTCGTAGCGCTCCTTGAGTCCGCGAAGGATCGCAATCGTGTCCTCGACGGACGGCGGACCGACCAGTACCGGCTGAAACCGCCGTTCGAGCGCGGCATCCTTCTCGATGTGTTTGCGGTATTCGTCGAGGGTGGTGGCGCCGACCACATGCAGCTCCCCGCGCGCCAGCGCCGGCTTGAGCATGTTGCTCGCGTCCACCGCCCCTTCCGCGGCGCCGGCGCCCACGATGGTGTGGAGCTCGTCGATGAAGACGATGTAGCGGCCCTCCGCAGCCGTGAGTTCCTTGACGACCGCCTTGAGTCGCTCCTCGAATTCCCCCCGATACTTGGCGCCGGCCAGCAGGAGACCGATGTCCAACCCGACGATCTCCTTGTCCCGAAGGGACTCCGGGATATCGCCGTTGACGATTCGCTGGGCGAGACCCTCCACGATCGCGGTCTTGCCGACACCGGGCTCACCGATCAGCACCGGGTTGTTTTTTGTCCGGCGGGAGAGCACTTGCATCACCCGGCGTACCTCTTCGTCCCGCCCGATCACCGGATCCAGCTTTCCCTTGCGCGCCTGGTCGGTGAGGTTCCGGGTATAGCGCTCGAGCGCCTGGTAGGATTGCTCCGGGGTCTGGTCGGTCACGCGGTGGGAGCCACGCACCGCCTCGAGCGCCGCCCGAAGCTCCGCGGCGGTGAGGTCGAAGGTGCTGAGCAGGGCGCGCGCGGTGGTGCCCTTCTCCTCCACCAGGCCGATCAGGAGGTGCTCGGTGGAGACGTAGGCGTCACCGAGGTTCTTCGCCTCCTGCTCCGCCCGGTCAAATACCTTGTGGAGCTCCCTGCTATAGGTCGGCTCGGCGCCGCCTTGCTGGGTGGGGAACTTGGCGAGCTCTCGCTCGGTCGCCTCCCGCAACCCGGCCACATTGACCCCGCCCTTCTGAAGGAGCGGCTGCACCACTCCCTCATCCTGGTTCAGCAGGGCGGCAAAGAGATGGGCATCGTTGACGACGGGGTTGCCGCGCTCGGCGGCAAGCGCCGCAGCGTCGCGGAAAGCTTCCTGGCCCTTGATGGTGAGGCGGTCGGGGCGGATCATGGGACCTCGACTAGGTGCTGGGTACTGGGTGCTGGGTGCTGCGTACCGGGTAATAGGTACTGGTGCCTGGGTGAAGCAGCATTTGGCCTTGTGTGAATGCTTCTTCCAGAACCCAGTCCCCAGCATCCAGCACCCACCTCAAGATAGTACTCGAGCATCTCCTACCCTCCGTGTCACCCCGACTCGATCAGCGTACTCCAGCAGGGGGATGAGAAACTTCCTGCTGAGGCCAGTGCGGTCCCGAATCACCGGCGGTGTAAGTGGCACCAGCGCACCGATTTCCCGGAGTATCGCGAGAAATTGATTGATGTTGGCTGGGGAAAAGTAACGATTGCTCTCCACGGCAATCACTCTGCCGTCCTTCGCGCCAAAACGGAGCGCTCCGAGGACCCCCGTCATACCGGTATCCTGCTCCAGCTCGGCCACGGTCGGCGGGGTAAGACCGGCCTCCTCCAGTATGACGACGATTCGGTCGAGCAGAGCCTCACCTCCGGCAAGGCTGGGGACGAATCCGGGGTTCGCGACGATTCCATCCGCTATGAGCAGCTCTCCCCGCCGAGCCATGCCCGAGAGGATGGAGCCGATGACCTCGGCCCGCCCCCGGAGTCCACGCCGCAGCGTCTCCAGCGACAGACCTCGCTCGGCGGGATGGGCCTGGTGGAAAGCCAGAACCAGTCGGGCTGCGTCGGCCCGAAGAGTCGCGGTCGTCGCCTTGGCGATAACGGTGGAGCCGGTGACGCTGAAATCCCGAAGTCCGTCGAGGAGCTGCCGGCACTCCCCATCGGGAAGCCCGAGCAGGAGGGGAAGCTCCCGGATCTCCACGCCCCGGGGCCGGCGGGCGATGAGCGCGATAAGGCGGGCTTCGGGGGCGCCGTCATCCAGTCCGCTGGGCCACGACGCGCGCCGGGGCGGGAGGGGATCGAGCACCACGCCTCCGCCGATCGTGGCGACCGGTGAGTAACTGCGGAGCACGAAGCGATCGCCACCACGCGCCACCAGGGGTTGCTCCAGCGCAAGGCGGGCGGAGCCCTCTTGTCCCGGGGGGATCGTCCCGCGCGGGTAGAGTCTGCCCAGCACTTCCACGGTCCCCAGATGCAGCCGGACCCGCGAGCGACGCCGGAGCGGCGTGGCTTCCGGGAGCAGCTCGATCCGGACGTCGAGCGCGCTGGTCGCCTGCCAGGGAAAATCTCCCGCGATGAGGACATCGCCCCGCGCGATTGCGGCTCGGTCGGTGCCCGCGAGTCCGATCGCGGTGCGGGCCCGCGGCGCCGCCTCGGTGATCGCTTCCCCATACGCCTCGAGAGAGCGAACCCGCGCTTCGAGTCCGGCGGGGAGCACCCGCACCTGATCGCCCACTCGAAGCGCGCCCGACCACGGCGTTCCGGTCACCACCGTCCCGACGCCGGGGAGAGAGAATACGCGGTCGATCGGCATCCGGAACGCATCGGTGGTCTTCCGAGCCGGAGCGTCTCCGACCCGGGCCCGCAGCCGCTCCAGGAGCTCCGCGATTCCCTGTCCGGTCACCGCCGACACGATCGCCGCCGGCTCGAAGAAAACGGGGGAGTGCTCCAGGCGGCTCATCACATCGGCTGTGACCAGCTCCACCCATTCGGGGTCGGCGAGATCGGCCTTGGTGATGACGGGAATGCCGCGCGGGATCCTGAGCTGCTCGACGATGGCGAGGTGCTCCCAGGTCTGCGGCTGGGGACCCTGGGAGGCGTCGATCACGAGCAGCACGAGATCGATGCCCGACGCGCCCGCCACCATGGTGCGGACGAAGTCCTCGTGGCCCGGGACATCGACGATTCCGGCGGGTGGCAGTCCCTCGAACCGGAGCGGCGCGAAGTTGAGGTCGATGGTGATGCCGCGGCGGCGCTCTTCCGCGAGCCGGTCCATCGCGCGTCCGGTGAGGGCGGTCACCAGCGCCGATTTTCCGTGGTCGATATGCCCCGCGGTCCCGAGGATCATGCGGCGGCCCAGCTCCGCGTCACCCAGAACTCGAGCGCGGGCAGTGCCGCGCCCTCGGCGAGGTGATGGCGGATATAGCGCTCCAGGAGTCTGCGGTGGGAGGCCAGGTGGCGGTCGTCGAGCGCCGGCAGCTCCGAGGCGGAATCGAGGAAGGCGGCGAGATCCCTGCGGTCATCCTGGCCGAGGACGGCGCCGACGGTGCCCCGGGCGCAGGACACGCACAGCACGCCTCCGTCCGCCGGAGAGAAACACGCTGTCGCGCCGTCCGGGACCGCCACTCCGTCACGCACGCACGCCGTGAGCGCGGGAGCAAAGCCGAGCACCGCCACCAGGCGCCAGAGCGCGCGAAGGCCGAGAGGCTCGACGGCCGCCGCCGGAGCCGCCTCGAGAATCTCGAGTGCGTCGCGGAAGAGGTCGTAGCTCGCGGGATGCGGATTGGCGGGAGCGAGCCGGAGCATCAGCTCGGAAAGGAGCGACGCGGCGGAGAACCGGTCCATCCGCTCGGCCAGCCCGGTACGAACCTGCCTGACATCGAATTGAGCCAGCGTGTGGAGGTCCCCGCTCCGCGCCAGGTAGAGCGTGGCCTGTCCTTCACTCAGGAGATGGAGCGCGGTGCCGTATCGGCTTTTCGGGCGGAGGGCGCCTTTGGCGATTGCGCTCTGCACGCCGAGCTCCCTCGTCGCGAGCCGCGCGATCTTCGAGGTTTCGCCGTACCGGATGGTGGCGAGGATGATAGCCGGCGTGGTGATGGGCGGCATCGCCCCGGGCTCACGGTGTCGGGAGCAGCCGGACGATGGTGGCATCCACCGAGCAGACGCCGACCGGGATGATGCGAGCTTCGGTGAGATCGGGGCGGAAGATCCGGACCCGGCCCTTGACGCCCGGCGCGCAGCCACCCGATTCCACGGCGTACACGAGGCCGTCGTTCCCGACCGCGGCGTCCATACCGGTCTGCAGCGGAATCCCGGCGCCGGCCCCGCGCACCAGGCGGCGCGTGCGGGTGTTGAATTCCATGAGTCCCTGCTCGACCGACGTGACGAAGAGCCGGTCCCGTCCGTCGGAGGCGACCTGCCCCGGAAGGGCTCCGAAACCGGAGAAGCTTCCCACCTCCTGTCGCAAGACCGGGTCGACGATACTGAGGCGGCCCGACTCCTCTCCCCCGGGCCCGGCACTGATGACATACAGGAGGCCGTCGCCGCCCACGGTAATTGACAACGCATTCCCCGGACCGGGCAGCGCGATGGAGTCGACCACCACCTCGCGGTCGGGATCGATCACGCTGAGCCAGCTCGGCCCGAGCACGCACGGAGCGGGTCCGGCGCACTCCTGCCCCAGGTTGGCGTTGGTGACGAACACCCGGCCGCGAGTGACCGCGATGGCGGTCGGGGTCTGACCCACCGCAAGACTGGTCGTGTCGCCGCGGCGGATATTGAGCCGGATCACCCGATTGTTGAGTGGAGTGGCGATGTAGGCGATCGAATCGTTGACGAAGGCCGCTCCGGCGGCCCCGCCTCCCGCCGCAAGCCCGAACACCAGCACCGACTGCGGAGCGCCGAGATCGACCAGCGCCACGGTGCTGCCTGCTCCCGTTGTGACCAATCCCTGCGCGCCGCGCGCCGCGAGCCCCGATGGCGTCCCGCCGATCGGCCCCAGATGAATGGTGACCGGCGAGGTGAGACTGGAGAGCGGCAGGATAGTGAGCGAGGGGTCCCCCGCGTTGAGCACCACGAGGTGCTCTTCCGGCGTGGGGGGCGAAGGCGTGGTGGCGGCGCACCCCGCCGCCAGCAAGCCCAGAAGCGCAGTCCCGGCGCCCGGCCTCAAAATCCGTCTCCCGCAGCGTCCCGTCATGCCTCAAGAATAACGGGACCGCTCCGGGCCGGGACGGAGCGCCAGGACCTGGGGGGTACCGTCATCGAGGGGCCTGACCGCCACCGGCCAGCGGAATACCCGGGACAGGAGGTCCGCCCGCAGGACTTCCCCGGGAGGACCGGCCGCGAGGAGGCGGCCTCCATCGAGAAGCAGAATCCGCCCGGCATACCTGGACGCCAGGTTGAGGTCGTGGGTTACCACCAGGGCGGCGAGTCCGCCGGCGACCAGACCGCTGACCAGCTCGAAGAGCTCCATCTCGTGCCCCAGATCGAGCGAGGCGGTGGGCTCGTCCAGCACCAGCAGCTTCGGCTCCTGAGCGAGCGCGCGGGCGATCCGCACCCGCTGCCACTCCCCGCCCGACAGGGTCTCGATGCGGCGGGCGCGGAGCGAGACGACGTCGCATCGCTCGAGGGCGCGGTCCACCGCCGCGATGTCGTCGGCACCCATCGCCTCGAGCGGCCCGCGCCGGGCATATCGCCCGAAGCCCACGATCTCGCCGACCCGCCAGGAGAACGGAGTGTCTTCGAGCTGGGGAACCAGCGCGATGACCTGGGCGAGCTCGCCGCGCCGCCACCCGTGGATCGGTCTGCCATCGAGCGTGACGGTGCCGCGCGCCAGCGGAGCCAGTCCGAGCAGGGCGCGAACCAGCGTCGTCTTCCCACCACCGTTCGGCCCCACCACCGCGACCAGCTCCCCGGCGCCGATGCTGAACTCCGCGTCGGTCAGCGCATTCTCGGCCGCGGCCGGATATCGCACGGTCGCGCCGCTCGCCTGGAGGATCATCGCAGGGAGCGCCGCAGCAGCACGGCAAAAAGCGGAACTCCGACGAGCGCGGTGACGACGCCGACCGGCAGCTCGATCGGCCGGGCGGCGGAGCGCGCCGCGGCGTCGGCGAGAACGAGAAATGCCCCGCTGGCCAGAAACACGGCGGGGAGCAGCCGCCGGTGCAGCGGCCCGAGCACGCCACGGAGCGCGTGGGGCGCGACCAGCCCGACGAAACCGACCACACCGCAGACCGCGACGCTCGCGGCGGTGAGCAGCGAGGTCGAGAGGTAGACGATTCGCCGCGCGCGGGGTGCGTCGAGACCGAGCGATTGGGCGGGTTCCTCGCCGAGGGAGAGGAGGTCGAGCGCCCGCGCCGACCCGAAGAGCAGGAGGAGTGGCAGGAGGGCATACACGGCAAACACCAGGACGGTGCGCCACGACGCCGCGGAGAATCCCCCGAGGAGCCAGAGGAAGGCGTTGCGAAGCTGTTCCGCGGGCGAGAGAGTAAGCACCGCGGTGATCACGGCGCCGGTGAAGGCGCTCACCACCACCCCGGCAAGAATCAGGATATGCGGATCGAGCCGCCGGCCCGCGACCGCGCTCAGCCGGTACACCAGCGCGATCGCGCAAAGTCCCCCGCCGAATGCCGCCGCGGGAACCCCCCACGCGCCGCCGAAACCCAGCGCGATCGCGGCGACCGCTCCGACGCCCGCGCCGCCGGAGATTCCGAGGAGATAGGGATCGGCGAGAGGATTCCGCACCAGCGCCTGGAGCGCCGCGCCCGAGACGCCGAGACTCCCTCCGACCACGAAGGCGAGCACGACGCGCGGCGCCCGGAGCTCCCGTACGATCGCGGCGTTCGGCGCGTCCGGGGAGAGGAGCGCCGCGATGATTGCGCTCGGGGAGAGCGGAACCGCGCCGAGCGCCAGCCCGGCCAGGCACGCCAGCACCGCGACCAGCACCAGAATCAGCCGGGCTCTCACTGCATCGCGTCCTGGAGTGCCTTCGTGAGCTGCCGCACTGCCGCGCCGATCCTCGGACTCGGCCGGTTGAATTCGCTGCCGTGCACCCGCAGGAACCGCCGGTCTCTCACCGCGGGCACCACCCGCCACTCGGCCCGATGAGCGATGGCCGGTTCTTCGGTCGAGGTCACCAGGACGAAATCGGGATTCCGCGCCGCGACCGCTTCGATCCCGATGGGTGCAGACGAGGTGGCGAGATCGTCGAAGACATTGCGCGCGCCGGCCCGCTCCAGAATTTCCGAGAGGAAGCTGCCCCGGCCGAGGGTCATGGGAGGGCGATCCCAGGCGAGGATGAAGACGGTGGGGCGGGAGGGCGGGAGGGCGGGAGTTACGCTTGCGTCGGCGAGGTCGCGCGCTGTTCTCACCACCAGCGACTCCGCCTCGATCGCCCTGCCGAGCGCCCTGCCGACCAGCCGGGCGATCCGGTCGAAGTCTTCCATCCGGTCGGTCGCGAGCTCGAGGGTGGCGATACCGAATCCGCGCAGTTGTTCGGCCGCCGCACGATTGGCTCCCGATTTGTACAGCAGGACGAGGTCGGGCCTCGCCGCGACGACCGCTTCGACGTTGGGGCCGATCCCATTGCCGAGATCGGCCACCGCGGCCGCGGCCGCGGGATAATCGCACCAGGAGGTGCGCCCGACGAGACGGTCGCCGGCGCCCAGGGCAAAAACCAGCTCGGTGGTCGCGGGAATGAGAGAAACGACGCGGGCGGGCGGAGCCGCGAGCAGGACGGGGTTGCCGGCGTCGTCCACCAGATTTCCGGCAGGCGGCGCCGGAGCGTCGGTGCAGCCGGCAAGGAAAAACAGCGCGAGCGCGAGGCCTCTGCGAAGCACCCTGACCCTCCCCCGAGGGAAATGCGGGTGGCACGACGGCGGAGGTCTCCTGGCTTGGGGCTCCCGCTCGCCTTCCCGGTTTCCCAGTGGCGTGGTGAGCGGGGAGTGCATCGCCCCTGACAGTGGCGGGGCCGCGCCGGACTTGCACCGGCTTCCGAGCATCCGCGTCGTGATGTGGTGAGCGCGAACTTAGGAGCGGGGGGAGCGCCTGGCAAGGCGCCACCCCAGGAGCACGAATCCGGCGGCGAGGAGAATCACGAGCACCGCCAGAAGCTGGTCGGACGAAAACCGCCGGCCCGCGAGCTCGATCTCGAGCAGAGTGGCCCCCGCCATCGTGCCGGCAAAGCGGCGGAACGGTCTCCCCTCGATCATCTGCGAATCGGCGACGGCGAGTACCGGCGTCGCCACCCGCGCGCCCGCCTCTTCCAGGAGGACGAAGACCGAATCATCCGCCACCAGCGGGACCCGGAATCGGCGGAGCTCCCCGGGTATCCGGTACTGCAGCATGAGCTCCTTGTCGCCCGGGGAGACCGGCGCGAAGAGCAGCACACTGTCGCCCCGGAACGTGAGCGCCTCCGCCGCGAAATGGCTGAGACGACTGTCCGCCATCTCCACATTCTGCGCCGCCTCCGGGAGCGGACCGCCCCAGGAAGGCCGCACGCTATCTGGTGCGGAGCGGGTGAAGGGGCCCCGGTTCCCGAGCACGAGCCAGTCGATCACGATGCGGCTGCCGGATTCGTCGGCACGGCTCACCAGCAGCGTGCGCTGGCGCACCGTCACCGGCTGAAGACTCGAGGTATCGGCGACGATGAGGGTCACTGCCGTATCGGGAAGCACGAGATCGGCGCTGATCGGCCGCGAAAAATACTCGATGCCGGCGTAGCGGGCGCTGAGGAGATATTCGGCGCCGCTGTCGGGTGCGAATCGAATCCGGAACCGGCCCCGCGGATCGGTGAGGACGGTATCGACCGGTCCCTGCCGCTCCGGGCCGACGCGGTGGAGCACCACTGGAAGCGCCGGCACGGCGACGGTATCGGCACCGGAGAGCCGGACGATCCGGCCTTCGGCGCGCGCCTGCGCCTGGAGCGCCGGCGCGAAGACGGCGGTGAGCGCGGCGAATGCCAGCGCCCTCACGGCTGGAATCGGCCCAGGTCCTGGGGGTCGAGCTTTTCGAGGAAGCGCTTGAGCGCGTCCGGGTCGGTGGCAGGCGTGGGAGGGGTGACGTCACCCCCGTTGCCGCGCTCGAGCAGCTCCTCATTCATGAAGATGGGGGAATTCATGCGCAGCGCGAGCGCGATACTGTCGGACGGGCGTGCATCGACCTCGAAGACCTCGCCTCCCCGGTAGATGAGCAGCTGGGCGAGGTAGGTGTTCTCCCGGAGCGATGCGATCACCACCCGGCGGAGCTCGCCGCCCAGGCCGGCGACCAGCAGCTTCATCAGATCGTGGGTGAGGGGCCGCTCGGGGCGCACGCCCTGCAGCTCGAGGGCGATGGCGTTCGCTTCGGACGCACCGATCCAGATGGGGAGGGTGCGCTCCCCCTCCTCTTCCTGGAGGATGACCACCGGAGTGTTGGTGGTTCGGTCGAGCCCGAGGTGGGCCACCCGCATTCGGACCATCGCGCCGCCGGCCCCCGTGTCACACCCTGGCCGCGGAAAGCAGGGCGCGGACCCGGGAGGTCTCCTCCCAGGGAAAGAGCTTCACGCGCCGGTCGTGGACCCGCACTTCTCTGGTCTTGCGACCGAAGTGTCCGTAGGTCGCGGTCGGCTGATAGATCGGCCGCTTGAGGTGAAGCGCATCGATGATGCCCTTGGGCGTGAGATCGAACACCTCGCGCACGATCTGCTCCAGCCGGGCGTCGGGAAGGGTCCCGGTGCCGAAGGTATCCACCATGATGGAGACCGGCTGGGCCACGCCGATGGCGTACGCCACCTGCACCTCGCAGCGCCGCGCGAGTTTTGCCTCGACGATATTCTTCGCCACCCAGCGGACCGCGTAGGCCGCCGAGCGGTCCACTTTCGAAGGATCCTTGCCGCTGAATGCGCCGCCACCGTGGCGCGCCATGCCGCCGTACGTGTCCACGATGATCTTGCGTCCGGTAAGCCCCGCGTCGCCGTGCGGTCCGCCGATGACGAACCGACCGGTCGGATTGACGAGGATCTTGGTGCGTCGCGAGGTGAAGCCGAGGTCTTCCAGTACCGGACGGATCACCTCCGACACCATCGTCGCCTTGATGGTGTTCGGGCTCAGCACCCGCCGTCCGAACCGCTCGGAGTGCTGGGTGGAAATCACGACGGTGCCCACCGATACGGGGCGGTCGCCCTCGTATGTCACCGACACCTGGGTCTTGCCGTCGGGCCTGAGCCACTCGATGGGGGAATAGGTCTTGCTTCCCTTGCGAACCGCGGCCAGGCGCTCCGCCATCCGGTGGGCCAGTACGATCGGAAGCGGCATGCGCTCGCGGGTTTCGCGCGTGGCATAGCCGAACATCATGCCCTGGTCTCCGGCGCCCTGCTCCTTGGACTTGCCGGAATTCACCCCCCGCGCGATGTCGGCCGACTGCCGGTCGATCGAGGTGAGCACCGCGATGGTCCGCCCGTCGAAGCCGTACGATGCGTCGGTGTAGCCGATGTCTTCGACGGTCTTCCGCACGATGTCCGGAATATGAACGTAGGTCGTGGTGGTGATTTCGCCCGCGACAATCGCCATGCCCGTCGTCACCAGCGTCTCGCAGGCGACCCGGCCCGCCGGGTCCTTGTCGAGAATCGCGTCGAGCACCGCATCGGAGATCTGGTCGGCCACCTTGTCGGGATGCCCCTCGGTGACCGATTCGGAGGTAAAGACGTGGCGCTTGACGGCCATGTATGCTCGGCGGGGTGAGAGAAAGGTGAGCGGTGAGAAGTGAGCGGGAGCGGACCGGGTGGCTCCCGCTCACCTCTAGCGCCTCACCGCTCACCCGCTATCGGGTCAAACTAGCCCCACTGCCCCGCCTCGGCAACGGACCGTTCGGGTCGATGAGACGCAAATCGAGGAAGGGCGCGACCGCGTCGCGGAGCACCTGGGTCACCGCGTCCGGATCGGGCGCTTCGAGCGCCTGCGCCGCCGCGTCGCGCGCCGCCGACATCGGCACCGTCCGCACCAGCCACTTGAGCAGGGGCAGCGTGGGCGGCGCGACGGACAGCGTGGTGAAGCCGAGCCCGAGCAGCAGTACGGCGTAGAGCGGCTCGGAGGCCATCTCGCCGCAGACGCTCACCGGAATTCCCTTCGCGGTGCCCGCGGCGAGGACGTCGCGCAGCATCCGGATGATCGACGGATCGTGCGGCGTGAATCGCGAGGCGAGGTGCGCGTTCCCGCGGTCGACGGCGAGGGTGTACTGGGTGAGATCGTTGGTGCCGATCGAGAAGAAGGCGCTCACCGTGGCCAGCCGGTCGGCCACGATGACCGCCGCGGGGGTTTCGACCATGACGCCCACCGCGAGATCGGCCGCAGCGCGGATGCCGGCTCGGGCCAGGTCGGTGGCCTCTTCGGCAATCATCTCCCTGGCGCGAAGCACCTCATCCACGCGGGTGACGAGCGGCAGCATGACCTGGAGCGGGTGGTCGGCGGCAGCGCGCAGGATGGCGCGCAGCTGGGGCCGGAAAATTTCCGGCTGGTCGAGGCAGACCCGGATCGAGCGCCACCCCAGGAACGGGTTGGCTTCCGACGGTGCGGCAAACGCCGCGGGGAACTTGTCGCCACCGAGGTCGTAGGTGCGAATCACCACCGTCTGGCCGCCGAAGGCGGAGGTGATCCGGCGGAAATACTCCAGCTGCTCGTCTTCGCTGGGGAGGTGGGCGCGGCCCGCGATGAGAAACTCCGTGCGCAGGAGCCCGACGCCCTGGGCGCCATGGCGCACCGCGATGTCGATCTCGTCGGGGAGGTCGACGTTCCCCATGAGCGTCACGGCGATGCCGTCGGGGGTGACGCTGGGCTGCTGGACCGCGGACTCGAGCTCGAGCTCGAGCTTGTGCCGCCGGGTGGCGGTGAGCTGCGCCACTTCCAGCTCCTGCACCGTCGGCTCGACGAGAATGGTCCCGGTCGTGCCGTCGAGCAGCAGCATGGCGCCGGGCTTGATACGCGCCACGGCCTGCGAGACACCCATCACGCACGGAATCCCGAGCGAATGGGCGAGGATGGCTGCGTGCGACGTCCGGGTGCCCTCCTCGCTCACCAGTCCGGCCAACTGGTCGCGATCGAGCTGCACCGTGAGGCCGGGATAGAGCTCGTGCGCCACGATGATGACATGGCGCTGGTCCTCGAATCCGAAGAGCTCCTCGTCGTCGTGTCCGGTCAGCTGCCGAAGCACCCGGAGCTGGGTCGCGAGCAGGTCGGCGAGCCGCTCCCGGAGGCGGACGTTGCCGGTGCCGCCCCACTTGGCGCGCATCTCGAGGGCCTTGAACTCGTAGGCGGTCTCGGCGCTGAAGCGATTATCCCGGATGAGGTGGACGACTTCCTTGAGGAATTCGCCGTCCTGCACCATCATGATCTGCGCTTCGAAGATCTGGCTTTCCTCGAGACCCGCGCGCTCGAGCACCCGCTCCCGCAACCGGTTGAGGCTGTGCACCACCGACGCGACGGCCTCCTCCAGCCGGCGGACCTCGCCTTCCACCTCCTCGGCGGAGACCCAGCGATCGGGTACCGCGGGGAAGTTCCACTCCAGCACGACCGCCGGGGCGTACGCCAGCCCGGGCGAGACGCCGACGCCGCGAATGGCCGCCCGTTCGTTGATCATGTTTCCCCGAACCCCGAGGCGATGAGCTCGACCATCGCGGTGGCGGCGGCCTCGGCATCGGCACCGTTGGTACGGACCACGAGCACACTCCCGCATTCCGCGGCGAGCATCATGACGCCCATAATGCTCTTGCAGTTCACCGGCACACCGTCCTTTACCAGGTAGACGTCACTTTCGAAGCTGCTGGCCAGCCGCACCAGCTGGGCCGCGGGCCGGGCATGGAGCCCCAGGGAGTTCACCACGGTCACCTCGCGCTCGATCACGCGGCACTCCATCGCCAGAGGAGCGTGAGCGCGGCGGCGCCCACGGTGAGCCGCGGCGCGGAGAGCGGCCGCCGCAGGGTGAGGACGCCAAGCGCGACGGCCCCCGCCACCACCAGCACGGTCGCGCGGACGGGCTCGCCGCTTCCCCGGAGAAGCCAGGCGGCCACCATCGGAACCGCGGCGCCGATCAGCACCGCGGCCACGTCGCCCGCGCGGGGAGCGGCCTTGGGTAGCCACGATTCACTGATTGCGTGCGCCACCCGAAGACCGTGCGCCAGCCCGACGCGAAGACCCCAGGCGGTGACCACAATCCGGAGCGCGTTGTAGCCCAGCACGGTCAGCGCGATCACGCCGAGACCGTAGCCCTGCGTCACCCCGAGCATTGCCAGACCCATCGCCGCCGGAACGATCCCCGCCCAGAAGAGCTGATCGCCCAGCGCGCCGAGGGGACCCGACAACGCGGTACGAAGCCGGAGAATCCGCTCGCCGGGCTCCCCGTCGAGCTCGGCCCGGGCCAGCGCCCCCACCGCGGCGCCGGCGAGGAAGGGATGCGCGTTGAAGTACTGCGCCGAGCGGGCCCGCGCGGCCCGGGCGCGCTCGATGTTGTCCGCCAGCGGCGCGAGCAGGGGCTCCATCGCGACGGCGATGCCGATCCCCTGCATCCGCTCGTAGGTCCACGACGCCTGCAGCGCGGCGAGCCGGAGGAACGTGCGCCCGAGACCGATCACCGGAGCCCGAGCCCCAGCACCCCGAGCGCCATCCCGCCCGCGAGCCAGACCATGCGCCGGGGGCTTCCCGCGCGGCGGAGCGCACCGCCGATGACCGCCACGAATCCCCCCGCCACCACGACGATGGCCAGCGCGCGTTGGGTGGCGACGTCGAGCTGGGGCGCATGCTTCAGCAGCGCCGCGGCGAGAAGACCGATCGCCGCCAGCGCGGCGCTGCGCAGCAGGTCCGCGACGAGCCCCGCCAGATGGATCTTCGGCGCGACGCCCGGATCGCCCCGGTCGAGCGCCGTCTCGGCGCGCGCGAGCGCCCAGGCGGTGACCCGCCGATGCAGCACGATGGTGAGGCCGCCGAAGTGCGCCAGCACCAGGCCGAGAAGCACCGCGGGTCCCAGCGCCGCGGTCCACGCTTGTCCCGCGCTCAGCGCAACCGCCGCGACGGTCGCGGCGCCGTAGTCGGGATAGCGCGACGCGCCGACCGGGAGGACATCCAGCGCGAACAGCTCGAGCGCCAGCCCGATGCGGAGCCCGGCCATCGGATCGTTCAGGATCACCCCCGCCACCGCGCCCGCCACCAGGGGCCGGTTGAAGAGGCCCTGGAGCATGCTGGCGAGGTCGAGTCCGACGACCGTGCCCCACACCATGAGCGAGAAAAGGGGAAAGTCGCTCATGCGAGATCCGCCAGCGGCACCTGCCGCGAGGTAGGCAGGTCCTGGGCGCTGATCTGCACGCCGCGCCGCGCCAGCCCCTGGAGCATCGTCAGCTCCTCGTCCGACAGGTAGAGGTAGCGCAATCGCTCGCGCCGGCCCGGTCCGGCGTGAATTCCGCCCAGGTTGAGCTTGTGCAGCGCTCCCGGCGCCTGCCGCTCCAGCTCCGAGGCGATTCCGATCGTCCCCACCAGCACGAGCACCCGCTCGCGACCGGCTTCCCATCCCGCGAGCCGTGGCGCCGCCTCGGCGGCGCTGGCGAATTCGACCGCAATCTCGGAAGGCGCGGCCATCCGATACAATTCCTGCTCCCACGGGCTTGCCCGCACGTCGTCGTCCACCAGCACGATGCGATGCAGGTCGAGCGGTCGCCCCCAGCCGACCACCACCTGCCCGTGAACCAGCCGATCATCGACCCGGCAGAGGACGATCGGCATCAGCGTTCCGCGATCGCTCGCGCCCCGGCCTCCGCCGCCCGCCGGGCCACCTCGGCGATTTCTTCTTCGCGGTGAAACAGGAAGTCGAGCAGCATCACGAGATTGACGCCGGTCACCACCCGGACATTCTCCCGCATCGAGAGCCCTCGCATCGCGGCGAAGAGACAACTCCCGCTCGGCAGATCCACGAAGACGATCGCCCGGTTGGCGCCCACCGCGTCGATCACGCGCCGTTCCAGCGCGGCCCGGTCGGCCCCGCTGTTCGTCACCGGAATCAGGGCGCCCCGCACGCCGCTGATCTCTTCCGCCGCGCCGACGAGCGCCTGGGCCACCGCGCCGTGCCCGACCACCACGCCCACGAGGGGCGCGGTCATTCGTAGTCTTCCTGGAGGTACTCCCGAAGGCCGCGCTGTTCCATCATCCGCTTGATCAGGCGGTCATTGAACGCGCTGGCGACGTCCACGCCGGTCATTCGCAGGAGGTGCGCCATCGCCACCACCTCGGAGATCACGGTGAGATTCTTGCCCGGATTCAGACCGACGATCACCTTGGGCACCTTCACTTCCAGAATGCTGATGTCCTGGCGAACCAGTCCGGTCCGATCGGCATCCTTGGCCTTTTCCCAGTCCTCCAGCTGCACCACCACCTCGATCCGCTTCTGTTGCCGGACCGAGCGGACGCCGAACAGCGCCTTGACGTCGATCAAGCCGATGCCGCGGATTTCCATGTGGTGCGCGGCGAGCTCATGGCCCTGGCCGATCAGGATATCGTTGCCCTTGCGGGAGACGAGCACCAGGTCGTCCGCCACCAGGCGGTGCCCCCGCTCCACCAGGTCGAGCACACATTCGCTCTTCCCGATTCCGGAGCGGCCGGTAAAGAGGAGCCCCACGCCGTATACATCGGCGAGCGAGCCGTGCAGCGTGGTGCGCGGAGCGAACGCCTCCTCGAGAATCGGTTTGATCCGCCGGAAGAACTCGGCGGTCTTGAGCTTGGTCCGGAGCACCGGGATGCCCCGGGCGCGGGCGAGCGCGATCAGGAGCTCGGGGACGTCCTGCCCCTTGGTGATGAAGACGCAGGGCAGCTCGAAGCCCATGAAGGTCTCGATCGAGCGTTTGCGCGCCTCGTCGTCGAGCGACTGCAGATAGGTCACCTCGGTCTCGCCCAGCACGTGCAGCCGGGCGGGGACGAAGCGGCCGGTGTATCCGGCGAGCACCAGGCCTGGGCTGGCCACCTCCTGGTCGGGGAGGGGCCGGTCCAGGCCCTGCTCTCCGGTCAGCGATTCGAGCTGAAGTGGATCGCCGCGGCGGGCGAGCAGGTCGCGGGGACGAAGACTCATGCGTCCCGAGTCGGGGCGCGGCGCATCCGTTGGCGCTCCCGCCCCGCCTTGAGGAGCTGGGGCCGGAGCTTTTCTTCGGCGCGATCGAGCGCGGTCCGATGATCGGCCCCTTCCCCGGCACCGACCAGCATTTTCCGGCCGCGGGCGTGGAGACGGATCTCGACCGAGTGAGCAAGCGGGCCGACGTCGAAGACGACCGTGGCCTCGAGTAGGTGGGGCGTAAGCTGCGCGAGCCGCTCGGTCACGGCCAGAGCCCGTTCCCGGAGCGATTCGGTGACTTCACGGTGACGAGCGGTGATGGTCGTCTGCATCATGCCCTCCCGGAACGAGGTGGGGGCGGGCCGCGGCCCGCGACGAGCTCGGCGAGGTGCGCTTCGGTGGCGGCGGCGGCATCATCCCAGCTCCAGGCCAGGGCGTGACGGCGGGCGGCGGCTCCGAGACGGGCAACCA
>Ga0184615_10000329_pt1 | contig 27413 bp, 23 predicted proteins | sample PLM4_65_coex_FD_133134 | JGI IMG/M metagenome (GOLD analysis project Ga0184615, IMG submission 133134) | Groundwater sediment microbial communities from an aquifer in East River, Colorado, USA - PLM4_65_coex | ecosystem: Environmental > Terrestrial > Soil > Riparian zone | place: USA: East...
CAGCGAGCGATCGACGTTCAGAATACGGTGTGGGAGAGCGGGGTGACCGCGCTCTTCATCTGTATGGTCCTCGCGGCGGTGTTCTGGCCGCTGCAGCCCAATACTGGCTGAACAGGTGAGGGAGGCGTTATGACCATCGGGAAGCTGGTGAGGGTCGGAATCATCATTGTCGCCGCGGTGGCCGCTGGAATATGGATCGTCGGCTCCCTTGCCACCCGGAGCTACCGGTCCCTCAGGATGACGATCCTGGTGCCGGCCGATGCCGAGCTGGGAAAAGGGACCGCGGTCGTTGCCGGACGGTCGACAGTCGGGACCGTCACGCAAGTCGGGGAGCCCACGTGGGGACTTCCGCTCGCGGTCCGCACCGCCGCCCGACACCGGGCCTGGATTCCCGTGGTGCTCAAGGTCGGGGAGTCCGCCACGTCCGGCTCCGGCCCGTCGATGCTTCGACTCAGCCTGGATCCTTCCGACTCCCTGCTCACGCTCGCCTCCGGCGACGCGGAGGTCCTCGCGCTCCGTCGCGACACCGACGGGAATTGGGTTGGCCGCGCGCCGGCCCGACCCGGGGAGCTCCTGGTGAACGGCGATTCCGTGCGCGCGGGAGAGCCGATCCGGGTGGGGCCCGGAGACATCCTCGCGGTGCGGGGCACCGACGTGCGGTTTGGGCCATTCAGCCGATTCCGGCAGGCCGATCTTCGCTTCCGCACGCGCAAGCTGTGCCCCGAGCATCCGCGGAGCAGGTGGTTCCCGGATTCCTCGGAGCAGACGCAATGCGAGGAGCGGAAGTTGCGCGGCGCCTCGCAGCTCGAATTCGGGGGCACGTTCGGCCTCACCAAGCCCGTCCTCAAGCTCATCCCGGGCGATGGGGAGGAGACTTCGCTCCAGCAGCCCGAACCGAATCGGCTCCCCGTCGCGGTCAAGCGCGACCTGCAGGCCGAAGTCGGCGAGATCCTCGCGTATCTCAACAGCCCGCCGGACGCGCGTCCGAGACCACGAACGCATTTCGAGCACACGCTCGCTCGGGTCAATCGGACCCTCGCAACGATCGATGGCACGGCCGGCCGCATCGACTCCACGGTGCGGACCCTGCAGGTCGCCATGCGCAAGGAGGAAGGACTGGCCCCGCTGGTTCTGGGACCCGATTATCCGTCCCTCCGGAACACCCTGGCCAATGTGGCTCGCATCACCGGCCCGCTCGCCGATTCGACGCGAACACTGGTGGAGAATGCCGGGTTAGGCCCTCTCCTGGCGCGCGTGGACACGACGCTGGATTCGTCCGACGCGGTGATCAAGCACCTGCGGGGCCAGGTCGACCGGCTCGCGCCGCGCATCGAGCTGGCGGTCGAGGGGACCGCACGGACGATCGAGGGCGCCGAGGGCACCCTGGTGGCGCTCAAGGCCGCCGCCGAGGACATCCAGAGCATCAAGCAGGGGGCGCAGAGCAGCAAGCGCTATGCGATCGGGGGAGGCGCTCTCCTCCTGCTGTCCGAGGTGTTGGCGGGAATCGCGGCGCTCGTCTTTCTCATTCCCTAGCCGAGCCCGATGCCGTCGAGAGGAAGTGCGTCCAGGCGTAATCGGCCATCGCCATGATGGTGAGTTGCGGGTCGATCCGGATCGAGGTGGGAAAGACACTCGCGTCACAGACGTACAAATTGGCGTAGCCGTGCACCCTGAAATCGCTGCCGACCGCCCCCAGTGACCGGTTGTCACTCATCGGGTTCCCGCCCTGGGGGTGGGACGAAAGCATGGTGAGGTCGTCGGGCTTCCGCAGTCGCGCGGCGAGGAATGCCTCGATTCGCTTCGCGTCCGGGCGGCCCTGGGGGGCGAATTCACGGGCGAGCATGGGGAGATCGGCAAACGAGGCGGGCAGCACGCACTCCGCGCCCGTCGCGAAGTAAATCCGCGCGAGCATTCCCAGGCCCTCCCGGAGTCGCGCGAACTCGGCCGGACCCATCCGGTACCCGACCGGTCCCAGCAGATTCCGTTGCCACTCCCATCGCTTGAGCCGGCCGGTGGGCTGGGTGGCGATGAGGACCCCGGCGCTCGCCCAATGCGCATAGGACGACATCCGGTCGAAATGGGCGCGGAACCAGCCGGGAAGCGAAACGGCGAAGCTGAGTGGCGGGTTGAAGGAGCTCTCCAGGAGGAAGTCGCCCGCATCGAGATAAGTCGCCATCTGAATCCCGTCATAGCTCCTGATCGGGTCGGGAAAGCGGGCGAACAGCGGGGATGCCATGTTGAACGACATGCGCTTCCCGATGTTGCGTGTGATGCCGCTCTTGCGGAGCAGGACACTGGAGCCGATGGCGCCGCACGCCACGACCACGATGTCGGCGGTGATGCGGATCTCGCGCCCGTCGGGGACGCGGACGGTGACCCCGGTGACCCGGTCACCCTCCCGCTCGATTCGGATCGCATGACACTCCGTCACGATCCGGGTGTTACCGGTCTTGCTGGCATCGGTGATGTAGGTCTCGAGCATGGAGAGCTTGCGCTCGTAAGGACAGCCGACATTGCAGTAGCCGCAGCCGGCGCAACGCGGGAAGTTCGTCTTGAACTTCTTGGCCGGGAAATCCGGAGCACCCGGTTCCTGGCCGCGCAGCGCCTTCCATCCCGCCAGCAGGGCATTCCCGCATCCGCCCAGAAGTTCGTCGGGCAGCCACTCCACCCCGATCCGCTTGCTGACGCGGTCGTAGGCGGCATTCAACAGCCCGGGATCGAGGGTTGCGCCGAGCTTGGCCCACTGCGCGAGGACGTCGGGCGCATCGGGATTGAGGTCCGGGTCGCCGAGTCTGAAGCAGATGCCGTTGCTGATGACGGTGGAGCCCCCCAGCGCGCGCCCCTGCAAGATGGTCATGCCCAGATCGGATGTCGTCTGGAGGCCGCCTTCCTTGTAGAGCGCGGCGGACATGTCGCCCTCGTTGTGCGAGATCCGGCTGCTGTGGAAGTAGCGACCCTCTTCCACCAGCACGACGCGGTAGCCGGCCGCCGCCGCGTGTGCGGCCACGACCGCGCCTCCGGCCCCCGAGCCGATGACACACACATCGCCCCGGATCCGTGCTTCGTCGGGGCGGGGCGGCTCGAGCTGCGGCGGCACGAGCCCCTGGGTCTTCGGCGGGTCGCCGTGGAAGCGCGGCCGGTCGCGCACCGGAACCAGGCCGATTGCCTTCTGAACGACCGGATCGCCGTAGTATGCCGCCAGGAAGAGCGCGCGCACTTTCGCCAGGTTGCGTCCCAGGCGGTCGGTCGAGGGCCGGACCAGATACCGGTCGATAAGCCGCCGCCGCACCGGCACCGGTTGCCGGCTGAATCGCCCGCGGCCGGAGAGCAGCGGCAACAGGAACTCGACCACGAAGAGCAGCAGCTTGATGCTCCGGGTGCGCTTGGACCAGGTGCGGGCGAGCTGCTCATCGACTCGTTTCGCGACGACGCCGGGGGAGATCAGTTCGGTCTGGCCGTCGATGAAGACGTCGGCGAAGGCGGCGACAGTCCGGAACTCACGGTCGTTGAGGTAGCCGACGGTCGCCCTCTCCCGCGGGGACCAGAGCAACGCCGCCTCGAGTCTGCGGGTCGAGGGAATCCACTCGAGGAGCTCGTGGGTGTAACCGGATCGACCGTGACGGAAGCGGACCACGGTGTGCTGCACGTGGCCGACGAGATCCGGCCGATCCTCGCGCCACAGCGGGGTCCAGGTTCCCGTGTTGAGGTAGAACACCTTGGCGCCGTGCAGGCCGGGGAGCAGCTGCACGTCGGGAACGTGGGTGTGCCCGAGCACGCCGTAGATGACGGGCAACCCGACCGGAAAGTCGACCCGGGCGAGCGTGGCGTGGAGCTTGGCCGCAAACTCGTCCTCGCCGACCCGTGGTCGCCGCTTCGGAAAGATCGAGCGGAACAGTCCCAGGAGATAGGGCGCTGCCAGGCCGAGGACACTTCCCACCCAGCGCAGCTTTTGCGGCCACTCCGTGAAAATGGGTACCCCGGCGATCGCCAGGATGATGACGGCGAGGGTGAGGAACGGCACGACGAGCGCGGTGAGGTAGATGATGAAGCCAAGACTGTCGCGCAGCCAGTGCGGCTGCATCGCGCGGCGGAGCAACGGAAGCGCGTGGCGGAGGATTCGATAGACTTGCAGCGGATGCCGCTGCAGCATCTTTTGCAGCATGGCCTTCCGGGGCCGGATGTTGTCCAGGAAGGGATCGAGCCATTCGAGCGAATTGATCAGATAGCGATTGACCAGCGAGCCCAACGGCAGCGTGAGCTGCTGCCCATCGGCGAGCACCGGCTCACCGATCAGCCGCGTGGTGGATTCGTACTGGTGTCCGTGCTCGAAGTAGACGTTTCCGATCCGGATGCCGGTCTGACAGAACACCACGCGGTCGCGCGCCAGATCCTCCTGTCCGCCGGCACCGATGGCCCGGCGGATGGCTTCCTGCACCAGCGGCCAGTACAGCTCGACGTCGTGGTTCCCTTTGACGAACAGGATCCAGCCACCGCGCTGGATCCAGCGACCCAGAGCCTCGAAGAAGCCTCCGTGCCCGTTGACGACGACGAGCAGCTTCCAGACGCACTTGTAGTCATGGGTTCGGAGCCCGTAGGCGTATTCCCGCCGGGCGATCGTGTGCAGCTCTTCGTCCGTCCGCGCCGCGCCGAGGGCGGCGAGCTCCTCCGCCCATCGCCGAAAGTCGCGGTCGCTCCGGGGCACGTCCGTGATGCGCAGAAAATCGAAGATATCGCCGTTCAGGAGGAGCAGCGGGTTTTCATGAGCGGCGGGCTGTTGCTGGTCGAGCAGGTCGCCGAACGACTCGTCGGCGAAGAAATTCTCCCGGGGGGCAAATCGGCCGGTCGCCGGATTGCTGCCCGACGAGATGTGCAGATCGGACACCGCGAGGATGAGGCCCGGAACGAAGGGGAGCTCGGCAACCCCGGGCTGGGTTTCGGTGGGATTCCGGCTCGGATCGGTCATGGCTTCTTACCGAGCACCCGGCCGAATCGGACGGCCGCCTCGTTGGCGTCGGTCTGCTCATCGACCGTGAGCTCGACACCGGCCACCGTCAGCGTCACTCGTGCCTGCCGGTTCTTGACGATTCGACGGATCCGCTCGATCAGCCACGCCATTGCCACCTCGCCGAGTTTGCTGCCGGCTCCCGTGACGAGCGCGATCGCCAGCGTCGCGAGCAGCGGATCGACTCCCTTCGGCCGCGGGCTGGGGTCGTCGATCAGTTCCGCTCCGGGAGGTTCCTGGCCGCGAAGGGCCTCCAGCTCGCGCTCGATGTCCGCGAGCGTCGCTGGATCAGTCGCGCGGATGCCGACCCGGATTGGCTGCATGCTGCCTCCTGTTCGACCGGTTCATGCCAAAACGTCGCGCTCGATGGCGCGCGGCCTCAGTCGCCGATGGTGCCGATGACGAAGTCGACCGCCGTGCCGCATGTCACCTTGCGTCCGGGTGCAGGACTCTGCTGGGTGACGGTCGTACCGGTTTCGGAATGGCTCACTTTACCGACCCGGAGCGTCGCACCGATCAGGGCACGTGAGGCGGCGGCCTCCGACAGGTCGTTGAGCTTGGGAACCACACAGGTCCTCCCCGCGGGCGGAGTGTGGGCGGTGTCGACGACCGCCCGGGGATCGGGCGTGTGGCGCGCAAGCGTCAGCACGATCTTCGTGCTCGCTCCAACGACTGCGCCATCGCTCGGGGCGACGCCGACGACGGTCCCGATCCTGACCTCGGGCCGGTACTGCGACATCGTATCCGGCGAGCGGAAACCCGCCGCGGCCAACAGGCGAACCGCTTCGGACAACGGCCTGCCGAGGAGAGCCGGCACGATCAGGGAACTGTCCGCGACCTGCACCGAGACCCGGTCGCCCGCCCGGCCGGGAGTTCCGGCGACCGGCCGCGTGTTGACGATAATACCGGCCGGGAAGTCCCGGGTTACCACCCGGGTCACGCTGCCGAGGACAAAGCCGCGTGCCTGGAGCACCGGCCGGGCCGCTTCCTCTGGCTCACCTCGAAGCTGGGGCACAATCGGCCGGGCTGCGTTCTCCACGGCCTCGATGCGTTGCCGAATGGCCCGGGCCGCCGCCGGATCGAGACGTTGCATGCGCGAGGGGGAACTGCCGGCGCGGATCGTCCCGGTTTCTCCGGCGGCATAGGTCACGGAATCCCAGCCGCCGGCCCGGGACCGGACCGTGACGCGTCCTTCGAGGACCGCGATGTGAACGGCTTGATCCCGGGTCACCTCGTAGACGAATTGGGTGCCCTCGACACCGGCACTCACGAACTGGCTGTTGACGGTGAGCTTTTCTTTCACTTCCTGCAGTTTCTTCACGATGATCTTGCCCAGCTTCATCAAGATCGAGGGATTCTCGAGCGTGGCTTCGGTGCCGGGTTCGAAAATCACCTCATAACCCGCGCGGAGCGTCAACAGCGCGACCCCGTCGACGGCGGTCACCAGACCGTCGCCCTTCTCGACACTCATCTTGGGTCGTCCGTCCCGCGCCGTGCCCTCCCGGATGATCTGCACGCGGCCAAACTCGGTGGGGAGTGCCGGCCGAGTCTCCACCAGGACACCATCGAGCTTCGCGAAGGGCGCTGTACAGGCGGATCCGGCACAGACCAGCCCCGCAAGGAGGAGGGCGACCGGGCGCCGCTGGAATGCCCTGGTCATGGGAGCCACCGCCGGCGAAGCAGGAGCAATGAGGCAAAGGTCAACACGAACGCCAGGAATGGATAGAGCAGGTTCAGCAGGAGATGACCGCCCCGGTAGAGGACGGTCGAGAACACGGCGAGACCGGCGAACACTCCAAGCACCATCAGGAGTGCACGCCCCCGCCGTGGCCGCGGACCCCGATACGCCAGCAGCGCGCCGAGCCCCGCCAGGCCGGCCACGAGGAGGTACTCCGCGGTTCTTCCCACCGGCATCGGCTCGGCGTTCCCGAGGATGGTCGCGACCGCATCGGCGTGACGCTCTACGCCGTAGCGCTCATCCCGCCGGAAGCCCACCTCGCGGCTGGCGAGGTCCTCCGGCACGGCGGCACCCACCAGGACGATTCTGCCGCGGGCCCATTCGAGGCGCTCGGGCGGCAGGGCAAGGACCGCGGAATAGTCGAATCGGCGTCGCGGATCACGCCATTCTCCCAGGGGCGCCCGGACGGCGAGCATCTCTCCGTACCGGCTCCCCCGGGTCATGATTTGGCACGGCTGGTCGCGGAGCAGCCTGGTCACCTTGGTGAGCTTGACGTGGTCGATGACCTGCGCCCGGCTGTCGACCAGGGCGACTTCGCGTCGCGACAGATCGGCGGTGAAGCCCGAGCTCCGCCACGCCGCGACGACCGAGAGGGCGAAGGCGGGCTGCAACGCGCTGCCGTCGCTGCGTGACCAGAGCAGGGGCACGATGCCGGAAAACTGCAGCGGATGCTCCCCCAGACAGTCGAGACCCGGCGCGATGTGGTCCACCAAGGCGGGGGAAAGGGCCAGGCTCTCTCCCTCCAGCCGGTTGGCGCCGGCGACCACCAGTGTGCCCCGCGCGCGGGCGGAGTCGGCCGCGGCGGCGAGGACTGCATCGTGAACCGTGGAGTCCCTGAACCGAATGTCGAACGCGACCACGCGCGCTCCGGCGCGTGACAGCTTCGTCAACAGCTCGGCGTGACGCGGGCGCCAGGCCGGGGTGATCGAGTCCTGGGTCGTGACGATCGCGATCGAGTCGACCGGGAGGGTTCCCGCGAGCGGGTCGCCGAACCAGACCGGGGAAGCCGCGACGATCGGGGTCAGGGTCATCCGATCGAACAGGCCGCTTGCCGCCGCCAGGATCACGGCAAGGAAAACCACGACCGGGGTGGCGACGACCCGGTTCCGATAACGGAGACGGGCCTTGGCGCGAGCCAGGATCGCGCGCTGCTCCGCCAGCTCCACCGGCCCGGTGGTCGAAATGATGGCGAGCGATGTGTTGTGGACGATCGCCTTGTCCTTGACGGCCTCCGCGGGGCTAAACGAGGCCGGCCGGGTATCCGAGCCGCCAACCACCTTGAAGAGCACGCCCTCATCGTACCGCATGAACAGGGTGGGCAAACCGACGGCTCGGGTGCCGGGAAAGTCCCGGTTCAGCGCGCTGCGTGCGGCGGTGATCGCGGCGTCGACGCTGCCTCTCCCGGAGCCCTGGAACAAGGCGTGGTAGAAGGCGTGGACGAAGGCGAGCGCCTCGGCATCGGTGATCGGGAACTGCATGGCCACGACCGCGGGCACCCCCGAGAGGACGAGCTGAGGCGCCAGCCCGGCAAAGGCGCGGGAGGTGGAGAGCTCGGCGCCCCGGCAGGTATTCAGGACCACGAGCTTGAGGGCCCGGCGATTCTTGACCAGCTCGCGCAGCGCTGCTTCGTCGATCCAGTCGGGTTCGAGCTCGGAAAGGTTCAGGCGGAGACGGCCTCGACCGGCTTCGAAATCCCCGTGCCCGACGAAGTGGAGAAAATCGAAGCTCTCCTCCTGCAGGGCATCGCTCAGCCGGGCCCGGGTGACCGCGCCTTCAAGGAAGGTGACGGCGACCGGGGGATCGATCCCCTCCAGTGCCTCGTTGATTCTCCGCTTCTCGCCGTCCACGTCGAGATCCGGGACCGCCGGGATGACCACGAGCATATTGAGAGGCAAACGGGCTTCCGGCGGGCGCTGGAAGCTGAGCCCCTCGATGAAGCGGACCACGGTCGTACGCTCGGACGAGGCGAGAAATCCCCCTTCCGATTCGGCGTAGAGAAACTCCCAGGGGACCGCCGCGATCTCCGGATTGACGTCGGCGAGCCGGAGTCGAATCCGGACGCCACAGTCTTCTCCGCCCGCCCCGAGGCAGCGATCCAGCATGCTCTGGATCCGGGCATTCGTCGCGGTCTGGAACAGGAATTGATGGAGCCGGATGCCGAGCGCTTTGACGTACTCGGCATCGGCGGTATTCGCGGCGAGCCGTTCGTCGTGAATGCCGAGCGTGGCGGGGTCCCCGGTCGCGGTGTCGCGCAAGTCGCCCTGGGGCGACTTGCCACGGATGATGTAGCTGCCTCTTTCCCCTCGTTCAACCCAGAGGTCGAGATTGATGTACTCGAGTGCCGGATCCACCGCTCACGCCGGCAGGCGGAGGCTGGCGGCCGGATCACCGAAGACCAGATAGTTCTGCGCGTCTCCCCGGGAGATCCAGGTATCGAGGAAGCCGGCCATCGATTCCTCGGTCCAGGTCATGGTGCCCCGCTGAACCCGGTCATTGGTGTTGGTGAGCATCGCGTTGCAGAGCGCGTACCGCTCGTTGATTCCCTCCATCGCGAGACCCGACGGCTGAACCCCGAGGAGCTGGTCAATCGCCTTCTTGAATGGGGCGATGCGGGTATGCCAACGATCCAGAGTATGGGGCTGCGAGGCGTCCGCAAACCCGTGGAGAAACGCGGTATCGAGATGCCCGATGTAGGCAAGCGGCCCGCGCGGGTGGGCCAGCAAGCGCTTGGGGAGGGCGGCGACAAAGTCGCGCTCGGCGTTCCGCTGCGCTTTGCCCCACGTTTCCGGCATCCAGTGCGCGTATTCGCTCACCGCGGGAGTGCCGTAGCCAAAACAGGCGAATTGAAAGAGGACGGCCCCCTCGAGGATCGGCTCGCTCAGGGGGATATCGTCCGCCGAGAGGAGGTGATCGAGGGTGAGCGGCCCATCGGCTTTGCAACAGATGGCGCCATTGTAGCGGGCCTGGACCTCCTGGGATTCCGAAGTGGCACCCAGTCCATGGCTCGCCGTATAGACCAGCCCGGCTTTGGATTGCTTGAACGCTTGCAGCAGGTTGGCCTTGGTGGCTTCCTCGCCGGCGATCTCGGTGGTCTTGAACTTGTGCTTCTCGCGTACATGGGCGGCCAGTGGCTCGGCCATGTACTTCCTGCTGAAGTAGGTGGGGTCCTCGAGCCCGCCATCCGTCGCGAAGAAAAGCGCCTCCCGTTCGACCACCGGATCCGGCGCGGCTTCCAGGCGGAGGAGCTTCGCGACGTACGCCCCCAGGTCCTCGATGCGGTCGAAGTCGAGGCGTCCGACACTGGCCACCGAATCCATAAGGGACTGGAAGCCGAAGGGAACCTGCTCCGGACCACCGACGATGAGGACGTAGCCCGGCACCTGCTGGTTGGCCAGATCGAGGGCGTAATACCGGTCCGTAAGCCACCGCTGCCAATCATCCGGTCCATCACTGGCGAACAACAGCGGCTTGGCCGGGTCGGCCATTCCGCGCGCCCTGGCCAGCGGCCCCAATGCCTCCACGATGGCATCCCTGCGAGGGTCCTTCTCCGAGACGAGGAAACTCCACCCGGCCGCCTTCGGGTCGCCCCGGTCCGCGACCCGCCTGCCTTGCTCGCCCCGGAAGGCCGTGCCCCTGGTGGCGGCCTTGCCGACACCGCGAACCCGCTCGGTGTTGGGGGCGAGCCGCGCCAGCAGCGCCTCGGTGAAGGCCGACTCTTCGATCGGCTCGAACAAGCGATTGCCCTTCCAGTCGAGACCCATGCCGAGGACTCGCATCGTCATGCCTCCTTCCTTCGACCCCAGGGAGCGATCACTCCGCGAGCGTCAGCACCAGGGCGTGATCGCCCTCGGGCATGAGCTGCAGTTGGTACCGATACTTGGTGGCTGGAAATTGCTTCTGAAACTCCACGACCGACGGAGTACGGTTCGTGACGACGATCGTGATCTCGCGGCCGCTCTCCTTGGCTGTATCGGCAATCCATCCCAGCGTCGGGAGGTCGGGGTTGCCGTCCCTGCCGTTGGCGGAGGCGACGTAGGTGTCCGCCGTGACCAGCTCGAAGAACTCCCGGGTGGCATCGCGCTCGCTGCCGTGGTGGGCCAGCTTCAGAATATCGACATGATACTGACCATCGGCATTCAGCAGGCCGGCCTCTTCGAGCCCGTCGAGCAGGTGATCGCTCCGGCCGTCTCCGGTCAGGAGAATCGTCTTCCCGTGCGCCTCGGCGACCAGCATGATGCTGCTCAGATTCGGGACGGATCTGTCCGAGTTGGCCATGATCGTCACGTCGCCCCGGCCGACCTCATCCTCGTGCTTGTCGATCCAGGCGAGCCAGTCTTTGCGCAGCCGGTCGAGATTCTTCTGAGTGGGACCGACCACCGTGAGCCGCAGGTTGCCGAACTTCACCGGCTCTGCGGCGTCCCCAACCGTGATGAGGTCGCCATTGGGAAACGCCGCGTTGATCGGAATGTCCAGCAGCTTGGCCCTGGTGCGGAGAGAGTTTCCCTCGCTGATGCCCAGCACCGCGTTGGCGGCGTAGGGCATCGCGGCGGCGCGGGTGAGGGTCATGAGCGCGACGATCCGCGGCGCGATGACCCCCTGCGGATCGATCGTTCGACCCCAGGAGTTGTGCCAGAGCTCCTTCGGGCGGGGGAGGTCGGCCGCGCCCGCCTGGAGCTCGGCGAAGTAATCCACCAGTCCCACCACATGGTCGTTGTCGACGTGGCTCAGCACCGCGAGATCGAGTGGGACGTTGCGCTTGGCGATCTGCTTGAGAACCGGTGCCAGGTTGGCGTCGAAGTTCTTCGGAGGCCCGCCGTCGATCAGGGTAAAGCGGGGCTCGGCCGGGGTCCCGTATTCGAGGAGCAGGCAATCGCCGAATTCAGCCTGGACAACATGGAATCGGAACATCGCGTCACATCCTCTTGAGCGGACTGGTGAGCCGACCCGTGACGACGACGGCCACATCCTGCGGGGCGTGAAGAATATTGCTGGCCGTGATCGCGAGCATGTAGGTCCCGGCGGGTGCGTCGTCGAGCCGGATAATTTCGACGTTGTTGTTCGGATCCGGGCCGTTGAAGCCCCGCGGCACCCGGTCGTTGCCGAACAGCTTGGTCGGTGATCCCGGGACCTCGAGAAACAGGTTCAGGTTGTTCTGCACGCCGCGCCCGGGGGCGTCGGTGTATGCCATGCACACCCGGAGCGGGCCCCCCGCCGCGAGCGTGAATTGGAAGCGCTGGCGCTGGCCGGTGACCCTGAAGTGAGTGCTCGCGTCGCCCCAGTTGTCGAAGAATTCCAGCTGGAGCGCCGGATTCCCCGGGTTGGGTACCGTGTCCGGGAGATAGACCGCACCGAAGCCCTGGTGGTAATTGGGGAGGTCCGGATAGTCGGCGACCGAATCCGCTCCCGTGAGCCGGCGGGTGCCGTTGATCAGGGTGGCCTTGAGCAGGGCCGCACTCGGCTGGTGGCCGCGCGCCTTTTCGTAGTATTGGCGCACCAGGGCGGCGCAGCCGGAAACGAGCGGCGTCGCCATGCTCGTTCCGCCCATGTAGGCGTACTTGGGCCGGTTCGGATCGGAACCCCAGAAGTTGCGGAGCGGCGCTCGCACCGAGCGGGTTGACAGGATGTCCGTGCCGGGCGCCACCACGTCCGGCTTGATGCGGTATTCGTCACAGGGACCCCGGCTGCTGAAGCCCCCCATGGATTGTGGATCACCGGAGACCGGGGCCTTGGCGATGGGTTCGTCGGGGAACTGGTCGCCCCACAGCTCGCCATAGGTGTGGGCGGCATAGGCGCCGACCGTGCGGCTGCTCCGGCTGGCCCCGACCGTCAATGCGTTCTTACACGTGGCGGGCGATCCGATGCTGAGCCAATCCACAAATCCTTGTTTGGCGTTCTTCGGGTGGAACGCGCTGCCCTCGTTGCCGGCGGCGATCACGATGAGCATGTCCGGCCGTCGCCGGACGAATTCGTCCACTTCGCTGCTGGTGATGCGGTAGGTCGACTCGGTGGCGGCGCCCCAGCTGTTGTTGTGGATCCGGGCCCCAGCGGCGTACGCCTCCTCGAAGAGCTCCCCCAGCTCGAATGGAAGCCCGCCCAGCCCGTCGTCGCGATCCAGGAGCGACTGAAAGTAGAGGCGGGCCTTGGGCGCGGCTCCCTTGAGGGCGCCTTGCGACGCCGCGCCGTCGCTGAGCACCGAGCCGGCGACGTGGGTGCCATGACCGTTCGGGTCGGAGGCGTCACCCGGCCTGCCGCGGGCGACGACGCCATGGATCCGGCCGGCAAAATCGGGATGGGTTTCGTCGATGCCGGTGTCCGCGACCGCGACGATCTGGTCCTCGCCCGCGAACGGCCAGGCGGGTGAAGCCGCGCCCGGGGTGGACGAGGGTGCGCGATCGATGCCAAGCAGCTGACGGGAGACGTCGTTGGAGAGCTTCGGCGCGACGAATACCTCGACGCGTTCGACCCACTCGGTCAGGCCGGCGATCTCATCCAGGAGGGGGCTCTCGCGAAGCGTGTAGATCCGAATCTTGCGCCCCCGGGCTGCGGCGACCGGCACGCCCCGCCCGGTCAGCCAGTCGAGGACCGGCCCGCGGGCACTTTCGGCGGTGAGCCGCAGGTCGTAGGGCTCGACGACCGCCACGGCGCCGCTTGGGGCGATCGTGGTCGCGTCGAACGTCGGCAGGGTGGCCGCGGCGCTGTCGAGCGGCTCGGCCGGCCGGGCAAGGAAGCCCTGCTGCTCGAGGGCCGGAATGCGGGACGAATCGATGCGCACCCGGACGGCGGCATGGGGCAACGCCTCGAGAATCTCGCCTCCCGCGGCCTCGATCGCCTTTCGCCAGGATTCGAGCAACGGCCCTTTGAGTGAGAGGCGATAGATCCTCGTCGGGCTCGTGCCGGCCGGCCTCGCGCGCGGTCGCCGCGATTGTCCCGCCTGGAAGGTGCGGATCCTCCGGGTCGACGGCGCGAGCTCCTCATCCTGCGGCATAGTCTGATCCGGCGCCCCGATCTCCTGGACCACGAGACCACGGCTCCGCAGCGCGGCGATATCCGCCTCCTCGGCGTCGCCGACGACGAAACCCTCGGTTACTTCGCCTTGGGGGATTGCCTGGCGAGCCGCGGAAAGCTCGTGCTCGTGGAATGCGTACGCGATCACACGTCGTGTCGCCATACCGAACTCCGGTGGGTACTGCGATCCAATACTCGGTCCGGGGGGCGAAAAGGACAAGCGGGGCCACCACCCTCACCCCGCCCCTATAAGAACTCATAGGGAGTACTCGTCCACTCCTCACCTGTCGCCCGGGGTATTCGGGACCCGAGGTGGCTTGCGGCACGTGGGAGAGACCGGTATATCATGCGACCGTGCGGGAAAACGCCGCGCCCCTGCCGGGTAGCAGCTCCCGAGTCCCGCGGGTTCATGAACGCCGGAGGGCTTCCGGTGAACACAGAAGTGACGCATGCCGAGGCGCGACTGGTCGACGAGTGGGTGCGACCGGCGATCGGGCCGGAGGTGGAGGTCCGCATCGGCGACGTTGGGGATCCCGGGTTGGGTGACGGCAAAGCCGTCGTGCTCACCTTGATCGATATCGCTCCGTTTCCGGCTCCCCGCCGCGGCGCCGCGCCGGCTCCACTGCAACTGCGTGCGCGCTATCTGGTGTCTGTCCTCGGATTCGCCGCGACGGAGCGGGCTCAATGCCTCGCCGAGCTCGCGTTTCAGGCGGGTCCGCTCATCCGAGTCGAGCTTGATCCGTCGCCCCCGGGCCCTGAGTTCTGGGCAGCGCTGGGAACTCCCGCCCGTCCCGCCCTCATTGCATCGGTGCTGCTCGAGCGGGAGCGGCGCACCGGCTCGGCGCCGCGGGTCCGGGAGCCGCTGGTCACCCGGTGGGTCCCGGCGCGTCCGCTCACCGGGGTGGTTCTGGGACCGCGGGACATTCCAATCGCGGGAGCCCTGGTCGAGGTCGAAGGGTCTCCGCTCACCACCTACTCCAACCATCGGGGCGAGTTCGCGTTTCGCTCCGTGCCCGGCGCCGAGCCGCCGCCGACGCTGGTCGTCAGCGCGAAGGGCGCCCATCTGCGGGTCAGCCTTGATGCCGACGGCGACCCGGAAGACCCCGTTCTGATACGAGTCCCCATCTCGGAGTAGAGACATGCTGATCACCCGCGCTCCAGGAGTCTACGTCGAAGAAATCGCTACCGGGCCGCATCCAATCGGCGCGGTGGGGACGAGCACCGCAGCCTTCGTCGGGCGGGCCCCGAATCCCAAGGCGTTCGTCAACGAACCCCGTGCCCTCAATAACTGGTCCGAGTTCCTTCGGGAGTTCGGGGGAGAGCACCCGAAGAGCACCGATCTATCCCACGCGGTCTTCGGCTTCTTTCAGGAAGGCGGATCGCGGTGCTTCGCCGTGAACATCGGGGATGCGAAGACCCTGGGCGCCGGTCTCGCCGCGCTCGAGTCGCTGGACGAGGTGGCGATCGTGGCGGCTCCCGGCTACTGCGATGCGATGGCGTACGCCGACGTGCTCACGCACTGCGAGAAGATGAACGACCGGATGGCGATCTTCGACCCACCCGAAGTGGTGACGAAGATCGACCAGCTCATCGAGCAGGCGGTGGCGGTCAAGGAGGGCGCCAAGCCTTCGAGCGGGCTGCGCCCGCCGACGTCGGACAAGGGACTCGGCGCCTTCTACTTCCCCCGCATCCTGGTGCGCGACCCGCTCGGTGACAGCAGCGAGCCGGTGGCGGTGGCCCCCTCGGGCCACATGGCCGGCCTCTGGGCCCTGACCGATGCGACGCGGGGGGTCCACAAGGCCCCGGCGAACATGGTGATCCGCAGTGCGCTCAACGTGACGCGCCGGGTCACCCGGGCGGAACAGGAAGTGCTCAACCCGGCCGGCGTGAATTGCATCCGGTTCTTCCCGACCGAGGGGATCCGTGTGTGGGGAGCCCGGACGACCGCGTCGGAGTCGAGCGAGTGGAAGTATGTCCCAGTGCGGCGGTTGTTCAACATGATCGAGGAGTCCGTGGCGCAGGGTACCAGCTGGGTGGTGTTCGAGCCCAACGATCGCGCGCTCTGGCGCAAGATCATACGCGACGTGAGTGATTTCCTGAGGACGCTTTGGCGGGGTGGCGCGTTGATGGGCCGGGGACCCGAGGAGGCGTTCTTCGTCAAGTGCGACGAGGAGACCAATCCTCAGGAATCCATCGACCAGGGACGGGTGATCATCCAGGTCGGCATCGCACCGGTCAAGCCCGCCGAGTTCATCATCTTCCGGATCGGCCAGCATTCTGGCGGCGTTGAAATCGAAGTCTGAGCCACGAGGATACCATGCCTGAGGCAACACAGAAGCCCCCGGCCCCAACAGGCGCCGCCGCGGCGGCCGGTGCATACAAGGACCCCTACGGCTCGTACCACTTCAAGCTGGAGATTCAGGGGGTGACCGAGGGCCACTTCACTCGATGCACCGGCCTCGGCGTCAGGGTGGAAGCGATCAAGTACCGGGAGGGTGGCATCGGGCAGGTGGTGCATCGGCTCCCCGGTCGGGTCGAGTACGCCGACGTCACCCTCTACTACGGGCTCACCGCTTCCAAAGACCTCTGGCTCTGGCTCGAGTCCGCGATGAAGGGAACGGTCCAGCGCCGCAATGTCTCGGTCGTGGTGCTCGCACAGGACGGGGTCACCGAGGCGGTGCGGTTCAACTTGCTCAAGGCGTGGCCCTCTGCCTGGGTCGGCGCACCCCTCGATGCGTTGTCGAACGAGGTCGCCATCGAAGAGCTGACGCTGGTGTACGAGACGCTCGAGCGGGTCTGAGCCATGCGCTTCCTGCGAACTCTGGCATCGCTGCTCGGCCGGATGTTCGAGCGACTCGCGAGGGCCCTCCTCTCCTGGTCGAGCGGACCGGACGCCGGCGTGGATTGGGTCGATTGGGCGCGGGGGCGCGACGACGGTCCGCCCGAGCACTGGCTCCGGTACCTCCGGCAACGATCGCCGTGGCTGGTGCGCGGAAACCGTCCCGCGCCGCCGCGCCATCCGGTCCGGCGGTCCGCGGAACCGCCGCCGAGGTCCGCTCGGGCGCCGGAGCCGCCGCGTCCAGCGGCCGAGCGCTCGCAAAGGGCCGTGTCACCGCCAGGGCCTCCGGCCGAACACCCCGAGGCTACAGGACCGACGGCGCACGACCGGTCCGCGAGCGGAGCGGGGACAGGCCCGATTCCGGTTTCGTCCGGGGTCCGACGCGCGGACCCTGCGGCGGGTGCGAAGGTCATGGCGCCCGGTGCGGGGCCGAAACGTGATTGCACCCCCCCGGCGGTAACGGAGCGGGGCGAAGGGCGACGAGTGGCGGATGCCGACGCGCCGGAGGTGGCCTGGGTCACCCGCGGCCGCGCTGCAGTCCTCGATGCCGAGTCGCCGGGCCCGAGCGGGGCGCACCGAGGAGCCCCGCGCCTCGGTGCGGCAGATGTCGGTGTCGAATGGCCCGAGCTCCCAATGAGGGCGCCGGCCGAACAGCTCGAATTCCCCGGTGGGGATTCAGGAGTCACCGGACCGCGAACTGAATCGCCCATCGCCGGCATGCGGCCGGTCGGCGGAAGCGGTGTCCCGAAGCCAATCGTGGAAGGGTGGACGGAGACCGGGGCCCGCGCTTCGGCGCGGCCTGGCCCGGAGTTTCTGGAAGAGTACCGTTGGCCCGAGCTGCCGGATACGCGGTCGAGAGGAGCAGAATGGGAAGTCCCATCGAGCCGGTCGCTGGAGCGGGAACAGCTCCGCCTAACCCGCCTCCGGGCGGAACAGGCGGGCTCCTCATGGAGCGGGCCGCCTTCCTGATTGAGGAGAGCGGCGAGCGGATTCCCTGTCTTCTCAACCCAGCCAGCGTGGTGATGCGCCGGGTGGCGGGCATCCGCCCGCGGTTCTCCCTCGGCGGACCGCTCACGGGCGCGGGGCTGAGCGACAGTCCGCTGCTCTTCACCGGCGGGGGCACAACCGAGATCACCATGGATCTGCTGTTCGATGTGTCCCTGGCCCGCTCGAATCCGGCGCCCGAGAACGTCCGGGAGCTGACCGAGCCGCTCTGGCGGCTGACGGAGAACCACCCGAAGCCGGGAGAGTACGGCAGACCGCCGACCGTCCGTTTCATCTGGGGGAAGGCGTGGAACATCCCGGGCGTCGTGGCAGCGGTGGGAGAACGACTCGAGCACTTCACTCAAGCGGGAACTCCCCGGCGGTCCTGGCTGCGCCTCCGGATGCTCAGGACCGGAGAGGAAGAAGCGGCGGAGTCTCCAACGCCACTCTCCGTCGGGGAGACGGAGCCCTGGGCGGACTGGCCGGCGCAGATCGAGGAGGGTCAGCTGCAGCATTACGACGTGATCGGAGACGGGGAGGGCGCGGCGGAGCGGCCCGATGCGATCGCGGTCGCGTGCGGCTTCGCTCCGGAGGACTGGCCGGTCATCATGGACTTCAACGGCGTAAACAACCCGGCGGGTCTCATTGCCGGGCAGACGTTGCTGGCGCCGCCCTCGAGGCCAGCGTGAAGTCCATCGCCGGGCTCGGCGAGCTGACGATCGAGATCGCGGGGGCCGCGCTTCGCCCCGGCGACGCCGACTGCCTTGCCGGGCTTCGGGTGCGCCAGGCGCTCTCCCTCCCCGCGCAATGCGAGCTGGCGTTTGGTGGCACGGCGGACGACTTCAGCGACCGTGCCGCTCTCCTCATCGGTCTATCGCTGGTCGTGCGAGGTGAAAAGGGGGGCATCTTCGAGGGCGAGATCACCGCCGTCGAACACGCCTACACACCCGATGGAGGCAGAGAGGTTCGACTCCGGGCGTACGATGCGCTGCACCGCCTGCGCAAGCGGCAGCCCGTGGAGATCCGGAATGATGTCGACGCCGGCGAATTGTGCCGGCAGTTTGCGGGAGATATCGGGCTCGCCGCCGAAACGGCGGAGTCGGGTCCTCGGTGGCCCCGTCTGGCTCAGTGGTACCAGACCGATTTCGACCTCTTCGCCGAAACGGCGCGCCGCGCCGGGCTTTTCTTCGCGGTATGGGATGGGACGCTGCAGTTGTTCACCCTGGCGGGAGTCGGTGACCCCGTCGGGTTGCGACTCGGCGACGATTTGCTCGAAGCGAGCTTCGAGGTCAACGGAGACCGCGCGTGGTCGGAAGTCGCGGCCACCGGGTGGGATCCCAGTACCGGCGCCCGTTTCGACGCGTCCGCCGGATCGGCGCGTTCCGGCCGATCCACCGATGCCGCGGTGACGACGGCCGACGTCGGCGGCGAGCGCAAGCGCACCCTGGTCAACGCCCCGGTACCCGCGGGCGCCCACGTCGAGGCAGAGGCGCAGGGGGAGCTGGATCACGCGACGGCAAATGCCGTCACGGTGCACGGAGTGGCGCTCGGGAATCCGGCGCTGCACCCTGGATGTAAAGTCGAATTGAAGGGCGTCCATCAGCGCGTCGCCGGAACTTACGTGGCGGCGGAGGTGATCCACACGCTGGATCCGGAACGCGGCTTCCAGTCCGAATTTTCCAGCGAGGTCCCGGCTCGCCACCGTCCCGCGGCGGTCACCCTGGTTGCGCCCGGTGTGGTGGACCGGGTGGACGACCCCGACGGCCAGGGGAGAGTCACCGTGAAACTGCCGGGCTACCAGGACCTCGAAACCGGCTGGATGCGCGTGATGTTGCCGGGGGCAGGGGCGACCAAAGGGTTCATCGCCTTGCCCGATGAAGGCGACGAGGTGCTGGTGCTGCTGCCACAGGGCGACCCGGCGGCGGGAATCGTCCTGGGAGGTTTGTTCGGGACCGAAGATGTGCCGGATACCGGCATCGTCGACCGGCGGGTGCAACGGCAAAGCTGGCGCAGTCGGCATGGGCACTACCTCGAGATCGACGACGAGGGGAAACGGATCACGGTGACTAACGCCAATGGCAACATGGTCCGTCTCGGCGACGACCGGGTGTCCATCACGGCCGTCACCGATCTGGACATCAACGCAGCCGGCCGAACCATCACGATCACCGCTGCCGCGGTCGATTTCAGGAAGGGCTGATGTTCTGGATGACGGAAGACGCGACGGTCGTCTGCGACCATCAGCTGGGCAACGTGATCAGCTTCGCGCCGGCACAGAGCTGGGTCACGGTGGCCAAGCGGAGGGTCCTGGTGGAGCCTGATCCGGTGGGCCGCACCATTCAAGGCTGCCCCAACCTGCCCCCGATGGGGAAGCCGTGCACGACGACCCTGCCGGTGGCGGCGGGCTATTCCGGCCTGATCCGGATCGGAGGCCAGCGAGTCTGCCTCGACACGGTGATCGGGATGACCGACGGCGTCGCGCCGGTGATGTACCGGGTGCGGAGTCCGGCACAACAACTGGTCGACGCGAGCATATGAGCCTGCCTCCTTCCTGGCGCGGGGTACGGTTCCTGATCCCCGGCTTCGACATTCCTTCCCCGGCGGACGCGATCCTGCCGGGCCACGCGCCGGCCAGCATCGGGGGCCTCGCCCTGACGCCCCGGGGCGGTCTGCAGACGGTGGCGGACCGGGCCTGCGTCCGGCAGGCTCTGCTCCTGCTCCTGCTGACCCGACCGGGCGAGCGCGTCATGCGTCCGACCTACGGTTGTGAGCTGCACAAGCTCCTGTTCTGGCCGAACGACGACACGACCGCGGGTCTGGCCATCCATTACGTCCGGCAGGCGGTGCAACAATGGGAGCCGCGGGTGGATCGCGTGCGGGTTGACGCGCGGCGGAACTCCGAAGATCCGGGCCGGCTCGACATCACGCTCGACTATCGGGTTCGCTCGACCGGTGACGAAGAGCGGCTCTCGGTCCAGGTGGCACTCGACGGTGGCCAGGCATGAGAGGCCGCGTCCCCCCCAAGCTGGACGATCGCTCGTTCCAGCAGCTGCGAGGCGAGGCCATCGAGCGACTGCAGGCCGCGTGTCCGGCCTGGACCGATCTTTCCCCGTCCGATCCGGGCATCGCGCTGGTCGAAGCCTTCGCCTATCTCACGCAGGTGATGCTGTATCGCTTGAATCGCGTTCCCGAGAAACAGTACAACGCCTTCCTCCAGTTGCTCGGGATCACTCCGCTCCCGCCTGCCGCGGCCACCACGAAGCTGCTTTTCAGCCGGACGGGAGCAGGCACGGACTCGCTCACGATTCCCGCCGGGACGCGCGTCGCGGCGGGCTCGGTCGTGTTTGCCACGATCGGCCCGGTCCAGATCGATGAAGGCTCCGTCCGGACCGAGGCCCTGGCCTTTCACGGCGAGGCGATCGAGAACGAGCTGCTCGGTCTGGGCACCGGCGCCGCGGGGCTCGAGCTGACGGTGAGCCGGCTGCCCATCGTGGCTCCGATGAGCGACGGGCTCGACCTGGTGATCGCGGTTGAAGAATCCGAGACGCTTCCCCCGGAAGCCCGGGCAATCCGCGTCGGACGCAAGACGTTCCGAGTCTGGCGCGAAGTGAACAGCTTTGCCAACCTGCGCCCGAACGAGCGGGTCTTCACGGCTGACCGTCGCAAGGGCATCATCCGATTTCCACCCGCAGCGGACATTACCGACGAGTTCGGCGTGCTGCGACAGGGGATGTCGGCCCTGGGCGCCGTGCCGCCTCAAGGGCGGGAGATTCGAGCCAGCTATCGCACGGGGGGAGGCGCGGCGGGCAACGTCGCCGCCGAAACCCTGACCACGCTCCGGGACGGGCTGACGGGGGTCGCCGTCACGAATCCGATGGCGGCCTCCGGGGGCAGGGATGCCGAGTCGTTCGAGAATACTCTGATTCGGGGGCCGACCGATTTCCAGCGGCTCGAACGGGCCGTGACGGCGAGAGACGTCGAAGCGCTGGCCCGGAGGGTGAGCGGGGTGGCGCGCGCCAAGGCGTTCACCAAGTCCGCGTTCTGGAAGTACGCCCGGTCTGGCACCATCGAGGTGCGGTTGGTGCCGACGCCCGGGGTCAGCGCCTCTCCGTTGCGTCCGACGCTCGCCGAGCTCCGGCCCGAAGCCACCGACGAGCTGGAGAAAGTCCACCGCGCGCTCGACCTGGCCCGCCCCATGGGGAGCCGCTGTGAGGTGGAGTGGACCAATCTCAAATCAGTGAGCGTCCTGCTCGAGGTCGTGGTGTCACGGCAGGAGGACCGGGTCGCGCTGCAGCGCCGGATCCTCGAGCGGCTCTACCGGCTGATCACTCCGTTGCCCCGCTCCCCCTGGGACGACGGGTGGGCGTACGGCCGCGCCTTGCGTCGCTACGACGTCGAAGGAGCCATTCGAGCGGAGCCCGGCGTGCTCTATACCAACCACGTGGAGCTGATCGCGGACGACATGCCGGGAGACCGGGTACCGACGATCGCCGTGGATCAGCATCAGCCGCGCACCTTCTATGGGGGCGGCGGTGCGACGATCTACCGCACGGTCAATGGAGGCGACGGGTGGGAGGCGATGCAGGATTTTTCCAAGGGATCGGGAAGCGCGGACGAACTCATCACCCTGGTTCGTGCGAGTCGGCAGCATCCGGGTCGGGTCGTCGTGCTGACGGAGTTCACCGACCTCAAGGGCAAACTGGTCACCAAACTCTACCTCTCGGAGAATTGCGGGGAGACCTGGGAGCTCTTCAACCGGTCGAGCTTCAAGATTCGCGATGCGGCGTGGTCGGCGCGAAACGGAGTGCCGCTGCTCTTCTTCGCCACCGATGGAGGACTCTGGGAGCTCTTGCTGGATCGCAAGGCGACTCCCCTGCAGGTGGGGGTGACCGACAAAGCCGACCAGGGATTCAACGCCGTCGTCGCCCACGAGGATGTGCGGGGAGTGCAGTATGTCGCGGTGGCCACCAACGACCGCTCCGGTGTGCACCTCTCTCGTGCGGGCGGTCAGTCGAGCTCCTTCGCGCGCATCGGCCTGGTCGATCGCGACGTCGGGGAGCTGGCCATTCAGCGCGACAACGTCAAATCCTTCCTGTGGGCGGGGCTGCTGGTCCCGGGCACCGGAGCCATCGCCGGAGGGGCGATTCGCTATGAACTGCTGCCCGATCCGCCGAACGACGGCTGGGTGGAGTTCCAGAACGGGTGGGAAGGCGGCAGCCTGCTCGCGTTCGGCTTCACCCCCGACGGGACCGTCGTGGCGGGGAGTCACTCGAAAGGCGTGCTGTGGCTGGTCCCGGGGTCGGGCGCGAAATGGCAAGCCCCCAAGGCCGACGTGGGCATCCCGATTCGCGACGAGCAGGTCGCCGGCTCGAGAGAACAGGATCGGGACCTGTACCCGATCGTGACCCTCGGCGTCGACGGAACCGGCACCATCGTCGCCGGGACGGTCCGGGGAATCTATCGAGCCGGCGAACCGTCAGGGCGCTACGTCGCCGTCACCAACCGCGCCGAGTTCCCTTCGGACCTGCGGGAGTTCGTGACGCTTCCGCCGACCTGGCTGTTCCGCTCCGGCGAGCATGCGGTCATCGTGAAATCCGAGGACGAGATGCGGGAAGGCGACGATGCGCGCTCGTGAAGTGGCTCGGCTCTTTCCCGAGATCCTGGGGCAGACCCACGCGGAGGGTACGCCGTTCGCGGCGCTGGTCGAGACGATGGCCTTCCTGCTCGAGCCGGCGGATCGCCGCATCACGGGCCTCGACGCGTACTTCGATCCCTACCGCGCTCCGGATGCAATGGTTCCCTACCTGGCGGCGTGGGTGGATCTCGGCTGGCTCCCGGTCCGTGCTGAGGCGGGCGGCGAAGGGCTTGCGATGGATCGGCTGCGGGCGCTGGTGGTCGAGGCCCCCCGGCTGGCGGCCGGACGCGGCACCAGCCGCGGACTCCAGCGGTTTCTCGAGGTGGCGCTGGACGAGGTGACGATTGGCGTCGTGGACGACGATCCGGCGCGGCCGTTCCACCTGGTGGTGGAGCTGCCAAAGCGGGTCGAGTCCCAGCGCCGCCTGGCGGAGCTGATCGTCCAGTCCGAAAAGCCGGTGCATCTGACCCATGAGGTACGGATCGCTTGACCGTTCCCTTTCACCGTGAGGACAACCATGGGCACTGTAGCTGCCATTATCGGGGGAATCGTGGGACTCTTGTTGGTACTTGCGGCGCTGTTCAACTGGCCGATCGTGCCGATTCCGTCGAGTCATCCGAGTGTTGGGACTGGCGGGAAAGGGATGGCTCCCGGGGTCCGGGCGATGGTCGGCATCATCGGCGCCATCCTCGTGGTGCTCGCCATTCTCGTTCTTGCGGGCGTCATCGGGGGTTGATCGTTCACCGATCCATACAGGGAGATTACCCATGCCGGCTTTCGATGTTACAGCCAGTCCGACCCAGCTCATGCTGAAGGGGGGTGAAACAGGGACCATTGTCGTCACTGTGACGAACCGCCTCGGCCGCTCGGTCATTGCGCGGGCGGACAAGATCGTGGAGCCCGCGAGCGCTGCCGCATGGGTCAAGGCGCCGCCGGACTCGCAGCGGACCTTCAGCGCCCAGCCAGCGACCGAGGACTTCAGGTACGAGATAACCATTCCGCCCAACACGCCAGGCATGTCGTTCAAGTTTCGCGTCGACGTGGTCGAAGTCGGCGCGACGGACGACAACTTCGGGCAGGGCAATACGGTCGCGGTGACCGTACCGGCTCCGGAGGTCGTCAAGCCGATCGAGCCCAAGAAGATCCCCGTGTGGGTGTGGCCGCTCGTCGCGGTGGTGGTGATCGCGGTGGGCATCGGGATCTACCTGGTGCTCAAGGACGGTGGGGGCGGGATGCCGAACGTGGTTGAAAAGCAGTACGACGCCGCGGAGCAGGAGCTGCAGCAGAAGAACATGGTGGTATTGCGGGTCGATAGCCTGAGCGCCGCGGCGGACACGACCAGATTCCCGGCCGGCGCCGTGATGGCGCAGACGCCCGCGGCGGAGGCCGAGCTGACGGGGAGCAAGGAGATTCCCGACACGGCGCGCCTCGTGGTCCAGAAGGTGTTTGCGGTCGTGCCGCCCGACCTGGTCAACATCCTGCCGGTGGACGCCGCGAACAAGCTCGGACCCGCGGGACTGATAACCAGTGTCCGCAATCAGAGCTCCGATTCCATCACAGCGGCGCGGGGTTTGATTCAGCGCACCCTCCCGGTGTCCGGAACGCTCGCGGCACGGGGAGACACGGTCGCGGTCTTTGTCGGAAGCTGGTGTAACCCTCGCGTGCTGCGATGCGGGATTTTTGTTCGTCCGGTCGATGCGGGCCTGATTATCAGGATGAACGAGAACGTGCGCAGCAGGTTTGTCGTCCCATTCCGGCCGTGACAGCTCAGTTGCGGAGCGAGTGAGCCGAGCGCCATGGAACGCAAGGTCGTGCTGATCATCCTGATCGTCGTCGCGGTCGCGGCTGCGCTTTTCCTCGGCGCCGGACTCGCTCGGGATGGCCGCGACCCCGATATCGATCCCAAGCGCTACAGTCCCGGCTCACTGCTGGAGTGGATGGATAACCTTTTTGCCGGCTCACGCGATCCGCTCGACACCTTACGCCTGAAATCGGAGTGCTCCCCCGAAGGGCGCCGGGTGCTCGTGTTCAGCGCGGACTGCAATGTTGTGATTGACACGGCCCGCACGAAGTCGAGCTCCTTCATGCTGGTCCGGGGAGTTGATCAGGCCGAGGCGTGCTACGCCTTCAGCCTCGAAGATCTCAACAAATGCTGGGGCGAGGATCGTGCGCCGCTCAAGAAAGCCCGGACCCGCTTCGTGGTGACGCGAGATGGCGCGTTCCTGCGGCTGCAGTGCCTGAATGGCGGCACCCGTGCCTGCCGGATCACCGTGGAGTGACCGTTTTGCCGCCGAGCCGGTCGAGCCGAAGGTTCTTGAGGATGGAAATGATGCCGCCGATCAGATAGTAAATGGCCCACAGGAATGCGACCACGAAGGCGATGAGCGCGGCGATCGCGTCGGCGATACTGACGAGGGGTCGGGGAACAAAGGCGTGCAGAAAGATCACCAGAAAGGTGAGCCCGATCGAGCAGAGAAAAAGCAGCACGATGGACTTGCTCTTGAGCACCTGGAGGCTTGCCACCACGAGGCAGAAGGCGGCGATCAGTTTCAACGCCATCAGGAGCCCGAGGGTTGCCGCGGCGGTCCCGCGCGGGAAATTGCCGAACAACCCCAAATACACGGCGGTACCAAAGGGCACCGAGAGTAACAGGCCGACCATCAGCATGAGGGCCGCAAGCGTCGTGAAGAAGAGGAGGATGGTGCCCAGGCATCCAAGGAAGGACACGATTACCGTGGCGATGCCCTGGATCCGGCCGACGATACGGGCGGGTACGCCCACGGCGACCAGGGCAATGACCGTGGTCGTGAGCAGCATCAGGGCGTCGAGCGCGGCGAGGCTCGGAATACCCATTCCCGGCCGGGGAGCGCCCTCGGGCACCACGATGTCTTTCGCCGCGGCAAGAATCCACAGGCGAGATCCGGCTTCGATGGCGAATGCGACGGCCACCAGGATGAGGGCGGCGACCATGAACGGTCTCCGGACCAGATTCATCGCCCGGCTCGATTCTCGAAGGTGTCAGAATATGTCGCGCCTGATCTGAAAGGGATAGGGACTATCGAAAGGGGGCGGTATGACCGACACAAACAAGGTGGTGGGCACCATCGCGGTCGCGCCGATCGTGACGGGTTTTTCCGCAGCAGTGTTTGCCCTCGCGACGCGTGAAGCGATCCTCGGGGCCGGCTGGATGGTGTTGTTCGGAATGGGCTTCGGCCTGCTCTATGGACTCATGACGGGGCTGCTTCGGGCCTACGACCTGTCGACCCCGTCGGGTGTGTTCGCGCTGCTGGTCGATCTCACCTGGAGCCTCCCGAGCACCGTCGTCGGCTTCATCCTGGGGAATGCGATCTACATCTTCTTCGGAACTCCCTCCAGAGCACTGAGCGAGAACCAGGGCTGGATCGCCTATAAGGCGCGCGGCACGTCCGGATTCGGAGTCGACGTGCTGCAGACCATCGGGACGGTGAACATCGGAGGCGCGGGCAACCATGAAAAGGTCCATCTGCTCCAGGCGCGCATTTTCGGCCCGTTCTACATCCCGTTTGTGATCGCCAATTACATCGTGACCGGATCCATCCAGATTCTGTTCACCATTACGATCGGCGCGATCCTCAAGGCCGCGGGCAAGCGCGACACGGCCTATCTTCGGCCCCCCGAAGGCTCGGCGGTCAAGGGGTTTTTCGGCTGGATCTATTACGCCACGATCATCGAGCTGTGGGCGTACGGAACGGAGCACTGAGGTGCAGCTCGGCAGCAGCGCCCATTCACCCTGAGGAGGCACCATGTATTGTCGGAACTGTGGCAAGGAAGTGAGTGACAAGGCGATCGCGTGCCCGAGTTGCGGGGTGCCGCCGCTCGCCGGGACACAGTTCTGCAGCAACTGCGCGGCGCCGACCCAGCCGGCGCAGGTCATGTGCACCAAGTGCGGAACGGCCTTGTCGTCGCGCGCGGGTGCGAGTGGCAAGAGCAAGGTAGCGGCCGGCTTGCTGGCGATCTTTCTCGGTGGACTCGGCATTCACAAGTTCTACCTGGGATACAACAAGGCCGGCGTGATCATGCTGATCGCCTCGATCGGCCTGACGATCGTCACCTTCGGGTTGCTCTCGATCGCCGTGCCTCTGGTCGGGCTGGTCGAGGGGATCATTTACCTGACGAAGTCCGACGCCGAGTTCCAGGCTACCTACGTCGCGGGAAACAAAGAGTGGTTCTA